>Ga0335071_10005197_pt1 | contig 13538 bp, 21 predicted proteins | sample Lox_Sample_15_FD_206724 | JGI IMG/M metagenome (GOLD analysis project Ga0335071, IMG submission 206724) | Soil microbial communities from Loxahatchee National Wildlife Refuge, Florida, United States - Lox_Sample_1.5 | ecosystem: Environmental > Terrestrial > Soil > Wetlands | place: USA... | reverse complement strand
CACGCCATGTCGTCCAGCTTTTGCTTGCCCATAGCCCGGGCCGTGACCCCAGCGGCAGACTTTGCAGCCCTGGCCAGCCAGGTTCAGACCGCTCTGTCTAATATCGCACAGTGGCTTACACTGCACACTCACCCAGTATCTGGGGCTCTGGCCGGAGCCAGCGAGACCCCACCCCCCACCGTGCCCCAGGTTGCTGCTACAGTTACGAGAGCAAAATGAGCCTATGTCCCTAGCTAGAGTTACACCCATTGGAGATCTGGACCTGTCAGCCGGGTCCCGGTCCTTTGTCCGGGGCAAGGACTACATTGCTCAGAAAATCCGACAACGGCTCGGATTTTTCAAGGGTGAATGGTACAAAGACACAACTTTGGGCGTGCCGTGGTTGCAGGACGTCCTGATTAAGAGCCCCAGCCTAGAGGTCGTGCGTTCGGTCGTACGCCGGGCTATACTTGCGGTGCCCGGAGTTACGTCAGTGCCCAAATGTTTCGTTGATTTTGACACCCAGACTCGAGTGGTTGTGATCACGTTCACTGCTGTGTACGGGACCGGGCAGACGTTGGAAGATAGCCTGACGTTGGGGGTATCATGAGTTCCGACCCCACCACATGGGGCGTGCAACCCCAGGGCTTTGTAGTCCCGAACGCGGATGAGATAATCCAGGCTCTGAACGCGGGCATGCTTGCGTATGTGTCAAGTGATTTTGATACGGACCCAGACAGCCCGGACGGTCAAGTCATTGGTGTGCACGCGCGCCAGCTTGCCCTGGTGTGGGAAGCACTGGGCCGAATACATGACGCGAACAACCCGGATAACGCAGAAGACGAATTACTGGTCGAGATCGCGAAACTCTCAGGCACGACCAAACAGGGTCCCCAGCCGACCACGGTAGCGGCCCAGGTCAACCTGGCCTCAGGGACCACACTAGTCTCTGGCACGGCCCTTGCATCAATTTTCAATCACCCTGACCTGCTGTTCACGCCGGCCCAGGACTACACGGCCGCGGCCGACGGGACATACACGATCGCATTCCGGTGTACCCAGACCGGGCCCATCCCTGTACCGGTCGGAACCCTGACCGTAATCAGTACCCCTATAACCGGCTGGGTTTCGGTCGGGAACACAGACCCCGGGGTCCTGGGCAACAATGGCGACACGGACACAATTTTACGGGCTCGACGTGACGCTGAACTGTCCGCGACCGGGTCAACGACAGGCCCTGCCATAGCGTCCGACATTCTGTCACTTAGCACGGACGTGGTAACCGTGGAAGTGTTAGTAAACACAGGTAATTCACCGGACAGCAACGGCGTCCCGCCCCACAGTTTTGAGGCCGTAGTCTACCACCAGCCGACCCTGGACCTGAGCACTCTGGCCGCGGTCATCTGGAACAACCAGGCAGCGGGCATTACGTCCACGGGTACCACGCCGATCACATTTGTTGACGGGTTGGGCGTAACTAGGACTGTTTGGTACACGCCGGTCGAAACCGTGCCTATTTACCTCTCGTATGTTCTGAGCACAGGGTCCGGGTATGTCGGCTCGACCCAAGTCAAACAGGACGTGGCCGCGGCCATGACCAAGATATCCTCGCCAGGCGTTGACGTCATAGCCCTCAGGGCTGAGGCGTACGCGCTCGTGGAAGGTGGGGTCCTGGACGTTACGTCGTTCCACTTAGGCACAGCCTCAAGTCCTTCTGGGACCACCAACATCACAATCAGCCCGCGCCAGGTCGCAACGTTTGACCCGGCACACATTGAGGTTAGCCCATGACAACCCTTGCCGGTTTCGCAACCAGTGTCAACCCCCTGACCGAAGTCATTACCGCGTACGCGGCCGCGCCGTACCAACCCGCGCCGGTCCCGAACCCGAGCCCTTTCGTGGTCATTGGGTCGTTCACGCTCCCTGCTGATATTACGGCCCGCATATCGGTCATAGGGCTCGTGACCGGCTCGGCCACGTGCACGGTAGCGATCTATGACCCGACCCAGATCGGTTCTGTGGTCCTCAGTTCCAGCCAGGAGCAAGCGGCCCAGTCTGCCCCCGTACAGTTCCAGAAGGGTACCGTGTACCAGATTGCGGTCCAGTTTGAGGGACCTGCTGATGCCTCAAACATAGCTGTTGTGCGCACTGTGCAACTGGTGCCATGACCCTCGCCCCTATTGACCACCTCAAGGACGGGGTCTCCAAGGTCGTTACCCAGTACCAGGGAAAGCCTAAGTTTCTCACGTACTTGGCCGTATTCCTGGACCAGGTCCAGAAACTGGAAGACCAGGCCCAGGCGGTCGTGGATTCGTTCCGCCTTGACACTGCAACAGGTTTCCGACTGGACTGGATAGGACGCAAGGTCGGACAGCCGCGCATTGGGTCATCCGATGACGTGTACCGGACCTACATCAAAGCCCGTATAGCTTCAAACAGGTCCCGCGGCAAAATCCCGGACGTGATCCGGGTTGCAGCCCTCCTACTGACCAATTACCAGTACGAGCAATTCTCAACGACCATAGTCATCTATTCAACCGACGACATGACCCAGGAAATGCGCCAGGCTGCCTGGTCGCTGCTGCAAAGTGCTGCTCCTGCCGGGGTCCTGGTCTGGCTGGTCCAGGAGCCTAATACCGTTTTCACGTTCTCACAGACTGCGTACGCGAGCGGGTCACTGTGCGCTACTACGAACACGGATGGCAGCCCAGGGGCTGGGGACGTCCTGGCCAGGGTCTGGGACGGTGTGCTATCCTAGGGCATGAACTACGTCAAGGCTCTGATTTCCCTTTTCATCATTTCCAGTTACTCTGCCGGTTGCGCATCGGTCCAAAAGCCCACGCTGGTCTCGGCCGTCGATTCTGACAACCTATCTTATCAGTACTGTGCCAAGGTACAGTCGAGCGTTGACGGGGTCACGAACTACTCTCTGGCCTGTGACACAGTCCCGGGCGTGTTTGCCAAGCATCAGGAGTCAAAGTAATGCGCAGTCTTAGACACTGGTCAGAGTTTCTAGCCGTTGGCTGGGCTGCTGGTTTGATGGCTGTCAACTGCCAGCCAGGCGTCTGTACGGATGACAGTGCCCACAAGTGCCCGCCTTGTCCTTGCTCTGCTGGTGGGGCAAAAGGGACGGGCGGGGCCAAGGCCACAGGCGGAACACATGCAACGGGCGGCACCCGCGCTACAGGTGGAACCCAGGCCACGGGCGGCACGACCTCGACCTGTACCGCGGTCGCGTTCCCAGACACGCCTGCCCCAGCATCGGCCACGAAACAGGCCAAGCGCCCACACCTAGGTCGTAGACACTACAGGGCGCCAGGTCGCGCCATGCCCACCGAGACGTCCGCGACGGTTTGTTCCAGATTCTGGAATCCACTGAACTGGACCCCATTGAACCAGGGCGACACGGGCTCCTGTACCGGTAACGCTGGCGTGGGTGTCATTTCAACGACCCCGTACACGTCCGATGCACACGACAACGAAACCGACGCGCGCCTGGCCTACCAGGGCGGGACGTGTGTAGACAATGGCTGCTCTATCCCGTGCACATGCTCCAGTTGCCCCGCTGCGTTCTGTCCTGCGACGAATGCCAATGACAACGGCTCGAACGGCTCCAGCGTCATGACCTGGATGCAAAATGCCGGTTGGGTCAAGGGATACACGACCGCGGACACGACCACACAACTGATCGCATGTCTGCAGACCGGTCCGGCTGTGATCGGCATTGACTGGTATAACAGCATGTTTTTGACCGATAAGACCGGAACTTTGCCTGTAACTGTGTCCAGCGGGCTAGCTGGCGGGCACGAGATCCGCGTTGTGGGCTATGACTCAGTCAAGGCCCAGGTCATCATTGACAACAGCTGGGGCCTGTGGGGCTGGTGCTTTGCTGCTCAAGAGAACAGCACCACGTCAACGCTCGGCACCGGTTGCGGATTTGCCAGGATCAATGTGGCGGATCTCACCAAGTTGAACTTTGATGGGGATTGCCCGACCAGATGACCATAGCCCGCTGGATGCCATGACCGAATTTGAAGAGAAGATCCTGGAACGCTTGACCGCAATTGAGACCAAGCTGGACGTACATCTTCGCATGCATTCGTTCGTCGCGGCCCTGGTCAAGTACAGTCTGACTACGACCCTGACCGCTCTGGGCTTGCTCCTGGCACTGAAGAGGATTCACTAATGACCGCGAGACCAACCAGTAACCCACTGTGGGCCACCGATGCAACTGTCCTATCAGGGCCTGAGGTGGGTCTAGCCCCTCGCGTTATTCCCTCGGACGGAGTACGTCAGCAGGGGTTTCAGGCTGACCAAGGTGTGGCGGCCCGCGCCATGAACGGACAACTGGGCGCGGTCGGGGATTGGATCACATATCTGGACAGTAAAGCCACGCGGTCGATCGTGGTCGCGACAGGTCCCTTCATACATGATAACACAGTATCAGGGCCCGGACCTCAGATAGTTGATAACACTCCGCGCGCTGTGCGTGACTCGGACGGCAATGCCCTAATCATGTCCTGCTCGGCCAATGCCGGAGAACGCATGATCATCCGCGTTGGTCCGTTGTTCGTGCAACCGATCTATATACCGTCAACGACCCCCACCGTGTACGTGCGCGCGCTTGTACAGCATATCCCAGGTTTCGCAAAAACGTTCACCCAGCGATTCGACGCACAATCAAACCCAAGCCTCGGTAAGACTCCGATCGACTGGACGTTCTACGCCACAGCCCCGAGTGACGGGACCTACACTGTGTCCTTGTTTGCCTGGGCCCTGAAACTGAACGACAGTGTCACGATCCTGTCCCCGGGCTGCTATACGGCAGATGATCACGCAACGTGGCCAGAGGAAGACACGGGGCTGCAGCAATGGGGCAGCATCGCGGTCACGGCCGCTTAAAAGCTCTAGGCCCGGCTGGCACGAGATACCAGCCGGGCCTATCAACTATTTTTGCCACTCTGTCAGGTCATCCTGCCAGGTGTTGATCGTGTAGTGAATAACGAACAGAGAGCCGAACAGAAGCGTGAACAGCACACAGAAGTGAACGGCCTCACATGCCCATCGGCGGGGCTTGGGGCTTCGGGAACAATGACGGGATATCTGTTGGGTCATCTTGGTCCAGAGCGTCGCAGGCAGCTGGTGTATTGTCTACTGTAGCAGCAGGACTGGGGCCGGCAAGGGATTTCTGTCTCTGAATTTCCCGGTCCACGTACCAGCGAGCCTTTTCCAGGTCCTGGATGGCCGGGCCCTTGAGCCCGGCTCGCCATAGGTATTTGATCGCGTTCCCGACACAGAACGACATGTGCTCCGTGACCTTAATGCATTCTATTCCTGACGGGTGGGACGTGTAGTGAGAAGGATGGTTTACGTTGTCTGTCATGTTCTAACCCTCACGTTAGAGGTCTCTTCCCAGACACAGCCCGCCACGGGTTGACCCTTCGGGACCTGTGCCAGTTTTCCCGGGTCTGGGCTGCAATACTCCCGTGGGACCATGTCAGGGGCGACCACGCGCAGCACCAACCTAGTCCCTATCGAAGTCCCAGCCACCTGGGGCAGGTCCGGGATAGCAGCCAGGGCCTGTGTCGCGACCTCTGTCTGGCCCGCTTGGAACGCCGTGGCTGCAGCCTGCAACTGCTTTTGTTGCTCTGCGGCCAGCGCCCGGTCGTGCCTCCACAGGGCATCCTTGCATGCTGCCTCGACCCGTTCGCAGATATCAATCCGTGGCTTGAACCAGCCATTGACCGTTTTCAGGACCGCGTTAAGGGGTTTGGTTGCACTGGTCCGTTGCGCGTCAAGGTCCTTGCCCAGCCGCTTGACCCAGACCATGGTTTGCTGGACCGTGTCGCGCTGCTCTGGTCCTTGAATCGTCAGGCCGTGCAGGTACGTAAGCACTGCCTCAGCCTTGTCTGCCTCCTGGGCAAGGGCTAGGGCAGTGTCAGAAATATGTACGGTGTCAGGTTGGGTTTTTGGCTGGGTCATGGTCTGTACCTTCCCGTAGCATACATGTTCAGGCCGATCGCGTCCAGGACATTGTTCACGAGCGTCTGCGGAATATCCTGAAGCAACAGGAGCTCGCCAGCGGCTAGTCGTTTCCTGACCCGCTCGTTATGCACAGCCTTGTCAACGCTCCCTTTCCAGGCATGCGGAGCAATCCAGTGCACGTTTTCAGGGTCCCAACCGGGGCAGGCTTGGACCACGAGGGCTCCAGCCCGGCGTGCGGTCGTGAACAGGTCATTGATTCGGGCCGGAGTGTCCCCGCACTGCCACTGCGGCAATTCGCACCAGACCTCGGTTAGGTCTGTGAAGAGCCGAACCCGGTCGCCTCTGTCGAGACGGACGAGCCCCGCTGCGACGATGACCTGGTCACGTGACAGGGCCCAGCCAGACTTCGCGCCGGGGTCGATGGCTAGGACAGAACTAAATGGGGCCAAGACCCTACTCCGGGGCGGGATCTGCAGTCCAATTTTGGGCCCTGGGTTGACCATTGCATTCACAGGACCAACCCCACCAGGAACCCGAAACAGGTAATGACGATCAGGAAACCCCAAATGCTGTCTTCCAGTGTGTTGTTCATATTCTTACCTTTCCGTACTGTCCGAAAATCAAACTGAATTTAGCTAAGGCTGTGTCAGTACCGACCCTGGGGGGCAGGTACACGAGGGCCGAGTCAACGTTGGGGGACTCCCCGCGGGACCCGTCCGACCCTGGGAACCGGATACGGTCCTTGAACACGAGGAACGGGAATTCGTACGGGGCCGGGGTCTGGGGCCATTGGCCAGTCCGAAACACGTTCAGGGAAAAGCACAGGAACAGAGCCTGGTCTACGTTGCCTTGTAGGTATTCCACGGTCAGTTTGTGCCACCACACGGCCGCGCTGGACAGACCAAGGCCGTGGGCCTTAGGCAGTAGGGTCTGAGCATCGTACTTGCCTCCAGGCGGGTTGAGCCATACGCGGCCAAACCAAGTCGAGGCCAGACCATTCTGCCCGATATGGGGACTAACACACGCCGCCCCGGGTCCTCTATCCTTGCCCGGACCAAGCCATTGACGAGCCTTAACCTCGCGTTGGGCCTCGGCGTCACTCGCCGGATCTAGATCAATTCCGTACATCAATTCCCGCGCCGCGGTCAGGAGCCAGGCCGGGGTCCGGCGCGCGTTGTCGGCCTTGGTCGAGTCTTGCCCTTGCATTACTCGACCTCAGTCAGGACCACGTTCAGGCGTACCGCCCGTAAGACTTGTTCTAGTTCTGTTGTGTGTTCTGCTACCAGCTTGAATTCTATCTTCTGCCCTTCCCAGCGTACAGCGGGATGTTTTTCATACACGGTACACACGGCCCGACACTCAACCCGGGCTGGCTCGCAGATTTCGAAATACGTTGCGATCGGGTTCAGGATACTTTTGGAGCTTGCGTCCCAGCCGTCTGACAGGCTATCCACGGTTCCGTAGTTATACTCGAGAATATGTCCGTGTATTCGGACAGGTACAGCCCTGGACGTTTCTCCCTGCAGGTGTCTTGCAACGACTTTCCCCTGCAACATGAGGTCTAGAGCTCGGCCCGGCGTTATCGGTTTCAGTTTGGTCATGGCCCCAGACTAGCACGCGCCCCAGCCCGCGGCAACAACTGTTTTCTTGACCTGACCTAGTGTTCTGCTACTCTCACAGAATGATTGAACGTTCGTCACACTTGGTTTGGCAGGTACGAGCAATTGCACTGGAAAAAGCACTGGGGGACAGGGAACTAAATCCACGGGACATGATCGCGCTCACACTCGAGACCCTTGTGACTGAAGACAAGGACCTGGCGATCAATGCCCTGTCCGCGGCCGTGGACTTGGGCCGGCTTGTGTGTGAACGTCGGGGCAAGGGCAGGACTCAAAGCCAGGTATGGCGAGTCAGAACAGAGGACGATGCCAGTAGCACACATCACCTGCCCAAGGCTTGCTCGGCCAGTACGGTCTGAACCCGCACGAAATCAGGGATCTGGACGAAGCCGGGTTGTGCGGGACCGTGTATGTGAATGCGTAGTAATATCCCTGTTTCTCGGCCCAACGGACCCGGGCTTTGATCAGACGTTTTTGTAAGCCGCGACCTCGCGCCTCGGGCAGGACCCCGGACGAGCACAGGAATACGCAGTCTAACCAGCGCCTGGACTGCCTCAGCCCGCCCCAACCTACGAGACGCGCCCCATCAAACGCGCCCCAGAACTCGTCGTCAGGCTCCCAAGTGGTCGAGCCGTCATCAAAGGGTAGGAGCCTACCACACAATTCGCGTACTACTTCGGGCTCGACTTTCCGGATTCGGATCATCGTCTCACATCCAAATAATCAAGCAGACTCTGTATTCTGCGCGGGTCATCCAGCAACAGGCCCAACGCCTGATTACAACGAGAACAGAGGAAACCCCTAAAAGCTCCCGTCTTGTGGTTGTGATCTATGTGCAGCCCGAATTTACCATAGCCCAGTCTGGATCTCGTATAAGAATCACCACAAGCCTCACAGGAGCCAGACCTAGAAAGCACTATCAGGCGCTGTGCCTCCTCCTGAGACACGTGAAGCAGGCGTCTGATGTGACATTCATGCGAATAGTCAGGCTTTTGAACACGCCTCTTTGCCGATCGTTGTGTTTTCTGTTCTCTTATTCGGTCTTTCTCGCGGATGCGCTCTGTATTTGTTTTTCTTTGTTCCTTATTGTATTCATTACGCCGGACGCGTACTCGCTCGGCATTTGCTTTCGACCAAACGCGATTGTGTTCTGTGCTGCGCTGGGCACAGCTTGCGCACAGGGTACGATTGGAACGTGCTTCCGCCGGACAACGCCTACACTTCATTTTGCGGGCACCCTGGTTGACAGTTCCAATTCGTAGTATCTACGGCGTTCTATGCTGAAATTTCGCACAAGATCTTTGCCTGCAATTTCCCAGCTTAGAATCAGTCCCCCAAGGGCTGGATTGCCGGCAAGACGTTTGCTGAACGCGGAGCCAGAAGCCTGAAAGGTAGGACATAAGGCCCCGAAAACACCTCGCTCCTCTACATGTGCGTATTGATGTAGGTGTCCAGCAAGCAGAAAATCTGGCTTTTCGCCAGCACTGTATTCTTCAATTTTCTTCTGAAGGCGATAGGACTTTGCGTAAGGGGTGCCGCCAAGTGGGTGCCACATGTGTCCGATTGCACCTCGAATTTTCACGAACGCACCACACCGACCGACAAAGTTTATGTCCGGGCGAACGGCGTGGATTGCCTCGCCAACGTCTATGCCAGAGATCTCAAACCAGGTTTCATCGTGATTACCTGTGATTGCCCAGTACGTGAGACCTCTCAGCCGCGGTATAGTAGCGCGAAGGTCTTCTATCTGATCTGTAAATCCCGGATGGCTAAGTTCAAAAATCCACTTTTTGGACCAGCCTTGCAGGAGATCACCCGGGACCAGGATTTCCCTGATGCCCCTCTCGTACATATGCTGGACACAGTCCCGGAGCTGGGCGCGTAAGCAGTACTTAGAACCCAGGTGCAGGTCAGAAATGACCCCAACCTGTTGCCGGCGGCCGCGTACAGGCAGCACGCGTGTATCCTGTACCGTCCTGATCTGTTCCTTCGCAGACAGCTGGACGTGGTCATTTCCCTTTTCCAGCTTAACTTTGTGCTTCTGGGCCAGGGCCAGGACCCGGGCCGGGCTCATGTCGAGCCGGTCACAGAGCTCTGTCAGGGATATAGGGGTGCGGGACAGGCGGACTAGGAGTTTGACGGGGTCAATTTTGGTCAAAGTTTTGGGCTCCAGGGTATCAGTCTAGCATCGGAATCAAACGTTGGTTTCGCGTTTTTGCTCCAAACAGTCATAGCAACGGGGCTTGCTTTTGGTGGCACGTCTGGAAGGAATGGGGACGCGCCTACGACCATGAGCCGGGCCAGTTCGTAGGCCGCCTCATGCACACGGGCCAGGGGGGCCTCTGCAATAATTTCATCGTGTACAAAGTTGACCAGGAAACAGCCGAACAGGGGGCTTTCCGGTTCCCGGTACATGGCGTGGCTGACTAGGTACCCGGCCGCTAGGGCCATGTCAGCAACCAGGCCTTGAAACGGGCTGTTGCATGCTGCGCAGTACGTCGCACCGCCCCTTAGCCGTCGCGTGAACAGGTGTTCAATCGTGTAGTTATTGCCTGTCCCCCAACTGTCCACGAGCCGGAAATATTGTTTCATTTCGGGGTACGTGGACAGCCAGACCTGTTTCAGGTCCTTGGCCTGCTGTTCAGTGATTCGGACATCGTACCCTTTGCGCGCGTACAGGACCAACTTTTTTGCACCCAGACCGCCAGGAAACCCAAAGTTTGCCACTTTCCCGGTCTGCCGTGCCTTGTACCAAGGTTTTGGGTGGGCCTTTGACTCGTGCTCAGGCAGGTTGGACAGGACCTCTTTTTCTGCCTTGTACTGCTTAGTGGCCTCGTCATACGACACGTTTAGCAGGTTAGCTGCAACTGTAATGTGTGGGTCCACCTTGGCATTGATTAGTTCACCCAACCTGGAATATCCCAGGCGAGTAATGCAGTTCTGGGCCAGCCCTCGTAGCTCTGCAGTGTCATAGTCCGCGCAGATGAATGCAAAGCCGGGCCTGGGGACAAAACACTCCCTAATGCCTGCCATGGTCCGGATGTTCTGGATATTGGCGCCGACCTGTTGCTCCTCCCAGACCCCGGGAACTATCTGAACGTTCAATTTTTGCCCGCTGGACGTGGTCCGACCAGTTTCAGCGATCGGCTCAAATCGGGTATGTAGTGGTAGGACACAGCCCCGGCCGTACGCTTCACAATCGGCAGAGAATGTCTTTTGTACCGCGCAGTACTCCGCGAATGCTTCCAGCAACGGGTCAAGGGATGCCTCGCACATATCAGCATCAGTCACGATCTGGGGCTTGAATTTGGCCTCAGCCTTCTGGTTCTGTTCCGGGGTCTTTTTCTTATCCCGCTTGTACGCTGTGTAACGTAGTTCCAGGCCTTCAGTGTCATGCAGGTGTTGTAAGTATTCCTGGACCTTTTTCCGTTTTTTGACCCCGCCGACCAGAAACCCCTGTTCCTGCAGGATCACACCCAGCCGAGACATTTCCTTTGCGGCCTCGACCTTGAGTCGGTCTACCGCGTCACGTGAGGTCATGATCCCCACCGTTGACGTTAGGTGAAGCCAAAAATCGGCACGACACCTCGCGGACTGGTCCACGTGGTACCACGGGCCGCGTTCATCGTCTCGGGCTCGTTGCTCCTGTCCCTGATATGCCAGTAGGGTGTGAACTGCGTCCTTTTCGGCGTAGTCCCTGGCCTCTGGTGGCCACTGGTTGAGTAATATGTTCTCTAGCTCGCTGTATCGAAGTCGCCACGTATCCTCGCCCTTGTCTAGGTGCTTTTTCGTGTACCTATACTGAACCGCGTCCAAATTGTACCGTAGCGGGACCCAGCCCCCAGGAGTTGGAAATCCGCGATATCGACCGCGGGCAATGTCCTGCAACTTTTGCCGGATCAACACATCCAGGACCCTGTCCTGGTCGTACATGTCCCAGACCCGAGGCCAGAGGCTGGGCCAGGTCGTGGCAAAGCAGGTCATGTCGTACGGGGCATTGGCAAACACGAGGCCTAGGCCCGAGTCAAAACAGGCATGTAGCCAGGCCTCGGCCTCCCGGTTGTGCACTAGGCCCGAGCGACCATCAGGTAGGGCCCAGGACACGCAGACGACAGGGGGTGCCATGACCCCTTGACGGATCAGGTGGGTTTCAGAATCCAGAGCAATTACAGACATTTGACCCCGTACGTCCTTCTGACCTCGTTGACCTGTCCCGGAAGCTGAAACAGGACCTGAACTATTACGATCCGCAGGCAGCTGGTATCTGGGCCTGGTACACGTCAACGACTATCGGCGCCAAAGTCACGGGTTCTGAGCATCAACAGCCGAGGATGATACGTCAGGGAGTCATTGGTGAACGCAAGGCACCGAAGATGCCCCAGATTCTAGCAGACATGCAGGAGCGTCTAGCTGATGCGCGTATACTGTGCGGCGACTGGAAGGCCTGTCTCGGCCCGGCAAATCATCAGGATGCCTGGAAGACAGACCCGATCGGGGTATTTCTTGACCCGCCCTATAAGGGTTTCGAGATCTACAACGAGGGTGAAAAGGGTATGCAGGAGGACGTGCGGTCCTGGGCACTAGAGCACGGAACCGATCCGGCATATAGAATCGTGTTATGCGGATATGCCGGTGAGCACGAAATGCCTGGCTGGCACGCAGTCCCTTGGAAAACACAAGGCCGCGTCGCACGTAAGCACCAAGAAATGTTATGGGTTAGTCCCAATTGTTAGGAGATCTATCTCGTGGACTGGGCAACTGAACGCGAAATCATTGTCATGGCCTTGAACCTGCTGGCCAAGGCCTTGGCGGCCCAGGTCGTGGTCAGTGAACAAGATCGGGCTTTGCTGGAACAGGTCAAGAGACAGGAGCCAGCGCCCGGCTGCGCACAGTTCTATTTCTGATCGGATCTGCTGTGTCCAGGCTGCAACTGTTTCAGGCTCGCGCTGGACTGACCGGTGAAAATTGACAATGAATCCGGATGCATCGTTCAGTGTTTCAAATCGTAGTTTCTTTGGTCGGACCAAGAACACAGCCGCTGACCCGCAAAAGGGTTCTACGTAGCTGTTGCAATCTGCGAACGCACACCAGACGATAGCTGCGGCCCCAGTTTTACCTCCAGGATAGGGAAAAGGTACGATTGTCTCTCTTGGCATAGTCCCTCACAAATAGTTGTCCCCAGACCAGGATCCTGGTCTGGGGACAGTTCCCGCCCTATTTACGGGGGATCAGGACCCTGTTTGACTGCCTAAGCTTAGTGCGGGTGTCCTGTCCGGGTGTCTTTGTCTCAGACCGGGGCCCAGGTCTTGAACGGGATATCGTGCCCACCCTTGCTGGGTTTCTTGGCCGAGTTACACACGACGGTCAACTTACGACCAATGACCAGGCTGGGGTCAACAGTCTGGTCGCCAACCTTCTGTGGTACCTTTGAGCAGGCCGCTTCGATGAACTGGGGCATGTATGCCTGGTACCCTGCAACCTGAGCTTTGTCCGAGGCCTTGACCCCGAGTGCTGCTAACATGAGGTTGACGTGGTACGACATTTTGGCCGGGGTGTCGATTTCGCGACGTTCAGACAGTTTCGTGCCTGGGGTCAACAGATCGGCCTTGTCTGCCTCTGCTGCTGAACCAAACAGGACCTTTTCCACCTGCAACGTGGTTTCGATGCAAGCAACGGACGTGCCCTTTGCTGGGTGGTAGACCATGTCCGCGATCGTTACTTCGAGGCCGTAGTCACCATTGGGCAGAAATGGGGCACCGCTGGAGCCTGATGCTGGTTCGAGTCCCGCAAATGCTGCAAAGGGGCTGGGGGGTGCTATGGGTGTGGTTGGGGCTTGGAATGGGAATGTCATTGGATTTCCTTGTCATTATCTGGTTTTGGTCTGAATGAAGTTAAGGCAAGTCGCCACGATACGCATGGCAAAGTCAATATTGTCTTCCTCGCGGCCTTGAGGTG
>Ga0335071_10005196_pt1 | contig 13538 bp, 11 predicted proteins | sample Lox_Sample_15_FD_206724 | JGI IMG/M metagenome (GOLD analysis project Ga0335071, IMG submission 206724) | Soil microbial communities from Loxahatchee National Wildlife Refuge, Florida, United States - Lox_Sample_1.5 | ecosystem: Environmental > Terrestrial > Soil > Wetlands | place: USA... | reverse complement strand
GTAGCGGATCGCCTGGATCTTGCCCTCGATGCCCCGGTCGCCGAAGCCGCCCGGGACCAGAATGCCGTCGAGGCCCTCGACGTGGCCGGCCAGACCCTCGCGCTCCAGCCGCTCCGCGTCGAGCCACGCCACGTCCACCGCCACCTCGTGCGCGATGCCGCCGTGGGCCAGCGCCTCGTAGAGGCTCTTGTAGGAGTCCTTGACCTCGATGTACTTGCCCACGATGCCGATGCGCACGCGGCCGCGCGGCGACTTGACGCGGCGAACGATCTCCTCCCACCGGGCGAGGTTGGTCGACCGGAGCGGCAGGCCCAGGAGGCGGCACACGCTCTCGTCGAGGCCTTGCTCGTGGAAGGCCAGCGGCACCTCGTAGATCGTGTCCACGTCGCGGGCGGCCACCACCGCCTCCTCCTCGACGTCGCAGAAGAGCGCGATCTTGGACTTGATGCCGGGCGTGAGCGGATGCTCCTTGTCGGTGCGGCAGAGGAGCACGTCCGGCTGGATACCGATGGCGCGCAGCTCCTTGACCGAGTGCTGGGTCGCCTTGGTCTTGAGCTCGCCCGCGGCGTTGATGAACGGCACCAGGGTGAGGTGGACGTAGATCACGTTGTCCTTGCCCACGTCCTTCTTGAACTGGCGGACGGCCTCGAGGAACGGCAGCCCCTCGATGTCGCCGACGGTGCCGCCGATCTCCACGATGACCACGTCCACGCCCTGCGCGACCTTGCGGATGGAGGCCTTGATCTGGTCGGTGATGTGGGGAATGACCTGGACCGTGCGGCCGAGATAGTCGCCGCGGCGCTCCTTCTCGATGACCGTGCCGTAGACCTTCCCGGTCGTGATGTTGTTGTCCCGGGTCATGCGGGCGCCGGTGAAGCGCTCGTAGTGGCCGAGATCGAGGTCGGTCTCCCCGCCGTCGTCCGTCACGTAGACCTCGCCGTGCTGGTACGGGCTCATGGTGCCCGCGTCGACGTTGATGTAGGGGTCCATCTTGAGCAGCGTCACGTGGTATCCCCGGGCCTCCAGCAGCGAGCCGATGGAGGCTGCGGCCAGACCCTTGCCCAGGGAGGACACGACGCCGCCGGTCACGAAGATGAATTTCGGCGTCACCGAGACTCTCCTTTCGTCGCCAGGCCCTGCATCCATGCGGCGACGGCCGCGCGCTCCTCGTCGAGCGTTCGCACGCGACCGTCCAGCCTCAGATCGCGCAGGTGCGCGAGGCCCTGCCCCACGAGCGGCCCCCGCGGCACGCCGGCCGCGACCACGTCCTCACCCGAGGACAGCGGCCGCTCGGCCCGGCCCTCGCGCAGGAACCATTCGATGTGCCGGCGCACGGCCCCTCCGCCGGCCAGCCAGGCCGCGATCACCCCGCTGCTCTTCGCCGGCCGCAGGGCTTCCGCCACGCGGCTTGGGCGCCGTGGCCCCGCGGCTTCCAGGCGCCGCACGAGGCTGCGCGCCGCCTCAGCGTCCACGATCGACGAGCCCGGGCCGCTCCCGAGGGCCAGCCGCCGCAGGCATCGGTCCGTCACCGCGCGCGTCTGGTCGAGGAGCAGCGCGATCAGCGCGAGATCCAGGCCATCGAGTGTGACGTGCGCATCGCGCGCCCATCCGAGGAGCGCGCGGGCCGCGGCCAGTCGCGCGCGACTCCGAGCCGTGACGCGATAGGACGGGTCCCACAGCCTGAAGGCTCCCCATCCGAGGAGCAGCCTCAGCGCGCGCCACGGGTCGGCCTCGTCCATCACGAGCTCGAGCTCGGCCTGGAGCCGCTGGCCGGAGAGCGCGGGATACCGCCCGATGCGGACCGCGAGCGCGATCGCCTTCACGAGCCCAGGATCCGGCCGAAGACCCAGCCTCGTCGCGTAGCGCGCGGCCCGCCAGATACGCGTCGGGTCCTCGACGAAGGACAGCGGATGGAGCGCCCGCAACCGGCGGGTCGTCACGTCGTCGGCTCCGCCCCACGGATCGTGGAGCCGCCCCCACGCCGAGGGAGCCAGCGCCATGGCCATGGCGTTCACGGAGAAATCGCGCCGCGCCAGATCCTCGTCGATGGAAGCCGCCACCACGTCGGGAAGCGCGCCCGGGCTCGCATAGCGCTCGCGGCGGGCCATCGCGACATCCACGCGGCCGAGACGCGTGCCGTCCGGCGTGGCGCCACCTTCGAGCGTGGCCGTGCCGAAGCCTCCGTGCACGACCAGGTGTCCGCCCGTTTCCTCGGCGAGCCGCCGCCCAAAGCCGATCCCATCTCCCTCGACGACCAGATCGATGTCGGTCGGGCGCTCGGCCACACGGCCGAGCAGGGCATCGCGCACGAAGCCTCCGGCCACGTACACGGAGTGGCCCTGCGCCTCGCCGAGCTTGCCCGCCAGGCGCAGAAGCCAGAGCCGGGCCTCGGTGTGAGGACCGTGGAGGCGCTCGAGCCGTCCGGCCAGCGACGGTGCGGGACCGGCCGAGGCCTCGACGACGCCCACGACCTTGCCGCCGGCGACGACCATCACCATCGAGGCGGCGGCTCTCGAAAGGCGCCTCACGGCGATCTCGTCGGCCGTGGCAGGCACGGTCGGTCGCGGTGGGCCGGCGATGTCCGTCCAGCGCATCCGCCCCAGCCCCCAGGCGGCCGCCCGCTCCAGATCCTCGACGCGCACCGCCGTTCGGAGACCGGCCGTCACGACGGAGGCGCCGGCCACGCGGCTTCGCGCCAGGGCGCGATCGACCGACCAGCGCCGCGACGCCGACGTGACGCGGCGGTGCGCCAGGTCTATCGCTCTCGGAACCACCTGCGGGTACGCGCTCCCGGCCTTCGCCACGGCTAGCTCGCCTTGCCGATGGCGCGCGGGTGGAACTTCCGGTACATCGCCCGCACCGCGGACGAAGGCAGATGCGTGTAGATCTGGGTCGTCGCGATGTCCGCGTGGCCGAGCATCGCCTGCACGGAACGGAGATCGGCGCCACGCTCGAGGAGGTGGCTCGCGAACGAGTGCCGGAGCGTGTGGGGCGAGACCGCCTGCCGGATCCCTGCCCGCTTCCCGGCGCGCCGGATCATCACCCAGAGCGCCTGCCGGGACATCGGCCGGCCGTAACGATTCACGAAGAGCGTGCCGGGCTCGCGGCGCCGGACGAGCGCAGGGCGCGAGGTCGCGGCATACCGCTCCACCCACTTGAGCGCCTGCGCGCCGACCGGCACCAGCCGCTGGCGGCTGCCCTTGCCCATGGCCGTCACGTAGCCCGCGGGGATGTTGAGGTCCTCGAGCTTGAGCGTGAGGCACTCGGACGCGCGCAGCCCCGAGGCGTAGAGCAACTCCAGCATTGCGCGGTCGCGCAACCCCTCGGGAGCGGAGAGATCGGGGGACTCGACGAGGGCGGCCGCATCCTCCACGGAGAGCGTGCGCGGCAGCCGACGCGGCGGCCGGGGCGACTCGAGGTGCTCGGTGGGATCGCGCTGGATGTCGCCCGAGGCCAGGAGAAAGCGGTAGAAGCTTCGGACGGCGGAGAGATGTCGCGCCGCGCTCCGCGCGCCCAGCCCCCGGCGCCGCAGGTCCGCCACGTATTCGCTGAGGTCACCGAGCCGCGCCCCGGCCACGCGGCGCCGCCGGCGCTCGAGAAAGGCCAGGAACCCGTTGAGGTCCCTGCGATAGGCGGCCAGCGTATGGGGTGAGGCACCCCGCTCGGTCTGCAGGGCGGCAAGAAACTCGCCGAGCCCGTCCATCAGTCTCTCCGGGATCCGAACACAGCGACGCCCCGGTGGCGGCTCTTCCGTCCTGCTGAGGCCGTGACCGGGGCGCACCCCACGTACCGCAGAAGCATGACGAAGTCTATCACCCGCTCCCGGCCCCGGGCAAGGACTGGCGCGGCGGGCGCAGCATTCCGTAGAGCGCGCCGAGCTCCGGCGCGCGGAGCAGCGCGGCCACGCCCACGTACACGGCAACCGCAACGACCACCGCGCCGCTCGTCCACATCATGCCCCGCCACCCCGTACCCAGGCGGCCGGCGACGGCCACGCACCAGAGCGCGAGCGCGGCCGAGCCGGCGGCGGTTCGCGCGAGCGATCTGAGCGTTTCCCGGCTCCCGAGGCGACCCAAGCGCTTCCGCAGGAGCCAGTAGAGGAGGAGCACGTTCACATAGGCCGACAGCGACGAGGCGAGGGCGAGCCCCGCGTGCTTGAGCGGCCACATCAGGACGACCGCCAGCGCGACGTTGACCGCCACGGACGCGTACCCGGCCCAGACCGGCGTGCGCGTGTCGCCCAGGGCGTAGAACGTCTGCGCCGCGATCCGCGTCGCCGAGAAGGCGGGCAGGCCGACGGCGTAGCCGGTCAGCGCCTGCGCGGTGGCCACGGCGTCGGCGTGGCCGAACTCGCCACGCTGGAAGAGCAGCCGCACGATGGGGAGGCCCAGGACGACGAGGCCCACGGCGGCGGGCACCGCCACGAACGCCGAGAGCCTGACCGCGAAGCCGAGGGTGTCCGTCAACGCTCGCTGCTCTCCCCGCGCCGCCTGCGCGGCCATGCCGGGCAGCACGGCGGTGGCCAGCGCGATGCCGAAGACTCCCAGGGGAAACTCCATGACGCGATCGGCGTAGTAGAGATACGAGACGGTGCCCTGGGGGAGGAGCGAAGCGAGCAGCGTGTTCACGAGCACCGTCACCTGCACCGCGGCCAGGGCGAACACCGCGGGCCAGAGCCGCACCCCGATCGTCCGGACGCCCGGATGCGTCCACTCGCCGGAGGGACGAAGCGGGACGCCGAGGCGCGCCAGCTCGGGCAGCTGCACGAGGAGCTGCCCGGCTCCACCCACGAGCACGCCGACCGCGAGGGAGAAGATCGGCGTGGCCATGTGCCCGGCCAGCACGAGCACACACACGATCATGGCCACGTTCACGACGGCGGGACCCAGCGCCGCCGAGAAGAAGCGATGCTGGGCGTTGAGGGCGCCCATGGCGAGCGCGGCGAGCCCGACCAGCACCAGATACGGGAACATGACGCGCGTCAGCGAGCCCGCCAGGCTCACGAGCGACGGATCGGCCGTCCAGCCCGGCGCCATGACGCGCACGATCCACGGCGCGAGCAGCATGCCCAGGCCGGACACGACGCAGAGCACGACCGTGCCCACGCCGGTCACCGCGCGCACGAGGCGCACGAACTCCTCCCGCCCCCCCCGGTGCAGATACTCCGTGAAGACGGGCACGATGGCCGTGGAGAGCGCGCCCTCCGCGAGGAGCCGCCGGAGGAGGTTCGGGATGCGGAAGGCGACGAAGAAGGCATCGGTCACCGGCCCGGCCCCGAAGGCCCGCGCCACGACCATGTCGCGCGCGAAGCCCAGCACGCGGCTCACCAGGGTCGCCGCGCCGATGGCGCCCACGGCGCGCACGACGCCGTGGTGGAGCGCCCTCTGCGTGTCGCTCACGGGGACATTGTCCTTGACAGTCGCGCACCCGGACGGTACCGTCGAATGTCGCGCCGAAGGCGCCGCATCGAATCCACCTTCACAGGAGGACGGTCGTCGTGGCCAACACACGCTCCGCCAAGAAGCGGATCAAGCAGAACGAGAAGCGGCGCCTTCGCAATCGCGCCCTTCGCAGCGCCATCCGCTCGGCGGTGAAGACGGCGCGCACCTCGGTGGCCGGCAAGGCGCCCACGGCTGCCGCAGAGGTGCACGCGGCCATCCGCGAGCTGGACCGGGCCGTGGGCCGCGGGGTCATTCATCGCAACACCGCCGCGCGCAAGAAGTCCTCGCTCGCCCGATCGCTCGCCCGCTGACCGGCGTCATCAGCCGCCCGGCCTCGTCCCCGCGAGCCGGTGCACGAGCTCCACGGCGGCATCCCGGATGACCTCGCCGCCGCGCTCGCCGTAGAAGCTCCCGCACGCGACATAGCTCGGCCGGTCGTAGTCCCTCCGGGTGAGAAAGTATCCGAGGTAGTCGTTGCTGTAGCCCGCCACGAAGGTCTGCTCGAAGCGCCCCGCCCCCGCGCCCTTGATGTCGAGCCCGAGCGCCGTCTGGAGCTCGCCGGGCACCGTCACCCAGACGGTCGCGCCGATGCGGATGCCCAGGAGCGCCGCGGACGTGGGCAGGGCGCGGCCGACGTTGACGCGCGGGCGCCGCGGCACCCAGCGTCCGAGACAGTTCCGGATCGAAACGGCCGGCTCGGGCAGCGTGATGCGGCGCTCGGCCAGGCTCAGCGCCTCGTCGCGCCCGGCGGGCAGCGCGCGCCACACCGTCGTGGCGGCGGCGGCCAGGGCGGATCCGATGCTGTCCACCGCAGGCCAGCCGTGCGCCGCCGGACTGACGTCCCCCGCGGCTCCGTTGACGAACAGGACCGGAACACCCGTCTCCCGCTCGAGCCGGGCCGAGGCGTCGCCCATGAGGTCACCCGAGAGCTGGAAGTTCCCGCGCCCAAGGGCCGTGCCGTGGATCGCGTAGTTCCAGACGAGCGCGATCGGACGGCCGTCGTCCGCGGTGACCTTGAGCACCCCGAGCTCGGGATCCAGCGGCTGATCGAGACGGCTCGTCGCCACGCCGGTGACGGTGCCCTTGCCGCCCACGACGCGCGCCGGCTCGCGGCGCCGCCAGGCCTCGCGCCCGGCGCTCTCGAGGGCGTCGGCCAAGCTCTTGCGCACGGCCGGCGCTTCCCGATCCGCGGCGAGAAAACCCCAGAAGGCCGACTCGGCGAAGGCGCCCGGACCCGAGTGCGTGTGCGAGGCGGACAGGACAATGGTCGGAGGCAGGGGCTCCAGCCGCGCGAGGCGCGCGCGCAGCTCCGACACGAGCGTCGGGTCGATGCCGACCACGTCCATGGAGAGCCACAGCAGGCGGGCGCCGTCGCCATCCAGCGCGAGCGCGCGCACCCGCACCGGGTCGTGCACGCCGGTCGAGGGGCGGAACCAGAACGCGTACGGATGGCGGCCGAGGACGTCGGGCATCCACGCCCGGCGCGGCGGCGAGCCGTAGCCGGCGAGCGGCACGCCAGCAGGCACTTCCACGGCGATGGACGAGGCGCCCGCCGTCAGCGCGGAGGCGACTCCGGGAGAGAGCGTCGCCGCCACGAGGAGCGCGCAGGCGCCCAGGCGACCCGTCACGCGCGGCACAGGTCCGCGACGAGGAGCACCAGCTCCGGGCGGGGCGGCCCTCCCAGCTTGAGGCGGCGCTCGGCCTGCCAGCAGCGCGCCAGTCGCACCGGCGCGCCGGCCGGAGCCTGGCGCCGCACCTGACCGGAGAGAATCGCGAGGATGCGCAGCGGCTCTTCGCCGCCCGCCAGGAGCCGCTCCAGGAGCGGCAGGGCCACGGTCGCGTCCTTCTGCTCGATCGCGCGGGTCAGCTCGAAGACCTCGCGGGACCGATGCTCGCCCACGACCGCTCGCACCTCGGCCACGCCGACGCGCCGGTTGTCGGCGCCGCCGCCGATGGCGGCCTTGAGGACCTCGCCCGCCAGCGCGGCCGGGTCCTCCCCCACCAGCGTGATGAGGAGCTGCGCGGCGTCGTCCGCGAGCTCGAGCCCGTCGGCGGCGGCGCGCGAGCGGAGCCAGCCCGCCAGGGCGCGCCCGGTGAGCTCCGGCACCTCGACGATCTGATCGCCCGGCACCGCCTTGCAGAGCCAGTGCGACGGCGCGAGCGGCTGCGCCACGGGCAGGGCGAGCACCGTGCTGGGGTTCGGCTTCGCCAGGTAGTCGATGAGGGGCTCGGCCTGCTTCGGGCCCAGGGCCTCGACGCCGCGCGCGACGATCAGCCGGCGCGGCGCTCCCCACGGCAGCGTCTCCGCGGCCCGGACGATGCCCTCCGGCCCGGCGTCGCGCGTGTCGAGCACCTCGCGGCTCATTGCGAGGAGGGCCGGGTCCGGACACACCACCGCCGCGAGCCGGGCGAGGCCTTCGTCGATGAGAAACGCCTCGGGGCCGTGCAGCAGCACGACCGGGCCCACCTGCGCCTGATCGAGCCGCCGGAGCCAGGCCGCGTACTGCACTAGCGCCGACCCGTGCCCCGCTGGAGGCGCACTAGAAGCGGTCGACCGCGCGATTGACCACTTTCCGCCCGATCTCGAGAGCCGCCTGCCTCACGGCGCCTTCCTCGCGGCTCATCGTGTCCGAGACCTGTCCGAAGACGTCGAACGACACCTCCTCGACGAGGTTGTTCTGCTGCCAGAGGAGCTCGCTGTTCCGGAGGTCGCGGAAGCGCACGTCCATGCTCACGGTCAGGCGATAGGAGCGGAGGTTGAGGCTGCTGTCGTACGTGAGCGACGTCACGCTGTAGCCGGTCAGCTCGCCTTCGAGCACCGAGTCGGCCCGGTCGAGCGGCACGACCCGCAGCCGGCCGTTCGTGGCGAAGGCATTGACCACCGCCGCCGTGATGGTGCTCTCCGCGCCAGCCTGGGTCGTGCGGTTCTTGAAGATCGGCACGGATACCGTCTTGAGGTGATCCGGCAGGTTGCCCTGGAGGGTGTAGCCGCAGCCGCCGGTCATCGCCACCGCGACGAGCGCGGCCAGCAGCACGCGCGGCACGCTCAGCCCGCTCATGCCCGGGTGACGATGTTCACCAGGCGCCCCGGGACCACCACGACCTTGGCCACCTGGCGGCCGTCGATCCACGGACGGACCTTGTCCTCCGCGAGCGCCTGCTCGCGCACCGACTGCTCGGGCGCGGACACATCGACCGTCAGGCGGCCGCGGACCTTGCCGTCCACCTGCACCACCACCGTCACCCGCTCCCGGGCGAGCGCCCCCGTGTCCGCCGCGGGCCACGGCTCCGCGAAGAGGCTCCGGTCGTGGCCGAGCCCCTGCCACATCTCCTCGGCGACGTGCGGGCAGACCGGGCCGATGAGCCGGAGCGCCACCTCCACCGCCTCGCGAAGCAGGGCGCTCCGCTCCTCGCGGGCGGCGCGATCGAGGGAGTCGCGCTCGAAGTCGTGCAGCGCATTGACCAGCTCCATGATGGCGCTGATGGCAGTGTTGAAGTGGAAGTCGCGCTCGACGTCCACGGTGACGCGCGCGATGGTCTCGTGAATGGTCCGGCGGAAGGCACGCCCCGCATCCGAGAGCGCGCCGGGGGCCGCGCCCGCGCCCCCCAGCTCCTGCGCGTGCGCCCGCACGAAGCGCCAGAGCCGGTTCAGGAAGCGCGAGGCGCCCTCGACGCCGCTCTCCGTCCACTCGAGGTCGCGCTCCGGCGGGGCCGCGAACAGCGTGAAGAGCCGCGTGGCGTCGGCGCCGAAGCGACGAATCATGTCGTCCGGGTCCACCACGTTGCCCTTCGACTTGGACATCTTGGCGCCGTCCTTGATCACCATGCCCTGCGACAGGAGGGCCGCGAACGGCTCGTCGAGCGTGATCATGCCGAAGTCACGCAGCACCTTGGTGTAGAAGCGCGCGTAGAGCAGGTGCAGCACCGCGTGCTCGATGCCGCCGATGTACTGGTCGACGGGCATCCAGTACTCGGCGGCCGCGCGCTCGAACATGCCCTGGTCGTAGTGGGGCGAGCAGTAGCGGAGGAAGTACCAGGACGACTCCACGAACGTGTCCATGGTGTCGGTGTCGCGCCGCGCCCGGCCGCCGCACTTGGGACAGGTCGCGTGGACGAACGTGGCGACCTCCGCCAGCGGCGAGCCGCCCTTGCCGCTGATCTGCACGTCCTGCGGCAGGACCACCGGGAGGTTCTCGATCTTCTCCGGCACCATGCCGCAGCTCTCGCAGTAGAGAATGGGGATGGGCGCCCCCCAGTAGCGCTGCCGGCTGATGCCCCAGTCGCGGAGCCGGTAGTTGATCTTCGAGCGGCCGATGCCCTTGCCCACGAGCCAGTCGATGGCCCGGCGCTTGGCCTCCTCGATGGTGAGCCCGTCGAGGAAGCCCGAGTTGATCTTGACCCCCTCGCCCGTGTACGCCTGCGTGTCCTCCCACCCCTCCGGCCGCTTGACGGTCGCGATGATGTCGAGCCCGTGCTGCGTGGCGAAGTCCCAGTCGCGCTGGTCCTCGCCGGGCACGGCCATGATCGCGCCCGTGCCGTAGCCCATGAGCACGTAGTCGGCCAGGAAGAGCGGGATCTCCTTCCCGGTGAACGGGTTGATCGCGCGGGCGGACAGCCTCAGTCCCCGCTTCGGCCGGTCGGCCGCGAGGCGCTCGATCTCCGACTCGCGCGCGACCTCCTGGCGGAAGGCCCGCACGCGCTCCGCTTCGCCCGGATTCGACACGAGCGCGTCGACCAGCGGATGCTCGGGCGCGAGGACGGCGTACGTCATCCCGAACGAGGTGTCGGGCCGCGTGGTGAAGATCGTGATCGCGAGATCGGCGCGGCCGGCCACGGGCAGCTCGAACTCCGCGCCCTCGCTCTTGCCGATCCAGTTGCGCTGCATCGTGAGCACGCGCTCCGGCCAGCCGGGCATCCGGTCCGTCCACGCCAGGAGCTCCTCGGCGTAGTCGGTGATCTTGAAGAACCAGCCTTCGATCTCCTTGGCCGTCACCTCGGAGTCGCAGCGCCAGCAGCGGCCGTCCTCGACCTGCTCGTTGGCGAGGATGGTCTGGCAGGATGGGCACCAGTTCACGCGGGAGCGCTGCTTGTAGGCCAGACCGCGCTCGAACATGCGGATGAAGACGAGCTGCTCCCAGCGGTAGTAGGAGGGATCGCAGGTGGCGAGCTCGCGGTCCCAGTCGTAGGACATGCCGAGCCGCTTGAGCTGCGTCTTCATGTTGGCGATGTTCTCGTGCGTCCACACGGCGGGATGCACGCCGTTGTCGATGGCGGCGTTCTCGGCCGGCAGTCCGAAGGCGTCCCACCCCATGGGATGGAGGACGTTGAAGCCGCGCATCCACTTGAAGCGCGCGAGGAGGTCGCCGATCGTGTACACGCGGACGTGGCCCATGTGGATACGGCCGGAGGGATACGGGAACATCTCGAGGCAATAGTACTTGGGCCGGGCGGGATCTTCCTTCACCTGGAACTGGCCGCTCTCCTCCCACCTATGCTGCCACCGGGCTTCGATCTCACGGAACGGATAGCGGTCTGCGCGGTCGTCGCTGGCCATATTCGCGCTGAGTTTCCCATACTTAGGAGGAAGGAAGCAAGAACGGGAGCGGCAGGAAGGAAGAACGGCCCCCGGGGGCCGCTGCGGGCCCCCGGGGCGAGCATGCCCGGGCTACTTCTTCTTCAGCGTGAGGCCGATCGCCGCGGCGGCCTCGTCGGCCTTGGCGATGGACTCGGCATGCTTGCCGGAGTCGTGGAGCGCCTTGGCTTCCTTGGCGAGCGTCTGGGCCTTCTTGGACGCGTCGTCGGTCTTGCCGGCGGTGGCGTCCTCGATCTGCTTGATCAGCAGCGGGCACTGATTGGCGGACGCCGCACCGGCCGTCGCCGCCACCAGCACCAAAGCCATCAGGATCCTCTTCATCTGGTCACCCCCTTTCGCATGGATTGCGTGCGAGTCTAACCCGGTTCCCCCCCGGAGGGTTCCCCCTCGGGTGCGACCGGGTGAAAGAAGTCGTGGATGCGCTCGGCCAGCCGCGGCGAGACCTTCGGAACCGCGGCCAGCTGGCCGACCGAGGCCTCGCGGACGGCCTTCGCCGAGCCCAGCGTCTTGAGCAGGCTCGTGCGGAGCGCGGGGCCGACCCCGGGAATCTGATCGAGCACCGAGCTGATGGTGCGCCGGCTGCGGAGCTTCTTGTGATACGTGATGGCGAAGCGGTGCGCCTCGTCGCGGATCCTCTGGAGCGCCTGGAGGGCCGGCGACGTGAGGTCGAGCACGAGCGGCTCGAGGCGGTCCGGCGTGTAGACTTCCTCGGCGCGCTTGGCAAGGGAGGCCATGGGCACGTAGTCGAGCCCGAGGCCCTCGAGCGCCTTGAGCCCCGCGCCGAGCTGGCCGCGGCCGCCATCGAGCAGGATCAGGTCCGGCAGCGCGCCGTCCGTCTCGAGCGCCTTGCCATAGCGTCGCGTCACGGCCTCGTGCATGGCGGCGAAGTCGTCCGTCCCCGTGACCGTGCGGATGCGGTAGCGCTTGTAGTCGTCCTTCTTCATCTCGCCGTCCTGCCAGACCACCATGGAGGCGACGGTCTCCCCGCCCTGGAAGGTGGACACGTCGAAGGCCTCGATGCGATGAGGCGACTCGGGCAGGCCGAGCGAGCGCTGCAGCTCGTCGAGCACGGCCTGCGTCCGGTTGCCGCGCGAGAGCAGGTGGCTCGACAGCGCCAGCGCCGCGTTCTCCTCGGCCATGGCCACGAGCTCTCGCTTGCGCCCCCGCTGGGGCGCGTGGAGCTCCACGCGGCCGCCCCGGCGCCCGGTGAGCCACTCCCCGGTGAGCCCCGCCTCGGGCACGTCCACCGACAGCAGGACCTCGGGCGGCGGCGTCACCTCCCGCGCGTAGAACTGTCTGAGGAACGCCGAGAGGATCTCGCCCTCCGCCGCCCCGGCCAGGCGATCGAAGAAGAACGACTCGCGGCCGAGCAGCCGGCCCCGGCGCACGAAGAAGAGCTGGATGCAGGCGTCCGCGCCCTGCCGCACCAGCCCCACGATGTCGAGGTCGCTGTCCTCCGTGGAGATGATCTTCTGCCGCTCGCGCACGGTGTTGAGCGCCTGCACGCGATCGCGCAGCCGGGCGGCAACCTCGAACTTCTCCTCGGCCGCCGCCGCCTCCATCTGGGCCGTCAGCTCCTGGGCGAGCCCGTCGTTCTTGCCCTCGAGGAAGCGCTCCACGTCGCGCACGGTGGCGGCGTACCCCGCCGGCGTCTCCTGCCCGGTGCACGGCGCGTTGCAGCGGTGGATGTAGTACTGGAGACACGGCCGCGCCTTCTTGCCGTCGATGGTGATGCGGCAGGTTCGCAGCGGGAAGAGCTGCCGGACGAGGCGGAGCGTCTCCCGCATCGCGGTGGCCGGATAGAAGGGCCCGAAATAGGCGGCGCCGTCCTGCTGGACGCGTCGCGCGACCACGAGCCGCGGATACGCCTCGTTGCTCGTGAGCTTGAGGAATGGATAGTGCTTGTCGTCCCGCAGGATGATGTTGTAGCGGGGCCGGTGCCGCTTGACCAGGTTCGACTCGAGGATGAGGGCCTCGAGCTCGTTCCCGGTGACGATGCACTCGAGATCGCGGATCTGCCCCACGAGGGCATCCGTCTTGGCATCGCGCGCCCGCGAGTCCTGGAAGTAGGAGCGCACGCGGCTGCGGAGCGAGGCCGCCTTGCCGACGTAGATGATCTGGCCCTTGCCGTCCTTGAAGAGGTACACGCCGGGCCGGTCCGGCAGCTGCGCGAGCCGCTCGGCGAGGTCGACGGCCGCTACGCGCCCAGCCATAGCGTCACCACGAGGACGACCAGGCCGATGACCGCGGGAATGAGCACGCTCCAGCGAAGGGTCCGCTCGAGCCGGCGCAGGACGGGCGGCCGCGGGCGACCCGGGCGCGGAGGATTCAGGAACGAGATCAGCTTCGTGAGCACCACGAGGGCCACGGAGAGCACTGCAAAGAAGAGGAGCGTCCACTTGATGACCATGCCGATTCGCGCCCTTAGCGGACGCCCAGATCGACCTTCTTCAGCGCCTTGATCCGGTCGCGAAGCTCCGCCGCCCGCTCGAAGTCGAGGCGGC
>Ga0335071_10005194_pt1 | contig 13539 bp, 17 predicted proteins | sample Lox_Sample_15_FD_206724 | JGI IMG/M metagenome (GOLD analysis project Ga0335071, IMG submission 206724) | Soil microbial communities from Loxahatchee National Wildlife Refuge, Florida, United States - Lox_Sample_1.5 | ecosystem: Environmental > Terrestrial > Soil > Wetlands | place: USA... | reverse complement strand
CATCTACTACCCGCTAAGCCTCGGACGCAACTTCGACGAACTGCTGCGCATCGTCAAGGCGCTGCAGACAGCAGACCATTTCGGCGTCGCGACTCCAGCCGATTGGCGTCCCGGCGAACCAGTAATCCTGTCGGCGCCCGGCTCCTCCGACACCGCAGAAGAGCGCGTAACAGGACACATTGAGGGAACCCATTGCGAGGATTGGTTCTTTTGCACCAAAGAGCTCACGGCCGACGAGGTTGAATCCGCCATCCGGGTTACCAAGGACGCGCGGTTGTGATGGCAGCCGGCCAGCTTCCCGGATGGCGATCGGTACTGGCTGTGGTCGCTCACCCCGACGACGAGTCGTTTGGTTTAGGCGCCATCCTGTCAGCGTTCGCCGACCGCGGTTCAGATCTAGCCGTGCTGTGCCTGACCCAGGGTGAGGCATCGACGCTGCACGGCGTCACCGGCGAGCTGGGCGACATCAGAGCCCATGAGCTTGCGGCCGCAGCCGCGGAGCTCGGCGTGTCGACGGTGAACCTCTTGCGTTATCCCGACAGGCAGTTGGCCGACATGTCCGCCGATGAACTAGCCATCCCAGTCGTTGATCTCGCGGAAACAGTCGGCGCCCAGGGCGTGCTGGTATTCGACCCGACCGGAGTCACAGGGCACCCAGATCATCAGCAGGCGACCGCTGCAGCACTGGCAGCCGCAACCACGACAAGGCTGCCGGTGCTGGGGTGGACCCTGCCCATCAAGGTCGCTGACGCACTAAACACCGAATACGGCGCAGGGTTCGCCGGACATGGACCTGCCGACATCGACCTGATCGTGCCGGTGGACCGACGTCGGCAGTACCAGGCGGTACGCCAACATCGCAGCCAGGCGGTACCAACCAGCGTGCTGTGGCGACGCCTAGAACTGCTGGGCCCGCACGAACACCTGCGCTGGCTGCCTCACGCTGGCCAGGTGGACATTCCGGCGTAAGCGTTGGTCGCCCCATCCCAACCTTGCCAGTATGACCACAACCGTGTCGCCGTCGGGCTGGGGCCACTGGACGTTGACAACCGAGACAGGAAGCTCAGCACCGAGGCCACCTTGTAGCTCAATGCGTGACAGATGCTGTGTACGAGGATCCCGAACTTGCCGGCTCTTGGAGGATCTCGTGAGCAGCGGCGACCAACCGCTCACGATGCGGAGGCGGATTTGACTACGAACGCGCTACCGACGGCGACTCTCCAATGAGGTTGTGCAGTCCGTCGGCGGCGAGGATCGAGTGCTCAGGGGCGGTGCACACTGATCGGGCGGTGCCTGGTCAGTGCAGGGACTGCTCGCGCACATGAAAGCGGAACACTCCGGCTGCGACCCACGCATAGACCGAGAGGCGGTTGCCGATCATCGCGATTGATTCGGGCAGCATGTGAAACAGCGGCCAGCCGTGCAGTGCCCTCGCCGGCCAGCGCCATAGCGGCATCGCTGTACGCGAGAACAGCCGTTCCCGCAGGAGCAGAGATGCGCTGCCGGATAACGCCAAGACGCTCATGGCCAGCTTCGCCGCCACCACGTTCCAGCCCAGCACTGAAATGGCGTGACCCTATTAGCTCGGCGCGGACCAATAGGCCCTGGCCGGCGATCTTTCGCTGCGGTCTTGCTCCCTCCGCGAGGAACTAGTGCCCAGGGATTGGGGACCAACGCCTCCTGCCCCCAATGGCGGGAGCTGCCTAACGTAAGCGGCATCCCAGGCGGCTCGTCAGCCCATCACATGCATTGGTGATGCGCCAAGAAGGAGACCCGAATGTCACCCCAGCACACCCAGCGCGGAATTGTGGTCGGTGTCGACGGTTCACCGTCGTCAACCGTGGCAGTCGAATGGGCCGCGCGGGATGCCGAGACGCGCAACGTGCCGCTGAAGTTGGTGCACGTGGTAGCCCCCATGGCCATAACCGCTGAAGGGTGGTCAGATATCACGACGCCTGGCAATTATGCGCAGTTCCAAGATAACCAAGCGCGCCAAATCATCGAGCAGGCCCACAAGGTCGCCATCGAGGCCGCCTCGCCAACCCGCGCACCGCACGTCACGAGCGAGGTGCTGCACGCCGCGATCGTGCCCACCCTGGTCGAGTTGTCCACGCATGCCGAGATGATCGTGGTGGGCTGCCGGGGCCAGGGCGCAGTGGCCCGCGCCTTGCTGGGATCGGTCAGCTCCGGGCTGGCCCACCATGCGCACTGCCCGGTCGCGGTCATCCACGACGAGGACCCGCTCACGACGCGCTCGCCGCAGGCCCCAGTGGTGGTGGGCATCGACGGCTCGCCGACCTCAGAGTTGGCCACCGAGATTGCTTTCGATGAAGCCTCGCGCCGCGGCGTGGAATTGGTGGCGCTGCACGCCTGGAGCGACATGGGACCACTCGACTTACCAAGTACGAACTGGGCGCCCATCGAGTGGAGAAACATCGAAGACCAGGAAAAAGAAGTCCTGGCCGAGCGGCTGTGCGGATGGCAAGACCGGTATCCCGATGTGGTCGTGCACAAGGTCGTGGTGTGCGATCAGCCCGCACCCAGGCTGCTCGAACAGGCGCAGAAGGCCCAGCTCGTCGTCGTGGGCAGCCACGGTCGCGGCGGATTCCCCGGCATGCTGCTGGGCTCGGTCAGCACCGCAGTCGTGAACACCGCCCAGATTCCGGTGATCATCGCCCGCATCCCCCAAACCCATTGAGGCCACACCCATTCGAAACAAGAACAGCACGGAAGGAGACAGTGATGAGTTGTTGGTGCGGACACGGTCCGTGGCATCATTACGGGTACCCCTATCCACCTGCGGCGGCGTATGGGACGCCTCCGCCCATGTACTACGAGCCGGCCGAACCATATCGGCGCCGCCGTCGCCGCCGCGCCGATGCCGAGGAACTGGCCGACTACCTAGATGAGCTTGAAGCAGAAGTCGCGCGTATCCGCCGCGAACTCGACGAACTGCGCAAGACCGACACCACTGAAAGCTGATCCGCCAACCATCTCCGGGGTGCTGCACCGCCACGCCGATGCGGCATCTCGCGGGTGACACCCGGCTTCGAGCCAGACGATGGGAGGAGCCGACGGCAGCCCAGGCTTGGGTTTACGACAGTTGGTTTGACACGTCCTGGGGCACTCACGCGTGGGCGGTAGAGGTGGCCGCGGTCGATGAGGCTTTACCCCAGTACCGCGACCAGATCGTGGTCGAAGTCGGATGCGGCACCGGCCGACTCGTCGCCCACCTGGCCAGTCGTAACACGCAAGTGCTGGGCATAGACCTATCGGCCGGGATGCTGGAAGTGGCCGCCACGCGCGTCCCCGGTCGACTCGTCCGCGCCGATGCACGGCAGCTGCCACTACCGGACGCCATCGCCGACGCCGCAATCACCATCGCCACACTGGAATTCGTCGACCCGGTACCCGTGCTGGCCGAGCTGGCACGCATCACCCGACCCGGTGGCCGCGTCGTTGCGCTTACCCTCAACCCAACCAGCCCATGGGGCGTGCTGGACCGGCCCACCCACCGCCCCCCGTTCTCGAGGGCCACCTACCTAACCCACGACGAGTTGCGGCGTCTGGGCCGCCGCCACGGCCGGGCGCGAGTGCGGGGCCGGCTGTTCACCGCGGCTCATCCCGCGTACCTACATCACCTCGAACCGTTGGCCGCACTGCTCGGTCACGCCGCCCCGTGGCTGGGTGCCATCCAAATCCTCACCATCGACAAACCAACCTAAAACCGCACCGATCTAGGGTGTACCGAGGCCTCAGTATCGCTAGTGGTTACCCAGAGGTGAACGGATGCGCACGCCAGTTATCGTCGCTTCGGTCCTGCCAGCCGATTTCTCAGAGCTCGGCCGCGACGTCAAGCGACTAGAGAACGCCGGCGTCGACCGGATCCAGTGGGACGTGATGGACGGCCGATTCGTGCCGAACTTGACGTTCGGGCCCGACGTCATCGCGGCCAACCGCACACATACCAACCTCGGATTTGAAGTCCAGCTGATGGTCGACGATCCCGACCCGATGCTGGGCAGATGGGTCGAAGCAGGTTGCCAGATCATCATCGTGCACGCCGAGGCAACCCGGCACCTGCACCACACACTGTCCACGATTCGCGGTCTGGGTGCGCGGGCCGGTGTCGCGCTGAATCCCGCCACACCGCTGGAGGCGGTGACCAATGTGCTGCACCTGACCGACCTGCTGGTGATCATGACGGTCGAACCCGGCTTCGGCGGCCAGCCGTATCTGGCCCAGATGGAACCCAAAATCGCCGCGGCCCGCGCCGAAATCGACCGCCGCGGTGTAGAAATCGAACTCGAGGTCGACGGCGGCATCACCACTGCCACTATCGGTGCGGCCGCGCGAGCCGGCGCCACCGCCTTCTGCGCTGGCTCAGCGTTATTCAACGGCCCCGGCACGATGACCGACCGCGTGAGGGCGCTGCGCCAGGCAGCCGCCGCCGCGATGCAGCACAACTGATGTCGCTCATAAGCCCGGAATCGATGACTATCGGCACTGTGGCTGGCCAGCCGACGACATGCACCATCGGTGCGTGATACCCGCCTATCGCAGTGGTCGTCGTGGATGACCCCCACAACAGCGCTGGCATCGCGTCAGACGCTGAACCAGAAGCCAGCCCAACCGGATTGACGTCCGTGCAAGCGCGCGCGCTGCTCGCGCAGCGCGGCCCGAACATGGTGCCCGAACAGCGGCCAAGCGTGTTGTCGCGGTTGGCGGGTGGGTTGTGGGCGCCGGTGCCGTGGATGCTCGAGGCCACGATCGTGCTGGAGTTGGTGCTGGGCAAGAGGCTGGATGCCGTGATCGTGGCCGCGGTGCTGGTGTTCAACGCGGGTTTGGGCTTTGCGCAGCAGCAGCGGGCCGCGGCGGCGCTGGCGCTGCTGCGCCGTCGGCTGGCGGTCAACGCTCGGGTGTGTCGTGATGGCACCTGGCAGCTGATACCGGCGGCCGAGTTGGTCGACGGGGATGTGGTGCATGTGCGTGTCGGTGATCTGGCGCCGGCCGATGTTCGGGTCGGCTCGGGCGATGTGCTGGTCGATCAGTCCACCCTGACCGGCGAATCGGTGCCGGTGGACCGCGGCCGCGATGACACGGTGTTCGCCGGGTCGATCATCGCGCGGGGTGAGGCGACTGCGACAGTGACGGCGACCGGGCCCCGCACGTATTTCGGGCGTACCGCCGAACTGGTTGGCAGCGCCGAGGCCGCCGACCACCTGGCCGCGGTCGTGCTGCGCATGGTGCGGGTATTCATCGCGGTCGACGTGCTGCTGGCGATCGCCGGCACGATCTACCTGGCGGCCGCCGGCGCGACAGCCGAGGACATCATGTCGTTTGCGGTGGTGCTGCTGTTGGCCTCGGTGCCGGTAGCCCTGCCCGCGGCGTTCGCGTTGGCCGGGGCGCTGGGTGCGCGGCGTCTGGCCGGGCAAGGAATCTTGACCGCGCGACTGGCCAGCGTGGCTGATGCCGCCGAGATGGATGTGCTGTGTGTCGACAAGACCGGCACCATCACCTGCAACAAGCTGGCCGTCGCCGCCATCACCACCCAGCCCGGCGCCTCAGAACACGACGTCCTGCGCATGGCCGCCGGCGCCTCCGATCACGCCACCCAGGACCCGATCGATATGGCCATCCTGCGCGCGACCACCGAACGCGGCATCGGCCACGATGCCCGCATCGGGTTCGTGCCCTTCGACCCAGCCACCAAACGCTCCGAAGCCACCCTGCACGTTGATTCGCAGACGGTCCGGGTCACCAAAGGCGCCCCCCGCGTCATCGCCGAACTCGCCGACCAACCGATGGACCCGCACGTCGAACAACTGGCGGCCAGCGGGGCTCGCGTGCTGGCGGTGGCAGCCACCGACGACACCGATTCCTGGCACCAGGTCGGACTGGTCGCCTTGGCCGACCCGCCACGTCCAGACGCGGCCGCGTTGATCCAGCGGCTCAACGAGTTAGGGATCAGGGTCGTCATGGTTAGCGGCGACAGTGCCGCCACGGCCGCGGCCGTCGCCGCCGAGGTCGGTATCAGCGGGCCGACGGTGCGCGCCGAGGCGTTGCATGACGCCGGCACTGATGCGCTCGGCGCGGGGGTGATCGCCGAGGTGCTTCCCGAAGACAAATACCGACTCATCAAGCGACTGCAGGACGCCGGCCACACGGTGGGCATGACCGGTGACGGGGTCAACGACGCGCCGGCCTTGCGCCAAGCCGACGTCGGCATCGCGGTCGCCGGTGCCACCGACGTCGCTAAATCCGCCGCGGGCATCGTGCTCACCCGCGAAGGCCTCACCGACATCATCGACCTGGTGATAGAGAGCCGTCGCATCCACCAGCGTTCGCTGACCTATGCGCTTAACGTCAGCGTCAAGAAGCTGGAGGTTCCGCTTCTTCTGACCTTGGGGGTGTTCGCCTGGCAGCAATTCGTGTTCACCCCGCTGCTGATGGCGCTACTGCTGTTGGGCAACGACGTCGTCAGCATGGCCATCACCACCGACCACGCCGACTATGCGCACCGGCCGGATCAGTGGAATGTCCGCCACGTCATCACCGGTGCATGCGTGATCGCCGCCCCACTGCTAGCCACCTCGGCCGGATTGCTGTGGTGGACCCGCGACATCTGGCCACACCTAAACCTCAACCAGCTGAGGACCTTGATCTTCTTCACACTCATCGCCAGCAGCCAGGCCACCATCTACCTCGTGCGCACCCGCGAACACGCCTGGAGCACCCGCCCCAGCACCTGGCTGCTGGCCGCCACCACCGCCAACCTCGCCCTCGCCCTTACCCTGGCACTGACCGGCACCCTGATGTCGCCGCTCTCACCGGCCGTCGCTGCGATCGTGATCGCGACACTCGCCGCCGCGGCGCTGCTGGCTGACTACCTCAAGATCCCAACATTCAAAACCCTTGGGCTGCATCGCCTCTGGCGTCAACCCTCACCACACCTTTCGGCATAGTTCGCCGAACCCGTCAACGGCCGGTCGTCGATGTGTGGGCACGCTCGCTGGTGGAGCCCGCCGCCTAAGCCGCGTCGCTTACATGGGCACCACGGAACCGCCCCAACCACCACGTCTTATAAACTCGACCGCCTAATTCCATACCACGAGGCCGCGACAACCGCCGCAATTGGCGGCCAGCCCGCTCGACCAACTGGTTGCGGTGATGGCGACGATTCCCAGCGGTCGTCGCCGCGATCGTATTCGGAAACCTCAGCACCGCAACGCTCCTCGTTGACTGCATCAACACTTGATCTTCAAAGCCCTTGCACTGCATCGCCTCTGGCGTCAACACACACCCGCCCATCGTCTGATCCACACAGCCGCCCCGCTAATGCTGCGCCCTTAAGAGTGATACCAAAGCGCCAATGGTCACCGATTTGTCGCCGCGGCAGTCCGGATCGATCACCTCGCTGAGAGCTCAGGGCCGGTGTCGGGCCGGCGGGTGGTCGACGTCGGGTGCGGGACCAGCCGGCTGGCCGCGATGCTGGCCGCCCTCGGTGCGAACGTGATCGGGATCGATCTGGACGCGGCGATGTTGTTATCGCATACCGTCAGCGGTGAGCTTTGCTACTCCTAGTTTTCCCGCATCACCAGGGCCGTCAGCTGCCTACGCTGCACTTGGCGAGACGCCAGCGGAATACGCGTGCAACTCACGCAGCAGTCGTTGGGGGGATTTACGAAGCACGATTGAGAGCACGGGGATCAAGGTAGGAGAGACGGCAACCAGCGCCAAGGTGATGGCGATTTCCGCGGGCAGGGACTCCGAAACGGGCACGCCGCGCAGCCGCGACCCGAAGGCGTCCACCGTGTTCGCTGACCGGTTAGCGATGCTCATGACTAGAGCCACTGCCTCTATATTGCGCCGATCGCGGCGTGTGTAATACTGCGCCACCTCTTGCGAAATCTCCTCCGGCACTTGGCCGAAGTCGGCCTCGGCGAGCGCCCTGGCATAGGCCAAGGCACTCCATTTGGCGCGATCGAAGGTTGCAGGATCAGCGCCTTCCAGTTTCGCAATCTCTTCGTTGGAAACGCCGGCTCGAATAGCCCATTCCTGGTGAACATAGTTACAGGAGCGGCAGCCGTTCGTCCGCGCGACAGTCAGCATGATCTCCTCGCGGAAGGCAGGATCAATCTGGCGGAGTACCCACACCATTCCCGCGTGATGGACCAGCGACGCCAACCGGCAAACCGCATCCGCTAAATCACGCAACGAGTAGACCTTGCCGACGGGTACCGGCGTGGCTGTCATTGGTCTCATTCTGAACAAGCCGCACCTCCCCTCGGTAAAGCTGTGCAGTGATGCTACCGGATCGGTTCGTGGGACAACGAGACCGGCATCGGCGGGCGCGGACGTTTGACGCAGCCAGTGCCGAACGATCTGCCGATCAAGATCGACTCCTGACGAGATCACCACGCTGGCACGCCAGGTCATCGAAGCGTTCCACTGACGTACCACCGCCGGGTGTTGTGTCGCGTAGATCTCGGCCAAGAATTGCTCGACGGCGATCGCCGCGTGCGCCGCGCACACCAAGCCCAGCATGTCGAAAGCGTGCTGGGTGAAAGGCAACTCGGCGTACACGACGGGCTGCCTGCTGACTCCTCGGAGCCGCGCGGCGTTCCTTGGAGAACCCGGGCTGACCGGCTGTTGATTAAGCCCTGATCAGCGCTCAGTTCTTAGTGGCGACCCCTTCAAAGGCGAAACCGAACAGTGGCGGTCCTGGCATCGGGTAGGTCTGCAGTCGTGTCATGGTGAGTCCGGATGCCGTCACCAGATTGGGGATCGACCGGTTGAGGTGGCAGCCGCCGAACAACTTGCCCCAGGCGGGTGTGACCCTGTCCTGCCAGTGGGCAACATTCGGCTTGGGCGACCTGCCGTGTTCGGCGAAATGCAGACACCCGCCGGCGCGCAGCACACGGTGGATCTCGCGCAATGCCAGGTCCACGTCCGGGATCGTGCACAGCGTCCAGGTGACGAGCACGTGATCGACAGACTCATCGGGCAACGGCAGATCTTGGCCGTCCAGGCCGACGTAGTACACCGGCACTGGACTTGCCACGATCCGTCGGCTGGCAAGTTTGCGGCCGACGGACGTCGGCTCCACCGCCTGCACGCGGGTGACAGCACAGGGGTAGTGCGGGACGTTACGCCCGGAGCCAAACCCCACCTCCAGAACCTCACCGCTGAGTTCTGATGCGACGCGGGCGCGGATTTGTTCGAACGGTTTTCCCAGAGCCACATCAATAACGCGGGGCAGGACCTGGTCGTTGTAGAAGCCCAGTGCTAGTCGAGGCACCCCGGTCGGGAAAGGCCACACCGAACGAACCATTGCGTGCATCCTCAGGCGGCCGACGCCCTGCGGACCAAAATCGGGCTGGCCAGGGCGCAGAAAGCCATCCCGCGGCGTGACGCGAGCGCCAGCCGGCGTAGCTCCTTGGATCCATACATTCGCCGTCTGGCTCGTCCGTCCGGCGGGCACACCAACCCACGTTCGTCGTAATACCGCGACGTCGAGGGGCTTAGCCCGAGCCGAGCCGCCGCCTGGCCGATCGGAACCAAATCCATCCCGTCATTTGACGTCAAACCGACTTGAACCTGCAAGGGTAGAGATGACCACCGGAAGCGAGGCCCGGTTGGAAGGGATCACCAATGAGCACTTCGTCAACCCCGGTCAACCATCATGCCGGTCAGCCCGGCTTCGCCGGGCCGATCGGACTGGTCGCCGGGCTCGCCATGCTCGTCTCTGGGCGCGCTGCCGCAGGCCTGGCGGCCGACCTAGCGTCGGTGTCGGAGGCAGACCGGGTTGTCGACATCGGTTGCGGCCCGGGAAACGCGGTCAGAACAGCCGCCCGTCGTGGAGCGCGGGTGACCGGCGTGGATCCGGCACCGTTGATGCTGCGGCTCGCCCGGGCGCTGACGCGCGACCGACCCGGCATCACATGGATCCAGGGCGCCGCGGAAGACCTGCGGCTGGCGGACGGTTCAGCGACAGTTGTGTGGTCGCTGGCGACTGTGCACCACTGGAAGGATGTCACCGCGGGACTCGCCGAAGTCCAGCGCGTGCTGTCCCCTGGAGGGCGATTCCTCGCCATCGAGCGAAGGGTGCGTCCCGGCGCCACCGGGCTCGCCAGTCACGGGTGGACCGACCAACAGGGCGAGTCCTTTGCGGCTCAGTGCCGCGCGGCTGGGTTCAACGATGTGCGCATCGAGACATACACGCCCGGCCGACGTGCCCTCAAGGTGGTCACGACCGTCCGACCATGAGCGCCACCCATTAACTATCACCGAGCAACACCGATCGTGAGTTCCTCGACGATTCCGTCGCCGAGGCCTCACGCCACCGAAAATGCAATGTACATCGGGACGGCCTGGACTGGGATCATCCCCACCTAAATTGCGAACCCAAGTAACCGCGCGGCATCCCGATGAAGCACTGGGTTTCATACCCACCTCGTTACGTGTGATCGGTGTGCTGCCTGACCGGGAGATGAGCGTAGTCCTCGGCCTCGACCTCGACGCGTGGACGGCGGCCGAGGCGATACATGAGCCGAGTCTCGTTGTACCAGCTGACCCACGCCGAGGTGATGTGTTCCAGGTCGGAACGGCGAGCCGTCGCGGATGTACTCGGTCTTGTACAGCCCGATCGTCGTTTCGGCTGACCCGTTGTCCACAGCATCGCCGACGGTGCCGACCTATGGTTTGAGCCCCCGTCAGGATAAGTGTCTCTGTGAAATGTATTGCGGTGTAATGGGTGAGATGCGGCATCGGAATGATGGATCGTATCGTCAAGCGGGCGGCCTTGGCGGGCGCGGAATGCTGCGGCGCGCCGTAGCGCGCTCGACGCGTGCGGTCTCCTTGCTCAGCGAGCATTCCCAGCCGGGGATCAACCCGGCGTAGGCGTCGATCACGAACGCGGTGTAAGCGAACCCGGCGACCATCGGCACATACGTGTAGTCGGCCACGACCAGCAGGTTGGGCGCTTTGACCCGCCACCGCCGGCCCACCAGGTCCGGCGCCCGGGTCGCCGCCGGATCCGACGCCGTCGTGCGCGGCCGGCGTCGGCCCGGGTCACCCCGCGCCAGCCGTTGGCGCGCATGATCCGCTCCACCGTGCACTTGGCGACAGGGATGCCCTCGGCGCTTTAGGTGCGCCCACATCTTCACGCCGTAGAGCGACTCCGGTGGGCGGTTCGCCTCGCCGTCGGGTTCGTCGATGCCCGCCAGGATCTCAGTGATCGTGGTGTCCCACAGTGCCCGTTTCGACGGTGCCGCGCACCGCTGTGCCCAGTAGGTGCGGCGGGGCGATCTGGATGCCGTGCACGGCCAGGGCCCGGCAGATCGGTGCGACCCCGTACCGCTGCTGGTGGTCGTCGATGAATTGACAGATCAGCGGTGTAGCGGGTCACACTCCCGCGCGAAGAACTTGTTGCGGCCTTGAGGATTTCGATCGACTAGAGCTCGCGGCACTTGCGCCGTAGCTCGCGCAGCTCGCCAGCGGTCTCCGTCGGCACTCCCGCTGCCTCACTGGCGTCGACCTCGCCGTGAGCACCCACTTCCGCAACGTCTCCGCGCTCATCCCCAACCGCGCCGAGATCTTCTTCATCGCCGCCCACTCGGGCTCGCAGTCGCCGGCATGCTCGCGGACTAGCCGCACCGCCCTGACCTTAGTGTTCTCGTCGTACCTGCTCGCTATCGCGCCATCCTGGTGTCCAATTCTGATGTAGTCCAACGTGCCTGAGCGAGACGGTCATAATCACCTGCAATTAAATGGGTTTGGCGAAACCGGCTCTGCTGGGGATGTTTCGGCCCGGGTCTCCGATCACGACGGCGATGAACCTGTTGGCTAGACCGGCAACGCCGTGGCGCGATGCCCGACTTACGGCCTGGACGGCTACGGGGAGGCAACCCGATGACCACCGGAGGTTCAACCCTCGTACGGCGCGGGGGCGCTCGGCACGGCCGTTATCGCACGGCTGGCTTGTTTCGGGGTCTGCATATCGCCGGCAACGTGCTCGCACCGGGCAGCCGGCGACGGGCCGCGGGTTAGCCGACGTGGCGCTCGCGGGCGTTGCTGCCAGCGAGCATCGAAGGAGCCGGCCGGCCGCTGGTCATCGATCCGGCTCACGGCGCCGCGGCGGTATCTGTCATCACGCGCGTTGCTCGCGAGCCATGCATTGGGGTGTGCCAGGCGCGGGGGATGTCTTTTTCCGGTGTGGCTATACAGATTCGCGGTCTGACGGTCCTGCTCATGTGTCTGGGCGGTGCAGCCATCGCAGGTGCTCGACGTCACCGAGCAGTTCCAGGCGACGCCACAACACGCTGGTAGGGATGGCCTGGCTCACATGAGCCGCGCACGCAGCCACCTGCCGCGTGCGAGTCACTGGCAATTCGATATCAATGGCAAACGGCGGGTGCCCCACGAACCCGGTTCGGTATTCCCGATTGAGCTGCGTGGCAACCGAGTTGGGGAGGGTCCAGCCTAGTACCGGGATGTTCAGATCCGCCGCGGCCAGCAGCGCCGCAGCGGACGCGGCGGTGTGGTCGGGATGACCGGTCACACCGCTCTGGTCGAACACTAGGAGACCGGCGGCGCGGGCGGCGCCTGCCGCGTGGATCACTTCGTCGACCAGCCGGCCGCGATGTACCTGCTCGAGACCACCGTCGGGGTAATCGCGCAGCGTTAGGTCAGAAACACCCAACATCCCGGCAGCGGCCGCGAATTCCTGACCACGCAGCTCGACGAGGTTGCCCGCCACGCCGTGCACCGTGGAAGCCTCGCCATGGGTTAAGCACAGCACCGAGGTCCGGCTCGCCGCCCGGTTGAATGCGTCAAGGATTGCTCCCAGGCCGAAGGACTCGTCATCAGGGTGGGCGACGACGGCCAGCACCGAACTCCACGCCGGCAGCGCTTTGGACGTCGGCTCGGGCCGGGAGTCGCCGCTCATCACGTACTCCTCCCGCGGATCCGTTCACCAGAAAAGGCCGATACGGGCCCACCATCCCGCACACTGGACTCAAGAGTCGTATACCCCCCTTAGGTGTATCAGGCAAGCAACTGCGGGGCCGATCAAGTTATGCCTCGGTGTGCAGCGCCGCTGCTGGCCGAGACCGGCCAAGGCTTCGGTCCGACTCCCACGCTTTAGTTCGATGATCTCGACCAATCGCACGCCTATCCTCGGTGCTGTGAATGAGCCCGTACCCGTCGATACCCCGCTGCTACGGCGGATCCGTGACTCTGTAATCGGTGAGGATCAGGTGATGCCCGGTCCGTATGGGCCGCGGCGGGTGACCTATGCGGACTACACCGCCTCGGGTCGGGCGTTGAGCTTCCTGGAGGACTTTATCCGCGACGAGGTACTGCCCCGCTACGCCAACACACACACTGAGTCCAGCGGAACCGGTCTGCAGACCACCCGGCTGCGCGAAGACGCCCGTTCCATCATCCTCGACGCTGTCGGCGGCGACGCCCAAACCGTCGTGATCTTTGCGGGATCGGGCTGCACCGGTGCGATCGACAAACTGATCGGCGTCCTCG
>Ga0335071_10005193_pt1 | contig 13540 bp, 8 predicted proteins | sample Lox_Sample_15_FD_206724 | JGI IMG/M metagenome (GOLD analysis project Ga0335071, IMG submission 206724) | Soil microbial communities from Loxahatchee National Wildlife Refuge, Florida, United States - Lox_Sample_1.5 | ecosystem: Environmental > Terrestrial > Soil > Wetlands | place: USA: Florida... | reverse complement strand
GCGTCTGAAGTTGACTTGGCAACTCGGTTCTGCTGGTGCATTTGCGGAACTCGACAGTATAACGAGCTTGTAGCCTCCGTAATCGATTGCCGACTTTGAGGCGTTCTTTTGAAGAAAGCTGGGCAACATAACCCTGCCATGTTTCAGGCAGGATTACTGCTGACCATGGCTGATCATAATTAGATAATTTCCAGCGAGATGTCGAGAGCTCGTCGAGAACCGCCTGAGCAGCGGCCGATTCGGAGTGCATTGTATTCAGTTCGCAGATGTCGACAGCTGCGGTACGGAGCCACCGCTCGAACATTCTCGCAACCGCACATTCATGACCTGGGAAAACAATCAGGTCAAGATTGTCAGAATCACCCGATCCATCTCCTACCAGCCTCAGTCGTGTGATGTATAAACCCAATTTCCAATACACGCGCTCGCGATAGAGCGGAACGATGGCAACTATGTTCCCACTGTAATCGGAGCAGATCAGCGATACGAGTTCTTTTCCAGCGCCGAATGCTCTCCACCAGGACTGCAGCCATTCGAAGGTGGAGAATATCGTCAGAGCGGGGTTGGCCCGCAAAATCTCGTCCCATTGCGGACGCAATCGCTCCATTTCATCCCAGGAAGTGCAAACCGTTACGCGATGGTCCAGACCAGCGTCATGGGATTCCTTCGTGGAGACGACAGTTTTGTCAGCCAGTTCAGCAGTGGAATTCATTAGGAGAATGAGATGAGATGTTTTCGAGAAGATCGGATGGAGCAATTATTGCCGTAAGGATGCCAGCGCCTTTGGATGCAGGATTGCTTTTATTAGCGACCGCGCCGTGGGCATGTCTGCGACATTCAACATTTCGAGGAAAAGGTCGTGCTCAGCAGATTGCAGGGGATCGTAATTCGCAGTTCCATCCGCGATATCCACCGCTATCTGGCGTGCGATATCCAGGAGTCCGACCTGGTATTTATGTTTGCTGATTTTGCAGCCGAGGAGACGAGCTATTGACTTGCACCCTATTTGCCCAGGAGCATAGCTCTTGCTGGCGACCCGGAACATCGGCAGATCTGGTTCGGAATCTCCGATAGCGACAACTCCCTCGTTCGGCCGATTCACCAGTTCCAGCAATGCGAGTAGTCCGTGACCCTTGTCAGTTTCTTTGGCGACAACAGCCGTGTCGAGAAAAGTCTGGTGGAAGCGTAGGCGATCGAGCTTCAGCGAAGTAATTAAGTTTTGGATCAACAGGGTAGGAGCAGCAATCGTAACTCCTTTGTGGTATGTGAAGGCGCGAAGAGAGTATCTGTAGTCGTCATTCAGGAAAATGCCCGGGATCTTGCGCAATTCCCGAGCGAGTAACTGCATTTGTTCCAGCGATTCAGGACTGATTAGAATCCGTTCTTTGCCCGAAACCGCATCCCATGCATAGGCTCCGTACTCGGCCACGCCACCGAGCAAGTGATATGCCTTGCAGTACTCATGGACTTCAGCGACACTGCGCGCTGTATTAACCGCTAATGCTCGACCGCTGGCATGCAACAGGGCCATTGCTCGAATTCCATCCGCCGTGGTTGAGGGGAATCCAAAGATCTGCTTGTCCAGCACGCCATCGATATCCATGACAACCAAAGGCGACTGCCAGCTAGATTCATGTTTCGGAGCGCATAGGGAGCCGCAGAAGCGGGCTGTGTGCACAATCAGGAAGGTCCATGCATCGATATACGCCCGATTGAACTCTGCATGCCGTGACGCGAGACGCGCATCCGTAAGGTTTGCGACGGCGCTCATCATATTCCATGTACCCGCCAGCAATTTGTTCAGTTGAAGTCTCTTTGAGACCTGCACATCGCCTGAGAGCGCAATATAACGCTGGATCAATTGCTCTTCTTCATCGGCCGAGAGCTTCCATTGCAATGTGGTGTCGGCGAGATCGTAAGCGGGATCGGTCACATTCAACTCTGTTTTGCCCAGTCCATGATGTTCGAAGTCGCTTTTGTAAAGATGGTCGTTGGACATGACCCATTCATTCGGTCGCATCTTGCCATCGATCAGAGTCGGCGCTGGGCATCTCTGGGCGATCAACTTCTCGCGCAGGAGAGCGCGCCGCAGCACAGAAGCCGGTTTTGAGCCGTACGCCTTGCTCAGCATGCCCGAAAGCTCATCGGTAGCTTTGTGCCGATTGTCGCGGACGAGTCGCAGCGTCGGGTCGTTATTCAGCGGTAGGAGACGCGCGCGCGCAGACACATAATCCGCCGCACGCTTGACAAACTCATTGCGATCTGTGACTGCGCTCGCTTCGTTCTGAGGCATCCACTCTTGATAGAGAATACCCTCGCGAAGACCAATGAGTCGGGGCACGAACCCGTTTAGTCTCTCAGCGGCGAGTGCGGCATGATATCCGTACCACCCCCAGCCAACACTTTTCGCAAGCACATACCGCGTGTCGGTTCCACCAACTTCGGTCTCGATCTCTACGCGGAATACGCGCTTGAGGCGGTTGTGGAACTTTTCCTCCGATAATTCTTCAAGTTTGTGATTGAATTCCTCGCATTTCGTATCCGTCGTTACCGACACTGACTTTCCCGCGCCATTCCCGAACCAATCGTGCATCACACTGGACAGCGCATCCGCCGAAAACAGTGATCGTTTATACCACCCCTCGGGGGCCAATGTGATCACCTGGTGGCGAACTAAAGCTTGCGATTCCCAAACGCCGTTCCAGTCTCTCCGGCTGGCGTGAACGGGAAGCAGGATGGTCACGCTATCGCGGAATCCCGACTGGCGAAGCAACTCGAGGGTTTTCAACAGAGTCTTGCCGGTATTGATTGGTTCGTCCACGATGACAGCTTGTGCGGCCTTGCCGGCCGAGGCGGCTAATTGTGCTTGCTCCCATGCGGCAACTCCATTTTTCGGTCGTAGAGTAACGAAATCAACGTCCCCGCAGCCGTTCGCGGAAAGATAAGCGCCGAGTAGGGGGGCGAAATAGGAGCCCGCCGTTCGAAGGCCTACGATGAGAACAGGCCGCCGTCGGTCTTGAACGGTTTCGAGGAACTGCCTTCCGAGTTGCAGCACGTCGTGATGCGACATGTCCTGGGAACGAAATGCTGCGGGAACCTTTGCCACCTGTTTCAGCAAGTCCTCAGGAAGGTTACATTCGGAGAGATTGTGCAGCTGACGCTTTAGTTGGGAAGGTGGCATTGTCCCTTCTACCAAACACTGCTTGACGTACTCCTGAAGCGTCGCATGCCAATCACGACGCCAGCGATACAGGCCCGCGAGGCGTCGGCGACGAATCGACCGAGACGCGTCCAGCCCTGCATTGAACACCCGAATAGCCAGGCCAGAACCTGGGACTAATGCGACTTTGGACAGGTCGTAACTGCTTCCTGTCAAAAAGTCATCGGTCGTATCGGCGACCGCGCAGCAATGCAAGAAGATATTTATCATGCACTCTTGTTGGCGCCATCCGGCGGGCTGCTCTTCACAGCCAATCAATTCCGCCCGCAACCTGTCCAGCGACTCGGCGACGGTCGGGTAGATGTTCAGTGCCCACCCATACTCCCTGTAAAAGGCTGAGTCTTGTTGGGCGAAGGCCGACGTTGAGGGCAAGTATCCCAGCGTATCTGGTTGCGCTATCGATACAGAAGTCATAAAACAACCTTTGCGTTGAGTTAGTTGGAATAGATAGTGCGAGAATGGTGACCGATTGCGTCGCGCAGAAGCCACAACAGAATTTCCGGATTGCGAAGGGCCTTCCGGATGGAATAGGGGAGCCACCCGTGGCCGTAGGGAATGTAAACCCTGACCGGTACGTTCTGCTCTGTGGCCACGCTGAAAGCTCCCTGCAGAGGTAGTCCATACAGCAGTTCGAGTTCGCAGGACGTTCCAGTTTTCTGCAAAGCCTTTAGTGCCTCGCGTGCGAGGAGTGGATCATGGGTCGCGACGGCAACATGCCGGGCACGTCCCGCGAGGCTGTCGATAACCTCCAGAAATCCTCTACGCATATCGATTGGTGCGACAGGATCGGACCACTGTCCCTTGACTACACGTACGGCAAGATTCTGTCGCACTGCCCATTCAGCATCTGCTGTGCTGCGCCTCCAGCACCCAGGCAGCGTGCAACTGAGATTGGGAAAGTGGGGGAGGACCTCGGAAATCAGACGAAATGTCGGATCTGCCGTTTCGGGGCCGAGAGAGTCAAAATGCAGCCGGCTACGTCCGTTCGACGCGCGAAGAATCTGGATCAGCAGATCGCGCTCATATGCAATGGATGGAGCTTTGATCGAAACGTAGCAGTCCAGGCGCTCTTCGGAAACAGCAGCTCGGGCTGCGGCATACGAATGGGCTACGGATGCCGCAGGCGTATCTTCAGCATCCCACGGGCATACTGAGCACGCGAGGCCGCGCTGTTGCAAGCGGCGAGCTAGTAGCATCGCATCCGCCAATTCCGGACCGGCTATATAGGAACGGGCTGCACGTTCAGCCACTGGCACGGTGACAGCGTGCACCCATCGGCGGACAATTCGCTTCAACGCGGTCATGAATGCTGCCGCACTTTCCGGCTCACGAATGTCAGCCAATCTCCGGCGAGTGTTGCCAGGCCACGGAAGCCCGCCCCATATATGCGAACTGAGACGCGCTCGTGGCACAGATTCGTCCAAAGTTGATTCCAGGGTTCGCTCACCCCCAGGAACTCGTACACGTGGCAACCAAGATTGGCGGCATAGCGTAGACTTTCGACCATGAGCAGAGTGCCCGGGGAGCAGCGCTGATACTGCTCGTCGAAACCCATCTTTAGAAGCCAAAAGCGATTGTTGTGTTCCACGGCCAACTGCATTGCAACCGGTTCGTCGCCGACCCACATAACACCGAGATGCAGGACGCCGGAGTCACACGCCGCCCGTGCGTAATTCCGATAGAACTCGCCGATCTCTGGATCGCTCTGCAGCGACGAGCCCATTCGGCCTTTCCAATTGGCATTTTCGAGCCGATAAATGAGTGGGAGGAGATCGGACAGTTCGTGGAGGCGAGGACATGCAAATGTGATTCGCAGTTGTCCGAGTTTTTCCGCATTTCGACGTGCGCGACGCAGGTCAGATCGCCGTCCGGAGTTGAGGTGGGACTCCGGCTCCTTCCAGCTCTCATCGAGTCCCAGCCAAGGTGCGCCGGGCATGGCGCGGGTAACCATCACCCGGCGGCGCTCGGAGCAACTTCTTCTAAATGCCTGTAGCAAGGGAGAATCGACCGCGATGCTGCGCAGAAAGACAGGGAATCTGCAATCGAGCACCGCCGTAGCGAGCATCTCCGCCGCAGTTGGATCGGAGTAAGTGAACTCCGTCACCTCGTAGAGTTCCGTTCCCAAAAGGGTCCAGGTCTTATGGCCGGCGGGCCGAAACAGGGGCGCGAAGCCCGTGATGAGATTCCCGCCGGTAGTGAGCACTTTCAGTTCGCCATTTCTAAATGCGCGCGCACAAGCTGAGATCCATTCGAAACTCTGCATGGGAGTGGCAACCGGAATCGCCTTCCAACTCGCCGCAAAGGATTCCAGGCATGAACCGGTTCGTCGCGCCAACGCTCCGGCGCGAACTTCAACTGGTGCTGCTTCCGACATGTTCGCGCCCAGCACCGATTCTTGGGAACAAGCCATTAAAGCCTCCACCAATTTGCCAGCGAGATGAGCCTGCTCGTGCCACTTCTGTCTGCTGCACTCAGCAACAGCCATAGAAGGTGGTCTTCCGATATCGGCAACGACTCGCCATTTGGCGCTTCGCGTGTATCCCCCGTTCGCCTCGCGAGGTCACGTAGTGCGAGCAATAAGCCGGACTGAAACGGTTTCCGCATAATGTGGCAACCAGTCTTTCGCGCCAGTTCTCGTATGCCGGGAGAGCAGTTAGCTGGAGCATAGCTGTATTGCGCCATTCGAAGGAGGTCCAGATCGGGATTGGAGTCGCCGATTGCTGCCGTAAGCCGGACCTTGACAGGTAGTGCTGCCTGCAAGGCAGCCCATCCAGTACCCTTGTTGCAACGGACAGGCAGAATGTAAGTGTCGACTTTCGTGCTCAGGAATCGAAGTGTACGGGTACCTTGCAGCAACATTTCCGCTTGTGCTTGGGTCAGCCCACCTGGGTTTCCGGATTCAAAATTCGCGACCCGGATTGCGTGCTCATAAGTCGGATCGAGGAATAGCGCAGACTCGTTTTGGATGCGTTGGCGAACGAGTTTCAGTTCATTTGCTTCTTCAACTGAGACCATCGACGACTCACGCCCGGAGATCGCATCGATGAACACGGCCCCGTGCTCGGCAACGCCTCCCGCCAAACTGTAAGCCGCGCAATACTCACGAACGTGGCGAGCACTTCGGCCTGTGTTGATTACGACGGAGTACTGGTTCGCATGCAGCGAGTTCAGAGCGCGCACGCCAGCGTGCGTTGTATGGGGAAATTGCAGTAGCGGCGTATCGAATACGCCATCAAGATCCAGGAGAAAGATTTTGTCGCTCCAGCTGCTAGGACCGTGGGGACGGGTCACTTGCCCACAAAACCTGCTTAATTCAAAGGTGAGAAAGTCGCTGGCGGCAATATAGCGGGAATGATGCGCTAGCTTCTCAACGTGAGACTGCGCGCGCCGCATATGGTATTGCGCGTCCTCCTGGGCGGTTCTTCCGCATACGATCTTGTGAAAGACAAGTCGCTCCTCAATCCGTTTATCGCCGGTGGTCTGAACATATTGCGCGATGAGCGCGCGTTCTTCTTCTCTCGACAAAGCCATCTCGAAGATGGCAGATGCAAGGTCGTAGGCTGGGTCGACCACATTCAGCCCCGGATTTCCGAAGGCGTGATGCTCGTAATCAAGCTTGAGCCACCTGCCTGACTTTCTTGTCCACTCATGCTCGCGCAGGTTCGCGTCGATAAAGGCGGGTACGGGCGCTGCATAGCGCTTGAGTACTTGCCCCAGTGCTGTTGCCTTTGCACGCCCTACGTACGGTCCGTAAACGCTGCGCAGAGTTGTAAGCAGGGTGAACCAGAAAGTGTTGCCTTGATTCCAATGTGTAGAAGATGGATCCTTCCCCAAAGCCAGTGTCCTCGCACGTGTCCCAATGTACGAAGCAATGGTCGAAACGGGAGGACGATCACCATTCTTTTGTTGTGGGTCAACCCATTCACTGAACAGGAGTCCGTGCCGAAGTCCGAGAACCCGCGGCACAAATCCTTGGAGGCGGGTGCCGGCGATGTATGCATGGTAGCCGAGCCACCCGCAACCCACGTCTTTGGCAAACACACGGCGGCCGACGGGTTCGCAACCAGGGCGTGAGAGCGAGACGTCAAAAACACGCTTGAGTCGAAGGTGAAAGTTGCGGGATCGGTCCCTGAGGCTCTGACTAAGTCTGTTGCGAGTGTCAGTTACTCGGACTGTGTCCCAACCCTCCTGCCAGTAATACTCACGAAGAATGTTCTCAACTTCGTTTGGCACAAGCTGTCGATGCTTGAACGAGCGGTCAGCGGGTGTTGTCACCAGATCTACATCGGGACGTCCTCCGCGCAACGCTAACGGGTATTTCTGGGCAGGATGGCTCGGAACCAGAATTGTCACCTTTGATGGCGGAATTCCGTGTGACTCCAGAATATTCAGAGCCAGCCTGAGCGTCTCACCTGTGTCGGGATGATCGTCAGTAAGCAACACGCGAACGTTCTGCGCTCGCGCGGCTTGCAGACCACGACGTTCCCACGCCGATAACCCCTTTTTGGGGCGAATGGACAGCCAGTTCACGATCTTCCAGTGAGAACGCCGGAGCCGTTCGCTCAGCAATGGTGCGAAATAGCCCCCGGCAGTGCGCAGCCCAATTACGACCAGCGGCTCGGGCGAACTGGCGTGAGAGGCCGTAAACGCATCAGCCAAGTCCAATACGTCGTGTGGAGTGAAGTCTTGCTCCCGAAAGGCAAAGGGCAACTGCATGCGAGCGTCGAGGACGTCCTGAGGCAACTCCTTAGACGACAGACGGCTCACTGTCGCATCCAGGTTAGCCAGATCGACAGCGCTGTGGGGAGCTGTGAAAAGCAGACTACAACTCAGTTCGACGCACTTGTTCCATTCATGCAGCCATGCGGCAACATGTCGATCGAATACCCGATTTCGAACCCGATGAGCGAGTTGCAGGGAATTATGTGCGTGCTGAGTCAGGCTACCCCAGCCGCCGAATCGGCGAGCCAATCTCCGCATATCTGCAAATTGAGGAGCGATGCAGTCTGCGACAGTCATCGAGACCGCGCAAGCAAATAGGTAGATGTTGGTCTGACACTCCTCGCGTTGCCAGCTCAACTGCACCCGACGCAAACGGCCAGTTTCTTCTATCACCAGCCCAATAAGCTCGCGCACCGTGCGGAGCGGGTTGAGGCACCAATCATATTGGCAGTAAAAAGCCGCCTCGGCATCAGGAGTGCCAATGCGAACCGAATGTGCCAGTGTGGGTTCTAAAGTAGGTTCAGCGCTCATGCGGGGTGGAGTCCGGGATGCGTGAAACGCAACAGCATGCTCACATAATTGGACAGGGTTCTGTGGTCGATATGGCCGGAGGGATTGGGTTTGTAACGACACTTCTTTCGGAATCTTCCAACTCCCGTGCACGGCACACCAAGCCCACAATCACCCACAGATAACCGTTCACCTGCAGGAACGTCCAGCGATCTCCGAAGCAGTTGGCCACTATCGAGCATATTAGCCATCCGATGGCACCAAGTCCCAGCGAGGCAAGGAAGGGATCGCGAGCATGACGGTACAGCCCGTAGGAGTCCAGCAACATGCGAAAGAGTAGACAGACGAAGACGAGCATGCCAACAACGCCGGTTTCGACAAGGACCTTCACAAAATAGTTGTGAGTGTCGGCATAGTACACGCCATCCGACCTCTTATTGAGGTGCATGTAAGCGTAGGTATTTAATCCGGCTCCCAGCCACATATTGTCATTGAAGACTTCCATGGCGTTGTTCCACAACGATAACCGAGTCGCGGACGAGTTATCTAAAGACGCAGTAGTTGGATCGTAAGTCATCTCGATCCGCTGCTGCACTGCCGGGGGCACGATGAAAGTCCATGTCAACAACAATACGCCTAGAATGAGCAGGAGCTTTCGCTGCTTTAATAATCCGATCACAAGGCAACCGGCGACGAATGCGGCATAGCCTCCGCGGGAGAGGCCGTACATGAGACACACGGCGGAGAAGAGAGCCACACCGTAATAACCGAACCGCATCCAGGAGCGCCGCTCGTATGCGGCTAGTCCCAGCAGGAAGACACTGGCCTGGGCGGTGAAAGCGGCAAGCCCATTTCCTCCAGCGTAACCCATGCTGCCGCCCTCTTCGTGAGACTCCTCTGAGTAAGAGCTGAAATCTTTGTCGGATGCTGTATTCCAAAAGCTCTTATCCAGCGCCAGTGTTCCGAGACAAAGTACAAGGACCATGGCCTGCATCTGCTTTTTGCTTGGCTTTACAGCGGCGGTGAAAAGCAGAAGTGCGGGCATGACCATGAACTCTCGCCACACACCAAAACGTTCGTCACCTGGAAGCGGCAGAGACAGTCCCAGGTATGTCGATCCAAGACACAGGGATAGGTAGGTAAACGCCGCATATATTCCCAGCAGAACAGTCCAGCTGGACTTTGGGAGTACCGCTTTCCCTTGCTTCAAGAGTCCTAATGCAACGCCCAGCAAGATCACTCCTACCATGCTCTCGCCGAGCGGCAGATCGTTCGTGCGATACCGGATCGTTTGAAGAGGGATAAGAGGTAACAGGTAAAAAATACCAACAATAGGCCGCCAGAAGACGCTCAGCAAGAACGCTGCAATGCCCGCCCCATACAGCACGTACGAAATGAAACCCTCAAGACCGAAGTGTATTGGCATTCGAACTGTTGAAGCGAAATGTGTTTTTGGAAGGACCGAGTGATACGGCCTGTCTCAATCCGCGGTTGCGGCCCGCGATTGTGCTACCGCAACCTGGCGATCTCTGGCCGTTGTGAAACCCAGTAACGCTATGCTTCGCGCAACACCATAAACCGTAAACAGAACGGTCAGAGGGAGAATAAGGCGGACGCTGCCTCGTCGTATGGCCCCTTTTGTCGCCATCGCAAAAGAGCTGAGTACTAATATCCCTGAAGGAGCAACAAATATAGACGGGTGGCCAGTGAGTAATGCGACTGGAAACCCGACAAGGGCACCCACCAGACAAAGAGATACGAGCAGGGTGTAAAGAATGGTTGAAAGGAAGCCGCGATTCATTATGTTTCGCCCGCAGACCGTGCGAATTCCTGTGCCATGCCAGCGCTGTTTCTGGTAGAAGCTCTTCAGCGTTTGTGGTGTCCCCAAGTGGACTGTACTTAACTCCGGATAACTTAGTACCTGGTAGTGTGCGGCCGCTACCCTTTGGCAGAACTCGAAGTCTTCACTAGTACGAAGTGCAGGGTCGAACCCACCCAGCTTGTGAAAGACACTCCTATCAATAAATAGAGTGCCGGAGGGAACATAGCTTACTGGGCCAGTTCTTACGCGAGCGAGATCGCCGTACCATGCCTTCGCTACCCACGTGGAGTTGTCCGGAATGGTGTAGAATGCGCCAATTACCCCGCCGTCGCCCCGCCGCACAAGCTCAAGGGCCCGTTGCAACCAGTCAGGCGAGGGCAGGCAGTCGGCATCGAGAAACACAAGAAAACTTCCTTTAGCTAATGAAGCCGCGGCGTCCCGAGCCTCCGAAATACTACATTTCGCCTTTCGGATTACCGTGATTCGAAACATGGACCTGCATTCTGCAATAACGTCGAGAGTTCGATCCTGTGAGCCGTTGTCGACTACGATCAACTCAAACTGTTCCAGAGGCAGGGTCTGTCCGGCCAACGCACTGAGGCATTGGCCAATAAACTTCTCTTCGTTCAACGTCGGGATGATGACCGAAAACACCACTGGGGATGGCTTGGCAGTCGAGAAGATAGGTTTAGGAATAGGCATAGTTGTGCCTCAGTGTTGAGGCGGGGGAGGGAATGTGGGGGGGATCGCAGATTTACTTCTACTAACTGCGTCGATGCGTGTTTAAGACGAGATCCCTTCAGTTTGTATACGGCTGCGCATCGCAGTAATGCGGCCCGTCATGATTGTCTGATACCGTCGAATGTACGCCTTCGCCATCGCGTGGGCGGAAAAATCCTGACGTACACGCGCAAATGCATTTTGCCCCATCTCTTGCGTCGAATTTGGATCGTGCAACAGTTGCAGAATGGCGCGAGTAAGTCCCTCTACGTCACCTGCTTTCACCAACAGGCCGGTTCGCTGGGGCACCACGAGTTGTGGGATCGCACCTACTTCTGTTGCTATGACCGGTTTGCTGGCAGCCATCGCTTCCAATATGCACATCGGTAGCGACTCAACCAGCGATGGCAATACCAACATGTCCAGCGATGCATAGACACCGGGCATGTCGTTGCGCTTCCCGGTGAACACGACGTTGTCAGCGATACCCAACTTAGACGCTAATCCCTGCCAGTCAGTTCGCGACGGACCCTCTCCAACGAAAACGAACTGCGTGTCAGGACGGACCGCCAGGACTTTTTGTGCCGCTCGCAGCAGGTACGCGCCGCCTTTGTCCGGCACTAACCGGCCGACGAAGCCCACCAGTGTACGATCTGAATCGAATTCTCGCCGCAGGCTGGGCTCGGCATCCTGGAACTGAGCTACGTCTACCCCGTTGTAAATCAGAGATAGTTTATCCACCGGCACGCCCCAGCGGAGTAGCCTGCGGTAAACCACATCCGACACTGCAACCACGCCGTGAAACCGCCGCAAGACCAGACGATCCAATGCCGCATACATACGCATGTTCCACAGCCTGCTTGGCCAGTTGTGGGCGGTGGCAATGAGAGCGACTCCATGGTTCATCGCGGCGGCGTACGCGTACAGATCCGCTTTATAGCCGTGCGGATGAACCACGTCGATCTCATGCTTCCTAAACAAGTGGCGAATCTGTTTGACCGCTATCTGGTCGATCCGTCCGTTACAATCCACGATTTCTACAGTAAGTCCGGACTGCTCCGCTGCCGCAGCAATCTCTGTGTGCGGAACACGAGCATCGCGAAAGACTCCCAGTACGCAGCGATAACCTAGAGTCTGAAGGTTGCTCGCCAGCGCAAGCAGCATATTCTCAATGCCGTAGTGGCCCGAACTGGAGACCAAGAAGAGAATGTTCAAAGTGTGTGTCCCGGATGCACTAATTCAGATTCGCGGCAGCAGCCATCTTGGCGACGACCCTCGGCCAGAGATAGTTTCCGAGTACGGTCTCCCGGCTCCGTTGGCCCATTTGCGCGAGTTTGTCTGGAGAGTTGCAGAAGGTAAGCAATGCTGCCACTAAGTTATCGACCGAGTCCTTCTCTACCAGTGCGCCATTCACCCCCGGCATGACAAACTCGCGAAGTGCCCACCCGTCCGTCACAATGCATGGGAGTTGGAACAGCATCGCCTCGAGCGGTGCGATACCGAACGGCTCATATTTCGATGGCAGCACGAAAAATGACGAGGATCGGTAAAGGCGGTACAGTTCGTTCCGCTCAGCTGGCACAGACTTGTTCAAGTTTCCGTGAAAGATGATTCCTGGCCGATCTGCACCGGGAGGGATATGACGAGGACCTACGATGTGAAGCTTCGCGTCCGGTAGAGTGTTGCGAACGATTCGGAAAGCCGAAAGCAGTTGGTTCCCGCCCTTTCGCTCGAAATCCGCCCCCACAAAAAGGATCTCCCGCCGCGCATAGTTCTTGTTCGGCACGGCTTCGGGCATGTCATCAATATTTACGCCGCCGCCCACGTTGAAAACACGATTTTCGTCCAATCCAAAATCTGCAATGAAAGATTTCCTCAAATACTCACTGAATGTGAATACACCTGTCATTTCCCGTGCAACCTTCTGTTCATAACGAATCGCTCCGTCGATGCGCTTGGCACTTACACCTTTGAATCCATACCCACTTTTTAGCGCCTCAACAATGTTGCCATCGTGGTACGAGAAGCAGGGAACTCTGTGCTCGACGGCTTGCGGCAGGCTGTACATCGCTCCGATCTGAACAAAGGGTGACGTTGATTGCCTGACAGCGTCCATCTTTGCCGCCGATCGCGTGAGCGCATTCCGGTAGGCGGAATCCAGGTAGAAGTTCAAGCGCCAAGTGGAATACGCAGTGCTGTAGTTCCTGGCTTTCAAGATCGCATCCTGCCATGGCGGAAGGTGCAGACCGATAGCTTGGTCCAGACATTTGGTCTCCTCCAACGCCCGGGTGAGATGCGCTGCGCTGCCAGACCATGTCCGACAGTCGTAAGGATCATCTCCCACCGATCCGCCGACCACCAGATTGAGTTTCCGGTTCGCTGCGCGCATAGAGGCGCAGGCGCCACTCTTGTGGGCCGGGAGCCAGTCGGTTACCACCGCACCGGTTGACATTGTCTGATTCATCGCAGAACTGCTACGGGAGAGAGCTGCAATACGAATTCACGATCAAGAGCCAACGATGTGAAGGAGAATCGCCGGCTCTTGA
>Ga0335071_10005191_pt1 | contig 13542 bp, 3 predicted proteins | sample Lox_Sample_15_FD_206724 | JGI IMG/M metagenome (GOLD analysis project Ga0335071, IMG submission 206724) | Soil microbial communities from Loxahatchee National Wildlife Refuge, Florida, United States - Lox_Sample_1.5 | ecosystem: Environmental > Terrestrial > Soil > Wetlands | place: USA: Florida... | reverse complement strand
ATCATCGGCGCCCCGTCAATCGCGCTGCACGCCATGTGGCGGATCAGCGCCTCGTAGGGGTCGGCGTAGCTTTCCTCGTCGTGCGAGGTGGTATTGAGCAGGACCAGGCCCTGGCCGTACGCATTGCGGCGATTGTCGAAGATGCTGCGGTAATCGCTGGCGGTGGCGGCGGATTGGAGATCGAAGACGATGTTCTCGTTCAGAATGTCGAAATGGCGGTTGGATCGGTAGGTGACCACGCCGCCATCCAACGATTCGCTCATGAACACAAAGTCCCACTTCCGGCTGCGGACCTTGTTGATGACGTATTCCCAGCACTGCGGCGGCAAGCCCTGGCCGAAGTCGGCGCGGAGCCCGTCAATGCCATGATAGGTCTGGCTCGCCGGCGTGCCGACCGGACACCCGGTTTTGTCGAGCCAGTAGAGGAGGCAGTCTGAGAAATAGCGCCAGACGTTTTGGGTGATGCCGTCGAAGTGGCCGTTCCCGCTGCCGGAACCGCTCTCGCTGCCAATGGTGTAGTCAAACCAGTCACCCTCGCTAAGGTAATCGCCTTGCTGGCCGGAGTTCGGCACCAGCGCCGCGTAACGGCCGAAGAACACGTCGTGGACATCGGTCCACTTGCCGAAGTCGTAGCGGTCAGGGGCCGCCGCGATATTGGCGGCACTGGAGGCGCGCATGTCATAGGCGTCTGTGCGGGAATAAAACCGGGCCTCCCAGTTGCGAATCTCGTTGGTCGGCGCGGCGTTGCTCGCAAAATAATACACCCCGCTGGCGTCCAGTTCGCAGTCGAAGGCGGTATGGTTGAACGCCGCGTCGAGCATCACGTTCATAGTGGCGCCGTCCGCCGCCGCGACGAAGTTGGTGAACTCGATCAGCGCGGCGTCGCGGGTATTGGCCTTGCTCAGGAGCGGGTTGACCTGAAAGAAGTTCTTCACCGAATACGGGCTGCCGACGGCATAGGGCTGGCCGGAATTGGGGTCGGTCTGCCGCCCGTCTATGCCGATGGGGTGAATCGGCTGGAACCAGAGCCAGTTGACGCCGAGATTCTGGGCATAGGCCAGGTTGAAACGATTGGTGACCGCGTCGTAGGGGCGGGAGCCGGGGCCATTGTAGAGGTCGGTAAACGTGCTGCGCTGGTAATCTTGCGTGCCCTGGGCCCCGATGTTCATGGCGTTGAGCTCATAGAGGACGACGCTGCGGGCCTTGAGGGGGGAGACGACGATCGCGTGGTCGCGCCGTCCGCTGCTCGAATACCAGATCCAGTTGGTGTTGCCGGACACCTTATAACGAGCGGTCAGGCGATACGCGCCGGTCTTTTGCGCGTTGAGCGTGAGCGCGTACTGGCCGGGTTGGCCGCTGGGGCTCATCGCGTAGGCCTTGTAGTAGTTGCTGTCGTCACCCGCCACAATCGCGTTGCCGTCCGGCGGCACGATGCCGTCCTCAATGCCGTCGCCATTCGCATCCAGGGTGGCGCGGTCGCGACGGTTCAGGTTGGAGAAGACCTCGATGGCCGTCAGATTGGCCTGGTTGGGCGAAAAGAGAATCGTGAGCGGGATGGCGTCTCCCGCCACTTCGTCAACGAAGACGTGCGTGGTGGTGTAATCGGCGTTAACGCCATTCACGGTGAGCACGGGATCACCGGTCGTGCCCATCGAGAAGCTGAAGACGGTGTTGGGTGTGCCGGCGTCATACTCGGCGAACTTCTCCTCGTTATTGCTGCTGTTCCAGGCACTGATCTTGTAATTGATGGTCGTGAAGGTTGGGAGGTTGCTGACCGTGCCGCTCCACCACATGGCGTCGCCCGCGAGGCTGGGATCGGTGTCCGCATGATCGAAAGTGAGCGGCGCCGCCCCGGTCGTTCCGCTGGGAACCCCGAGCGCGCCGGCTGGCGTGGAGCCATCGGTCGTATAATAGACCTGGGCATTGTTGACCCAGCGGGAGGCAAGACTGTCATCCTTGCCCACGTAGCCGATCTTCACCCAGAACGCGACGTTGGCATGACTGAGATTGGTGGTCGTGCTGATGACGCGGTTATTGCCGTGGTAGATCCAGGCGGCGCGATTGCGGATGGTGAAAGGGGCGGTGGCGGCGGTGCTTTGGCTGGAGGTCGTGCTGCTGCCGCCGTCGCCGCCGTAAAGGTAGGTGTTCTCGGCGCCGGAATCGAAAGTGAGATAAAGATAGTATTGGATTACGTCATTCGTGCCGAAGCTGGCGGAGTTGAATGACGCTTTCCAATACTGGTTGTTGGTGTTGCCGCTCGGACCGCCGTTTAGATACCAGGCGAGCGCGGTGCTGCTCCAGACGCCCTGCGTCGAGCCCTTGTAATAAAGCGTGCCGCCGATTTGATTCAAAATCTGTTGTCCGCTGCTCCATTTCTGCACGCCGCTATACACCGTCACCGTGGTGTTGGTCCCGATCTCGAACTCGGGGCTGCGCATGTTCAGCCCCAGGTCGTTGGTGTTGTCGGGGATGTGCCAGGCATTGGCGAGCACGCCGGCACATTGGTAGCGGCTGCCCAGACACAGCGCCAGGCAGGTGAAAAGGATCGGAGCGGGGTGACGTTTCATGGGTGTTTCAAGTTGGAGGGCTCGGGCTAGACCGTTCCATCGCCGTCCCGCTCACGGCAGGACCTGGATCCGATAGAACCGGTTCGTTGCGTCGGGGGCCAGGTCGAACCAGTGCGTCACCGCGTTACTGGGATCGCCCGTCACGACCGCATCGGCAATCGCCGCCATCGGCATGCTGCAATTGGTGGTCGCGAGCACCTGGTAGGTCTTGTTGGGCACGCTGGACCAGACCAGCTCGACGGGGTTGCCGGCCACCAGCTCGGTAATGCGCAGGAAGGAATTCGCGTCGTAGGGATTGGTGCCCGCGAGCAGCTCCAGCCAGTCCGGCACGCCGTCGCCGTCGGAATCCAGCGGCGAATCCAGGATGCCGACCTGCACCGTGCGGGTGGCGCTCACGGTCACCTGGTTGGTGAAGTCAATTTCGATGGTGTTGGTGCCGGGGGTAAAGCCCGTCCAGTTGTAATAAAGCTGCCGCAGCCCCGGCGAACACCCGAAGGGGCGAATGTTATACAGCACGTTGCCATGGATGTCCTGCCGCGGCTGGAACACGCCGTTGATGTAGATGCTGAACAAGTTGTAGTTGTTGGTCGTCAGGGTGGAGGTGAAGCAGGATGAGATGGTATAGGTGTCGTTGGATGCCACGACGACGGCCTGGCCGTCCGCCGCGGGATTGGCGATGAGCAGCACCTGGGCCGGGGCGCGCGTGTTGATCACGCGCGTCAAGGTGGTGAATCGGTCCGGGTAAACACTGGTGGAGAATTTCTTGAGCCGGACCGTGACGGTGGCCGTGCCGCTGCTGGGAATGGCGTAATAGGTGAAACGGAATTCCTGCGGCAGGTTGGTGTATTGCTGGCTGAGCGTGCCGTCGGGCGTCACCTGGGCAGCGCTGACAAAGACTGGCACGCCGTTGGTGAGGCCGTTGCCGTTGGCCTGCCCCGTCGCAAAATCATCATTGCCCGGGTCCGAGTCCTGGATATTAAAATCCACACTCGTCACGCTGCTGTCGGCCCGCACGACGAATTGGTAACTGCTATTGGTAAGGTTCGCGCCGTCGGAGGTCGGGAACGCGACCGCCCCGGCCGGCAACTGGCCGTCGTAGTAGAAGGTTTGCAGGAAGGTGTTATAAACGCCCGCCTTGCCGCTCCGGGGCAGAAACGCACGCGCCCGCGCGATGTGGAAGCCGCTGGCCAGGCCGGTGGCGGTGTTGTTTGGATTGAGGTCGTTGTGGAGCCAGACCGTCGCCGTGGTCGGGTTGAAGTTCGTGATGGCGAATTGTGTCAGGCCGTACAGCTTGGCGTCGTCCGCGTCGGAGATGGTGCTGATCGGGCTGTAGCCGCCCTTGAACAAGGCCACTTTGTAGCGGACGGTCAGGTTGGCCCCGACGCTCGGGATGGTGCCCTTCCACCAATCTATCGTGCCGTCGGCACTGTCGTGCGCGACCCAGAAGGCCTCGACGACCTGCGTGGTGCCCTTGCCGACGCCGAAGGCGCCTTCGGGGTTGCTGCCATCCGTCGTGTAGTAGATGTAACAGGTATCCACCTCGAACTCGTAGCCGGACTTGATCCAGATATCCGTTGGCTGTCCGCCGAGGGGATTGTACGGCACTCGCTGGGTCGCCGTCCCCTGGCCGGCGACGGTGTTGGTGGCGGCGGGGTCGTGGTAAACCCAGACGGCGGTCTGGGTTGTGATGCTCAAACCGCCGCCCGAGCCGTTGACCACCAGGGGGTTGGTGATCCCGACGGTGTAATAGTAGGTCTCCGCCCCAAGGGAAACAACGTTATCGCGGGAGACATCGCGAGCCCCAAACTTCTCCGGCCCATGGCGGAGCTGTTGGGTGGCCTGCTCATAACCCAGCCACACGTCGCTGACGTAGCCGGGCGGGTTGTCGCGTCGGTCGAACCCGGTGGTCGGGCCGAGCCCCATCTGGCTGTTCAAATCCAGCCCGCCATCCATCTTCACCAGCACATTGGTGGCCGACGCGTCACTCCGGACCAGGATGTCAAAGGGCGCATTGGTCAGGATCGGAATCCGGATGGCGTAAGTGTTGGTCATCGTCGAGACGTGACCTTCGCCGGGAGCCAGGACGACGTTGCCATTGGCATCCACGCTGCCCCGCATCTTGAAAGGATAAACCGGGGCGAAGTTGGGGTCGCCGTCCGTTCCGTCCTGCCGATAGACCAACAGGGAAGGCGCCGGCGCACCGGCCTGCTCGAAGGTGATCGCATTGGTCAGCGTGTTGGCCCGGCTCGCCTCCGGCCATTGATAGCCGTACATCACCCAGCCGCCGGCGGGAACCATCAACTCGATGGCGCCACCGCCGGCCGGCGGGTTGGAGTTGACGTAAATCAGCCGCTGCGTCGGGTCGGCGGCCGCCGCGCTGGCCACCGCCTGCGCGTAGTTGGTCGTCGCGCTATGGACCAATAGCTTGGCGCAGGTGCGGAGATTCCCGCCGTTCGGCGACGCGGTTGCCATCTGCGCCAGGACCGACCCGGGCGGAAAGCCAACACACAGGCCATAGCCCTTCGAGGGCGTATTGGCCTCCCAGCAGTTGTAATACCCATCCGCCGTCCGGACGATCCCGTCATCAAAGAGAACGTCGCCCTGCGGGCTATTAAAGGTGGCGTTCAGCGCAAAGAGCGCCACCGTGGCGTCCGGGTCGTCAAAGGGGTCGCCGCTCTGCACATCGCGATAGTCATAGCGCTCGAAGGCGACGATGTGGCTGTCGCTCCAGCGCGGGCGCGTCCCGCCGCGGGCCATTTGGTTGTGGATGTAGCACGTCTCGGGCATCGTCACATCGCCGTATTGCCCCAGGTAATCGGTCCGGGGAACTTCCGGGAACGTATTCGGGTCGTTGGGGTCGCCCGCCCAGTTGAAGTTGTCCGAGTAAACCATCGGCAAGCCCTCATGCATGAAGTAGTAGGCGCCCTGCACCTCGCGGTGGACTGGACAGCAAAGAATGTGGTCCTGGTCCTCGGTGAACTGGACCGCCTGGGCGCTGCTGAAGGCCCCGCCATAGGGGATAAAATCACGCTGATCCAGACCGGAGGGCAGGCTTCCGTTTCCGCCCAAGGCGCCGTTCAAGGTGTCCCGCAGGGGCGAATTCAACAGCCGCATGCCGGTGCTGATGTACTCGCCGTAGGAAGGCGGCGGGCCCAGGTGCTCGCCGAAGAGCATCGCGTCGTTGCGCGGCGCCTCGGTGTCGAAGCAACTGTTCCGGTTGTCGTCGCCTTCAACGTAGCCATTGCCCAGGACGTTGTTTCCGTAGCCGTGGGTGTAGTCAAACATCGCCTGGATGCCCGCCAGATAGCCGCGCCAACTGGTCGAGGAATCGCCAAAGAAGGGTGACGGCACGTGCTTGACCGCGTCCAGGCGGAACCCGTCGCATTTGGTCGTGTAGAGCGTCCACATCGCCGCCCGGGTCAGGTAATCCTCGACCCGCTCCGGCACGGGCTGGCCGTTGGTCCCGTTAAACCCGTGCCAGCTTCCCGCGAACCAGCTAAACCCGGGCGAGCTGCCGGCTGACCAGCTCCCCAGGAAGGCGGAATTGGTATCCATATAGTATTCCGGATGGCTGGGCTGCCGGATGAAAGTGGGCTTATTAGTCAAGTAGAACAAGGTGGGGCCGAAATTGTAGTTGTTACCCCCCGGCTCGGTGGCCAGGTCGCACAGGCCGTTGATCGGCTCGTTCTGGACGTAATTCTGTTGCGTCCAGTCCTGCACGTTGGGCCAGTTCCGGTTCCCGCTGCTCGTGGTCTGGAGATGAAAGTCCTGCGGCCACAGCCCGGGAAAGAAATTGGTCGGCGTGTAGATGTCGTAGCCGGGCACCACGCCCTGCCGATGATTCATCACGTTGTCGAAATAGACGCGAATCCCGAAGCGGTGCGCGGTCTCGACCATCTGCAGCAGCTCGGCCTTCGTGCCATACCGGGTAGCGACGGTGCCGTTCTGGTTCTTGTCGCCCAAATCAAATGGATCGAAGAGATCATAGCCGACCGAGAGCACCCCGCTCGCCTTGGCGGGTTGGGGCAGCCAAAGGCTGGTGTAGCCGGCCTCGGCCAGCTCGGGCATCTTTTGGGTGAGGTCCGTCCACTTCATCTGGAACAACTGGAGCATCGCCTCGCCGCGGGCGCCCGCCAGACCGGCGAACGAAAGCAGCAAGCAAACAAGTCCCCACCCGGCACGATAGGTTGGTTTGGTCCTCATAAAGCAAACTTAGCGGATCGGAGTGGCGTCCGGTACAGCAGACTTCCCAGCCCGCGGTCTGCTGCAATGACAGAATAATCGGCTGCGCACAAGGTGACGGTAATACTGCTAAACAATACCTTCCGGGAGGCCCCGGTCAAATGAGCCCGCGGCTGGCATCCGGGGATTCCACTCCCCCGGCCAACTTCGGCTCAATAAGGAAACTGCGGCGCCACGCAGCATACGGGTTCTCATGCTTCCGACAGTAGCACGGAAGGAACTGAAAAATCTACCGCACAAAGATGCGGGAGCATAATCCTTGAAATGAGCCACCGCCGTGCTTAAGTAGCATCAATGCCTGTACCGCGCCGTGCATCCCCAGAGCCGCACCCTCTGAACTCCCCGGCCCCGCCAAATGGCGCAGGGCCGGTCGCGTCTTTAGCCTTGCTCGCGGTCTGGTTGCTGTGGTTGCTTCGGTGCTGCCTTCTCCTCGGCCTGCTTTCGCCGCTGGTGGCCTTCGCCGGCTCGAACCTCCACACCACGTGGCTCTGGCACTTGCACCAGCCGATCTATTGGCCGGACCGCCGGGACTGGGGGGGCGACCATTACGAAGCCGCCTGGGACACGATCCAGCAGCAGAACGCCGGCCGACCGCATCCCTCCCCCGAAGTGCTCTCCAGTGTCTTCGGCGTGGCCGACCGCATTGCCGCCTACCAGAGCGGGCCGCACGACTCGCTCAGCACCGTGCTCGGTTATCCCAACGCCGGCGTGCAGCTCAACTACTCCGGCGCGCTCATGGAGAACGTCCAGAGCCTCGGGGCCAACAACCAATTGGGCTACGCCGGCAACTGGAATTCCTACAACCAGCAGGCGCGTGGTTGGACCACCAGCGGCGGCAAACCGCGCCTGGACCTGCTCAACTTCACCTATCATCACGCCTTGGCGCCGCTGGTGAGCGACGAAACGCTGGAGATGGAGCTCCGGATCCACCGCCGCCAGATGGAAATCTTCTGGGGTACCAACCCGGCGGATTCGCGGGGTTACTTCCCGGCCGAGACCTGCTTCTCCGAGCACATGATCCCCATCCTGAACAAGGTCGGCATCGCCTGGACCGTGGTGGCCAATAACCACCTGACCCGCTCGTGCGCGGACTTTCCGCTCGTGCTCGGCTCCGGCGGCGAGAACTGCGATATTCCCAACCTCGCGGACCAGGTGAACCCCGCCCAGGGGGCCGCGAACTACAAGCGCCTGTCCATCCAACGGGGCTGCGCGCCGAGCGCGGCGATGCCGTTTGCGTTTCAGGTTCACTACGCCCGCTACGTGGACCCGAACACGGGCACCAACTCCCGCGTTATGGTCGTGCCGGCCGATCAGGCGCTTGGCTGGTACGACAGTTATAGCACCTGGGACCTCGGGCTCATGAGCGACCTGGCCGCGCGGAACAATCCCGCCAAGCCAGCGATCGTGGTGCTGGCCCATGACGGCGACAACGCCTGGAGCGGGGGCTACTCCTACTACATGCAGTGGGTGTCGCAGTTCGCCGGCCAGGCCGCCGGGCTCGGCTACGACCCCAGCACCGTCGAGCAGTTCCTCCAGGAAAATCCGCCGGACACCAACGACGTGGTGCGCGTCGAGGATGGCGGATGGGTGTTCGCCGATGGGGACTTCGGCTCGCCCATATTCGTCAATTGGCATTGGCCGCCGAGCTACTCCAGCAACGGCAGCAATGTCGTGGATCCCAGTCTCGGCACCAGCGACAAGGCCGACAACTGGCGGGTCATCATCGCCACCGAGAACCGCGTCAAGACGGCCCAGCAAATCGCGGGGGTGAACCCCAACATTGACCAGGTGCGGGACCCCGGCAGCTTCAGCACGACTCCGAATGCCGTTGAACTCGGGTGGCACTACTACCTGGCCAGCCTCGACAGCGGCTTCGTCTATTACGGCTGCCACGACGATGAATGCCAGCGCGCCGTGGTCGCCCAATCAAACGCCGTGCGCAACGTCAATGGCATCCTCGCGGGCAACCCCGCCGCCGACACCACCCCGCCCACTCTCTTCCCCCCGCAGCGGCATCCCTGGAATCCAGGCGGCACGAACTACGGTGTGCAATACGGTTACAAGATGTACGTCCCACCGACCTCCGACTTTTGGGTTTGGACCTATGCCTATGACGTGTCCGGGATTTCGAACGTCACCCTGCTGGTCCGCGTCAATGGCGCCAACCCGCCGACCTCGGATCAGTTCAAGACCTACGCCGGAGGCGGGCTGACCGGTTCCTGGGCCGCCTCGAACATGACCCAGCGCGTGGTCACGCCCGTCGTCGGGGTCACCCCGCAATACATCGCCGACTATTACTACGCGAAAGTGAGCGGGATCACCAACGCCTATGTGGACTACTACATCAGCGCGACGGACAATCGCGGCAATACCTATAAGTCACCGATCGAGCATGTTTGGGTGGGCACCGCCCCGGGCGGCGGCGGCGGCGTCAGCCCGAGCGGCTGCAACGGTCGGGTGTGCGTTTCGCCCGTGCCCCCCGCCGACAGCAACCCCGTGACGATTCAGTTCGCTCCGACCGGCGGGCCGCTGGCAAGCGCAAGCGCAATCAACATCCACCTGGGCTGGAACGGCTGGAACCTGGTCGTCTCTCCCGACGCGCCGATGACCTTCAACTCCGCCTCCAACGCCTGGCAATATACCGTCACGGTACCCGCCAGCGCGACGGAATTGGACTGCGTGTTCAACAATGGCAGCGGCACCTGGGACAACAATGGCGGCGCCAACTGGGTCTTCGCGGTCAGCAGCACGCCGCAGCCGCCGCCCCAGCCGCAGAACCTCACTGCCCAACCGGTCCAAACCAACCAGGTCAAGCTCACTTGGTCCGCCGCCTCCGGCGCAGCCGCCTACATTGTCAACCGTGCCGGCGCCCCAGTCACCATGACTACCGGCACGAGTTACGCCGACCTCGGGCTGACGGCAGACACGCCCTACTGCTACTCGATCGTCGCCTCGAACAGCGTGGGCTTCTCGACCCCGAGCGCGACCGTCTGCACCAACACCCTAGCCGTGCCACCCCCGGTGACCAACTACCCGCCCTTCGCGCTGGACGGCGCCTTTGATTACCCGGGCTACCTGCTCGCTTCCAGCGGCATGGTGCTGTATGGCGCCCTGCGCGGCACCACCCTCTATGTGGCCACCTGGTCCCCCGGCACCAACGGACCCAATGACCACTTTATCTTCGTCAGCGACCAACTCCTCGCCTCGGCCACCGCCGCCGCGCCGTGGGCCAAGACCGGTAAAGTGGCCGTCGCTGCCAGCAAACCGTACCTCGCCGGAGAGAGCGTAAATGCTTACGTGGGCTGGGCCAACGCCCCCGCCTCCGCCCAGGCGGTCAAGGCGGGGATCAACTCCGGCGCGATGGCGGGCACCATTGATCTCGTCGCCGCCTTCGGCTCCATGCCGACCAATCTGTACCTGTGCGCCGCCGCCTACCAGACCGCCGATGGCGGCGCCCTGGCCGCCCAGTGTCCCGCCGGCGCCGGCCCGGACATTGATCCCTCCGAGTTCTTCGTCATCCCGACCGCCGCCCTGCACGACGACAACGGGGACGGCACGTTCGACCGGCTCGACCCGGCGCGCGGCTTCACGCTGCAGCAGGCCCGCGTCGGAAGTGGCGGCTACGAGATTAATTGGGCCAGCATGCCGGGCCACGCCTACCAGGTCATCTGGGCCGGCGCGCTGGGCGGCCCCTGGAGCAACCTCTCCGGCGGGCTGACGACGGCCGGTCCGCTGCAACTCTCCCTCGGCTGCACCGACGCGCCGCCGGGCGCCGCCCCGCAGCGGTTTTACCGGGTGAAACTGGCGCCTTAAGGCGAAGCATGTCCCACCCCGCACGGAACCGCCACCGCCCGGCATGCCGGCAGCATGCCGCCATTCCGGCCAAGCACCGGCGGGTTCGGATCAGGCCGGGTACGCAGCAATAACCAATGGGTCGCCGCTCTATGATACAACGATTCGCTCCTCGCCGGTTGCCAACGCTGGCCCTGACCTGCGCCTTTCTGGCCGCCGCCTTCAGCCACCTTACCGCCCAGCCCGCGCTGACCGCGCGCACGAGTCCCCAGTGGGTCCGGGACGGCGTGGTCTATGAAATCTTCCCCCGCAACTTCTCCGCCGAAGGCAACTTCAACGGCATCACCGCCCGTCTGGACGAGCTGAAGGACCTGGGCGTCACCATCCTTTGGTTGATGCCCATCAACCCGTCCGGCGAAAAGCTGCGCAAAGGCACGCTCGGAAGCCCCTACGCCATCCGCGACTACTACGCCATCAACCCCGACTATGGCACCGAGGCCGATTTCAAGCGCCTCGTCGCCGAGGCCCACCAGCGCGGCCTCAAGGTCATCATTGACATTGTGGCCAACCACACCGCGTGGGACAGCGTCCTGATGCAGCATCCCGAGTTCTATAAACAGGACGCCACGGGCAAGATCATCCCGCCGGTCAAAGAGTGGACGGACGTGGCCGGTCTCAACTACAACAACCCGCAGCTCCGGGAATACATGATCGCCATGCTGAAGCACTGGCTGGACCCCGCCGGGTTCAACCTGGACGGCTTCCGGTGCGACGTCGCCTACGAGGTCCCCACCAGCTTTTGGGAGGAAGCCCGCGCCGCCTTGTCGCCGGTCAAGCCCGACCTCATGATGCTCGCCGAGGCCAGCAAGCCCGAGCTGCTCCTCAAGGCCTTTGACGTGGATTACGCCTGGCCCATGCACTCCACCCTGAACGACGTCCTCCTCCACGGCGCCCCCGCCTCCGGGTTCAAGCGGTGCTGGGACGAGGAGCAGCGGCAGTTCCCGAAAGGCGCGCTCCACCTGCGCTTCTCCGATAACCACGACGAGGCCCGCGCCGTGGCCCGCTTCGGCGTCGAAGGCGCACTGGCCGCCTCGGCGCTCATGTTCTCGCTCGACGGCGTCCCCCTCATCTACAACGGCATGGAAGTCGGCGACGCAACCGAGTCCGGCGACCCGGCCTTGTTCGAGAAGCTGCCGATCTTCTGGCATCCCAAGGACCGCCCGCCCCTGCGCCAGATCTACCAGGGCCTGATCCGGCTGCGCAAACAATACCCAGCGTTTCGCAGCCAGCAGGTGAGCTGGCTGCACAACTCCGACGAAGCGGACCTCGTCACCTTCATGCGCCAGGACGAGAAGGACGAGCTCGTCGTCGTCATCAATTTCTCCAACCGCCCTCTCACCGCGCGGGTCGAAGTCCCGCACGACCGGGAATTCAAGCCCGTCGGCATGCCTTGCCTGCCGGCCCCGGCCCACGACGGTTTCCCCTCGCTCCGCCTCGGCGGCTTCGATTGGCGGGTTTACCACCGGGCCATTCAGTAGAACGGGCGTTCCACCCGTCAGGGGTGCTGGCTGGCCGGCGCGAGGCGAGCGGGTTGGTACTTGACCTCCCAGATTGAGACGCGCCCGAGGCCGTCCCGGTAGTCATTCCAGCCAAAGGCGTGATTCACCCTCATATTGAAGGTCATCTCCGGGTCCTCCAACACCAGAAACGGGTAATAGGAGAAGAATGGCAAGTGGCCTTTCAACTCGGCGGTCCACGTCGTGTTCGAGTCTTGTCCGCTGGCGTGGGTCATCCAGGGCTGAAGCTCCAGGTTGGCCGTCCCGGTGTGGAACGCCGGCAGGTCAAGCAGGGAAGGGAAATTCGGGCCGACAACGACCGTTGCCGAGGCCACATTCTCGTTCACGGGCGCAGCGGCGGCCGCCACCGGTCCGGCATTGGTCAGTGCTTCGCTGACCGACGAGAGCTTCACCCCCGTGCGCACGACGGCGGGGTTCTCGACCGCCAGCGGTTCGGGATGGCTCCCCCAAGGCGAATGTCCTTCAATCAGCAGCGCGAAGAAGGGCGTATAAGTGTCGCGCAGGAGCACGAACGTCGGTGCGCCGGCGCTCGCGCTCCGCAACAGGACCTCGCGCACGCTCAGGAAGGCCGCCTTCTGATCCAGCAGACCCGCGGTCACATAAGCCGCATGGCCTAATAAGAGCACCAATGCGCCGCTCAGGGTTGCCCGCCGCAGGCGGGGAGCAGCCGATGCCAGGTTGTAAATGGTTAGGGCGATAAACAGCGTCGCCAGGGGCAGCAGCAGGAAGTAGGTGCGACTGAACTTGTGCCCGGGCCGCACGTCAATCAGCAATAGTCCGACCACGACCGCTACGGCCAGAATCCCTTCGGTCCGGGCCAGCATTGACCAGCCGCGCTGGCGCAACTGCCACCCCAGCAGGAGCAGCGAGCCGATGAGCGCGACCGTATAGGCCGGTGAGAACTTCCACACCAGAAGCGGGAACAACGAGCCCTTGGAGGCTCGGAGGAATTCGGCTCGTTCAACCGTCGAGCGGGCCAGGTAGGCGTGCAGCACACTGAACTCGGTCGCGTAGCTCCCGCCGGCGGAGAGGTTATGGGCCAAGATGAACAACTCCACGAGTGCCCAGGCGCCCCCGGCGCCAACGAGGTACCAGAAAACGCCGCGGGCGCCGTGGGTCCAACCCGTTCCCAAAGGCCCGACTGGCGGCGGGGTTGGCGCGCTTGAGCGCGCTGCGGGTTTTGAGCGCCGCTGCGGCCGGGCGATTGGGGCTTTGTCAGCGCCACGGCTGGGCAGGGCTTGCAGCAACGGCACGAGCGCGAAGGCCGCCGCGAAGACCATGACTGATTGATTGATCAAGACATCCGCCGCCATCAAGCAGCCGGCGAAGGCCAGGGACCAGCGCGTCTGCCGACGCAGGAATCC
>Ga0335071_10005190_pt1 | contig 13544 bp, 11 predicted proteins | sample Lox_Sample_15_FD_206724 | JGI IMG/M metagenome (GOLD analysis project Ga0335071, IMG submission 206724) | Soil microbial communities from Loxahatchee National Wildlife Refuge, Florida, United States - Lox_Sample_1.5 | ecosystem: Environmental > Terrestrial > Soil > Wetlands | place: USA... | reverse complement strand
GAACTGGTAGACCCTGCCGCCGCCGCGGAACACGACGCTGCAGATCCTAGGCACTGGTGGAGACCTCCTCGAAGCGCGCGAACATCGCCTGCAACGCGAGCTTCTGGTCGATGTTGAGATACAGGTCCTTGCGGGTCTTGGCGGCAACGCCGAGCAGTCGCGAATAGTGCTCCGGCGTGGCGGCGACCGCAGCGGCGAGCGCGTCGCGGTGGTCGCTGTTCCAGAGTACATCGCCGGCCCCGGAGGCGACCACCCAGAGGTCGCGCACCCAGGAGACGAGCAGGTCGAGCGCGTCCTGGGCCGCGAGGCGCTTCAGCCGCCTGTCCAGCCGCTTGGCTCGCTCCTGCGCCTGCTCCGTGTACCACTTGAGGTCCTTCTTGTCCTGGAACTGGCGCTCGAGCTCGGAGAGGCGGCGCGCGAGGTCCTCCTCGACCCGCGCCGCGATCTCGGCCTGCCGGCGCGCCAGCACGCCGAGGAACGCCTCGGCCGGGGCCGGGCCGTCCTGAGGCCGCTCTCCGGCGACCAGGGCCGCCGCGTACTTGAGGTACTCCTCGCGGCGGCCCGGCCCCGCCGCGTCGTCGGCGAACCGCGCGGCCTTCTCGACGGAGCCCAGGGAGAGCCGAGCGAGCGCCTCTGCGGCGGCAGGCGCCACGTGCCGCTCCTGCACGAGGTACGCGGTCACCTCGGTGTCGCTCAACGGCCTGAACTCCACGACCTGACAGCGTGACACGATGGTGGGCAGCACGCGCTCCAAACGGTCCGTGACGAGGATGAAAACCACGTAGGACGGCGGCTCCTCCAGACTCTTGAGGAACTTGTTCGCGGACTCCCTGTTCATGTACTCGATCTCGGGGATGACCCACACGCGGTGCGTGGCCGAGAACGGCTTGAGACTCAGGTCGCCGACGATGTCTCTGATCTGCTCGATCCGCCAGACGTCGCCCTCGCGCTCGAGCAGGTGCAGGTCGGGGTGCGCGCCGCTGCGCGCGCGCTCGCACTCAGGGCAGGCGCCGCAGTTGCCGCACCCGCTGACGAGCGCGGCGCCGAGCTCGCGCGCGAACGCGGTCTTGGCGAGGCCCTCGGGGCCGGCGAGCAGGTACGCGTGGCTGAGCGAGCGCTCGCGCAGGGCGTGCGAGAAGAACGCCTTGGCCTGCTCCTGCCCGGGGACGGCGTCGAACACGGGACCGCCTCAGGCGCCGAGCCGCAGGCCGGCGTCGGCGACGGCCTCGAGGGAGGCAGCCTCGACGTCGGCGGCGACGAGCTCGACGGCGCGGAAGCCGTCGACCAGGCGGACGCGCTCGGGCCAGCGACGCGCCAAGGCGGCAAAGCCGGCCGCCACGCGCTGCTGGAACTCGAGCCCCTCCGCCTCGATGCGGTCGGCGCGCCCCTCTTCCCCGCCGGCGCGCGCCAGGCCCACCACCGGGTCCACGTCGATGACGAGGGTGAGGTCCGGCAGCCGGCCCTGCAGCGCGGACTCGTTGACCGCCAGCACCTCGTCGACGCCGAGCCGCCGGGCGAAGCCCTGGTAGGCCAGCGACGAGTCGACGAAGCGGTCGAGGACGAGGACGCGGCCGGCATCCAGCTCGGGCAGCAGCACGGTCTGTACGAGCTCGGCACGGGCGGCCGCGTACAGCAGGGTCTCGGTCCACGGCGCCATGTGCGACGGGCCGTGGAGCAGCACCTCGCGGATGGCCTCGCCGGCCGGTGTGGCGCCGGGCTCGCGGATCACCGTGCCCGGCGCGGCGGCCGGCCCTACCGGCAGACCGCAGGCGGCCAGGCGCTCGCAGAGCAGGGCCGCCTGGGTGCTCTTGCCGCACCCGTCGACCCCTTCGAGCGTGATGAGGACGCCGCTCAGGTCAGCCCGCCTTCTTGCGTGAGCGGTACTTCTCCTTGCTCGGGCAGTCGATGTCGATGCAGAGCACCCACGGCCGCCCGCGACCGCCGCCGCCGACGACCTTGATCTCCGGCCAGCCGCACTCGGCGCACACCTTGCCGGTGGGCACGATGGTGCCGCGCTGCGGCAGCGGGAAGGTCTGGCCGCAGCCGCGCCTCGGGCGCTCGCCCTCTGCCGCGGGCGACTGAGGCTCCTCGCCCTCCTTGCCGACGCAGGCTGCGAACCGCTTGCCCGTCTTGCCGCGGAGGACGCGGAGCTGACCGCCGCAGTTCTTGCAGACGCCCAGCGTGAGATCCTCGCGCACCCCGCTCTTGATCCGGTCGCGGATCTGGTCCGTGTGAGCGTCGAGGAGCTTCCAGGCCTGCTCCAGCATCTCCTGGCTGTCCTGGACCACGTCCTCGCGGCGCAGCTCGCCCTCGCTGATGCGGTCCATCTCGGCCTCGAGCCTCGCGGTCATCTGGCTGGACGAGATGTCGACCGGAGCCTGCTCCATCGCGGCGTCGAAGGCGGCGATGAGCGCCATGCCCAACTCGGTGGGCTCGACGGGGTTGTCGCGCACGTAGTTGCGGTCGTACAGGTGCTGGATGATGTCGGCACGCGTGGCCTTGGTGCCGAGGCCCAGCTCCTCCATCTTCTCGATGAGGCGGCCCTGGCCGTAGCGGCCGGGCGGCTGCGTCTCCTTCGCCTCCGAACGCAGGTCGAGCACGGGCAGTGAGGCGCCCGGCTGGAGCGTGGGCAGCGGCCGGTCGCGCTTGGCCGCGTACCTGTCGTAGACCTCGAGGTAGCCGAGAGAGGACACGCGACTGCCGTGCGCCACGAAGGGCTCGCTGCCCAGCTTGAAGTCCATGCGCTGCCCCTCGATGGCGGCCGGGAGCAGCGTGGCGAGGAACCGCCGGGCGACCAGGTCGTAGACCTTGGCCTGGTCGCCGCTGAGCTCCTTCTTCGGCACGCCCACCGGGTAGATGGGCGGGTGGTCGGTGGTGCGCTTCTTGCCGCGCGTGGGCGTGAGCTTGTCCTGACCGGCCAGCCGGGCCGCCGTGGCGGCGACCGGCTGCCAGTGCGCGAGCTCCTGCAGACTGCCGCGGAGGTCGATCGACGGCGGGTACACCGTGTTGTCCGTGCGCGGATAGCTGATGAGGCCGTCGAGGTACAGGGACTCGGCCGCGCGCATGGCCCGCGCCGGCGTCATGCCGGCGCCGGAGGCCGCGCTCATGAGCGCGGTGGTGTTGAACGGCGCCGGCGGGCTGTCCCTGCGCGGCTTGGCCTCGTAGCCGGTGACCTCGGCGATGTCCACGCGGGCGCCCTCGAGCGCCTCCTGCATGGCCTCCTCGGTGTCGAACCGGCCCTTGGCGTGTGCCACCTCGAACGGCTCGCCCTCGTGCTCGAGCAGCGCCTTGATCTCCCAGTACGGCACAGGGACGAACGCCCGGCGCTCGAGCTCGCGGTCGACCACCAGGCGGAGCGTCGGCGACTGCACGCGGCCGACGGAGAGGTAGTCCGAGCCGTAGCGGTACGAGGCGAGCGACATGAAGCGCGTGAGCACCGCGCCCCAGATGAGGTCGATGTCCTGGCGGGAGTGCGCCGCCTCGGCGAGGTGGAAGTCGACGGTGGAGGGCTTGGCGAACGCCGCCTTGACCTCCTCCGGCGTGAGCGCCGAGTAGCGCACGCGTACGTGCCTGTCGACCACGTTGGCCGGCAGCATGGCCTTGACGTGCGGGTCGCCGTCGACGGGCTCGGGCGGCGGGGTCTTGGCCCGAGCCTCGGCGCCCTCCCGGGGGCCGGCCTTGGCGCGCTTCTTCGTCTCGGGCTTGTCGCCGGGGTTGCGCTTGAGCGCGTCGCCGCGCAGGATCTCGAGCGCCTCGTGGCCGATGAGCTCACCCTCTCGATCGTAGTCGGTGGCGATGACGACCTCGTTGGCGCCCTTGGCGACCGCGCGCAGCGCCGCGAGGGTGCCGGCGGCGGCGCCGTCCACGATCCAGGCCAGGCCGGGCTTCTCGATCATGTCGCCCAGGTACTTGAGGCTCCAGCGCTTGTACGTGTTGGGGAACACCGTCTCCATGACGTGGCCGCGCAGGCCGATGGCGACCGCGTCGTCGCCCTCGAACGTGAAGTGGTACGACCTGACCTTCTGCCGGCCGCGGCCGTGCTCCTTGACCGAGGGCTTGCCGCCCAGGATCTCGGCGATCTTCTTCGCCGCCGAGTCCTTCTCTGTGACGATGAGCTTCACTGCTACCTCATGGGGACGGGGAAGGGACGACCGGGACTGCGGGAGTTAATACCACCCGGCAAACCTGGGCGTCGAGAGTGACGTTGACGCGCGACCACCCGGTCGCGGCGTCTCTCAGGCCAGCGCCGCGACCGCCTCGTCGCGCGTGGCGTGCATGGAGAACACCCGGTCGAGGCCGGTGATGCTGAGCACCCGCTCCACCGGCCGCGAGGTGACGACAATGGTCATCGCGCCGCCGGCGCCGTGCACGCGGCGCACGCCGCCGATGAGCACGCCGAGGGCGGTGGAGTCGATGAACGTGACGTCGCTCAGGTCGACCACGAGCCGCTTGACGCCCCCGTCCAGCAGCTCGAGGAGGCACTCCTTGAACTGCGGCGCCGTGAAGATGTCCACCTCGCCCGAGAGGACGACCACGCCGAGGTCTTCGTCGAGGCGCTCGCTGGAGACGCTGAACATGTCGCTCATGTGACCGGACCCCTTACTTGGTCGGCGATGGAGAGGGCGATGACGTGGATTTGGGCGTGTTCTGCTTGATCCATGCCTTGACCTGGGCGGCGTCCGGTGACTTCGGGTCGAGCTCCAGGTACTTGGTGAACGCGAGGAGCGCGGTGTTGGTGTCGCCGGCGTTGATGGCCACCGAGGCCATGTCGAAGTAGGACTGCGCGTCCTTGGGATTGAGCTCGGTGACCGCGCCGTAGGCGGTCACCGCGCCGGAGTAGTCATTGAGGTACAGGTACGTGGAGATCAGCTTCTGCAGGACGTCCAGGCGCTGCTGTTTGACCACGGAGCGCTTCTGCTTGGCGAGGATGGCGTCGGCCTTCTTGTAGGCGACGATCGCCTGGTTCCAGTAGCTCTTCTGTGCACCCGAACCCTGCGTCTGCTGGTTGGCCATGAGCACCAGGTTGTCGCCGAGCGTCGTCCAGGCGGTGGCGTCCTTGGGGTTCGCGGTCACCGCGCTCTTGTTCTGGGTGATGGTCTGCTGGAGCTGGTCTTGCGCGGACTTGGCGGAGTTGAAGAAGGTGCAGCCGTTGAGCACGCCGGAGTAGCCGACGATGAGGAACGCGGCCATCAGGAACGCCATGAACCCGAACACGATCTTTTGCCAGAACTTGACCTTGCGGCGATCGAGCAGCACTTAGACGGTCTCCTCTCGGTGGACGGCTGGTGTCTGCCACCAGCCGGAGTCGGCGCCGCCGACCTCGACGGCGCCGGTGCGGACGCGGTCCTGCAGCTTCTCGCGCACGCTCACGGCGGCGGCGCGCAGCGCGTTGGCGTCCGCGCTCACGTGGGCGCGGTCGCGATAGAGCTCGCGACCGCCCACGACGGTGAGCGTGACGTCGTCCTGGTTTGCGCCGTAGACGAGCGCCGAGTACGGGTCGGCGATGGGCGCGAAGTGCGAACGCGAGACGTCGACGGCGATCAGGTCGGCGCACTTGCCCGCCTCGAGGCTGCCGACCTGGTCCTCGAGGCCCAGGGCCTCGGCGCCTCCGAGTGTGGCGATGCGCACGCACTTCTGCGCGTCGAGCACGGAGACGTCGCGCTCGACGGCACGGTGCAGGAACAGCATGGTGCGCATCTCGTCGAACATGTCCATGATGTTGCTCGACGCCGGGCTGTCGGTGCCGATGCCCACGCGCACCCCGGCGTGCAGGAGGTCGGCGAGCGGCGCGATGCCGCAGCCGAGCTTGGCGTTGCTCTTGGGACAGTGCGCCACGGCCACGTTCCTGCTGCGCAGCAGGCTGATGTCGTCGCGCGTGACGTTGACGCAGTGCACGGCGAGGAAGTCGGGGTGCAGGACGTTCCACTGCTGCAGGTACTTGATGGGCGTGACGCCGTAGGGCTGGACCAGCATGCGCTCCCAGCCCATCTTCTCGCGGTAGTCGTGGGCGAACTTGCCCGAGCCGGAGCGGACGTAGGTGAGCTCGTCCTTGCTCTCCGCCACGTGGCTCATGACCCTGAGGCCGCGCTCCTGCGCGAGGCGCGAGACGCGCTGGTAGAGCAGGCTCGAGACCGTGTACGGCGCGTGGGGAGCGAGGCCGACGTCGAAGCCCTCGGGGGCGGCGGCCTGCGCCTCGGCGAGCCGCCGCTCGACGTCCGCCATGGTCTCGTCCAGGCGCGAGTCGTCCACGCCGAAGACCTCGAGGTAGAGGCGGCCGCGCAGGCCGACGGCCCCGGCCGCCTCGAGCGTCACCGCGCCGTAGCTCGTGTCGGCGATGGTGGTGATGCCGGACGAGACGGCCTCCACGGCGCCGAGGCGCGCGCTGACGAGGTACTCCTCGGGCGTGAGCGACGCCTTGACGTCGATGAGGCTGATGATCCAGTCGGCGAACTCGGCGTCGTCGAGGATGCCGCGGAACGACGTGTACTCGACGTGGCTGTGGCAGTTGACGAACCCCGGCATGATGATGGACCGGCCAGTGTCGACGACGGCGGCGCCGGGGTGCTCGTTGAGCAGCCGCGGCGCCGGACCGACGGCGAGGATGCGGCCGCCGGCCACGGCGACGCCGCCGTCCGGCAGGACGGGAGCGCTCACCGGGAGGACCCAGTCGCCGCGATAGATCGTGATGTCGTGGTCGGTGACGGTCACATGGATGCCCACAGCACGAGGGAGCCGGACGGCCCCCAACTCGTGGGAGTATAGGGGAGCCCGAAGCGCAGTGGCAAACACCGGGGCTATATACTCGCGAGACCAGCGACGGGAGGGACGCAGCGTGCAACAGGGACAGGGACCGAGCATCTCACCGGACGTCGTCCAGAGTGCCGTCTGGGACGCCGTGAAGGAACTGCCGGGGGTCGCGGACCTCTACCGTACGCCCATCCAGAGCCTCGGCGAACGCGTCCACCTGGAGCGACACGGCCCGGTGCGGCTCGACAGCGACGACGAGGGTCCCGTGCTCGAGATCCACCTGGTCGCGGAGTCCGGCGCCGACCTCGCGGCCGTCGGCGAGGCCGTCGCGCGAGCGGGCGCCACGTATCTCGCGCGCACCACGGGCACCCCCATCACCCGCGTGGAGGTGCACATCGACGCCCTCGCCGACCCGGACGAGTGAGGGCGATCGACCTCACCATCGGCAGCAGGGACCTGCTGGCCCCCTGCTGCGACACCTGCACCTGGTGGCTGGCCAGGCCCGGCGGCGAAGCCGTCCCGGGCCTGCGCGCCGAGTGGGAGCGTGAGGCGGAGAGCGAGGCGGGGTTCTTCGGCAAAGCGCTGGTGGACGGCGACGCGGTGATCGGATGGATGCACGTAGCCGCCTGCCGGCTCACGCCGCGGGCGCGGTGCCTGCCGGCCGGCCCTCCCCTCCCCGACGCCTACGTGCTCACCTGCGCCTACTTCTACGACGAGCAGTACCTGCACGGCTTCCGTTTCCTCCTGCAGGAGGTCGAGGCCGCGCTCAAGCACCGCAACGTGCGCGGCCTCGAGGCGTTCGGCCTGCGCCACACGCGCGTCGACGACGCGTTCCGCGGCTACCTGCGCGAACTCAACCTCTTCAACCCGGACGTCCTCGAGGGCGGCGGGTTCCGCCGCGTGCAGGAGAAGGGTGAGGTCGCGCGTTTCCGCCTCGATCTCGCCGCACTCGTCGAGGCGCCGCGCCGGAGCGTCGCCTGGGACCACGTGGAGGCGCCGGCCGGCGCGCAGCCGGTATGAGGTCCGAAGCGGCGGCGGAAGCCGCCGAGGCCGCGCCGGCCGCCGCGGCCGGCACTTAGCGGTACAGCCGCGGCAGGCGCTGCTTCCAGTCGTCGGGCACGACCGCCTCGAGCGCGTCGTCGAGCGTGACGATGCCCAGCAGGCGACGGTCCTCGTCGACGACGGGGATGGCCAGCAGGTCGTACTTGGTCATGATGCGGCCGACCTCTTCTTCGTCCACGTCGGCCGTGACCTCCACGAGGTCGTCCTCCATGAACGACTGCACCTCGTCCGCCGGCTCGGCCAGCACGAGGTCGCGCAGGCTGACCACGCCGACCAGCCGCTCGCCGGCGTCGACGATGTAGAGGTACGTCATCATGTGCTGCTCCGGGCGCTCGCGGCGGATCCAGTCGAGCGCCTTGCCGGCGGTGGCCCCGCGCGGGAGCATCACGAAGTCGGTGGTCATCAGCGAGCCTGCCGTGTGCTCCGGGTGGCTGGCCAGCGCACGCAGGTCCTGCTCGCGTTTGTCGGGCAGGCGCGCGAGCAGGTCCTGGGCCAGCTCGTCGGGGAGCTGGGCGAGCGTGTCGGCGGCTTCGTCGGCCTCGATCTTCTCCAGCACCATGGCGGCGCGCTCCACAGGCATCTCCTGGAGCGCCGCGCTGCGCAGGTCTTCCTCCATCTCCTGCAGCGTGTCGGCGGCCAAGTTGGCGTTGAGCGCGGCCAGCACCGCGGCGCGCTCGCGCGGGCCGACCTGACCGACGATCTCGGCGATGTCGGCCGGATGCAGCACGGCCAGTTCGGCGAAGGCCTCGACGAAGTTGAGCCGGGAGAGCCGCAGCGCGATGAGGTTGACGTCCTCCCAGGGGACGAAGTCGCCGCTCTTCCTCGGCAGGCGGCGCGAGAGAAACCCGAGCCCGAAGCGCCGTGCCAGCGCCGCCGAGCTTGCGTCCACGCCGGCAACGGCCAGGCGGTCTTCGACCGGCTCGAGCACGACGTCCTGCACGCGCACGAAGGTCTTGCGACGCATGTCGAGCGCCTGGTTGTCCAGCAGCGCGTCGACCAGCGAGAGCTCGTCGGGGCGCAGTGAGGCGGCCTTGACGGCCTCGAGCGGCACGCCGAGCAGCAGCCGCTCGCCGTCCACGTCGATCTCCGCGACCTGCGCCCACGACGCGGCGAGCTGACCGTCGTCGCGGTCGACGAAGAACGCGGTGACGACGGGCGGATCCTGCACGGTGCTGGCGACGACGTCGACGAGCTCGCCTACCTCCTCGCCGCCCACGTCGAGGACCTTCATCCCGTCGAGCTCGGAGAGGGCAAGGGATCCGGGGATCTCGTCCATGAGGGGGTGCGCATCCTTTCGCGTACGGTGCCCGGTGAGGATACCTCAGGCCGCCGAGGGACAGTCAATCGTGCGGCACGCGAGGCCGTCCGAACAGGCTGGACCCGCGACTTCCACGATGGCGTTCGTAGACCTGGTCTGGGATATGCTCTCGCGGTCACCCCACACACCGACCCCGAAGGAGGACGAGGTCTCTATGCAAGCGGTGGACACCGGCTCGGGCAGCGGGCTCGAGCGGTACTTCAAGTTCAAGCAGTGGAACACGTCGCTCGCACGCGACATGCTCGCCGGGCTCACGACGTTCATCGTCATGTCCTACATCATCTTCGTGAACCCGAGCATCCTCGGCCTGGGCGGCAAGGGGCTGCCGTTCGCGGCCGTCCTCACGTCGACCTGTCTCGTGGCCGGCGTGATGACCATCCTGATGGGCGCCGTCACCAACCGCGCCTACGCGATCGCCCCCGGCATGGGCCTCAACGCGGTCGTCGCATTCAGCCTCGTCCTCGGCCAGGGCCTCACGTTCCCCCAGGCGATGGGCCTCATCTTCCTCGAGGGTGTCGCCATCACGATCCTCGTGCTCACCGGCTTCCGCGAGGCGATCTTCAAGGCCATCCCCCTGGAGCTGAAGCAGGCGATCGTCGTCGGTATCGGCTTCTTCATCCTCTTCATCGGGCTCGTCGACGGCGGTATCGTCAAGGTCGGCAGCGGTACGCCGGTCACGCTCGGCGACTTCATCGGAGTACCGGTCGCCACCACCATCTTCGGCCTCACCGTCACCATCATCATGCTCACTCGCGGCTGGCGCGGCGCGGTGATCCTCGGGATCATCTTCTCGACCATCTTCGCGACCGTCCTGAACTACCTCTACGACAAGACGTCCTTCGCGGAGGGCATCGCGGTCATCCCGAGCAAGATCGTCGCCAGCCCCGACTTCAGCCTCATCGGGCAGTTCAACTTCGGCGCCTTCAGCAAGCTGGGCGTCACCGCCGCGATCCTCTGGATCTTCAGCCTCATGCTGTCGGACTTCTTCGACACCATGGGCACGCTCGTCGGCGTCGGGCGGCAGGCGGGCTACCTGGACGACCAGGGCCACCTCAAGAAGCTCAACCGTCTGCTCCTCATCGACTCGCTGGCGGCCGTCGCCGGCGGCGCGGCCTCGGCCTCGTCGGCGACGACGTACATCGAGTCCGGCGCCGGCGTCGCCCAGGGCGGCCGCACGGGGATGGTCGGCATCGTCGTCGGCGTCCTCTTCCTCCTGGCCATGTTCTTCTCGCCCATAGCGGCCATCGTCCCGGCCAACGCCACGGCCCCGGCGCTCATCATCGTCGGCTACCTCATGATGGCGACGCTCGTCGCCGGTGAGGTGGAGGCCGAGGACGAGGAGAGCGGCGGGCTCGTGAAGAAGGCCATCTCCTCGATCCACTTCGGCGACATCGCGTTCGGCCTCCCGGCCGTGCTGACGATGACGATCATGCCGCTCACCTACAGCATCACCAACGGGATCGGCGCCGGCTTCCTCAGCTACACGCTCATCCGCATCGTGCAGGGCCGCGCGCGCGACATCAGCTGGATGCTCTGGATCGCGTCCGCCGGCTTCCTGCTCTACTTCCTGGTGCCGCTCCTGCAGGCCAAGGGCTGGGTCTGAACCGAGCGCCGCAAGGCATCTTGAGACCGTCCATCTGAGAAGGGGCGGGCCACCGGGGGCGGCCCGCCCCTTCTGCTATCCTTGCCGCCGTATGTCGGTCCTGCTCCTGCTCATCGCACTCGCCATCATCCTCATCTCGGCGGAGCTGTTCACCAACGGCGTGGAGTGGTTCGGGCGCCGTTACGAGCTGGGCGAGGGCGCCGTGGGCAGCATCCTCGCGGCCGTCGGCACGGCGCTCCCCGAGACACTGATCCCGATCATCGCCATCCTCTTCACCGGTACGGCGGCGTCGGACGACATCGGCATCGGCGCCATCCTGGGGGCGCCGTTCATGCTCGCCACCGTCGCGATGGTGGTCACGGCCGTCGCGGTGGTCGTGTTCGCCTGGCGCAAGCGCCGGCCGCTCGAGGTCACGGTCAACCAGGGCGTCATGCGCCGCGACCTCAGCCACTTCCTCATCGCCTACGGACTCGCCATCGCGTCCGCCCTCGTGCACGTGCGTGCGCTGCACTACGCCCTCGCGGCCGGGCTCCTGTGCTTCTACGTCTACTACGTGTGGGAGACGCTCCGCGCCGAGGGCGACCTGGGAGAGGACACCAAGCCGCTCTACTTCCACCGCCACCCCGAGATGCCGCACACGCACCGCATCTACCTGCAGATCGCGGCGGCGCTGGTGGGCATCATCATCGGGGCGGAGATCTTCGTGCGCGAGGTCGCGGCGCTGAGCGAGGCGCTCGGCGCGGCGCCGCTCGTCGTCTCCCTGCTCATCACGCCGATCGCCACCGAGCTGCCCGAGAAGTTCAACTCGGTGCTCTGGATCCGTCAGCGCAAGGACACGCTCGCGCTGGGCAACATCACCGGAGCCATGGTCTTCCAGAGCACGTTCCCGGTGTCCATCGGGCTCGTGTTCACGTCGTGGCAGCTGACCGGCGACGCGCTCGTGGCGGGGCTCCTGGCGCTCGTCAGCGGCACCGTCTTCTACCTCACACTGCGCATCCGCCACACGCTGACCTGGTGGTCGCTCGGCGGCGCCGGCTCCGTGTACTTCGCCTACCTGGTGTACGTGTTCGCCATCGCCCGCTGACGGCGGGCGGAACGCACACGGAGGCAGGAGCCCGCCGGCCCCAGCCCGCGATGGAGCGTCGTCTGCGCGCGGCGCAGCTAGGAGGCGAGGACGAGGATGACCGTGGAGCCGGCGGGGACGACCGTGCCCGCCGCCGGCTGGATGTCCACGACCGTGCCGGACGGCTGGCCGGTGTTCGCCTTGGTCCGGTAGGCGGTCTGGAGGCCGAGGCCCGTGAGCTGCTGCTCGGCCGCCGCAGACTGCATGCCGTACAGGTTGGGCACCTGGACGCCCGACGTCGTCGGGCTCGTGGTGGGAGTGGGGCTCGGCGAGGGCGACCCGGTCGACACGACGATGTCTACCTTGCTGCCCTTGTCAACCTGCTTCCCGGCGGCCGGGTCCTGGCTGATGATCTCCCCGGAGGGCACGGTCGTGCTCGGCTGCGGCGTCACCGCGCCGAGCTTGAGCCCGGCCGACGTCAGCTGGGCGGACGCCTCTGTCTCGGTCATGTTCGAGAGGTCGGGCACCGTGGCCTGCGGCTTGCCGGTGCTCACCCAGTACGAGACCGTGTCGCCGCGGTTCAACACCGTGTCTTTGGCCGGGTCCTGCCGGTACACCTGACCGTCGGCGACCGTGTTCGACTTGCCCGTGTGCCGGTCGGCCACGAGACCGTTGTCGTTGAGCCAGGAGGCGACCTCGGTCTCGGTGTAGCCCTTGAAGTCCGGCAGCGGCGGCGCCTTCTGGCTGCCCTTGCTCACCCAGATGTCGACCGTGGCGCCGGAGCGCAGCCTGGTGCCGCCGGTGGGCGCCTGGCGGCTGACGAAGCCGGCGGCCACGCGTTCTGAGTACTCCTCCTGGACGCCGGCCTTGAACCCGGCCTTCTGGATCGCCGCGACCGCCGCGGACCGGCTCAGGCCGACGACCGTCGGCACCGGCTTGTCGCTGCCGCTCATCGTCCACCACAGCGCCGCCGCGACCGCGGCGATGATGGCGAGCAGCACGATGACGAGGATGAGCGGCCACCTGGACTTCCTGCGGCGCGGCGGGAGCGGCTGGTCCAGGACCGACGTCTGCCCCGCCGCATCCGCGCCGGCCAGACCCGCGGCCATGACGCGCGTGCGCTCGCCGCCGGCGTCGAACGCGGCCGCCTGCACCGGCCCGCCCTCGCGAGCCGCGCGCAGGTCGCGGCCGAACTCCGCCGCGGACTGGTACCTGTCGGCCGGGTCCTTCGCCATGGCCTTCAGGACGATCTGGTTGAGCGAGTACGGCAGGCCGGGAACGAGCTCGGCCGGCTCGCGCGGGACCTCGTTGACGTGCTTGAGTGCCACCGTGACCGCGCTGTCACCCCTGAACGGCACGGTGCCGGTGAGCATCTCGTAGAGCACCACGCCGACCGAGTACAGGTCGGAGCGCTCGTCCACCGGGTAGCCCTTGGCCTGCTCGGGCGCCAGGTACTGGGCGGTGCCCAGGATCGAACCGGCCTCCGTCATGCCCGAGTCGCCGGCGCGGGCGATGCCGAAGTCCATGACCTTGGCGGTGCCGGCGCTGTCGATCATGACGTTCTGCGGCTTGATGTCACGATGGACGATGCCGCTGCGGTGGGCGAAGTCGACCGCGGCGAGCAGTTGCAGGCCGATGTTGACCGCCTCGTTGCCGCTCAGGCGCCCGCGCCGGCGGATGAGGTCCTTCAGCGTCTCGCCCTCCACGTACTCCATGACGATGTAGTACGTGCCGTCGACCTCGCCCCAGTC
>Ga0335071_10005189_pt1 | contig 13544 bp, 12 predicted proteins | sample Lox_Sample_15_FD_206724 | JGI IMG/M metagenome (GOLD analysis project Ga0335071, IMG submission 206724) | Soil microbial communities from Loxahatchee National Wildlife Refuge, Florida, United States - Lox_Sample_1.5 | ecosystem: Environmental > Terrestrial > Soil > Wetlands | place: USA... | reverse complement strand
AGGGTTTGACGAAAAGCGGGTAATTCAAATCCGGACGGAGGGGCTCATCGCCGGCGATGAACTCCTGGAAAGGGGCAACCGGCAGACGCCGATCGCGCCAGATGCGCTTGGTGAGTGTCTTATCGAGGGAGATGCCATTGGTCAACACACGCGAGCCGGTATACGGGATCCGCATCATCTCCAACAGGGCGGGGATCTGGGCTTCGCGAGCGTCGCCGCCCAGTCCTTCGGCTATGTTGAAGCAGATATCGGGCTTGTAGTCGCGTAAGGCAAAGGGGAGGTTTTGGTCGGCCAGGATAAAAGAGGTGGTATGGCCGTCGCTTTCGATGGCATTGCGGATATGATCGATTGTTTCAATATGGTCAAAATCGGCATAAGCATCCGGTGGAACACCGGGAGGCAGAGAGACCTTTTCGTTCTTGATGTTTGCAAGCACGGCCACCCGCCAGTAACGTTTGAGTCGGCGACTGGGAGGCTGGTCCGAGCCAGGCTCCTTGATCGTATGCATCTCTGAATTGCTCCTTGTTGCAAAATGTCAACCGCCTAGTATATAACAATGCATCCAGAATACAAGAGGTAAATATTAACTTCTTTTAATTTGATGACACTCTGGGATACAATCGAACGTGTGACAGAGATCGAGATACGACGCGCCCTGCCGGAGGATGCCGGGGTCCTGACCCAAATCGCGATCGCCGCCAAGGGTCATTGGGGGTACCCGCAGCGATGGATGCAGATTTGGAGGCCGGAATTGACCTTTGCCCCGGAATATTTTACGGGGAATGAAAGCTGGAAGGCCAGCATCGAGAACCAGGCTGTCGGTTTTTACACCCTGCTGGAAAAGGAACGGAATGCCTGGCTGGAAAACCTGTGGGTGACACCTGCCCAAATGGGACACGGGATTGGGAAGGCGCTTTTCCAACATGCACTTCGGGGAGCGAAGGAACGCGGCTATCATATCCTGCGGCTGGAATCCGATCCGAACGCGGCCGGCTTTTACAAAAAGATGGGCGCAATCCCGGTCGGCGAACGGCGTTCGGAGGTGGAAGGACAGCCGCGCCTCCTGCCGATCATGGAGTTGAAGTTGTGACGAGTTATTGCGACTATGTCCAGAACCATCCCGAAGACGAATATAACCGCATCTATCATGACACCCAATACGGGTTTCCGTTGACGGAGGATCGGCTGCTCTTCGAGCGCTTGATGCTTGAAATCAATCAGGCCGGTCTCTCATGGATCACGATCCTGAAAAAGGCGGACAACTTCCGCCGCGCCTATGACAGTTTTGAGATTGACGACGTCGCGTCCTATGGGGAGCGCGATAAGAGGCGCCTGCTTTCAGACGCCGGCATCATCCGCAACCGGTTAAAGGTCAACGCCGCGATCGAAAATGCCAAGCGCATCCAGGCCCTGCGACGTGATTTTCACTCCTTCAAGGGCTGGCTGGATGCCCATGACACCCTGACCCTGGAGGAATGGAGGAAGTTGTTCAAGCAGACATTTGTGTTCACCGGCGGTGAGATCGTGCGTGAGTTCCTGTTCAGCACCGGGTACCTGGCCGGGGCACATGACAAAGACTGCCCGGTTTATAAGACGGTTGCCGCCTTGCATCCGGCCTGGATGCGCTGAATTCCCTGGAGAATGCGATGCAGTCAAAAGCGAGAGATTTGTCCCTCGATATCCTGAAAGGGCTGGGATGCCTGTTAATGATCATGGCGCACCTGCCGTTCAAGACAGGCCTCTACAAGGACCTAACCTTCCTGGGGGGATTTGCCCCTGTTCCATTCTACGCGGTGGTGGGTATCACCGCCTTGTTCCAGGCGCGGAAATATCCTCCGCGACCCGTGATTTTGAACTACCTGATACTTTTCCTCCTTGGATTCGCGTTGAACGGTTTCAACAGCCCGGATTTCATGCGCCCGCCGGTCATTCACCTCGACATTGTTTCAATCATCGCCATCGGGGCGGTGGCGGTATATCTGGTGGAATATTATTTCAAGCCGCCCGCCTGGGTTTATTTGATCCTCGGCGTAATCAGTTTTCTGGTAAAGCTTGGATTGGACATTCTCCTGCCCGCTCAAAATTACCCCCTGCTGGCCGGGATCCTACTTCCCTACAGTGGAACATTTCCGATCATCCCGTGGCTGTTCCTGTTTTTTATGGGAGTGTATGTATATCGGGCGGGTTGGAAGTGGAATTTATTCTGGCTGGTCGTCTCGCTGCTCATTTTCACGGTTCTTTCGGCCACGGGTTTTAATTTGGACTACCGCAGTAAATTCGATATGTCCGCCGGGTATTTTCTGCTTTCCTGCATTCTGTTGTTTGGGTTGTTCCTGGTTTTCATGAGTTTCAAAATCTTTAATAAATCGTCCGCTTTGAATCCGATCCTGTTCTTCGGGCAGGAATCGCTCCTTTTCCTATTCGTCCATTTCGGGGCCATCGCGCTCTTTAGTCTGCAATTGCACTGGCAGGACAGGCTTCCCCTGATGAAGCATCATCTGTTCCTCATGTGGCTTTGGATCTTCTTCGTGACCTGGGTTGTGATGATCCTGCTGTTGTATCTTGCCAGGGTCAATCCGCTTCATTCCATCTTCGATCGCATCTGGGTCTGGGTGCTGCTGGCCGCCCTGGTGCTGACCGTTCCCCTCATTCCCAACAATGAGTTTGTCCGCTGGGCGGCGGTGGTTTTGGGGGTTATCGCTGCCCTTCATTATCATCAATTGAGCCGCGCTCTGAAGGGGACACAGCCTTCCACGGTGGCGGCAGCATGAGCCGTTCCCTGCTTTGGTTGGGCGTATCCTTGTTCATGTGGGGCGTGGGCGAAACCATGTTCCTGCTATTCCAGCCGATCTACCTTCAACAGTTGGGGGCCGACCCGATTCAGATCGGGGTGGTCCTGGGTGCATTCGGGGCTGTGATGACCCTCACGCATATCCCTGCAGGCCATCTCTCTGACCGGATCGGCCGCCGCCCGTTCTTGATCGCCGCCTGGCTCACCGGCATCGCGGCCTCCTTGTGGATGGGGATGGCAAGAACGCTTCCCGTTTTTATCATCGGGGTGTTGGTCTACGGCTTTACCGCATTTGTGGCGTCGCCCCTGGACAGTTATGTAACTGCCGCGCGCGGCGAATGGTCAGTGGGGCGTGCGATCACGTTCATCTCGATGATGTACAACGCCGGCGGGGTGTTAGGTCCGCTCACCGGCGGTTGGATAGGCGATCATTTTGGGTTGCGGCAGGTCTACTTTGTGTCCGCCGGCATTTTCGTCCTGTCCACGGCTGTCCTTTTGATGGTCGCCCCCCAGCCACGCGACCCTCACGATCCTCAATCCCCGCCCCCGGGTCTGCTGACCAACCGGAGCTATCTTAATTTCCTTTTCATCCTGTTTGTGGTTGCCTTTGCAACCTATCTGCCTCAACCGCTCACGCCCAATTTCCTGCGAAACCAGCATGGCTTGTCGCTGGAGTTGATTGGCGAGCTGCTGGCCATCGGCGGGCTTGGCACTGCGATGCTGAACCTGCTGTTCGGCCAGTTTGAAGCCCGAACCGGCTTTTTGCTTGGGCAGGTCAGCGTATCGTTGTTCGCAGTATTTCTTTGGCGGGGGACGGGTTTCGGTTGGTTTGCGCTTGGATATTTTCTGCTGGGCGGCTTTCGTGCGCTGCGCGGCCTCGGCGTTGCCCAGGTTCGACCGCTTGTCCATGAATCACAGATGGGGCTTGCGTACGGCGTCACCGAGATGGTCGGCTCCTCCACGGTTTTGCTGGCACCGCCGCTGGCCGGATATCTCTATCAGCTCGACCCCGTGCTGATGTATCCGGCCGGGCTGGTTTTGATTGGAATTGGGCTTCTTCTCAGCCTGATATTTATTCCGCCCTCGCAACGACTGCCGCCCGATCATATTGAGTTCGCCCCGGACTCGTAATTGGATGCATCATGTTGGAAATCAACCCCTTCACCCTAGGTCCCGTACAAACCAATGCCTATCTCGTAGCCGATTCCGAAACCGGCGACGCGGCGGTGATCGACCCTGCCTGGGACGGGCCCATCATACTGGCTGGAGCGCGGGAGCGGGGCTGGCGCATCGCGCATCTTTGGTATACGCATGCCCATTTCGATCATATCGGCGGCGCAGGGGCAATTGCCGACCAATTAAACCCATTGCCGCTGGTGGCGCTTCATCCCAACGATCATGTCTTATGGCGCGCAGAGGGCGGCGCAGCGCTCTTCGGATTCAAGATCGATCCGGGACCCGAGCCGACGATCGACTTGTACCAGGGTCAAATTCTAAAATTAGGCAACGTCGAATTTGAGGTCCGTTACACGCCCGGTCATACGACGGGACATTGCATCTTTTATGTTGCCTCGGCCGGCGTCTGCTTTTGCGGGGACTTGATATTCCGCGAAGGGGTCGGCCGTACGGATTTGCCCGGCGGCGATTGGGGGACACTCGTCAACAGCATCAAGACCCAGGTGTTTACGCTGCCCGATGACACGCGGCTTCTCTCAGGCCATGGCCCCGAAACGACCGTCGGGGAGGAGAAGAAATACAATCCGTTCGTTGGAGAATCAACCTAGGGAATTTATGGAAAATACGACCTCAACTTCGACGCGCTTTGCGGCTCTTGGGTATCGGAATTTCACATTGATCTGGTCGGGTCTGATCGTGTCCAATATGGGAACATGGATGCAAAACGTCGCCAACGGCTGGCTGGTTTTGCAATTGACTCAATCGCCGTTGTGGCTTGGAGTGCTCGGCCTGAGTTTTGCCATCCCGATGATTGTCATCCCGCCGTTCGCGGGGGCGGTCGTGGATCGCGTGCACCGCATCCGGTTGCTTTATATTACGCAAACGACGCCGATGCTGATTGCCTTTGGGCTGGCCGCATTGACCTGGCTGGGGGTGATCAATGTCTGGCATATCCTGATCGCTTCGTTTCTTGGCTCTGCGGCACTGGCCTTTGACAATCCAGCCCGGCAGGCATTGGTCCCGGATCTTGTGGATCCTCCGGATTTATTGAACGCACTTTCGCTCAATGCCGCGACGTACAATGGTGCGGCATTGGTCGGTCCGGCCCTGGCCGGGGTGATGCTTGCCCCGTTCGGTGCCGGGACATTGTTCTTTTTGAACGGCGTGAGTTTCCTGGCAGTGATCTTTGCCTTAATGGCGATGCGTGATGTCCGCACGCACAGCGGCGGTCATCTACATCCTTTGCATCATGCCTTTTGGAATGGATTGAAATATGCGGTGGGTAACCGGTTGATTCTTGCATTGCTGGCGTTGTCCTCCATCGGTTCCCTGTTTGGCCGTTCCTATCAAACCCTCCTTCCGGCATTCAGTACTGTGTGGAAGGCGGGATCGTCAGGTTATGGGTTTTTGCTTGCATCAGCCGGCGGAGGGGCAATCGTCGGCGCATTTGGATTGGCTTCCGTAAAGAACATATCGCGTCACGGCGCAGTGATGCTGGTCAATGGGTTGCTGTTCAGTCTTGCTTTGGTCGGCTTTGCGCTGAGTCCATCCTTTTTGCTTGGCGTGCTGTTGTTGTTCATTGTGGGGGTCACCTCCACTGTTTTCATCACTATTATTGCGACATTCATACAAGTGATGACCCCCAATGAAATGCGCGGGCGAGTGATGAGTTACTATACCGTCACATTGATCGGCCTGCCGGCGCTCGGCGCGCTGGGGAGCGGGGCCGTAGCCGAATGGATGGGCGGCATCGACGGCGCCCCGCATGCGGTGTTGATCACGGCGATCCTGCTCGGGATCATTTTGCTGTTCGTCACGCCTGTGTTCTGGGGACGCAATATAAAAAGGGACTAGTCTTTGATCAAAAAAGGGCGGCTCGGGATTGAGCCGCCCTTTTCTTATTTCGAGTTCGTTTTTCCCCGGTCTTATTTTGCAAATTCCGTGGCCCGGGTCTCCCGTATCACGGTCACCTTGATCTGTCCCGGATATTGCATGGTCTCTTCGATCTTTTTGGCAACATCGCGTGCCAGGCGGGCCGAGGCCAGGTCGTCGATGTTTTCGGGTTTGACGATGATGCGCACTTCGCGTCCGGCCTGGATCGCAAACGCCTGTTGCACGCCGTCAAACGATTGTGATAGTTCCTCCAGCGTGCGGATGCGTTTGATGTAGGCCTCCAGATCCTCGCGGCGTGCACCGGGACGTGCGCCGGAGATGGCGTCGGCGGCTTCGGCGATGACCGACTCGATTGTCAACTGGTCCACTTCATGATGATGTGATTCGATGGCGTTGACCACGATCGAGTTGACGCCATATCGCCGGCAGAACTCTGCGCCGAGTTTGGCGTGTGTGCCTTCCTGGTTGTGATCCATGGCCTTGCCGATGTCGTGCAGGAAGCCGCCTTGCTTGGATGTTTCCACATTGGCGCCGATCTCCGCCGCCAGGATGCCGGCGAGTTTTGCAACTTCGACGGCGTGTGCCAACTGGTTTTGGCCGTAAGAGGTGCGGAATTTCAGGCGGCCCATCATGCGCAGGACTTCGGGATGCAACCCTGCAATGCCGGCGTCGAACGCGGCCTGCTCTCCGGCTTCATTGATGATTTTATCGACGGCCTTGGTTTCCTCCTCGAGGATCTTCTCGATGTGGGCAGGATGGATGCGTCCGTCCACGGTCAGGCGGGTCAAGGCCCGGCGGGCAATCTCACGCCGCACTGAATCGAAACAGGAGATGGTGACGGCTTCGGGGGTGTCGTCCACGATCACGTCCACGCCGGCAGCCTGTTCAAAGGCCTTGATGTTGCGCCCGTTGCGTCCCACGATGCGGCCCTTCATTTCCTCGCTGGGGATCGGTACAACCGAGGAGGTGACTTCGGCGACATGCTCGGACGCCACACGTTGAATTGCGTCGGCGATCAACTTGCGGGCGCGCTTCTCGCCCTCTTCACGTGCCTCCGCTTCGATCTGGCGGTAGATGCGGGCCATATCGGCACGCGCTTCCTTCTCGACCGCCGCGAATAGTTGTTTCCTGGCTTCGTCCTGTGAAAGCTGGGAAATCTGTTCGAGCTTGGCAACTTCCTGCTCGTAGAGTTTTTCGACCTCGTTGGTGCGCTTGTCAATCGCGCTCTGGCGTTTGTTGAGGTTTTGGTCGCGCTGTTCCACCTTGTCGGCACGGCTGTCAAGTTCGGAACGGCGCTTATCGAGTCGTTCCGCCTCCTTGCCCAGTTCGATGCGCCGTTCCTTGATTTCGCTTTCGGCGGCCTGCACGATCTTGGTCGCGCTCTCGCGCGCCTGTGTTTCGATCAGCCGCGCCTGGGAGTTGGCGACCTTCAAGATGTTGTCCGCTTTATCCTGCTGATCCTTCAGGGCGCGTTCACTCTGGTAGCGATGATAAAAATACCCAGCGACTGCTCCGATTGCCAATGCCACCAAACCGATGATGATACTAATCGCGTTCATGGTTCTTCCTCATAATCAAATTTTTGTTCCGTATGCGTCTCGTTCCAAAGGCGTGATATCACGGACGCGATCACGGGATATGGAAACCCGCGCCGGGCGAGGTGATCGGTTAGTTTTTTCCGATACCCGTTCCAGTCCTCCGATTGAAGGCGGCGCGCTTTTTTCAGGCCGGCTGCGTACGCCAGAGCCTCTTCATCCAGGCCTTCCAGCGCCGATCGGGTCACTTCATCGGAAAGGCCCTTTTGCCGGAGCTCGATTTGCAGGGCACGCCGGCTGCGCGGGCGGAATGTGTTTCGATTCTCGACCCAGGTGTGGGCAAATTGTCCGTCATCTGCCAGACGGTTCTGGCGCAGACGGTCGAGTACTTGCTCGATCACATCCGGGGAAAATTCGTGCTTGTCCAGATTTTGCCGTATCTCGGCTTCGGAGCGGGGACGGTAACCCAGGAAAAGCATCGCCTGTTGATACGCCCGCTCCCGGTCATCTTGTGCTTGAAGGGAGACGATTTTCTCGTCACTCAACTCCTGCCCAACTTTGAGCCATGCCGCTGTAATTCGGCTCAGTCCAAAAGCGTAATTTCCATCCAGGTGAATATTCACCCGATCGGGGTCTCGCTTCTGGGGTTCAATTGCCGTGATCTTCGCCATTAAACAAAATACAGCCGATGGCCTGCCAGGATGGCATCGACTGCAAACGAAACTTGGATTGGGGAAACCAGCCCCGATCGCGAAAGAAGCGGGTTGAAAAAGAGGATAAGCCTGAATCAGATCATGCAGGCTGATAATTCAATCCGAAAAAGCTTTTTCTCAAACATATCCGTCGAAGGGACGGCAACTTTCTAAATCCTTGAGCTGGTATGGCAAAAACCATCTGCCAATTTCGAGCGGGTTCCAGAGTCCGTTTGCAAGTCAGAGCCGCCGAGGCGGCTTGATAAACCTTAAATCCTTTCGGATTTTTAGTATTATACATGATTTTTAACAATGTGTTAAGAAAACCATGAGGCAGCCCCACAGGCCCCCTTGCCGGTTTTCATAGTCTGATGGATTCAGATAGCCTGACTGGTGTACACTAAGAGTATGACTAGTGTTACTGGTTGGTTTTTCCGAGAAGTGCTATAACCGATAACAGTGTTTCACCTCAAAAGGAGACCTCATGGCTAAAATCATCACACGTGAAGACGCTCTTGAGTATCATCGCCTTAAAGGGAAGCCCGGCAAGATAGAGGTTGTTCCAACCAAACCCATGGATACACAACTCGACCTGAGCCTGGCGTATACACCCGGCGTGGCTGTGCCGGTGTTGGAGATCGAGAAGGACCCGGAACTGGCTTACGAATATACATCGAGGGGGAACCTGGTTGCCGTGCTGACCAATGGAACGGCCATCCTGGGCCTGGGTGACCGTGGGGCTCTTGCCTCCAAACCCGTCATGGAGGGCAAGGGGGTCCTGTTCAAGAAATTTGCCGATGTGGATGTTTTCGATATCGAGGTCAACACCCACGACCCGGATGACGTCATCAAGGTCGCGGCGGCCATTGCGCCGACCTTCGGCGGCATCAATCTCGAAGATATCAAGGCGCCCGAGTGCTTTTATATCGAGGAGACCTTGAAAGGGATGCTCGATATCCCGGTCTTTCATGACGACCAACACGGAACCGCCATCATTTCTTCGGCGGGACTGGCGAATGCCCTTCAAATCGTTGGAAAGAAACACGGCGAGATCCGGCTGGTGATCTCGGGTGCCGGTGCATCTGCCATTTCGTGCGCGGAACTGGCGATCCGCTGGGGTGTGAAGCGGGAGAATATCATGCTGTGCGACAGCAAGGGCGTGGTCTATAAGGGCCGCACCGAAGGCATGAACAAATACAAGGAACGCTTCCTGGTCGAGACCGATGCTCGCACTCTTGCCGATGCAGTACGAGGCGCGGATGTGTTCTACGGCCTTTCCGTTGCCAACGTATTGACGCCGGACATGGTCAAATCCATGGCGAAGGATCCGATCGTGTTTGCCATGGCAAACCCCGACCCTGAAATCAATCCCGACCTGGCCAGGGAAGCGCGCAAGGATGTCATCATCGCCACGGGCCGTTCGGATTACACCAACCAGATCAACAACGTGCTCGGTTTCCCCTTCATCTTCCGCGGTGCCCTGGATGTGCGCGCCAGGGCCATCAACGATGAGATGAAGCTTGCAGCCTCCAAGGCGCTGGCTGCCTTGACTAAGGAGGATATTCCCGATTCTGTCCTGCGGGCCTACGGCGTGGATAGTTTGAAATTTGGGCGCGATTACATCATCCCCAAGCCGCTTGATCCACGCGTCTTATTGTGGGAGTCGCCTGCGGTCGCCGAGATGGCCATGAAGACGGGGGTCGCCCGCAAGACGATCAACATTGATGAATACCGGGAACAGCTTGCCTACCGCCAGGGCAAGGGCGAGCAGGTGCGTTACTTCTTCCAGAACAAGGCGCGTTCATCCGGCGGAAAAAAGCGCGTTGCATTTGCGGAGGGCGAAGAGTCGAAGATCATCCGTGCCGCACACCAGGTCGAGGAGGAGGGCATCGGCACCCCGATTTTGATCGGCCGTCCGTCTGTCATTCAAGAGCAGCTGAATATCCTTGGGTTGGATTACAAGCCTCAGATTATTAATCCGTCCGAGTTCAAGGATATGGATAAATATGCCGCGGCGTATTATGAACTGCGCAATCGCAAGGGTCTCACCATGCCGGAGGCGGTCAAGAAGGTGCATGAGTCGAATGTGTTTGGCCCGCTCATGGTCAAGATGGGCGATGCGGATGCCTTTGTCAGCGGCTTGACCTACGACTATCCCACGGTCATCCGTCCCGCCTTGCAAATCCATCATACCGCTGCAGACGTGACACTCGCCGCCGGCGTTTACATCATGATCGTCGAAGACCGTGTCTACCTCTTTACGGACGCCACCGTCAACATTGAACCCAGTGCGGAGGATTTGGCGGAAATTGCATGTCTTGCCGCAGATTTTGCGAAGCGTCTCGAACTCGATCCACGGGTGGCGTTCCTGTCCTTCTCGAATTTTGGTTCGACCCCACATCCGCTTTCCACCAAGGTGCAAAAGGCGGTTGAACTGGTCAAAGCGCGCAAACCGGAGCTGGCCGTGGACGGCGAGATGCAGGCGGATACCGCGGTCGTCGCCGAGATCATGGAAAAGCGTTATCCCTTCAGCGCAGTAAAGGACGCGAATGTGCTGGTCTTCCCGTCGCTTGAATCCGCGAACATTGCCTATAAACTGCTGGCGCGGCTGGGCAAAGCCAAGGCCATCGGACCGATATTGCTCGGGGTGGGGGCACCCATCCATGTCCTGCAGACCGGCGACGAAGTCAACAACATTGTTCAAATTACAGCTGTCGCTGTGATGGATGCCATGGGACGTGAAGAAGCGGTCGTGAAGAAAACGAAAAGCAGGAAGTGATTTGTTCCAAATGACTTTGGACCCCGAAGGCCCGCCAGGACCTTCGGGGTCTTCGTTTTATGGAGAGTCTTTGCAGGCAATTGATAGGCCGGGCTGTTTATACTTTGGATTCAAAAGGAGAATTTCCCATGAACAAAACAAAAGATATCCTTAGAATTTGGCTTCCCTTTGCGGCGGTGACTTGCGCGTTTTGTTTGTTGGTCTACGCAGCTGTGCAACAGGCTCTACGGCAGGGATTGAACGATCCGCAGATTCAAATGGCGGAGGATGCCGCTTTCGCATTGAACAACGGGGCGACGATCGCTTCGGTCGTTCCCGGGACAAAGGTTGAGATGTCGCACAGCTTGGCGCCGTTCATCGACGTTTATGACGGGAGCGGGAACCCGGTGGCAGGCTCGGGCCTGCTGGACGGTCGATTGCCGGTTTATCCGGTCGGCGCCTTGAACAGCGCAAAACAGAACGCCGAGAATCGCGTCACCTGGCAGCCGGATGCGGACGTGCGGATTGCATCGGTGGCTGTCCCGTACAATAACGGCTTTGTGGTGGCTGGGCGAAATATGCGGGAGGTCGAGCAGAGGGAGTCCCAGACCGGAAGGTTCACAGCCGTCACGTGGATTCTGGCTTTGGTACTTACATTTATCATGGTTGCATTCGGGGAGTTTGTATTGGCCGGGAAACGGTAAATTCTCCGGCCTTAAAAACAAAAATTCACTCTGAGGGAAGAGGCTTGCCCGATCTGCCTTCCTTCAGAGTGAATCGGTGGGACGATGGGTTGGTTATTTCCTTCCTGCTTTGGTCCCTGCTTTTTTCCTGGCAGGGGCTTTTTTCACGGGGGCTTTTTTCCTGGCGGGCGCGGCAGTCTTCTTTGCGACGGCCTTTTTCTTCGGTCGGGCAACCGGCTTCTTTGAAGAGGCCTTTTTCGGGGCGGCTTTGGCCTGTTTTGCCAGGTCCTTGCGCATCATCTCGAGTTGGTTGGGTTTATCCACGTCCATGCAGGGTTCGGCGTATGGCCAGAGAATGGCACGGCCCTTGATGCCGATCTTGTTGCTGACCCGCTCCACAAAATCCTGAAGCGTCGCCTGGCGCGTGAGGAGTAGATAGAGCGTATCCAACCCCATGACGCGTGCCTGCGCAGCCGGGTTCTTGCGGTTGGTGATGAGTGACTCCCACATGTCCAGGTGTACACCTGCCATGCGGACATGCACCACATTGATGTCCGCTCCGCAGACCTCCATGTCTTTGAGTTTGGTGTAGGTTCGTTTCGAGCCGGGATAGCGCATCTCCATCACTTCGCGCGGGCATACCCCGTAATAGATGTCGTCATTGGTTTCCATGCAGGTCTTGATCAGCCAGTCCACCATCTCCCCCTTGAGGGCGGGGATGTCCGATGAGACCAGCAGGATATGTTTGTTCCTTGGATTCAGCTCCTGCGATTTGTTGATGCCGGCGATCAGATTATCGAGCATCTTGCCTTGATTGGACAGATAATGAAGCGGCTTTTTGCACTTCAGGTTGCTCTTGGGTGAAAGCCCGGTCACGATCACGTTGTCCACGGTTTTGGCTTCGCTCAGCGCATCAAGCACCCACTGGATCATCGGCTTTCCGGCAATGTCAACCATTGCTTTTGACTGCCCACGGGTATAAGCATATAACCGCTCATCGGGTTGTGGGATTCCACCTGCGGTGAGTACTGCATCCATAATTAACTCCTCATCTCGTTTTGATTAGGCCTGATTGAGTTCCTGCAACTGCGGCTCGAACTTGAGCTTCGCCAGCATGTCATTGTATTCCTCGCCCGTCAACGGGCGTTTCTTGCCGGAGGCGGCAACCAGCGCGGCTTCCATCATGTTCGTTCCGAACGAACGCCCGTCCAGCACCGGCGTGGTCGTCATCAGATATTTGATGCCGCACTGTTTGAACAGGGCCACGTCATCCGGCGTGGTCGTATTCGTCACGATGATCTTGCCCTGCATATCATCCGGCAGGTGGCGCTTGATGTAAAGGCAGTCGCCTGCGATCACCGTGGCATCGTGATAGTAATCCAGGAACTTGGGGACACGCTGCTCCTGTTTTTCGCCGGTCGGGTAGACCCATTCGAATGGCAGGCGTCCGGCGATGGGCATGAGCATGGCGGCGAAAGTCTTGAGCTGTTGCGCGGAGTGCAGGGCGATCGGGATGCCCAGTCCGAACATCAAATCCCCAAATGTGCACTCATATCCTTCACTGAAAAAGCCGCTCGACATCCCCCATCGGTCTGCGCCGCTCACCACAAAAACCTTTTTCCCGCCCGCCTTGTTGATGTAATCGCCGATTTTTGAATCGAGCAGTGCCGCTGCCCTGTTCTCGAGCGTATTCTTCAGTCCGACGCCATCCACCACCGGCGTCTGCTTGACAAAGCGGATCATGGGTCGGACCGAATAGAGCGGATACCATTTGTTGTCTACCATCAACCCCAGGTCCGCACCCCCCACCCCGAAGGCTTCCACCTTGCCGTCCAATTCCTGATACTTGCGCGCCGCGGCTTCCATGTCTCCATCGGTGCCGATGCGTTCAATGCTGACGGTCTCGCCTAATAATTTCACTTCAACAGCTTTATCCCGCTTGGATGAACCAATACTGATACTGACAGCGCGTTTCATGAGGCAATCTCCTCCAAGAATAAGGTTTGGTTCAGTATA
>Ga0335071_10005188_pt1 | contig 13544 bp, 19 predicted proteins | sample Lox_Sample_15_FD_206724 | JGI IMG/M metagenome (GOLD analysis project Ga0335071, IMG submission 206724) | Soil microbial communities from Loxahatchee National Wildlife Refuge, Florida, United States - Lox_Sample_1.5 | ecosystem: Environmental > Terrestrial > Soil > Wetlands | place: USA... | reverse complement strand
TTGGTGGTGATGACGGGCTGACCCAGCCCCCAAAAACTGGACCGTCTAGAATGTGAGTTTTCCCAAACCCAGAAAGGAGAACCGCAATGAAGGGCACGCGACACAGCGAAGAGCAGATCATCGCGATCCTCAAGCAAGGCGAGGCAGGATTGTCCACGGCCGATCTATGTCGGCAACACAACATCACGGAGCAAACCTACTACCGCTGGAAGGCGAAGTACGGAGGGATGGACAGCAGCGAAGCTAAGAAGCTGAAGCAACTGGAAGACGAGAACCGGAAGCTCAAGCACGTGGTGGCGGATCTGACGCTGGATAACCGGGCACTGAAGGATGTGCTCTCAAAAAACTGGTAGTGCCTGCGGGACTTCGGGCAGCCGTGAGTTATGTGGAAGTGGAGTACGAGATGAGTGAGCGGCACGCCTGCAGGCTGCTGGGAATGGGACGTTCGACCTATCGATATCGAGCGCGGAAAGAGGAGCGCGATATGAGCTTGCGGGCACGACTGAAAGAGCTGGCTGCCAAGCGCATGCGGTTCGGATATCGGCGGCTGACGGCAATGCTGGTGCGAGAAGGGGCGGTAGTCAATCACAAGCGCGTGTATCGCCTGTATCGCGAGGAGTGCTTGGCGATGAGGATCCGGCAGCGACGGCGAATCCGTTGGGTTGGGCCAGCAAGCAAGCCGGCAGCGCGTCGGCCGAACGAAAAGTGGTCGATGGATTTCGTCAGTGATTGCGTGAGCACGGGAAGAGTGATTCGCATGTTGACAGTGGTGGACGATTGCACTCGGGAATGTCCGGCGATTGAAGTCGATACTTCTCTAGGCGGATTACGGGTACGACGTGTGCTGGATCGGATTGCCAGCGAAAGAGGTTTGCCAGAAGCCATTGTGTTGGATAACGGCCCGGAGTTTCGCGGTCGAGCCTTAGCGGCCTGGAGCGAAGAACGAGGGGTGCGACTGGAGTTCATCCGGCCCGGCAAGCCGGTGCAAAACGCTTATGCGGAAAGCTTCAATGGGCGGCTGCGAGATGAATGCCTGAATGCGAACTGGTTCACGAGTTTGAGTGATGCGCGACGGAAAATCGAAACCTGGCGGCAGGATTACAACGAACAGCGACCGCATAGTTCGTTGAAGTATCTGCCACCGGCGGAGTTTGCCAGAACACTAGTGGAGATGCGGGCATGAGTGGAAGGTCTATACAGAGCTGGAAGCGAAGCAGGGGCTCAAACGCCGCCCCTGCTCCGCGCCTCATCCCCGCTGAAACCAAAAATCAACCGAGAACTAACATCGAAAGTGGTACAGCAAACGGGGGCACTTCACCGGCAATCGTGGATTCACGGACTGGTTCATGCGCAAAGAAGAAGAAATCAGCCGGGCGATGAAGGGATTTAAGGCTGCCGTCGAGTTCGCGGACAAACTGGATCAGGGAGCATCGGCAAACTATCACAACGGGAATGCCAGCAATCGAGAACGATCGAGCAACGGAAACGACCAATCAAAGAGAACGCCCCGGCCACACGTCCCGTTCCGAGCTTCAATCGACCAGTACAGCAGGTCGGAGCTTATTTTACTGTTGCGATGGATTGCTTCTGACGGACAGCTCAGAACCAACGACCAGATGATGGACGAAATGGTGGCTGCACTTGGATTCAGCAGGAGGGGAGTACGAATCGAGAGAACAATCCAGTCAGCCATTGAGTCTTGGCGGCCGACGACATAAAGAATCAAGGTCACTTATTCTGGGGCAGCCCGGCAGACGCTCTTCATGTGCCGTTACGATTCCAGCCCCCCCGACCCATTTAGTCGGCGAACTGTTCGGGTTCGGTCCCGCCATGGACACCCCACCGTAGTGGGATTGTCAGAGTAGCGGCGATGGAAGCATAATTCCGCCGAACACGAATACCGTGAATTTGCAAATGAGTGCTTTTCATAGTCGCGTTTCGCTTGTTGCTCTCCTGCTGTCCTGCATGTGCGTGGCGCAAACAGCGCTTACGGATGCACAGGTGATGAATGCGATTAATCATGCGCTTTCCGGAAAACGACACTCGATCGGTCTCACGCTGAACGACGTTCAAACCAACTTACTGTCGGGCTTGATGTGTAACACCTGCCAAACGACTGGCTACACCATTTACGTTTACAACCCGGAGAGCTGGATCGAACTGAAGGCTGTCCAGGCTCGTCGTGAGATGCTGCCGTTTGGTTTGACCGACGTAACCCCAGAAATGAGGTTGCCGTACATCCATGTGCTCGCTTCTCCGAGTCAGCCTGAATACCTGAATGCTAGCGGAATGGGGATGGCATCGTCCGTCCACCGCGTCGTCCTATCCAGTACGGATAGGTCTGACGTGGTGCAACCTTTATCCGAGTCTCACGGCCAAGAGGAACTGAATAGTGCTTTACGATCGTTCACACAGGCTTCCGCAGGTGCGGTGTTCAACCTGGCTGATGTTGAGCGACTTCGTTCGGAAGATGCCAACCAGGAATTCTTCATTGTGGTGGTCGGCGATAACAAGAATAAGTATTTCAAGGTGAAGAGTAGATTCTTCAAGCAGCTTTTTGGTGCCCTGCCCGAACCTCCACATTCCGCACCGAAACCGGCTTCGGTTGCCGCGACATCGGCAGAGACACGTGAGAACGGAAATGCTGAACAACCAATGGCAGCGGGAGCTCAGCCGGAGCCTCCTGCCGCTCCCAAGGCGCTTGAGACAACGGCGAGTGCGTCGCCCAGTCCGCTGCCGAGAACGGTTGACTCTTCTCCAGCCCCTCAGCCTCGAACGGCTGCTGCAACTGCCTCCGGGCGCGCGCCGGTTGTCAGTTCGGGATCAGAGACGCCAAAAGACATTCTGATGACGGAGCAACAGGGGAAGGAATCGCATTTTCAATCATCCAACCCTAATGCCGCACAAGTCAGCAAGAACGCGACAATCGAGCATTCGGCATCCGACGCATACAAACGTGACAATGCACTCATCGCACAGTGGTGGAATTTGAACGAACCTGCCGGGAACTCCTTCGCCACTTCCAATACGACGGTGCTCAAAGGTGGGACGGGTTCCGCTTCGATTGGAGCATGGACAGATGCGAAGCCGACAATTCGCCACGATGGCATCCGGGTGGATCACCTTATTCAAGGTGGTCCAGCAGGTCAGGCGGGTGTCGAGATGGGAGACGACATACTGGCGTTGGGAGGTGTGTATGTGTTCACTGCGCAAGAGCTAACGGACAATCTGCATCGGTACGCCCCGGGAAGCAGAGTTGCCCTTAGGTTTCGGCGCCGCTCGACTATTTACGACACCTTCGTCGTAATGGGTTCAGAACGGCCAATGCCTGACTCCACTCATTGATACTGTGATAACCCGTGACCTTGATCGAAACGAATCCATATCGATTTAGTTAACCGATCACAGTTGTATTGCCGCATCTAGAGCCCTCTCTTTTATGGCGCTGCCGGAACCAAACCAGACATTTTCAAGCCACTTGCTATCGCCATAAACTCCGCGGTGGAAGTCAACATATTCGGTGATGCCGTTGTATGCCGCCCATAACGTTCCACATACTCCTTTCAGAGCATTTCCCTTGCCCTCCCGGAAGAGGCGTGCGGATTCTTTTCGATCCGTTTGTACTTGCGAAAGGGCCTTCTTCAACCGCTTCTGCTCCATGTTCTTCGAGGGCTCAATAAAAACTGAGCGCAGGTAACCCTGCAGCTTGTCTTCCGTCATGCGCACAGCTAACATTGCCTGAAAATATCGGCCCAGATCGTCGAAATGCTGCTGAATCGCTTTGAGCGCGATGCCGTTCGCATCGTCTAGGCGTGCTTTTATATCTCTCGTATGTGGGACTCGGAGAGCCGGGCCTCGCGCAAGGGCTTGATTCAATGTATTTTTGCAGACCACTCGAACAGGTGTGAACTTGACCTGAACTGAGGCAGTGCCATCGTGCGTATTGCTGAGCAACAAGAATCGAGCGATCTTGTCTTCTTCTGTGACTTGAAAGTCTTCACGCAGCCGTGCCATGACCCAGACACGTTCGCCCTTCCGGAGTGCGCCTGCGCTCTCGTAAGATGCCGCTCCAGTCTTAATGATTGGATCGAAGAAGGAAAATGCATCGACATTCTGAAGTGGTGTATACGACTGGCCGACGGTTCCCAATAAACCGTCCTCGTTACGGTACCAGCGATCCTCCCGAACGATTGCATACTGTCCAGGAAGAGGGCGATGCTCATCCCCCACAAACAACTGCTTCTTCGTAACTGCCCAATCCAATCCTGCAGCTCTGATAGCGTCGCCCGCCGTTGGCGGCTGCGTCAGTCTAGTCCCGAGACCGTGCCAGGGCATTTCGCCAACAAACATCATCTCTGCCTTGCCGTTGGCGTCTGTGCATAAATCATGTGCCATCTGCTCCCCCATGCCGCCAGCTTTTGCGATGGAACTGGATTATCGCCGGCGACAGACAGCATTTATAGCGTAGGGTCTCCAAATCGATCCGCTACGCCTCTTGTCTGGTATGCCAGACACATGGTCAGCAATGCTAATCGCACGATGGAGTCATGTCCAGCAGCACTCATGTCCTCTTGTTACGCCTTGGGAAGCGTATACAGATTCTCCGCAAGAAGAAGGGCTGGACACAAACAGACTTAGCCGTCCACCTGGATATGAACAGAGGGCATATTTCAGACATCGAGTTGGGGAAGCGCGAGGTGGGAATCATCACTTTGCAAGTATTAGCACACGGCCTGGATACAACCATGGCAAAGTTATTGAAGAGTCTGTAGAGCCTCCATTTCAAGAGAACAGTTATTCCCGCTAACCGATTTTGGGCAAGCAAGCAACCGCCCGTTGAGCTGTTCCTTTCCCGACACCTACCTCCGCTACGATCTGCGACCAGGATCGTCCCTGAGCACGCAAAGCCACGATTCTGGATGCATCCACGTAGACCCGAGGACGACCAAGGCGTTTCCCTTTCGCTTTGGCATTCCTAAGACCGGCCCGCACTCTTTCCTGAATCAGCGCTCGCTCGAACTCCGCCATAGCGCCGATGATCTGGAACATCAGACGGCCGGACGGCGTGCTCAAGTCGAGGTTGTCCCTCAAGCTGACGAAAGCAACTCCAAGCGCCGCCAGTTCGGCCAAGGAATTAACCAAATGTTTCAGCGATCTACCAAAACGATCGATCTTCCAGACGAGAATTGTGTCAAATCGTCGGCGCGTTGCATCCGTCATCAGGCGATTCAGTGCTGGCCGAGACTCTTTGCAACCGGACACTCCCAGATCGGTATACTCTTCCGTGACCTGCCAGCCACGACGATGGGCGTACTCGCGCAGTTCGGCAAGTTGCATTTCAGGATCTTGGTTGTTAAGGGTACTGACACGAGCGTATAAGGCGACGCGGTTTATGGATCGAGTGGATTCTTGCAGAGAGAAGGTGCTACGGTGCTTTCTAGCCATTGTCGCCTCCAAGTTAGGCTACTTTGGTTAGGCTCGGGTGAGTGCTCTAACACTCGCTCGGGCCGTTGAATTTATCCCCCTGCAATCGTCTCACCTTGCTGGTAAGGTGTCAACGAATTGATCTGGTCTCTCTAATTTTTCCAGCAAGGTGTACTATTTTTTTCAAATGGATGACGACCTCCTCAAGATGGCGCGCGTTCAGTTGGCTAGCCAAGGTGGCCGCGCCCGCGCAAAGGCTTTGTCCGCGAAGGAACGCAAGGCCATCGCGACCAAAGCATCGAAGGCCGCAGCGGAATCCAGACGGCAGAAAGCCAAAATCGACAGCAAAAAAAGCGGTAAGGGCACAAGAGGTGGCGACGGGAATGCCCGAGCAAGGTAGGGAATCGGCAAACGATATTCTGGCTAGCCTTCGCCGGCGCTTTATCGATGAGACCGCAGGCGTTAACGGGCTTTTCTTTGCCACCGTATTTGATACTCAAAACCAGTTGTCGAACCTCTCGGGTAGCGAACAATCAAATGAATTGGTACTAAAAAGCAGGATTGTTCACGCAGGAAACAGTGCTTGGCTCGAATCCCTAGTGACCACGGTACGCAAATACGCTAAGGCTCTACTGGGGATTGTGATCGAAAATCCAGAGATTTGCAGCAGTGACGATCCCGCCCACTGGATTCGCTTTTGGATTGAGGAACGGCTGCACGGATACCTGCGGATGGAACTCGATTTTGCCACACGAGTAAAAACTGCTCTGGACAATAAAATTGCCGAGAACGTCTCGAGAGGAGAACTGGAACAATGCTCCGTGATGCCATCGTCTCTTGCGATCTCAATGAAAAGTGCGCCGGTTCGGACATCTCGTATCGAAAGTTGGTTCCGGCGGGTAGTTGAACGCAGACTAGACTTCGATCTATCCGCTTCCGGGTACAACGAGCCTTGGGTCGCACCTCCGTGGTGCGAAGAAGAGGATGTAGTCGGGGCCAGGCTGAGGAAATACGGCGCTTGTCCAGATCGCCTCACACATCCACAAACCGCCAGGCTCATTCGTAGTGTTGAGCATACATTCGCGGACAGGTTGAAGTACGTGTTAGAAGTAGAAGAAGACGAGGCTCGAATAACTCTGGCGCAACATTCTCCCTCCCGATTGCAAACAAAGTCGACGACACGTGAGGCTGGGACTTATCTGGCAAACCATGCAGCGCAGCCCAGAGAAGCCAAGAAAGGTCCAACGATAAGACCGAGATCCAAGGTGGAACTTACCCAGTGGACGGGGACCGATCGGAGGTTTGCCGACAAGATTCTTCAAGAATTTAAGCTTGGTACGTTTAAAGCCAAGAGCAAGTTCGATGCCCTGACGAAGGCTTCCAAAATGTACGTCCGAAGCGATGGATCGCGATTCAAACCTCGGTCCCTGTGGCAGAATATCAAGAACAGAGAAGCTGAAGGAAAGTAACGGTTGCTCTGCGCCTTCGAGGTTGGAGCCGCGCATTTTTCCGCTGAATCGCCAGAGAAAATCAACTCGCCTGTGAGTCCTTTTTGCAGCCGTCCGCTGTTGAAAACTTCACGTAATCGAAGTTCCGAGAAGCGAATGCTTGCAATGCGAGTGAAATTGCCACTCGCGAGCCTCGACTTTTGAGTCAAGAAAATCGATTTGCTTCTGCATCGCGAGGGTTGTCACTTCTTAACGCGAAGCGATTCATCCGCCCTTTTTTTCTGTCAACGTTGACTCAACCTTGAGTCAATTGTCTGCTACTCCCGACTGCTTGACAATCCAAGATCAACCGGCAGCCCGGCAAGTGCCGCTTGAATCATCTTGGAACCCAACCCGGTGGAACATCCGGACTGGGGTGTTGCACAAAGGGTGTGGATATGAAAAAGGTGTGGGATACCGCTGGTTTTGCGTCTGCAGAAGATCTGCAGAGTTATGTGACTTGGTTACGACGGGTTCCCTGGCAGCTCTTCTGCACTCTCACTTTTGCTTGGCCCGTTTCGGACCGGCAAGCGTCCAAGGTTTTTAGCGAATTCATAAACCGAATAGAAAAGGGACTTCGAGGACCAATCGCTTACATCCGCGGCGACGAGAAGCGATACTCCGGCTGCGGAATGCCTGGGGCACCCCGGCATTTTCATGTGCTGATGGCGGCTCATCGCCCTTTGGATCGGCACTGGGTTTGTGAGCACTGGATGAGTCTCGCGGGGTGTCGCGCTAATGGCGCCGGCGCCGATGCACGAATCTACGACGCATCGCTGCCGGGCCTAGCCTATGTGTTGAAGTTCATTAATGAGCCTGATGGCGACTGGGATTTCCGAAATCTCGACTTGTTCCTGCCAACAGACATTCAGCGTCGAGCGAATCACAGACAGCGGCGTCGACTGTCACGGCATTTGCGACGCATGGAGGCCAGATGAGACTTCTGACCACGAAAGCGGCAGCAGACATGATCGCGGTTCCCGAGGGCACAATGCGTTACTGGCGAAACGTTCAACAAGGACCACCGTGGATCAAACTGGAAGGATCCATTCGCTATGACGAGGAGGACATCTTGGAGTACATTAGGCGCAATCGCCGAATTCCTTCCGTGCGGGCAAACATGGAGGAGAATGATGCTTTATAGGCGACAAAACATCTGGCACTACGACTTTACGGTGGCTGGCAAGCGTCAGCGCGGTTCCACCCGTGAGATGTCGGAATCCAGAGCTAGAAAGGTTGAATCGAAGTTGATTGCGCGAGCGGAGCAAATGGGACCGTCGGCAATTCTGCGACGGGCTCCTCTGCTCTCAGTCTTTGTTCCACGGTTCAAACAGTGGTTTGAGAAAGCTCCAAGTCTGGCCTCGAAAACACGGCGCTATTACCGGTTGGGATTGGAGTGCATCTTGACTACGGATCTGGCGGGAATGACTCTTGATCAGATCACGACGGAGCAAATCGACCTGTTGGGTCTGAAGGGTTCGCCGTCCTATGTCAACCAGAGGCTTCGCACTCTGCGTCGTCTCTTAGGAAAGGCGGCCGAATGGAAGGTCATCGCATCCGTGCCGAGGATCAAACTTGTGAAAGAACAAGGGAGGGAAATGATCATCGACAGGGAGAGTGAGGCAAAGCTGCTCGCAACGGGCAAACAGCCGATGAAGGACGTACTCATCATCCTTCAGGATACCGGGATGCGTCCTGATGAAGTCTTTCGTCTGCGGATTGAGAATATCGACTGGAATCGCCAGTTGATTTTCAATCCGTTTGGCAAAACGAGGGCCTCGCGCCGGCACGTCCCGATCAGCCAACGGATGATCGAGGTCTTGAGGGTTCGCAGTGGCGAGAAGCAGGACGGTTGGCTTTTTCCTTCCCAGAGAGCTGTTGAAGGACATCTCACGACCGTAGCAAAACAATTTCGGGAAGCTCGGCGTGCCGCCGGCTTGCCGGAGAACTTAGTCCTGTATTGCGCGCGCCATACGTTTGGCACAGCAATATACGAAGCAACCGGCAACCTGGCGATGGTGATGAAGGTAATGGGGCACGCGGATGCGCGCACAGCGATGCATTATCAGCATCCGGCAATCGATCCCATTCGCGAAGCCATTGACCAGCGCAATTTACGTCACAATTCACGTCACAGTGAATTGCGCGTGCAGTGAGGAGACGGGTAAGTGATTGAAAGGATGGAGCCGACGAGCGGACTTGAACCGCTGACCTGCCGATTACGAATTCTGTGCAGGGTCGGAATCCACGCTAACCCCTTCTCTTTTCAATGGCGCTCGCTGATGTCAGAGCACGCCAAGTTACCTCATTAGGCAGTTTCGGGACATCTTACGGGGCAGCAGGAAGCTCTAGATACCAAGCCAGCGCCGAGCACGACCAAGCCATCCTTCTGTTTTGCCGGACGGAATGCAAGGTTCCAAACGGTAATTTTTCTCAAACATGTGCTTTAGGATCACAGCCATCTCGTACGGAGACAAGCGGTCTGGCATCTCGATGTGCGCGTGGAAACTATTTTCTGTCAACGGCTCCACGCCTACCTGGGCTATAGGCGAGGGCAAGATTGGGTAAGAGCTTGGGGGAGACTGAACGATTTTCGCTTGTGTTACTGCCCACCCATGAAACTCCCTCTTGTGCATCAAAGTAGCAGCGTAATGACCTCGTGCATTCAGATAGGTTTTTTTGACCTTGCCGTCAACAGATGTCTGACCCAACCGGTCAACAGAGACTTCACGGTCGCTATTCTCGAAATGGTAAAGTTCAAAGGTTTTGGAGGGCCGCTTTTGGTCCTTCGCGCCTTTCAAACCTGGGCGCTCGAATAAACGTCGCCCGATGAATTCACTTCCTGCGACGGTCGCTGCATTTGGCTTCCATAATGCCATGGTGCGCTGCTGGCTATAGCTGCGACGTAAGCTGCATCAATTCCTGACGAGCTTCTTCGATGTTATCAAGCGGAAACTTCAGAGTCGTTTTGACTATCTGTCCATCAACAATCGCAAAAGAATTCACGGCTGTTTTGCCGATCACGTTTGTCAGTTTGCCGTGGCGACCAGCAAATTCTGCAACTAAGTCTCCATTGCTGGCAGTGTAAAGATAAGGTTCGCTGATAGGCAGAACGTCAGAAGTAGCGTTGAAAAAAGAGATAGCGTATGTAGCGATGTCGGAGTCCAACCACCCACCGTCATCAAGGTTCGCAACCAGCACGTCGGGCACTGACTGTTCAATCCGGCGCTGAATCGTGCTAATCCACTTGGCGGCAATCGTGACCGGCCCATTTATCTCTCCAAGTTTCTGGTCGGAGGCAAGCGGGAAGACGGCAACTTGCTGTGGGATGAGAGCCGCTGCCGGGTCGATTGTGAACACGGTGGCCGGCTGGCGGAAACGTATATCACTATATGCTTGGGCAGTTGGGTAGAGCATTTACTCCTCCCGAAGGTTGTCGATTGTTGACTTCGTGAACAACCGAAAGAACTCGATTTTTTCTTGTGAATGGGCGAATTCGATCCACTCATCCGCTACTGTCTTTTCCTTCGTCGTGAAGCCCGGATTTGTGGAAACGTCCACATCGATAAAAACACTTGTACCAGCAGGAATACCCACGACAAGGTCTGGCGTAGCAATGCGTACCGTGCAACACGAATCTCGGCCAACTGGTGTGGTGAAGTTGAGATTAGCTGCTTTTGCGATCACTTCCTCAGAAACCGTCATCTTTATATCAAGGTCCGTTAGAGCCCCGATGCCGTGCAAGTCAGGCCGTAGCGCATTCAGGTAGCGGAGACCAAGACGCTTGATAGTGACATCTTTTGTAACTTCAAAAAGCCTTGCGGTAACCCGCTCCAATTCCGGTTTGAATTTTTCCCATCCGATGTAAGGCGCTTGACGGTGGAAAGACACGATGGACGGCCCGATACGCAGTACGGTTTTGTTCTCGTTGTCTGCGAGTTCGATTGTCGGAGCAATCTGCAAATTGGGGTCAAGCGCGCGAACCTGTGCCGGTAGGTTATACGCGGGTAACTGGCGCTGTGTCCAAGCGCTCCAATTTCTATGGTCAATGAATCGTCCGATGAAAACTTCCGGGAGTCCCTGGCTTTCAAAGCGCAATTCGACCACCGCTTCGACTATTGCATCGTTCTTTAGCTTCTTTGGAAGGGCTGTGCCGCGCTTGACCATCATTCCCTTGCTGGACCGGAGATTATACTGCACCGTTCAAACGACGACATTTCCAGCGCACCGCAATTGACAACATCGACCATTTCAGTCGGCGCCTTTAGCGTTGCGATAGGGGGGTACTGTCGATGATACCTTACTGTGATGCTATTCGTCATCGTCTCGCACTCACCTTGCGCCCTCCGGGGCCGTCAATCATGCTGACCCGCTATTCGAAGATCGGCAGTTCCGGTTAACCCCCTATAGCCAAAGGCCCGGAAACGCGCTGTGTCCCATAGGTGCCTTTTCACTCCTCCTTAAACGGAGAATAACGGGCCGCTCCCACCAAAGAGCGGCCCTTTTTTCGGGAATCCGGTTCCGGGCTGAAAGGAGTAAGGACCCGCGCGGCCCGCCGTTCTGCGAGCGGCGAAGATTCCCGAAAACTCAAAGTCTGCTAATCAGCAAAACCACGAATCCCGCCAGCAGAGCCAAACGCACTAGGATGCTAGGCGGGACGTGCATCGCTTTCATTCGTCGCCATGCTCCCCTCTTGCGGATAGCCTTCGCGCATTTGTGCGAGCCGCAACTGCTCCTCCCAGAATTTTCGCTGCCCAGTCAGCCCGCGATAGCGCCCGCTGTCGATCAGCGCAGTGTGTTCTAGCGCTTCGTCGATGAATTGCAACTTGCGCCAGCAGTCGGTTGTTTTTGGTAATCGCCAGTCCACGGCTCACCTCTACAATTCCCGAGGCTCGATCAGCCCCGTATCGCCGTCGAAGAAACTTTCCCCGCTCAGCCGCGAGCGGAGAACTGATTCAGCCTCGGAGAGTTCAGTTAGCTTCTCTTGCTCACGGCGAAACTCTTGTGCGATCCGCGCCAGTTCGCCGCGTCCTGCAGATTCCGCGTCCTGTGCTTGTTCCAGCACTTGCGCCAGTCGGGCGCGTTCCGCCTTCCACTGCGCTACTTCGGCGCGATTCGGCCAACTGTCAAGATCAGGTTCGCGTGCATCGCAGGCATTGAATAGCGCCCGCGCCGTGGCAGTTTGCCCCGCGAGTTTGCGAAGCTCTGCGATCTGCTCAGTGTGACGCTGTTCCACGCCCGCGATTACTGCCGTTTGTTCGCGGCAAGCGAGCGCGGCCGCCTCGTGCTGGCGAGTCAGTGACTCGATTTTCCGTTCTCGCGCATCGGAAAGAAACTTACCCAGGCGCGAAGATAAATCGGACACTTCGCCCAGCAGATCAGCGCCGCGGCTTTGCAGTGACTCATCGCCGCTCAAGTCTGCCTCTGCGATCGCAGTCATTGCCGCGCTCAGAAGTTTTCGCGCTCGCGCATCGGGAGATATTTCCGGCTCTGGCGCAGTGACTACGGGCGCAAGCTCGCCGGCATCGGCTGAAACTTCGGGCGCTGGCGCGGGCTCTTTTGTGGGAGCGCTCGCTGTGATGCGAGGATCTCCCCACAAAGGCTGTGAATAGCCGAGTTCGAACGGCACGCCCGTCTCGTGGAATGCCGCATCATGCAGTTGCTGAAGTGACGAACGGTAAACAGTCATCATCGGTCTGTCCTTTCAACGCGCCGCGCTGCGCGGTCGATTACCTTTTCGGCGCCGCCATTGCGCTCGAGTTCGGCGCGGGATTCGGCTAGATGCTGCCCCTGACGGAAGCCCGCACTTCGGGCCGCACCTTCGCGTAGGAATTCGCCTTCGTCTGTGTCGTTGATGGGTACGTGTCTGCTAGTCGGTTCTGCTCTGCTCATCGTTGGTTCTCCTTTTCAAATCCAAATTCAAATAACTTGTCCTGCAGGCGAGCGATGCGCAGTTTGTTGTCTGCAGTGAAACCTTTGCACGGCCCGCTCCGGCTGCAATGATTGCGCCCGCCCGGACACCGCAGCGATTCGAGTTCCAACCGCAACCGCGCCGCGCCCGGAACGTTTTCCCGCACGAGTTGCACGAGGGGCTGAAACAATTCGTCTTTCACTTCGCAGAGCCGTTTCCCGCTCATCGCCCGCGTCTCCGGGGTTGGAATCGGTCGCCAGCGCAGCGCCGCTTACGCAGATCAGCGAGCACAACGTCAAGGGCGCGATGCAAGCGCCGATGCATGAGCACTCGATCTAATGCCGCGTGCATACGTGCCCGGTAATCGGCATCGTCCGCGCTCCGCCGTGATTCGAGACTGGAGTGCAAAAACTGATCCATCGAAGATTTCAGTTTCCCCAGGTCATCGTCTGCGGCTTGCGGTCCCGCAATGGCTTCTCGCTCGACTCGATCACGGTCATAGTGCTCGCTGTCCATCGCAATCCTCCGATCCTTCCCTTTGACCCGCCGATCCTTTATCGGCGTCTCATCGTTTCGCCCGCATAAACACTGCCCCAGACTGAGCTAATGCCCTCTAGGTGCCCCGAGCGCATTGCTGCGCGTATTGAATAATTCGTAAAACCGTCTCTCGCCATCGTGCGGCTTGCTCGTGTAACTTTGGGTCCGGAATCCTCTCCCACTCT
>Ga0335071_10005187_pt1 | contig 13546 bp, 5 predicted proteins | sample Lox_Sample_15_FD_206724 | JGI IMG/M metagenome (GOLD analysis project Ga0335071, IMG submission 206724) | Soil microbial communities from Loxahatchee National Wildlife Refuge, Florida, United States - Lox_Sample_1.5 | ecosystem: Environmental > Terrestrial > Soil > Wetlands | place: USA: Florida... | reverse complement strand
GATGTCGGCCATTGTAAGAGTCATTGATGCCCTCCCAAATAAAACGAAACAACAAAAACATAATACTCGATTTTTTATAACAACCGATAGGGTAAAATGCAAGAAATTTCTCAAGCTTCCGTCAGACAGGGCCGGTCAGCCCTTATGATGGGCGTTCTGTCGGATTATTGCATCCGAAGGGCTCGCGCGGAAATTACTATCCGGAATTATTAAGGAGTTTATTCAATATGGCAGAATGTCCCTTTAAGAAGGGCGAGGCGCGCCGTGCGCCTGACGATACTTCAGTGACTGACGAATTAGGCGGCCGGCATAACCTTGACGCCTGAGAGCATCCCGGATCATCTTGCCGATATCGGGTGGTCTGTACATAAATCGTATACCGGTGCTGAGCCCGAACCGGTTGGCAGCACGAAAATACCGCCAATAAGGTCTCGGAAGTCTCAACAGCCCAAAAACCGTGGCTGCAATTCTCGAAAAGGCCAGCACTCGCTCATCGAAGCCTAAATAAATTTCCGGGCAGCGAGAGGCCGCCTCATTCATTTGTTCCACGGCACGATCCAGATCCAATTCCTCGGACAGGTACCATAATGTCTCCAGTGGGTCCGTCCGATCGTTCACAAAGCCTTCGGAAAGGGCTATCTCCCAAAGTTTGGTGCCCGGATAGATCCTGACTCCCGTGAAGAAATGAGCGACATGGGTCACAGGCCGGCCATTCTTCTGAAGATACCTGAGCGCAAAGTTCAGAGAATCCTGCAACGTGGAATTGGTTTCTCCCGGGCCGCCGATCATGAAAAACCACCAGGCGGCAAATGAGGTCTTATTTATGGCTTCCGCGGCCCGCACCACGTCCAGTCTTGAAAACCCTTTCCTATAGGAGGCCAGCATCTCGTTGGATGCGGATTCAGGGGTTATCATGAATGATCTGAAACCCGCCCTCCACATCAAATCAAGATAAGTTCCGTCCAAATTCCTGGGAAGCATACCCATAGCGGTAAAATGCGCTTTCCAGGGTCGACGGATGATTTCTTCCAATATCGCTATCGAGTGTTCCAACGGATCGTTGAAAACCGAATCGACGAACTCGAAGGTCTTCGGATTGTACTTGGAAAGCGCTTCCTCTATCTCGTCGGCAACGTCCGTGGGAGAGCGGAGTCGTATCTGATTACCTTCGATGGATTGATTGTATGTGCAATAAATACAGCGCTGCCTGCAGCCACGCTTGGACTGGATGTTATAACTGCTTCCGATTTCTTGATACGGCTGTATGTCTATCCAGCGCCCAAGGTCCGCGGGTCTGAAGTTGAACTCCGCGAGCCTTGGCGCCGTCAAATGGAATTCGCCGCCCAGCAACATGCCCACTCCTGGAACGTCTTTGGGGGATTCCCCCCTCTCGATGCAGCCCAGTAGTTGGACAAAACTCTCCTCCCCGTCTGATACCACAACATAGTCAGAGCCAAGTAGCCTCAAAACGTTGGCCGGCATTACACTGGCCCCGGTACCACCTATCACCAGCGGGACAGAGGTGAATTTCCTGATCAGATTTTTTATTTCGATGATTCCGGGCAGATAAGACACCGGATGAAGCATGTTGACATTATCGATATTTCTTACTGAGAGCCCTATGATCTCCGGCTGGAATGAGCTGAGTGCTCGTTCGACCGTTTTGCGAATATTCTTGGGCGCGAAACATAAATCAAGAGTTTGCACTTGATGTCCTGCGGCTTCAGTTGCCGCGGCAACGTAGCACAATCCCAATGGTGGGGCTGCAAGCAGATCGTCTTTTCGGTTGGTATTGACAAGTAATACTCGCAACCGGTTACCCCTTTTTTACGACGACATGGACGATAAGACAACTTTCGTTGCACATTTGTTCAGGTTCCGTCTTTGGCGATGAGAGCCATAGAGACCCACACACTCGCTTCCCTAAACGTTAAAACCGGGACACTAAGCTCTTGCAGTTCAGGCAACCGCTGCAACACCCTGTCCGTAAAGCGAGCTGCGCAGTCGTAACCCTCAAGTGATCTTTCCCCTGCAATAATTCGCACATCCAAAGGATCTATGAAATTAAAGCCACTACCGATACACTTAACCACTGCTTCCTTGCCTGTCCATAGGAATGCCGCGGATTCCGCGAGGTTTCCGTTTGTCAGCTCCTGAGCAAGGCAAAGTTCCTCCTGATGGAAAGCCCTGTGGAACGGGTAATCGTCGGAGAATTCCGTGCCAAGTGCCGTATCTATGCCGACGGATTTGCATGTCAAACATAGTGTGGCCCACATCGAGCCCCCTGCATGCGAAAAGGATACGGAAGGACCTGGTTTCCCGTCAACGTATAATTCAGGCTTTCCGAATTTGTCGTAAGAAATATCGACATTCCCCTTGAGCCGCGATAGATGATATGCGGCACTATTCTCGGCCGTACAGGCAAATTCCAGAAGGTCCGATACCAGTGATAGTTTCCGGCTTTTTCTGTTTGCCAGGTCATCTCGAGCGTCCATACGGCTGTGCGTATAGAGTACTCGCTGATCACGACATGATAAGATCAAAACCGGTGCGTTCATGAAAAGTTCAGCGCTTATGTTGGGAAAGGGTTCATTTCGAGAACCAGCGCATTGTCAAATCGTCTGTACACATGACAGTTCGTCCATTTTCATCAAGCCCGCTGGCTTCCCACGTAATTCCCTCTTCCGTTTGATGCTTCATCCGGGCCTCTAATGTGATCGGCTCGCCATCTTTGCATTTGCGCGCAAATAACATCTCGCCGATCCCATACGGTATCATGGATCGCTGCTCGTGAGGGTCTCTCATTACTATGTAGAAATTGACCATCTGCATGAGGGCCTCTAAAAGATATGGTGAGTACTGGTATCTGGTCTTTTTGGGCTCAGCGAAATCTTCTCTCTCTCCGTAAATCATTCGTCCACGGATTGCCTCCTGGGAGGTCCCTTCAAGGTCCGATATTACTCTGTACCTTCCGTTCAAGTCAGTGCGACTCCTGTACCACTCCAGCACTTCAGCATGATCCATCGGCCGGCTGTCTGGTTTGTCAGGTCCTAATGATCCGCTCGGAAAGTGCTCATAATCGCCGTTTCCGAGGATAACCTGTGCCTTATAGTTAGACGACATGCGGTCCGTAGTGCGGCCCGTCGGGGAAATTTCTCGAGTCGCCAGCGACAGTTCGCAGAGGACCTCGCTGTCTTCACTCCGGATTCGATGACAGAGAATCTCGGCGGTGCGCTCCACCCCAATGGGGCACTCTATGATGTCCAGGAATTGCACTTGCCGCACTCCCAACACCCTTAAATGCGGATACAATATCCTGGAAGCCTCCATGAAGGTCTCCAGAGCCATGATTGCCGACACCAGGGGATGTTTCATGAACTTGAACGGTTTGTGGTCGATTATCCATAGGTCTTTATCCTGGGAAAACGACCTCGTAGCCTCCAGTTCCCCCTGCTGCAAGTCAATGCGGTCCACTGACTCAATCATGGGAAAATCATCTTGTTTGAAGCTGAGCGAGGCAGCGTCAAGCAGCCCCGGTCGTGAACTCGGAACAGAGGTGTCGAGACTAACTGCGCTCAGGTCCGGGAGTGATCTCATAAACATCACCCAAACATCATCCTGTGGCGCGATGAAAAGTTCTCTACAAAATAGGGCCGCGAGCTCGTCGACATGGATGTAATCCGCGTTCATCCTTTTCATGAGGCTCCGAATTTCCTGATCTTCCGCCATGCCCGCCCCTTCGATGGGCGCCAGCATAAAGGCCTTAAAACGGATCGCCTCGTGCGTGCGCGCTAAATTGCTCATTAACGTAGACATGATCCTATTTCCGGCGGCATAGTTGACCTGTCCCGGATTACCCTGGATCGCGGCCGCGGAGGACAGACACGCGAAGAACTTCAAATTCGATTTATCAACAGCATGGAAGAGATTCCACGCGCCAAGGAATTTCACATTGACGACCGCAACGAAATCGTCCGGTGTCATTTGCTTGATAAAATTGTCTTTAAGGAACCCTGCTGCATGCACTACTCCGGAGATTCTTCCGTACTCCCTCTCGATCTTTTGTACTGCTTCCGCTGTGCGATTCGGGTCCGTGACGTCGCATGTCAGATATGACGCCTCAATACCTGCCGAGCGAAGGTTCTTGACATTACGCAGTATTTCCACGGCCCTGGCAACTTCCGCTTCGACTCCTGGCCCCCCCGGCCTCTGTACCCCGATCAATTGCCGGGCAGCCTCTTCCGAGTTTATTGGTTCTCCGAGTACCTGTTCGAAATCCAAATCAGGATCGATCACGGTCCGTCCCAGGAAAATCATTTTGCACGCAAAAGGGACCAAACTGCGCGCCAGAAAGGGAGTTATGCCGTACGCTCCCCCTGAAAATACGACGACGTCCTCACGGTCCAATTGCATTGTCTTTTGCTGTTCAAAAGTGGCTTGGGATACGACTCCGCCTACAGTCAGCACTGTGCCGTCGTGGAATATAGTTTCCAGCACCTTTCGGCTGCGATCCAAGGCGGCCCGCAGGGAGTCGCGCAGGGAAGTGTCAGCATCTATACGCACTGTTCGGAACTGAACAGATCCAAACTCGTGGGAGGCACTGAGGAACATTCCGAGCACACCTTGGGCCAGAAGTCGCCCCCAACCCGGTGAGCGGTCGCCCTTATGTACAAGAAATGCGAACTTTTTCGAGGAGGAATCAAGGAAAGTCTTCAGGAGAGCAAAAAAGCCCTTGAGAATACGCGAAATTTCGTCCATGTCCCCGGCCTTCTCTTCCAAGACCTCGTCTAGCACAAAGACTATTCCCGCGAGGGATTCAATTTCTCCCAACATGTGCGCGACCTGAGCGCTCCCTTCGTCCGTAAGCAAATCACCGCCTCCATCGCCCGGAGCAACTTGGCCGCCCATGAAGGACAAAGGAACGATGGTTGCGCCGTAGTCCCTTCTGAAAACGTCTCCAATTTGTTTGCGTAGGCCCGTGCCGCCCTCAGCCGAGATTATGACGACCGACTCACCCGGCTTCAGTTCCACCGGCTGAATGGTCCCTGATGGAGCCGGCACTTCTCTGAATACCATACGTTTTATGTTCGACCTTTCCGCGACCGCGTCGAGGACAGGTTGAGTCACCTCTTCAGGCTTGGCTAGTGAAGCTATTGCCGCGGCCTCTTTCCGGGACCCTTTCTCGACAAGTGCGGCGATACGCGTGGATATATCTCTGATGGTCCGAACATCCATGAATTCTTCGAGTTCGATCTTTATGGCAAACTGCGCTTCCACAGCGTCCATGATGACCGGAAGTCGGCTGGATCTTATGGAAAGGTCCTCTCGCAGGTCCATATCAGGCTCGATCTCATCGCGCTCATATCCGGTCGCATCCATGATGATCCGGATAACCGTCTCGGTGATGTCTCCCGCTTCGGCAGGTGCGGCTGCGGGAGCTGTTACCTGCGCGGTGGGAACAGAAACGGAGTGGGAAACGGCGGCAGCCGGCGTCGGCGCCTCCAAATGAGGCACCGCGGTGACAACGCCGCTTTGAACCTGACCTGTTACCCCGTCGAAAAGCAATCGGTCCAGGCTTTCTTCCGGGAAAGAGGGGTCATGCTCCCTCCTGATGGCTTGGAGTATTGCAGGCTTGAGGAATCGTCCGAAACTCTCCACTACAAACGCATTGATCTCCCGCTGGATGATGCTTTCCACCGGAGAAGCGACCTTCAGGGCGGAGGCTTGCGTAGGCCGTGCCGTCGGTTTCGAGGGTCCTGCGGATTTCACCGCCGAAAGCGAGACAAAAGCCGGTTTGTGATCGGTCTGGAGATGTCCCGCAACATAGAGCTGAGCGAGGGCCGTCCTGTACATCAGTGCCTCAGCGGAAGGCAGGCAGGTCTGTATGCACCCGGCCTCTTCAATCGTGTCCTGAATCATATTGCTTAGGATGTCCCGCGGCCCCACCTCCACGAATAACCTGACATTGTAATCATCCCAAAGAGTTCGAACATTCTGCATCCAATGGACCGGGGATTCCAGGTGGGCCATCACGATCCTTTTTATTTCTTGGGTATCCTCCGGGAAAGGCTGCATTGTTGTATTGGAAACAACCGGAATTTTGGGTGGATGGAATTGTATGCCCGCTATGAATTCATCAAGTTCGTCATGAATGCATCTCATGATGGGAGAATGAAACGCCATGCTCACTCGTAGAAGCGTCCTGCGGTAACCCGCCTGCTTCAGCTCTTCCCCTAGAGCTTGCACCTTTTCAGTATTTCCTCCCAGCACTACCTGATGCGGAGAATTGATATTGGTTATGTACACGCCTTCGATCTTGGCTATCTCCTGTTCGAGAAATTCCAGGGGCGCATCCACAGCCATCATCACACCGGGGTCCACGTTGAGTTCGCAGGCTTTGTCCATGCAAACAGCCCTCTTATTCACTATGCGGAACCCGTCCTCGAACGAATAAACACCGGATAGGCAGAGCGCGGTAAGTTCGCCTAGGCTGTGGCCCGCGAGTGCCGCCGGTCTGATTCCCAAAGACATCATGTATTGAACCATGGCGAATTCCATGGTGAAAAGGGCCGGTTGCTGCCATCTGGTCTTCTGTAGATCTTCTTCGCGGTCATGGAAAAGTAATTGCAGAAGATCGAAGTCTGCCACCTCCGAAGCGCGATCCATCCACTCGTGAATCACTGGAAACGTCTCATAAAGCTCTCGACTCATCCCTGCGTAGTGGGAACCCTGTCCTGGAAAAACGAAAGCCAACGGAGGAGTTGAGGCCTTTTCAGGACCCAAATGAATCCCTTGCCGAGCAAGGGCCTTGAGACGTTTTGGAGCGATAGGTCCCCCATTTGCAAAGGGCTCGGCTCGCTCGATTAGTGTAAGGGCGTCATGCTCTTTATCCGCAACGACTGCCAAGCGATAGAGCTTACCGCCAACTTCAGTTCTAAAAAATGAGATCCCGGCAGGCGTCTGAATGTCTTTGCCGGGCTCTAATTTCGATTTGTCCGGCTCCTTCGATTGGATCAAGACAGTGTCCTTATCCTCGACGGACTGTTCCAATTGGACCACATAATTTGACCCGCCGAACCCGAAAGCATTCACTTGCAGTCTTCTCGGCTTGCCGTTTCGCAGAGCCCAATCAACCGGCTCAGGATAGATGCTCAGTCCCGACTTTTCCAGACCTATTCCAGGGTCCGGCGTTCGGTAGTTAAGCGTGGGAGCGAAGATGCCGGCCTTCATCGCCATCACTCCCCGAATGAGACTGTTGATGCCGGACGAGCCCAATGTATGGCCGATCTGAGACTTAAAGGAGGTCAATACCACAGGCTTGGAAGAATCGAAAAATTGCTTTAAAGCCAACACCTCTTCAATATCGCCCTGCTGAGTGCTGGTGGCATGACATTCCACCATGTCCACTCCCTCAGGTCCGTAGGAAGTGTCCCGGAAAGAAGCGTTTATTGCGATTTCCTGCGTGATCCTCGATGATTCCACCATTCCCAGATGGTTATTGCTGGCGCCCATCGAGGTTACGAAAGCATGTATGCCGGCCCCGCGCTTTCTGGCAATGCTCTCTCTCTCAATTACTATGAAACCGCCGCCTTCTCCAAGGACCATTCCGTCTCGGTCCGCATCGAACGGCCGGCTGGTCTCCGCGGGGACCCGTTCAATACCGGACAGACCGGCAAGCGCGCCCAAGGCTGAAAATTCGAGAAAATGCATGGGAGTCAGAGGCTCTTCTGCCCCGCCCACAACGGCCGCATCTATGATACCGTTTCTGATCATCTGTACCGCGCTGTAAAGGGCCACCAGCGCGGTCGCGCAGGCCGCGGAAACCGACCAACTCGGCCCCATGAACCCGTATTTGTTGCATATGAAACCGCCGGCCGAGCAGTTAAGCCTTCCCAATAGGGTCGTGTCATCTATGGCGATCCTGCCCGACTTGATCTCCTCTTCCACCGCTCGCTCACTCTCCGAATCGAGAGGAACCACTCTTTTTACGGCGGAAACGATTTTGTTCAGAGAACCTCGGATGATCACGTCCTGCAATGTCGCGGCCGCCTCACCGGAATTCTGCGATATCATGACGGCTATTCGTTCCCGCGGTATGTCCGAGTCAAGTATGCCCGACTCTTGGATAGCCTTTCCTGCCAACCACATGGTCATCTTGGTCGAGTCGGTCATGGTCCTGAAGTCCTGTGGAGGAATCCCGACTTCCTTCCTGGAGACTTCGAGGTTCAAAAACGCGCCGACCTTGCAGTAAGTCTTTTCCGGCATCCTAGGACGCGGATGATAGAAAAGATCATGATTCCACTTAGATGCCGGGACCGGGATTATGCCGCTCTTCATCTGCAATGCTGCCTGCCAGACTTCTTCGGGGCTGTTCCCGAGTGAGTTGGCTATGCTCATGCCTGTGATGGCAATCCTTTCAATGCCGTTGGAATCGGCAACGGTCCGCGGCCTCGCCGTGCCCGCGACCGCGACCATTTTCGCAACAGCGACGACCGGCCTCTCTGAAGTGACACGAATTGGGCCTGTGAACGGGAGTCCCTCAGCCAGTGGACCCTCGGCCAGTTTGCGGTGGTATTCGTCCAAGGAGACGACTTCTTTCAAAGGGCCTGAGCACGCGCCGCTCATAAATTGTCCTTGCTCAATGCAAGCGTTCTCGTCGAGAGGATCGCCACCAGGCTTTTGCGTTGCCCGCGCAGCAATGAGGAGACTTCCAGCGGTAAGCGCTTCGATCTTCCGCCTGAATGACGCTTCATCTTCGGCTCCCGCTGCAAATTCCCTTTCAAGGGAGCAGACTGCCTCGATGCTGGGAGTTTTCAGGGAGCGGACCCGCAAGCCAGTCCCCTCGCCTGTTACTACAGTTCCCGCGAGGTCGGACTCAAGGATCATTCGCTGATAGACCTTGGTGAGCGCGCCTGTCTCAACGATCTCCCGGCACGTAAGGTACGCAGTGCCCATCTGAATCGCATCTGCGCCCAACATTGCGGCTATGAAAGCGGTTTCCCTGTTAAAAACTCCACCTGCAAGAATCAACCGGCGGCCCTCAAACAGGGACGGTTCGTGATTCTTCAGATCGTTCACCATCTGCGCCAGCGTGAGAGTGCTGTGTTGCCCAACGTGACCGCCTGCCTCCTGGCCTTCGCAGATCACGTACCGGACGCCGGCCTCAAACGCCAATTTCAGAAGTTTTTCATTGGGGGCTATGTATATGACCTCGATTCCGTCCTGCAGCAATTCCGCGGCGTGAGACGGCTCTCCCGCGGCGATCACTGCGAACCGGGGTTTGTTCTTGCGAATCCAGGCCAGTTGAGCATCACGATTGGGGTTCTCCGGCAATGTAATCACGTTTACCGCGTAGGGCCGATCACCCATCAATTCTGGTAACGCTCCCAGTTTTCCCTCGAGCGTATCGGTATCCATCATCCCCAGGGCCAAGGTGGGAAGGGCCCCGGCATCAGCAACCTTACGTGCGAACTCCGGGACATCCGTAATCCAGGACATCGCTCCCTGAACAAACGGATAAGACGTGCCCATCTCCTGGGCTACAGTACTTTTGACAAAGGCCCGTTCCTTATCGGCCGCGGCTTTACAACAGGTCTGTACAGCGGTCATGAAACCATCTACAGCCTCGTCGGTCGAGAAACCGAAGCGCTTGACAAAGGACGCGGCAAACGCGGCCTCCACGCCCAAAGGGATCAGTTGCTCCCGACCGAATTTGCTCTCCAGGGCCGGGACCGCGTCATTCTGAATATTTCCTGCGAAGTAGCGACGCTGCAATTCGCTGATTTCGGGACCACACATGGACCCGGCGAATTCCTTTAATTCTTTGACCGCCACTGAATTACCCTTGTTGAACAGACGGCATGGAACGTCGAGGTTCAAACCGACCAAATCGGTATGGTCGGGTTGCAGTCTGGAAATTCGCTGACGCAGCTCATCATCCAACGCGGGCAAATCGGTGAGCCAGTGCAGACTTTCGAAGATTATTCCCGAAGAACCTGCAGCGAGAAACGCGGCAGCGGCCTCGGGAGTGGCAACTCCACCCCACACAAAAAGCTGCACCGGTTCCGAGCGCTCACGGACCTTTTCACGGATGGAGGAGTAGAGAGTGAAGGTGGTTTCGCTGCCGACGAATCCTGAGGCCTCATTCCCTTTAAGAGCAATCGCGCTCACCGGACACTCGTTTAGTATCCGAGCAATAAGCTCGCAGTCGCCCGCCACCGGAATGACCGTGAATCTGGAGGACAAAGCCGCTATGCGATCCAGCAGAATGTGAAGATCTATTTCGAGAATTCGAGGGTGCAGCTCGACCCAAATTCTGTTCACGCCCAGTTCTTCCAGAAAACTTTCCAACCAGCCTTCCATCAAGGCTGTATGGGAAATTTTCAGGTCCACTGCATCGCCGCCGGCATCTGCTTGTAACAGGGCACGACCGGCCAAAACCGGGTCCTGCGCGGTCAGATCGAAAATGACCCTGCTGCCGGTATGTCGCGCCATTTCCACTACTGAGGAAGTTATGTCTGTCACACGCCAAACAAAGGCTAGAATGGGTAATTGCGAGTCGGAAGTCATGTCACACCTTCAATCACAATTAGGTCAAACTTTTAATATAGCATATTCATCTCCCGGGGGGTCAAAAAGCTCGCCATGCTGTGTAATCATTGAATTATTCAGGAGAGTTTGAGATCCAGATCGCATGATTGCATTGTTTGACCATTCGGTGCATGAATTTGGCCAAGAAGGCTCGAATCCCCCCTACAAACTTGCAGTGTATATCCACACGGTCCAGCCGTAAGTCAAATGCCGTGGCTGAATAATCTGCACGCAGACTTGTTGGTTCCCGCATTTTCTAGTTCCACGAGTTAGGAATTAAGTTACCGACGGCAAGGGGCCGTCATTGCTGTAAATGAAACAGTAGGGGCGCATGGTCCCGCGCAGAACGCGGGACGCCCAGATGAGGGCGGACGCCGTCAGCCCCTACGGGACCGGGATTGTCATCTCGTGGAACGCAGGACTACCTCCTCGCAATTGCGGAAAACCGATGACTGCCCCGCGTTGCTTACATGCATCTCTTGCTTTCTTTTGCTTTATCATGTAATATGCTGTTATATTTAAGAATCAAGACTCAACGCATTACGCGGCATGAAGATTCGCCGGTGTTGTGACCATGAGTTCCGGGTAGTTCCGATCAGGGGGGCCGCTGGAGAAGAGACCTGCGGCTGAGAGCGGCCGGACCGTATCAAAGGATCGGAAACCCGGAACTCAGGCTGACGCAACACGGGGAGAATACGACGTTGCAGAAGATCAGACAGGATAAATTCAAAATACTGGTGCTCACCACGTCCTACCCTTCCGACGAGCACGACCCATCCGGGATTTTCATCGCTAAATTGCTGGCCGCGATCCGAAAACGAGGGCACCAAGTCAAAGTGGTCGCGCCGTCCAACGGTCTGTTCCATGGACGACGAACACTCCAAGGTGTCGAAACCATACGTTTCGGCTATTTTCTGCCGCGCTCGCGGGAGAAGTTGACCACGGCAGCCGGAGGTATTCCGGAAACAATGGCCAAGAGCCATCTCGCACGCGTTCAATTGGTCCCGATGATGGCAATTTTTTTGATCAGAGCACTCATGGAAAGCCGGGGTTGGGACTTGGTCTACGCGAACTGGCTCGGGGCCGGTATTGTTGGCGCGGCAGTTAAAGCCATTACCGGCAAGCCGCTGGTGGTGTCCTTCAGAGGTGACGACGGCTATCTGGCTCTCCACCGCAGTATATGGCGCGCGCTCACGAACTGGGTCATCAGACACTCGGACATGGTAGCGCCGGTGAGTGGGGAGCTTAGAGACATCTTATTGGATCTCGGCACACCTGCTGACAGGTGTCAGGTGCCGCGGTATGGGGTCGACTTGGAGATGTTCCGGCCAGAACCACGAGAATCGACTGATGAAGTCCGAATTATGTATGTGGGGGCCGTCATCCGAAAGAAGGGAGTTCATGATTTGCTTGCGGCTCTTGCGGACCCGGCGTTCGCGGATACCCGTCTCATCGTGGTGGGAGACGGAGTCGATGCGCCCGAACTCGCGGCCCTGTCCGACCAGCTCCAATTGAAGGACCGCGTGGAATGGATGGGAGCTCAACCTCACCAGGACGTGGCCGGGATCATGCGCGGTACCGACATCCTCTGCCTCCCCAGCTACACTGAAGGCCGCCCAAATGTGATCAATGAGGCTATGGCTTCCGGGTTGCCCGTCATAGCCACGCGTGTGGGAGGCATCCCGGAAATGGTGAAGGAGGGCGAGACAGCTTTGCTCCACGACCCGGGTGACGTGGCAGGATTGCGCCGGTGCTTGAGCACGCTTGTCGAAAACCCGATATTGAGAGCCGAGATGGGAAAAAACGCGCGCGAATTTGTAGTGCAGTCAGGGTTAAGTTGGGACACCACTGCACTCGATTTCGAAAACATTTTCGCACAAGTGATGAATAGTCGACAAGGCACGCGGCGGTCTGATGACATGCCATGCGAACAGTGAACTTACTCATGCAAGTGCACCTTTAGCGAGAGTGACACATGACGACCAGCTCTAGCAGAGGACTTTTGAAACCGGCCATTCTAAAGATAGTTGCGTTTCTGGCGCCTTGTCTTGTCAGTCTCTGCCTATTCCTCGTTTTGTTCAACAATTGGGATCGTGGAGGACTGATCCTGACGGTCATTGTCGGCGCAAACGCTGCCTTGATCCTTTTGTTATCATGGTATAAACGAGGCGCTGTATTCACGTCGTCTGCAAAGCTTGCCTCATGGTACATCATGGTCGTGCTTGGCTGCTGGCTGGGGATCGAGGCGCTGTTCCCCAGAGTCTTGCCCGGAGAATATTCCCAGATTCTGAACCTCTCACAGAACTTCCTGCCTTCCCCTCCAGATCGCCGGTCCGATTACGACGTTGTGTTTGACAATAACCTACAGGAAACACCGACTCCGACCACTGCAGCGGCTCCCGCCTCTCCTGCGGTGGCCCCGATGGGCTGGCACAAGGTCGCGGCGCGCTTCGCGTATTATGGCCGCGATCCCAACACCGGAATGCGATACGTGAATGCATTCAGTTGGAATTCCAGGGGATATTACGATCTGGAGCGGGAAATTCTCAAGCCGCCGGACGTGTACCGCATCGTGGTTATTGGAGATTCCTTCGTCGAGTCGATTCAGGTGCCACTCACGATGACATTTTGCCAGATTCTGGAAAGGATGCTCAATTCATCCGCCCATGCAGTCCTTGGGACACAGTTTGAGGTTATTGCCCTTGGAAACTCCGGGGCCGGCCAACTAAAAAACAGGGACACACTCGAGAACGAAGCGCTGGCATTTAACCCGGACCTCGTGCTGATGACGTTGTATATCAATGATTTCTGTGACGACGATCCCCAGTTGAGCCGAGAAATGGCCAGAGCCGCAGGACTTCCCACGCCGTCGTTTCGAGAGCTCGCAAGTCATGGGTACTTAGCTCTGGCATTTGCGCTTCGACGACTTGAACAAACCCAGACCGGCGTATCACCC
>Ga0335071_10005186_pt1 | contig 13549 bp, 9 predicted proteins | sample Lox_Sample_15_FD_206724 | JGI IMG/M metagenome (GOLD analysis project Ga0335071, IMG submission 206724) | Soil microbial communities from Loxahatchee National Wildlife Refuge, Florida, United States - Lox_Sample_1.5 | ecosystem: Environmental > Terrestrial > Soil > Wetlands | place: USA: Florida... | reverse complement strand
CGCGTATTCGGTGATCGAGCTGAAGATGATCGAGGTCATCCTGAGCGACAAGACCGACGAGCGCCGCCGCCTGTTCGAAGAGGCCGCGGGGGTCACCAAGTACAAGCACCGCCGCAAGGCCGCCTACCGGAAGCTGGAAAGCGTGCAGGACGACCTGGTCCGCGTGAACGACATCGTCTCCGAGGTGCAGAAGGCCGTCTCAACGCTGGAGCGCCAGGCACGGCGTGCAGAGCAGTTCAACGACACAAAGTCGCGCCTCCGGACGCTCGAGGTCGACCTGATGGAGCGGGAATTCGCACAGCTCGCCTCGCGCGCGACGCCGCTGGAGGAGAAGCTCCGGGCGCTGAATGACGACCGTTCGCGCATCGACGTCGATCTCACCGGGGAGGAATCTCTCCTCGAAGAGCTCCGCACGCGGCTGCTGGAGGCGGAAAAGCGCCTTGCCGAGGCGCAGCGCGACGTCAGCCTCCAGCGTGAGGCGATGCACCACGTGGAGGAGAAGAACGCGGTCGCCGCCGAGCGTATCCGGTCGCTCGTCGCGAACAGGGAACGGCTCGAGAAGGAGCAGGAGGATCTCCGCCAGTCGCTCGGCCGGTTTGCCGTGGAGCGTGAAGCGCTCACCGCCTCGATCGAGGGTCTCCGCGCGAGGGACGGGGAGATCACCGCGGCCATCGGCACGCGGAGGGAGGCGCTGGCGGAGTGCGAGTCGCGCCTGGAAGCCGCCAAGGCGGCGCTGCAGGAGCTCAACGACAGGGCCCTGGCGCTCGTCCAGAGCGCCGCGGAGCGCCAGTCGGAGCAGGACCGGCGAAAGGCGCAGGCCGAGGGACTGAACGGCCGTGCGCTCCGTGCGGCGGAGGAGAGCGCCGCCTACGAGGAGGACCTGGCGCGGCTCGACCGCGCGATCGCCGAGCTGACGGAGGCCGACAGGGCGCTCCGCAGGAAATTCACGGAGGCGGAGGTCCGCTTCTATGACGCCGAGTCGCGGAAGAAGTCGCTCGCCGAGGAGATCGACGCCCTGCGCGCGAAGGAGGCCGCGCTGCAGACCGACCTGGAGAGGAAATCCGCACGGCTCGATTTCCTGAAGGGACTCGTGGAATCGCGTGAAGGCCTCCCCGAGGGGGTGCGGTACCTGGCCTCTTCGCCCGCGTGGAAGCCGTCGCGCAACGTCACGGTGGCCGATGCCGTGCACGCGGAAGACAGGTACCGGACCGCGCTCGAAGCGGCGCTGGGAGAGTACGCGGGACTTCTTGTCGTCGGCACCAGCGCCGAAGCGGAGGAAGGGATGGCGCTCCTGCGGGAGGAGAAGCAGGGGAAGGCCACATTTGTCTGCCTGGACCGCATCCCGCGGATCCGCTCCACAATGCGGCTGCCGCACGTGCAGGGCATCGTGGGCCCTGCCGCCGATCTCGCACAATGCGCCGCGGAGTACGCCCCGCTCCTCCGCCTGCTCCTTGACCGCGTGATCGTCGTCAGCGATGCGGCAGCGGCGGACGCCGTCGCCAGGCGGCTCCCAGGGGTCAGGTGCGTGACGCTTGACGGGGAGATCCGCACCGGCGTGGGGATCACGCGCGGAGGAAGCCGCCGGCTGGACGAGGGGGGGCTGATCGGGAAACGGGAGCAGATCGAGGAGCTGCAGCGGGAGGTCGCCGCCCTGCGCGAGGAGCTTCGCGGGGCGGAAGGTGAGCGCAGCGGCCTGGCCGCCGCGCACGACGCCGTCGACCTGAAAGGGTTCACCGACGCCGTCAAGGGCGTCGAGAAGGAAATGAACGGTATCGAGGTGCGGATTGCGCAGGTGGCGTTCGAGAAGAAACGGGCAACGGACATCATCGCAAAGAACACCGGGGAGGTCCGGCGCCTCGGGGAGGAAACAGCGGACCTGCAGGCGCTCATTGCCGCGGATGCCCCGGCGCTCGAGGCGCTTGCCGGCGCGAAGGCCGAGGCGGAGCGGGCGATCGGCGGTGCTTCGCGCGAGCTCGAGGTCCTGGAAGAGGAACGGGCCGGCCGCGCGCGCGATCTGAACGAGCAGGAGATTGCGCTCGTCGCGCTCCGCGGCGAGCTGCAGAACGCCGTCGACCGGCTGGCGCGGACGGACGCGTCGGAGGCCGAGGCGCGCGCGCTGATCGGCCGGCGGGAGGAGGAAAAGGCGGAAGGGGACCGGGCGGTGGCTGCCGACCAGGCCGCGGTGGCGGAGAACACGCGCGCGCTGGACGAAGCGAAGCAGGCGCTCGCGGTGGTGGAGGAGCGCCGTGCGGCGGTCGAACGGGAGGGGGCGGACGTGCGGGACAGGATGCACGCGATCGAGCTGGCGATCAAGGACCGCAGGCGGACGCACGACGACGCGCTCCGGAACGTGCACGAGCACGAGCTCCGGCTGCAGGACCTGCGGGCGAAGGCCGACCATATCCGCGCCCGCGCGAAAGAAGAATTCGAGCTGGACATCCAGCTGCGGCTGTACCCGGAGGACGAGTTCGTGGACTTTGCCGCGCTGCGCGACGAGATCCAGGGGCTCCGCGACAGGATCAAATCGCTCGGGAACATCAATTTCGCGGCGTTCGAGGAGTACACCACGGAGAAACAGCGGCTGGAGTTCCTCTCGACGCAGCGGCAGGACCTGCTGGAGGCCGAGAAAACGCTCCTGGCGACGATCGAGGAGATCAACGCCACCGCGCAGAAGAAGTTCCTGGAGACGTTCGCCCTGATCCGGAACAATTTCATCGAGACGTTCAAGAGCCTGTTCGATCCGGGGGACGAGTGCGATCTCAAGCTGGAGGAGGGTGTCGACCCGCTCGAGGCCCGGATCGAGATCGTCGCGAAACCGCGCGGCAAGCGTCCCACCTCCATCGATCTCCTCTCGGGGGGCGAGAAGACGCTGACCGCCACCGCGCTCCTGTTCGCGATCTACCTGGTCAAGCCCAGCCCGTTCTGCATCCTGGATGAGGTGGACGCCCCGCTGGACGACGCCAACGTCGACCGCTTCACGCGCATCCTGCGGAAGTTCTCCGACAACACGCAGTTCATTGTCGTCACGCACAACAAGCGGACGATGGAGGCGGCGAGCGCGCTGTACGGCGTGACGATGGAGGAGGAAGGGATCTCGAAGCTCGTCACGGTGCGGTTCACCAAGGGGGCGCGCGTGGAATCCGCCGCCCTCGCCTCGGCCTGACCATGGCCCTGAAGCTCTTTGTCGACTTCGACGGCACGATCACGCGGCAGGACGTGGGGAACGTGTTCTTCCGCTCGTTCGGGGGAGCGGCCTGCGACGCGATGGTGCGCCGCTACCACGACGGGACGATCGGCGCCCGCGAGCTGTTCCTGGACGAGGCGCGCGCGATGGGGCGCGTCGGCGTCCGGGCGCTTGAGGCGGTGGTGGATGCGCAGGAGATCGACGCCTCGTTCCGCACCCTGGTGGCCTTCTGCCGCACCCGGGGCGTGGACCTGCTCATCGTGAGCGACGGACTCGACTACTACATCCGGAGGATCCTGGCCCGCGAGGGGTGCGCCGGGGTGCCGTTCGCGTCGAACCTGGCGGCCCTGGTCCCCGCGGGGGCTGACGGTGAGGTCGAGGTCCGGCTCGAGTTCCCCCATGCCGACGGGACATGCGACCGCTGCGCCTGCTGCAAGCGGAACGTCATGCTCTCCGCGGCCGGGGACGATGACCGGATCGCCTACGTCGGTGAAGGGTACTCCGACCGGTGCCCGGTGAAGTACGCGGATATCGTCTTTGCCAAGGATGCGCTCCAGACGTACTGCCAGCATGAGAATATATCGTACTACCCGTACAGGACGTTTGACGACGTCATCAGCCGCCTCGCCGCCGTGCTGGAACGGCCGGCGATCCGTCCCCGGGCGCAGGCGGAGCGCGAGCGCCGGGCGGCATTTCGCCATGAATCCTGACCAGGACACCGAGGCATAGCATGGCGACGGATGTGCGACGGCTGATGTTCACATACAGGAGCTATACGCCGATCCCGTTTCTCCTGGTGATGGTCTGGTTCGCGCGGCCGACTGTCATCAGCATGGTGGTCGGGTTTGCCGTCGTGTTCATCGGCGAGATGATCCGCTTCTGGGGGGTCTCGATCGTGGGGGCGGAAACGAGGACCACGGGGACGGTCGGGGGTTCGCTGCTGATCACCAACGGACCGTTCGCCTACGTACGGAATCCCCTCTACGCGGGGAACATGCTGCTGTACGCCGGCGTCGGGGTCATGTCGATGGCGCTGTTTCCCTGGATGCTCATCGCGGCCGCGGCGTGGTTCTACCTCCAGTACTACCTGATCGTGACGCGCGAGGAGGAATACCTCGCTGCCACCTTCGGGGAAGACTACGCGGAATATTGCAGGAACGTCCGGCGGTTCGTGCCGCGCCTGACGCCGTTCAGGTCGCCGCACCCTGCACCGAAGTCCGTGGACCCGTCCGAAGGACTGGCCAGCGAGAGAAGAACGCTTCAGGCGATCGGTCTCGTTACGGCGGTCATCGTGGCGAAATACGTCCTCGTCCAGCTCGCCGGGTGAGGCGTGCCGCCGCGCGTCCTGATGGTGGCGGGAGAACCGTCCGGCGACCTCCACGGATCCGGCGTCGTCCGCGCCCTGCGGCGGATGGCCGCCGGGATCGAGGTGACGGGCGTCGGCGGTGCACGGATGCGCGCCGAGGGGATGAGCATCATCCATGACTGCGCGGATCTTGCGTTCATGGGATTCGCGGAGGTGCTGCGGAATCTCGGGACGATCAGGGATCTCCGGCGGGAGCTGGTGCACGAGATCGAAGCGCACAGGCCGGATGTCGTCGTGCTGATCGACTACCCGGGATTCAACCTCCGGTTTGCGCGTGAGGCCCGGGACCGCGGCATCCCGGTCCTGTACTATATCAGCCCCCAGGTCTGGGCCTGGCACAGGGGGCGCGTGAAGAAGATGCGGAACCTGGTCAACCGGATGAAAGTCGTCTTCCCGTTCGAGGTGCCCATCTACCGGGAAGCGGGCATCGACGTGGAGTTCGTGGGGCATCCCCTGGCGGAGCACATCGGCACGTCGATGCCGCGCGGCGAGTTCTTCCGCCGATGGAACCTGGACCCGGGGCGCCCGCTGCTCGGGCTCTTTCCGGGGAGCCGCCGGCAGGAAATCGAGAGGATTCTCCCGGTCATGGCGCGCGCCGCGGATGATCTGCGTGCCGGGCGCAGCCTGCAGGTGGCGATCGGCGTCGCGGCGAGCCTCGGGAAGGAATTCATCGGGTCGTTTCTCCACGGCGAACGCCGGCCCGTGCTTGTGGAAGACGGCTCGTACGACCTGATGGCGTACGCGGACGCGGCGATCGTGACATCGGGAACGGCGACACTCGAGACCGGGTGGTTCGGTACGCCCATGGCCGTCGTATACAGGACATCCCCCCTGACATACGCGATCGGCCGCATGCTTGTCGACGTCACATCCATTGGGCTCGTCAACATCGTCGCCGGGAGACCCGTGGTGCCTGAATTCATACAGGGAGACATGACCCCCGCACGGATCGCGGCAGCCGTCGGCCGGTTCCTGGACGACGGAGCGTACGCCTCTGCCGTCCGGAGCGACCTCGCGGTGATCCGGGAGAAACTCGGCGGCCCGGGCGCGTCGGAGCGGGTTGCGCGCGGCATACTCGCGCTGGGGGAGGCGGCATGAGGGGAGCCTGGCTTGCGGTGTGTGTGTGCGCTGCCGCCTGCATGCTTGCCTCGTGCGGCGGGTCGGGCGGCTCGGCCGCCGGTGTGCCGGTCACGGCCGCCGCGGCGTATGCGCGCGGCCACCAGTCGTACCTGACCGGCCGCCCGGCGGAGGCGGAGCCGGATCTTCGCCGCGCGGCGGCGCTGGACACGACGATGCCGGACCCGCTGGTGGACCTCGGCGCGATCTGGTACGAGCGGGGGGGGCAGGAAAAGGACGCCGCACGGCGTTCGGACGACTTCAGGGAATCCCGCGATTTTCTCACACGGGCTGAGGAGCTCGGCTACAGGGACGCCGAAGCGTACGACAGACTGTGCGAGCTGTGCACGGAGCTTCATGACGCACGGGGGTTTCTGAAATACGCAAAGAAGAGCGTCGAACGCTACCCGTTCGACCGGCAGTACTACAACCTCGGTGTGGCCTATTTCGAGCTGGAAGACTGGAACGCGGTGGTCAGGACGCAGCGGGAAGCGTCCGAAAAATTCCGGGAGTCACAGTATATCGGCGCGTACTTCAGACAGACAGGGCGGGCCTACATGAAGATGGACCGCGACCAGACCGCCGAGAGGACGCTCGAGTCGGGCATGCAGGCCGTGGACGCGCGCATCGCCGCGGTGAAGAAGGCCCCGGCGGGCTCATCCGGCGAAGCCCTCAGGCGGCTGCAGGACGACAGAACAGGCATGCTCACGCTGCTCAGGCGGCTCTACACGATCTACAGGGAACAGGACAAACTTGCGGGGGTGGAGCGCCAGCTCAAAGAGGCCGGCGCCCCGAAGTGATGCACGGCGCCCTCCGCACACTGCTCCTCCCCTTCTCGTGGCTCTACGGGCTGGGGGCGGCGGCAAGGAACGCAGCGTTTGACACCGGTCTCCTGAGCGTGCGACGGGGACCGGTACCGGTGATTTCCGTCGGCAACCTGACGGCGGGGGGAACGGGGAAGACGCCGCTGGTGGAGCATATCGCGTCGTCGCTGGCGGCCTCGGGCCGGAACGTGGCGGTGGTGAGCCTGGGGTACGGGCGTCAAACGCGGGGCGTGATCGTGGTGTCGAACCGGGGGAAGGTGACGGTCGACGCGCGTGCGGGAGGGGACGAGCCGGTGCAGATTGCGCGGAAGTTCCCCTCCCTCTCCGTGGTGGTGGGCGAGCGGCGGATCGACGCGGTCGAAGTCGCCGTACGGGAATGCGGGGCCGATGTGATCGTGCTCGACGACGCGTTCCAGCACCGGTGGATAGCGCGGGATCTTGACATCCTGGTCCTGGATGCACGCAGGAATCCGAAGCGGGAGGCGATGCTTCCCGCGGGCATGAGGAGGGAATGGCTCTCGGGAATCCGGCGCGCGGGCCTCGTGGCGTTCTCCCGCTCATCCGGCGGCGAGGACCCCGCATGGGCGGGGAGCCTCCCCGGGCGGGAACGGCGCTCCGGGACGTTCGCGTACAGGACGGTTATCCGGCGGTTTGTCTCGTTCCCCGGCGGTGAGACGCTCGGGGAAGCCGCTCTCGGGGGGAGGCGATTCCTGGCGTTCAGCGGGATCGGCGACCACGGAAACTTCCTGGCGTCACTCGAGGCCGCCGGGGTCACGGTTGCCTCGGACAGGCGCTTCCGCGACCACCACGTGTATACGGAGGACGACGCGGCGGCGATCGGCCGGCGCGCGAAGGGTACGGACGGAATCATGACGACGGAAAAGGATATGGTGCGGCTGCTGGCCGCCCCCGCGGCCGCGAAGGCGCTCGCCGCGGCGGCGCCCGTCGCCTGGGCGGTGGCAGGGATCGAGATCGTCCGGGGACGGGACGTGCTCGATGCGGCCATCGCGGCGGCGCTCGGCCGGGGAGGCGCTTCGTGACGATCGGCGTGACGGACCCGATGCGCGACACGGCGACGTTCGAACAGTACGCCGCGCTCGTCAGGAGATGCATTCCCGACGCGGAAATCCAGATGCTCTCCTGCGTGACGGGGACATTCTCGGAGATCGAGCGGTGCGATGCGCTCCTCCTGACCGGCGGGGGGGACGTGCACCCGAAATTCTACAGCCGGGACGAGGATATCGTGCTTGCGCAGGAGGTCAAGATCGGCCGCGACCTGTTCGAGTTCGATGTCATCCGCGAGGCGATGGAGCGCGCGCTCCCGGTCATGGGGATCTGCCGGGGGATGCAGGTGTTCAACGTGGCGATGGGAGGATCGCTCGTCCCGGATCTCGAGCGTGCCGGGTTCCCGCCGCACCGGCGCACGGAGTCAGGCGAGCGGCTGCACGGCGTGGCCGTGACGCGCGGCTCGCTGCTGAACATCGTGTCCGGCGTATCGGAGGGGACGGTCAACTCGACGCACCACCAGGCCGTGGACGCGGTGGGAAAAGGGCTCCGCGTGGCGGCGCGGGCTCCCGACGGCGTCATCGAGGCGCTGGAGTGGGAGCAGCCGGCCGGCAAGCCCTACATCATGCTCGTCCAGTGGCACCCGGAGCGGATGAGCGGGACGGAGGGCCCGTTCGCGCAGAAACTGATAGAGCGCTTCGCCGCGGAGGCGAAGGAAGTACGAATGTTGTAGCGCTGCAGATGGACACGAATCAACGACACATCACATTCTAGCGAAGGACGACCAATGGCGAAATACGTGTATTTCTTTGGCAAGGGAAAGGCTGAAGGAAAGGCCGACATGAAGGGGCTGCTCGGCGGGAAGGGCGCAAACCTCGCGGAGATGACCAACATCGGGCTCCCGGTGCCCGCGGGATTCACCATATCGACGGAAGTGTGCACCTACTTCTACGCCAACAAGAAGACGTACCCGCGGACGCTGACGGGCGACGTCGCCGCCGCGCTGAAGAAAGTGGAAGCCGCGATGGGGGCGAAGTTCGGCGACCCGAAGAACCCCCTGCTGGTGTCCGTCCGCTCGGGCGCGCGCGCATCGATGCCGGGCATGATGGACACGATTCTGAACCTGGGCATGAACGACACCGTCGCCAAGGGACTGATCGCCAAGACGGGGAACGACCGGTTCGTGTATGACTCCTACCGCCGGTTCGTCCAGATGTACGGCGACGTGGTCCTCGGCCTGAAGCCGGTCCACAAGGACGAGATCGACCCCTTCGAGGTGATCATCGAGGCCAAGAAGAAGGAGCGGGGCGTCCATCTCGACACCGAGCTCGACGCGCAGGACATGAAGGACCTGGTGGGGCGGTTCAAGAGCGCCATCAAGGAGAAGACGGGGCACGACTTCCCCGAGGAACCGATGAAGCAGCTCTGGGGCGCCATCGGCGCGGTGTTCGGGTCGTGGAACAACGACCGGGCGATCGCCTACCGGAAGATGTACGACATCCCCGAGTCGTGGGGCACGGCGGTGAACGTCCAGTCGATGGTCTTCGGCAACATGGGCGAGTCCTCCGGCACGGGCGTGGCCTTCACGCGCGACGCCGCGTCGGGAGAGGACATGTTCTACGGCGAGTACCTGATGAACGCGCAGGGCGAGGACGTCGTCGCGGGCATCCGGACGCCCCTGCCGATCTCAAAGCTGGCGGAGCAGAATCCCCCGATCTACAAGCAGCTCGACAGGATCCGTCACACGCTCGAGAAGCACTACACGGACATGATGGACATCGAGTTCACGATCCAGGAAGGGAAGCTCTACATGCTGCAGTGCCGCGTGGGCAAGCGGACGGCGTTTGCGGCGATCAAGATCGCGGTGGACATGGTCGGCGAGAAGCTGATCTCCGACCGCGATGCGCTCGCGCGCATCGAGCCGGACCAGCTCAACCAGCTCCTGCGGCCGGTGTTCGACCTGAAGGAGAAGGAGGCGGCGGTGAAGGGCGGGCGGCTGCTCGCCAAGGGGCTCAACGCCGGACCCGGCGCGGCCACGGGCCGCGTCGTGTTCAACGCGCCCGACGCCGAGGCATGGCGGAAGCGGGGTGAGCAGGTGATCCTGACACGCATCGAGACCTCCCCCGAGGACATCAAGGGGATGGACGCCGCCGAAGGCATCCTGACCGCACGGGGCGGCATGACGTCGCACGCTGCGCTGGTTGCGCGCCAGATGGGGAAAGTCTGCGTCGCCGGCTGCTCGGCCCTGGCGATCGACTACGGCACGCACACGATGAGCGTGAAGGGGAAGACGATCCGGGAGGGGGACTGGATCTCGCTCGACGGCACGACCGGCGAGGTGATCGAGGGAAAGGTCGCGACGCGGCCGTCCGAGGTCCTGCGCGTGCTCGTGGACAAGACGCTCGATCCCAAGGACGCGCCGGTGTACCGCCAGTACGAGCGCATCATGGGGTGGGCGGACAAGTACCGCCGGCTGAAGATCCGCACGAACGCCGACCAGCCCGACCAGGCGGCCAATGCGGTGGCCTTCGGCGCGGAGGGGATCGGTCTGTGCAGGACCGAGCACATGTTCTTCGGCGAGGGAAAGATCGGCCCGATGCGCGAGATGATCCTGGCCGATACCGTCGAGGATCGGAAGAAGGCCCTGGCCAGGCTGCTCCCCCTGCAGCGGAAGGACTTCGAGGGGATCTTCGAGGCGATGAACGGCAAGCCGGTCACGATCCGCACGATCGACCCGCCGCTGCACGAGTTCGTGCCCCACGAGGAGCCCGCGCAGCGCGAGCTTGCCCGGCAGATGGGCATCACGTATGAAAAAGTCCACCGGCGCGTGGAGAGCCTGCACGAATTCAACCCGATGCTGGGCTTCCGCGGGTGCCGCCTGGGCATCATCTTCCCGGAGATCACCGAGATGCAGTCCCGGGCCATCTTCGAAGCGGCGGCGAACGTCCAGGCCCGCGGCATCAAGGTGGAGCCCGAGATCATGATCCCGCTCGTCGGGAACGTGAAGGAACTCGCGCACCAGGAGAAGATCGTCCGCCGCGTGGCGGGGGAGGTCATGAAGGAGAAGGGGACGAAATTCCCGTACCTGGTCGGCACAATGATCGAGATCCCGCGGGGCGCGCTCACCGCTGACGAGATCGCCGGCGTGGCGGAGTTCTTCAGCTTCGGGACGAACGACCTGACCCAGACGACGCTCGGCGTGAGCCGGGACGACGCGGGGACGTTCCTCATCCCCTACGTGGAGATGGAGATCTACCCGAAGGATCCCTTCGAGGCGCTGGACAGGACGGGGGTTGGCTCGCTCATGAAGATCGCGATCGAGAAGGGCCGCAGCGTGCGTCCCACGCTCAAGGTCGGCATCTGCGGCGAGCACGGGGGAGATCCCTCGAGCATCGAGTTCTGCCACCAGATCAACCAGAACTACGTCAGCTGCTCCCCGTTCCGCGTGCCGATCGCGCGTCTTGCGGCCGCGCGGGCGGCGCTGGCGGATGCGCCTGCGAAGGGCGGAAAGACCGCCGGACGTGCGGCGAAGAAGAGCCCGCGCCGCCGCTAGGCGCCGGACATGAAGCCCTGCCCCCGGGGAGGCGTCCGCCATGCGGCGGACGCGCCCGGGCGGCGGGGGTTTCCTATTTTGACGAGAGGAGCAGGCAACAATGAAACTTTCCGACTTCCGCTATCCGCTGCCGAGGAACCTGATCGCGAAGTTTCCCGCGAACCCGCGGGACAACGCACGCCTCATGGTCGTCAATCGCGCGGACGAGTCGATCGCCGGGGTGAAGTTTTCCGAGATCGGGAAGTATTTCAAGAAGGGCGACTGCCTGGTGGTCAACGAGACGAAGGTGTTCCCGGCCCGTCTGTTCGGCCGCAAGGAGAAAACCAACGCGAAGATCGAGGTGTTCCTCCTGCGGGAGCTGAACAAGGAGGAGAACATCTGGGACGTGATCGTGGACCCGGCGCGGAAGGTCCGCATCGGAAACAAGATCTTCTTCGACGAGGGGAAGCTGTGGTGCGAGGTGATCGACAACACCACGTCGCGCGGGCGGACGGTCCGGTTCAACGTCCAGGGTGATTTCTTCAAGATCATCGACAGGATCGGCAAGATGCCGCTCCCGTACTACATCAAGCGCGAGCCGACGGACAGGGACAAGGAGACGTACCAGACCGTCTTCGCGCGGTCGGTGGGCGCCGTGGCGGCCCCGACGGCCGGTCTGCACTTCACACGCCGCCTCCTGGCCGCGCTGAAGCGCAAGGGGGTGAAGGTCGTGCCGGTGGTGCTCCACGTCGGCCTCGGGTCGTTCCGTGCGGTGGAGGTGGAGGATCTGACCAAGCACAAGATGGACTCGGAGTACTACGAGATCCCGGAGCTGACGGAGCAGGTCGTGAACAAGACGATCGACTCCCGCGGGAGCGTGTTCGTCTGCGGGACGAGCACGTGCCGGGCCCTGGAGTCGAGCGTGACGACCGACGGCCACCTGAAGGCCAACAAGGGGTGGACGGACAAGTTCATCTTCCCGCCGTACGACTTCAAGATCACCGACAGGCTGATCACCAATTTCCACATGCCGGAATCCACGCTCCTGATGCTGGCCGCGGCGTTCACCGGGCGCGACCTGCTGATGAAGGTCTACAAGAAAGCGATCAAGGAAGGATACCGGTTCTACAGCTACGGCGACGCGATGCTGCTGCAGTGACGGGTGCGCCTGCGGCCCCCCCCGTCATTGCGAGGAGCGTTCTATGCGACGAAGCAATCTTCCTGAAGTTACCGTCATCATCGCCGCGGGCGGGCGGGGACGGCGGATGGGGGGGCGGACGCCCAAGCAGTTCCTCCCGCTGGCCGGCGTTCCCGTCATCGAGCGGACCATCGGCCTCTTCAGCGGCGTCAGAGCGGTCCGTGAGATCGTGGTCGTCGTCCCCCGGGAATCACTCCGCCGGATGAATGCGATTGTCCGCCGCGCCGGTTTTGCGCGCGTGGCCGTCGTTCCCGGGGGAAAGGAACGCCAGCACTCCGTCCTCAGGGGGCTCGAAGCGTGCAGCCGCACCGACGGCGTGGTGCTGGTGCATGACGCCGTGCGCCCGCTGGTCGAACGGCGCGTGATCGACGATGTCATCCGCGCTGCGCTGCGCCACGGGGCGGCGGTGCCGGCCGTGCCGGTGACGGACACCATCAAGACAGTGTCAGGAGCACGGGGGGGATTCGTCTCACGCACGCTCCCCCGCGGCGAGCTGTGGGCGGTCCAGACTCCGCAGGGCTTCCGGTTCAGCATCCTTCGGGATGCCCATCTGAAGGCGGCGGCTGCGGGGGTCCTGGGGACGGACGACGCATCGCTCGTCGAACGGCTCGGGCGCCGCGTCCGGATCGTCCGCGGGAACGGGGCCAACATCAAGATTACGACCCCCCGTGACAGGAAAGTCGCCGAATCGCTCATTCCCGGCGGGAAACGGGGCAGGGGCCCGTCTTGATATTGTCTGAAGCCGTGGTTATATTGAAGAATTCGGGCGGCACAGCCTCTCAGCGCTCCCGGTCATAATCCCAGGGTACGGCATCGCATGATCTCCATAGGGATCATCACAGTCCTCAGCTACCTGATCGGATCGATTCCGACGGCCATTATCGTCGCCAGGCGCGTCCGCGGCATTGACATCCGCCAGTACGGGAGCGGGAACGCCGGCGGGACGAACGTGTTCCGTGTCCTGGGGTGGAAGGCGGGGGTCTTTGTCATCCTGGTCGACATGGCCAAGGGGCTGTTTGCCACGGTGGTGCTTGCGCGGCTGATGTACGGTCCGATCCCGTTCGCAAACCGCACCCCCTTCGACGATTTCACGGTCGTGCAGATCATCGCCGGCTGCGCGGCCATCCTGGGCCACGTCTGGACCCTCTTCGCGGGATTCAAGGGGGGGAAGGGGATCGCCACCGCGGGGGGAATGCTCATCGGCATCGCCCCGGTCGAGGTTGCCGTCGCCTTCGGCGTGTTCGCGCTCGTGCTGTTCATTTCCCACTACGTGTCGCTGGGGTCGCTGAGCGCCGCGGTGGCCTTCCCGCTAACGATGTTCTTC
>Ga0335071_10005185_pt1 | contig 13552 bp, 7 predicted proteins | sample Lox_Sample_15_FD_206724 | JGI IMG/M metagenome (GOLD analysis project Ga0335071, IMG submission 206724) | Soil microbial communities from Loxahatchee National Wildlife Refuge, Florida, United States - Lox_Sample_1.5 | ecosystem: Environmental > Terrestrial > Soil > Wetlands | place: USA: Florida... | reverse complement strand
TAGTGGCGACCGGCTTCGCCCGCGATTTGCTTCCGGCCTTTTCGCGTGCGCCGTTCGCGCACGGCCTCTTCCACCCAGGAAGCTTTGCGGAAATTTTCGTATGTCTGCAGGTGCTCCTGCCGCGGCCTCCGGCGCATGACTTTGCATCCCAGGATCATAATGATCGCCTCGAGGACCGGCCTTGGAGCGAAGCGACAGTGATCGCTAATACGCACAACCCAGCCGGACCCCTTGCGCCGGATCGTGTGCGTTAAGCCGATGTAAGGATAAAAAGATGCCTCGATATCCGTATTGCGAAACAGCGGGAAGGCATCGCGCAGCAACGAACGGCAGAGCCACTCGAGCTCCAAAAGCTGATCCTTCTTCTGCCCGCCTGCGGCGGATTGAACACTATGTACAGACATGAACTCCATTCGAACCACAACCTGGATTGGATGATTTCCGGAAATTCCGGATCACTTTTTCTGAAGCGCTTGCTGCAGCTGTGCCATTTCCTTTTTCAGCGTATCGATATCAGCCTTCATCTCCGGGAGGCGGCCAAATAGCGCATTGAGCCGTTTGTATTCCCGGAGTGGGCGCACGGGGACGCCCCAGTATACATCGCCGCCACGCACTATTTTGCCCGGCAGGACCCCCGCCTTGGAACCGATGACCGCCCCGGACTGCACGCGCGCATGATCCCCGAAACCCACCTGTCCGCCAATGACGGCATAGTCCTCGATCACCGTGCTTCCAGAGATGCCCGTCTGCGACGCAATCACCACATGCCTGCCTATGTCGACGTTGTGAGCGACCTGGACAAGGTTATCCAGCTTCGTCCCGGTTCCGATCCGGGTAACACCCAGCGATCCCCGGTCAATGGCGCTGTTGGCGCCGATCTCCACATCGTCCTCGATAATCACCTCACCCACCTGCGGGAATTTCCACTGCCTCTGTCCGTCAGAAACGTACCCGAAGCCGTCACTCCCAATGACGACACCTGCATGAAGCACGACTCGATTGCCGATTTTGGACCCCGGATAGACAATCACCCCGGGAAACAAGATGCATTTCTCTCCAAGACTGCACCCCTCGCCAAGAACCGCCCCTGCATGCAGGATGCAGCCTTTGCCTATCCGAGCGCCGGATTCTACGACGACGAATGGGCCCAGCTCCGCGGTCGCATCGACACTTGCATTCGGAGAAATTGCGGCCGTGGCATGCCTTGTGCCGCGACTGTCCGGCCATGGGTGAAGGTACGAGGCTGCTCTGGCGAAATCGAGTTTGGGCTGTGCGGAAAAAATCGCGTTCATCCCGTCCGGCACGCACTCTCTGGGGGCAAGGACGCAGGCGGCACGCAGTTCTCCGGGCTTCAGGATTCCGTTTTCCGCGCTCTGCACAAAGATCAGGGACAGCTCGTCGGCCGCTTCCGCCTTCGCGACCTTCTGCAGCAGCCGGGTGGCGTCCCCCTGGCTCTCGAGGCCCAGCAGCGCCGCTATTTGCCCGATTGTGTAATTCATATGAGGAATCGCTGAAAATTGTGGACTATCGCCGATGGTTCGCCGGCAAGCATCGGACCGCTACTTTTTTTCAACCGCCGGACCGGCAACCGCTTTTTCGTAATTGTTCAGCACGGGAAGGACGAGATCGTGCGCCGTGGAACTCAGCTCCACAGCCTTCCCCTTGGCGTATATTTCGTGTCTTCCCCTGGTCTTGTACCAGTCCACCAGGCTGGCAGACTGGTGACTGCTTTCGACGATCTGGCGCCATCCGATACCGGTGTTATATGCGCAGAATGAGATCTCCCCTTCCTCGGTCCCATACGGAATCACACACATCTCCGTGCGGCGGAAATCGTACGTCCACAGATCCTGAAACCACATCCCTTCCACGCACAGTACGCGCCATTCATCGTTTTGCGACCGCGTCCTCATGCGATCGTTCCTGTCGCTGTCGGCTTTTTCCGACGTCGGCCTGAAGAGATTGACAATCTGGGAAACGGGAAATCCTTTCGGGGCTTTATCCGCGCGAAAATTGCGCAGGATCGCCAGTGCAAGCTGTCCTTCCGTGAGACGTTTCCCACGGGCAGTGTCCGTGATGGACGTGACGTCGCGCATGAACCGCTCGTAATCGAAAAACCTGAACAACGGGACCCACTCCTGGGTGCGGCGGTTTGTTACGAGCAGGGTGAAGACGCCGCAATTCGGATGGCAGTTGCAGGAACTCCACCCCCAGGACGCATCGGGTCCCTGGAGGATATCCATGACGGTCGTGAACGCGCTGTATGTGGAGAGCGGGAACCAGTCGCGCATCGGCTCCAGATTGCCTCTCAACTGCTGTTTCAATTCTTCCACCAGCTGGGACAGCGTGTAGCGCCGCGCACTCCTGGATGCGTCGTCGATGCTTTCATCCCGGCCCGTGAAGGATACGGGCTGGAACACGACCGTTTGAACTTTGTCTACGTTGTGAATGGCAAAATCCACGATCGGGCCGAGCGTGTCGTTGTTCACCGTGTTGATGACGGTAGTGACCAGCGTCGTTTTCATGCCGACCCTGGCCATATTCTCGATGGCCTGCACCTTAACATCGAACAGGTTCGGCACGCCTCGATGCTGGTTCTTCTCATTGCTTGTGCCGTCGAACTGCAGGTAGGTGCCGTGGAGGCCGGCTTCGCGAGCCTGGCGGGTAAATTCCTCGCTTTGCGCGAAGCGGATGCCGTTGGTTGCGGCCAGGATTCTATAGAAACCGATCTTCTTGGCGTGCGCGACAGCTTCAAGAAAGTGAGGAGAGAGCGTCGGCTCTCCGCCGGAAAACAGAATGATGATTTGCCTGCGAGGCTTGAAGGAAACGGCACGATCAAGAATCGCCTTGATTTCCTCCAGATCGGGTTCGTGAACGTACCCGACCTGGTTGGCGTCGGTAAAGCACGGAGTGCACATCATGTTGCACCGGTTGGTCAGATCAACAGTCAGTACTGTTCCCCGCCCGAACTTGATGTCCGAAGCACCGTGACGGTGAATGGTCTCATCCTGCACGGATTGAAAGTCGCGGCCAAAGAACAGGCTCTCGATGCGTTTCGTAAAGGCGGGATACGTGGAAAGCACATCCTCAAAACTGCCGTGCTTTTCGCATGTTTTGCGGATCAGAATCCGGCCGTTCTCTTCCACGAGCTGGGCCTTGAGCTGGCCGGGATTCTCTGTCACTAATTTTGCAAGATCTACGTGCCCTTCCAGAATTTCGCGCCGCAGTTCAGGAACACATCGCGGGCAGAGAGAATCCGTCACCCTTGGAAAGCCTAGAGGCGGGGCGGACCGTTCGCGGCTCTTGGCAATTCTGCCAGGAGCCCAGCTAGGCCAGGGGAGTTCACCCTCGGGCAGCCTGGTATTGACCGCCTGAACCACACGCCATGCCAGATCTGCGGCTCGTGTCAGAAAACCGGCTTTCACGCGATTCAGGAGAGACCCTCGTGCGCCATTCCCGTCCGATATCGTTTCACCGTACATGCTTTGACCTTGCTTTTTGGCGCTTCTCTGCAGGCGTGCACATAAACCCATACAACATAAATATATACAGCGATAAACCTATCAACTTTTTCCGCTGGCGTCCATGCAATTCTGGAAAGTATCGAGGAGCACAGCCGTAAACAGAAGAGTCAGTATCCTCCGGCAGAGCCGGCGGCTTTAAACTATGAGCCGCTCAAAGCGGCTTAAACAGTATTGCTCGGGGTCGGTATCGGAATCGGAGATTATTGAATCACGATGGGCACGCGCTCGAACAGATTGGTGTCGGCAATTGCGTCTCGCACGTGCACCTGAAGCATATAGGTTCCTTGTTTGAGGTTTTTCAGGGGCATCGATATTGCGACGGTGGATTCGCCTTTTCTATCGCCGAAGCCTTGCATTCCCGGAAACCCGCCCATTGGTCCCGTGCCGCCTCGGCCGGGGAAATCCATGCCCCCGCGTCCTCCCATGCCGCCGGCAGGCAGATCGCCGCGTCCTCGGCCCATCATTCCCGCAAAAGCGCCTCTCTCGTTGGTCCAGGACTGAACGTACTGCGGCTTGGTTTCCAGGATCTTGGTGTTATCCCTCAGCAGGATCAGATCGGTTTCAATACAGGGTTTCTGCGTCTCCTTGTCTTCCGCGGCTCCATACACTTGGAAGTAGACATACACGGTCTGGCGCGCAAGGAAGACGTAGCCGATGCTCGGAACGACTTTCTTGTTACCCGTCACCAAAGGATCATAGGTTGGAATGATTTGCTGAAATCTCCGCGTAGCTCCCTGGTGCGTTACAGAACCCGTGTCTCCCCGTGCATTGGCCAGCTGATTTCCCAACACGATGGAACTGAGCGACAGTTTTTTGAGATCGAAGGCCGGTACGTTGATCGGCTGCTCGAAACTGCCCAATTTCCCCGTAACATTGTCGCGAACGAGGAACCTCAGCTTGTATGCGCCGGAACGGAGCTGAAAGCCGGTGGAATAAAAAATGCCGCCGGCTTTAAGCTTTTCCGCTTTCTCCACGGGCAGCTTCAGCGAAACGGCATCCCGGGCTATGCCGGTGACTCTTCCCTTGGGATCGATTGCCTGGGCGACAAATTCGAACTTGCCTTCGCGGTTGGCGCCTTTCTCCTCAAATTTCAAACCATCCCCGAGTATTTCGATCGAGATCGGAACATAATTCGTCGTGTTGTCTTTTCTGAAATAGTCGGCCTCGAGTATGAGCGGAACGTCAACAAAAGGACGCTCCACATTCATCGCCTGCGACAGCTGAAGGTCCTTCTCCTGCTGCGTCAATTGACCGAATGCCTTGGAGGCAAAATACCCCGGTCGGTGAGCGATCTTCAGACCGGGCCGGTTCAATTCGACGCGGATCCTGCGGTACTTGCCGTCCTCTTTGGAATTCGAACTGAGATATCCCAGGACATAATAAACGTTCGTGTCCACCTGTGCCTGCTTCATCGCAAGACTCAGATCATTCGAATCCGTAAAGGATTTGCCGCCGGTGTCGTGAGAGAGCGTGATCAGTGTTTCCTGGGAGCTCGACAGACTGGTTCTCTGCTGCATCATGCCGGAACCGTTAAATGCGCTGCTACCCGTGCTTCTGTGCGAGGCGTCGCCGCCCGGCGGAAGGGCCACAAGCCCCTGACTGTCCACGGTGTAGATCGACATATTCGATCTGTTGGCATTGTCCACCGTGGATCGTATCTGCGCGTTATTTTCAACACCCGTGGTCGTCACGCCGCTGGAGAAGTAAATCAGCGACTTGCGCTCGGGAAACTCCCGGTACATTTTTGCCAGGGTTTCCAATGCCGACAAGCGGCGGTCCGTATTGAAAACATTGAACTGGACACTGTCTGGGACATAAACGTCGTCCGAGGAAGTATCGCTGGTGGTGTCGACTTGCGCGGCGCTCTCCTCCGATTCCTCGGAAGAAATATCCTTTAAGGTTTTGAGCAGAAGCTCCCGGTCGTTCGTAAAATCCTGAACGAGGCTCAGCGTACTGCTGTAGGTGGCAACGGCCATGAGGTCCTGAGGGCCGGTCTGTTTGGCGAGAAAATCACGGGCTGCATCGACCGAGCGAACCAGATTCTCCGTTTGCAGGGAACTCAGATCAAAAAACAGGATGATGAGCCTCTTCCCCGCGAGATCTTCTTTCTTGACGGGCGCAGTGGGATTGAGCGCGAGATTCACGATCGCCTGCGGCTGCGCCTGGATTGTCTCGGGCTTTCCGGCACTCTGATCCGCAACGGCTGCGGGTCCAATCGCCACGCTCTCCGCGGAAAACGTGACGATGCTCTGCGGAACATTGTCTTCATAGACCTTGAAGTCTTCGCGTTTCAAGCCGTCGACCAGCTTGCCTTTCGCATCGCGCACGGTTACGTCCACGACCACCATGGAAGTTTGGACTGTAAAAACCGGCACCTTTTGCTGAGCATTCGTCTGTTGATTCGTCGCCTCCTGCTGCGGACCGGAAAAAACGAAAGGCGTCAGGCCGCACAGAAGACACACGAACCATTGAGACAGAGCCACCACCGACTTTTTGGCTGATCGTCTTCGCCAATCAAACATGAGTTGCGCCTCGCGAGAAAGCTGAGAGATACCGCTTAAAATCTGACCCGAACATTGAACGTCATCGAGCGCATCGCGCGCACGCTGGTTACCTGCCCGTAGTTGAGCGCGTTCACAGTTGTGCTCACGCTTCCCCAGTTGGGATGGTTCAAAAGGTTTTGGACCTGGCAGCTGAGATCCAGCCTTCGGCTGTTTTCGTCAAGGCGGAAGCTTTTGCGGACCGACAGGTTTACCACGCTGCTCCCAGGCCCGGGAATGATGTTGCGCCCTGCATCCCCGAACTCGCCGGCCGGGATCGTAAAGGCTGCCGTGTTAAAAAACCGCTGCGCCGTGCGTTCATCCCGCGGAAGGGAGATGGCGAGCCCGGTGCCATCCGGCCGAAGCGAATTGTACAGAGCACCGCTCGACGTGCTGCCGCTGCTGCTCGCGTACCTCGGAGTGAGCGGGTTCCCGCTCGCAATTGTCAGATTGCCGTTGAAAGTCCAGCCGGAGATGATATTAAGCAATTTGGGGGATGCGGCTGCGAAAAACATGCGGTTTTGCCCGATGGGCAGTTCATAGGCAATATTCGACTGGAAGTTATGGCGCTGATCCTGACTGCTGAGTGAGCGCTCGGCAGTCAGATCCAGATCGTTCTGCGCCACCATCGATCCGCCGGTCCCCGAAGAGTCGTCGATGCTTTTTGAAAACGTATAGGAATTCGTCATGTTGAAGCCGTGCGAAAACCGCCGCAAAAGCTGCACGTTGAGACCGTGATAGATCGAGCTGGCCCCATTCGTCTGATAGGTAAAATAGCTGGCGTTACTGGTGCGATTGGGAGCGCGGACAATATCCAACCCTGTGCCCTTCGATCCGGTGTATGCCACGGTCAGGACATAGAGCCGCGAAAGCTGCGTCTGGATGTCCAGGTTCCACTGCTGGGCATACGAGGGTTTGTATCCGGGGTCCACGCCGAATGTATTCAGGACCGTAAGAGCGGGATTGCTCGGAAAGCCATTCTGGAGAGTCAGCGGATTAGCGCGATCGGAAGCCAGATCCTGGGTGATCGCAAACGGCGGCTGATTGATCAATTGTCCTACGATCGAGGAATACCCGCTCGCGTTATAGCTGATCCCATATCCCGCCCGAAACACGAAGGGGGATCCGTTCTTCGGCCTCCAGGCAATGCCGACGCGGGGCGCGAAATTGTTCCTGTCAGGGTTGACGAGAGACCTTGGATAGTATCGATTGCTCAGTGGTCCCCTTTCATCCGGGAACACCTGTGCTATTTCCGTGAAATTGGAATCTGCCTCCAGGCTGACCAGACGGTTGTATTTTTCAAACGATGGACCTGTGTATTCATAGCGAAGACCGTAGTTGAGCGTCAGGTTGGAGCGAACCCTCCAGTTGTCCATCGCGTACAGGCTCCAGTTGCGGTTCCTGAGATAGAGACTGTTTCCCTGCGGATTTACGCTCGGATCTACGAAACGGCGGGAGGTCGCGTAGGGCAATCCCAGCAGAAAGTCGGCAAAGTCGTTGCCGGTTCCTGAAACCTGGCTCCCGTTTTCCTCCAGGATCGTGGCGTAGCCGGTAAAGGTGAAAGTTCCGCGCGCGTTTGGGTCGGTTCTTGAATTTCGCTGAGCCCAACTGGCGTCAACTCCCGCCCGGTAGGAATGCTTGCCGGCCATTTTGGTGATCGCGCCGGATACCGAAAGAGTCTGGTTCCGGGTAAGGGACGGATTAGCCAGAGAAATATTTCCATAGTTGGAAAAACTGGTGGTCGGCGGGCCCCAGTTGATCGGATCTGTTGATACACCCGTGATCCCGAGATCGCCCTCGACGTTCTGCGTATTTGAAAACCCGTTTGTCGTTTCGATTCGCGTGCGATTCAGCGAAATCCGCCAATTGGCAAAAAAACGGGATTTGAACGTATGGTTGCCGGAAATCCCAAAATTCTGGCCGAAATTGGTCCGATTGCTGTCAAGGCCGGGGAACGTGGCGGCGGAAAGTGAACTGCCCCAACGCTCGCTGAAACTGATTCCGAAGGAATCCTTCGACGTGAGCCGCAGGCCACTGACGCTGGCCTGCACTTCATTAGATGTCGTAGGGAGGCTGCGCTGCATGGAATAGTTGTTCACACACGGGGCGTTTGCAGCGCATGGCAGGTTTGCCTTCGGAATAAATTCGAGCAATCCGGCCGCGATCGGGTCGATGGAACCGATGTTCGTGAATCGTGACGCCGGATCATTTGGATTGGTGTAAAGCCGAACCAGTTGATTGCCGACCGTTTTCTGGCCCGTCACCGGATCGATGGAAAACATCTGCACGTAAGTTTGCGAAAAATCCCCGGTACGCTCCAAATCCGTCGGCACGGTAGTGAGGACGTCCAGGGCGCTTCGATTGCGACTTCCGCTGTAAGTGAAACTCCAGCCGGGCGTGCTCACCGCTCCTCTTCCGAATCCGCGCTGATTGTTCGTTTGAGTTTTTGGTTTAAGAAAAGGAATGCTTCCGCCGACCGTCACGCTGAAGTTATTTCCAATCGTGACCGGTTTATCCAGGTCCTGGCCAGAAAGCGAGTAGTTGCGGGCATTGAGAGCGGAGTTGCTGTAGACCTCTGTGAGGCTTCCTTCTATGATCGGTTGCTTGAAACTGGCGCCACGGCCGCCCCTGCCCATCATGCCGCCGAATCCCATGCCTCCGCCCGGACCGCCTCCTCCGGGCCCACCCCCGCCGGGACCGCCTCCGAAGCCGCCACTCAACGCGCCTCCGCCGCCGGGACCGCCTCCTCCGGGATTAAAATCCTGAATCTGGTAGCCCATTTGCCGCGCAATATCCATGATTTGTCCGCGAAATGCGGAATCACCCAGGTTGCCCGCGTCCAGATTCGCCGAATTACCGCTGATGAACAAATAACTGTCCACGCGGTTGGCTGCCGTATCTGTTGTCCCTTGGCTTTGGGAAAGATCTTGTTGGAACTGATTCAAACCGGGGAGGTCGGTAACGGCTGCTGATTGAAACGAAGACACATTGTCTGTCTGAGTTGTCTCCTGTTTGGCAGCTTTGGCTACAACCTTGGGGGCGGGAGGACGGGGAATCGGCTCCAGGTGAATAGTGAGCCTCGGGCTCGATTCCGCAGTGATCTCAATCGATTCCTTCGTATACTTCAAAAAACCGACAATTTCAGTCGTGAGCTGATAGGCGCCCGGTTGAATGTCGTCGAAACTGAAGGTCCCATCCAAATCCGTCAACTGCTCCGCCAGCTTGCTTGCGCCCGCAAGGATGCAGACGCTGGCTCCGGGAATGGGGATTCCCTTGGAATCGGTAACGGTTCCCGCGATCTGGGAACGCTCCTGACCTGAAACCAAGGCACTACCCGGGAAGAGGATAACGAACAGAAACCAAAGCACTTTTAGTCGTGTGAGTATTCGCATTTGCATGAATATACGTACTTGACAAAAAATCCGTTACGACAACGACTGTAAAATTTGTATTAACTGCATTTCTGCTGGAGGATGAATTTGAGGACAAGAATGGCTTCGGCGACGAATAGCCCCACAATATTGCGGTGCTCGCGGTTCCGGAGAACCCTGGACCAATGGAAAGCGGAAGCGCCGGCGCCGGCTTTTTGAATAAATGGGATAAACGCGGGGACCCTTTTGGAGTATTCCACAAATTCCTGCCCATAAATGCCTAGCAGGTATTCCGCCTCGGCTTTCATGACCGGGATATAAAACGCTGCGAAAAATATGCCAAAAAGCGGCAACAGCCAGTATCCCTGGCCGCCCAAGATGATTCCCAGCGCCATAAGAAACGAACCCAGGTAAAGCGGATTTCGGGTCATGGCATAGGGCCCTCCCTGCGTGAGAACTCTGCCTTTGTCAATATGTCCGGCTGCCCAAAGACGCAACAGGCAACCCGGGAGAGTAATCGCCGCGCCGATCCACAACGATCGGGCAGAGGGATGCATCAACAGAAGAAAAAGGATGCCTAACGCGGTACCTACGGGCACGCGGGATTTTTGCGCAAATTGTTTCCAGGAGGCCATAAATTCAGTTTACTAAGATAAGAGCCGCTATTCAGATCTTCCCGCCACCGGCGTCGCGAGCTAATTCCACCTACTTTGTTTCCGTTTCCAGCGTTGTGCGTTCCTTCGTAAATGGTGCCGCGAGCCATTTTTGGGCCTCAGCCTGGGCGCCGTTCGAATCATCTTTAGTATTGAGGGCTTTTGTATACTCGGCCATGGCGCGCTGCCGTTGACCCAAAATATCATAAATTTTTCCGAGATAAATATAGCACCACACCTCGATCCATTTAGGATCTCGATCTCCGTTGAGTGCATCCCGGAACGAATTGGCAGCCGACTGAAGATTGAACTGTTCGAAAAATGTCTCAGCCAGGCGGAAATGGGCAATCGAGCGATTAGGACTCAGCTTCAAAGCAGCTTCATATGCTCGAACCGCTTCGACAAAGTCCCCTTTTTGCCTCAGGTCGTTGCCCAGAGAGAGTTGCACCGAAGTCTGCAGCTCTTTCGAGTCCCTTAGCAGCTTGTTGCCCGGGTCGATAACGACTTTATCGGGCAAGGCAAAAGTCGTTACATCGAATGCCGTGGTTTTGCCGACTACTTCGACGGTCGTGTTCGTCTCGTCGTGTCCGCTGAACACTCCAACCTCGACAGGCATACGGAATAAGTCGCGGTCCTGCTTGATCGAGCCCGAGATTCGGAAACCGTTGATCGTCTTTGAGACAACGTAATCGGACTTAAGCTCCGGGACGCCGATCGTATCGATCCATTCGGAAAAGAACCATCCAAGCTCTTTGCCGCTAATCTTTTCGGCGAGTTTCTGAAACTGAGCGGCGCTGCCGCCGACGCCGGAGTACTCGCGGATGTACTCTTGTATCAATTGATCGTATCCCTGCTCACCGAGAATCCCGCGCAGCATGATCAGGATCCAGGCACCCTTCCCGGCTACGACGGACTCGTACTTGTCACTGCGGTATCCCAGGCCCGGTCCATCGCGCACGGCACTCTTGTTCTCGAATTTCAGCGCCAGAACAGCCAGGTTGTCGATTTCGTCTTTGTAGGCCGCGGTTCCCTGCTCCTTGCCGACGTATTGTGCGGCTGAGAGATAGGCGGACCCCTCCTCCAACCACAGGTCTTCGGCTTTTTGAACTCCAATCGTTTCCTGCCACCACTGAAAGGCGATTCGTCGCGCGAGTTCCCGAATCGGGGGCATTGGCTGGGCAAGTTCGCGGTGCGTTACAAATATTGTGCCGAGCATTCCGTGCTGCTTAGCCAGCTGATCATCCACTTCCACAATACGGAAATCGCTGCCCGCTGCGGATGGGCCGTAGAGCTGACCGAAATACTCCAAAATTTTCGCGGCGGTTTGCGCGGTCTTTTGAATGGAATCCAGCTGGTTTTCCCTGGCGAAACATTCGAAGGTAAAACTTCCGGCCTGCACCTTTCTTTGAAAGTATTGACCGGCCACGAAAGTGCCAGGGAGAACCGGTGTCGTAACTTGCCAACCGAAAACTTCATTGATCCCTTTGGTGACTACCGGCAACTGCCTCCCTGGTCCGATCACAGTCATGCCTAAAGGGACCGTCACTTCAAGCGTTCCTGTGGCTCGATCCGACAAAAACCGGTTGATCGGAAACCATCTTGCGGAATACATGAGATAGGTGCCTTCCATCCCGATGTAGGCGCTGCCTTCGTCCTTGGTATATAGCCTGCTGAAGCGATCCCGATCGTATCCGCCCTGGTATTCGACACGGATTGTCACTTCCGCACCCGCATCAAGTTGTCGGGGAAAACGCACCGACAGGTACCCCGGACCAATCTCGTCTTGCCCGAACTCCAGCTCTACGTTTTGCGAATTGAGGATCTTTTGAACAGAGAGGTTCTCGCTAAGCTCAAAAACCACGTGATCCGTCGGCTCGATGACCTTAAAGTCGATGGTCGCCGCCGCCTTGATCTCATGGGCATCGGGTGCGAGGTTCGCGTCTATCTTGTAGTTGATGACGTCGATGCGCGGGGGCGCCGAGGATTGTTTCCTCGATTGCGGCAAAGCCGCAGGAACCATGACGGCAAGCGCCAGACAAAGTACAAATCGATGGGTCATGGCAGTTTTTGTGTTCATGTTCGATCCTTATAAATAGCCGGTTACCCTCGCCGCGGCCGTTTCCGACGCGCAGCGAATGCTGAGACGGTCCCGAATGCCCGCCAGCCGTTCTCTCATATCACGACTTCTCTCAGGGCTTCCGAGGTACTCCTGCGCCGTCTGCGCCAGCGCCTCGGGCGTTGCTTCATCCTGATACAATTCCGGCACGATTTTTTCTTCTGCAATCAGATTGACCAATCCCTTCATCGGCGTCCGTATCAGCATAGACCCGATCCACCAGCTCATCGGAGAAATTTTATACGTGATCAGGAAAGGAGTGCCAACGAGCGCGGCTTCGAGAGAACTCGTTCCGCTTTTCACGAAGGCGAAATCCGAATTCGCCAGAATATCTCTGGAAGGTTGAGGCAGAAGCCGGAAATACTTGCTTTTCAATTCCGCCGGCAGAATTTCGGCCGCTATCCCTTCGATATGGCTTTGCTCTACGGTCGGGGCAGCGGAAATGAGAAATTGGGCAGGCATTTCTTTGAGAAGCTGCCGCGATGCGCGCAGCAACGTCGGCAGAATATAGTCAATTTCCTTTCGACGGCTTCCCGGAAGAATCGCCACCGTCTTGCGCAATGGATCCAAGCCTAATGTGCTCAGAAAGGCCTCACGATCACGATTCGCCCTGAAATCCTCCAAAAGCGGATGGCCCACAAATTCTGCATCCACTCCTCGGCTGCGGTAATAGCTTTCTTCGAAGGGCAGAATCACCAGCATCTTGTCCACATATTCCTTTATAAGGCGTATGCGTCCGCTACGCCACGCCCACACCTGCGGGCTGATGTAATAGACAACTTTGATGCCCAGGCGTTTCATTCTTTTTGCCAGCCTCAAATTGAAATCCGGGAAATCCAGCAGCACGGCCAGGTCGGGACGGCGCCGGGCGGATTCTTTTATGAGGTTCCGGTAGGTTTTGTAATAGGTGCGCAGGCCCGAAATAGCTTCCCTTACGCCGATGTGGGCGAGATCCCGGATGTGACATTGAAGGTGGACGCCCGCTTTTTGCATCTCGTCGCCGCCCGTTCCATAAAAATAGAGGGCGTCGGCCCCATGCAAAGCGTTCAGCCTTTGGACCAGGCGAGCGCCGTACCTGTCGGCCGAGGCCTCGCCTGCGACGATCAGGATCTGCTTCTTCGACATGACGGTCACCGACTCCGGAACCTGTTTTTGGGCAGAAACCGGGGAAATCGAGAGTTGTCTAATCCTCGCTAAAAAAGCTCTATGCGCGAGTAAAACGATCGATCCAGCCTCCGCCCACCACAATTTCATCTTGATAAAAAACGCACGCCTGGCCGGGACTGATCGCCGCCTGCGGCGAATCGAAATCGACCTCTACGCTACCATCCTCCGCTGGAGTGATCGT
>Ga0335071_10005184_pt1 | contig 13554 bp, 3 predicted proteins | sample Lox_Sample_15_FD_206724 | JGI IMG/M metagenome (GOLD analysis project Ga0335071, IMG submission 206724) | Soil microbial communities from Loxahatchee National Wildlife Refuge, Florida, United States - Lox_Sample_1.5 | ecosystem: Environmental > Terrestrial > Soil > Wetlands | place: USA: Florida... | reverse complement strand
AGCTTCTTGCAATTAAACGGGGTGAATCCTTACAGCGGAGGCACCATCTTGAGCGACAGCGATTGTCGTATTTCCATCGGTAACCCCCTCGCGCTCGGCACCGGACCAGTGACCGTCGGCGCGAGTGCCGGCGCCGGACAGGTCTGGTTCAACGCAGCGGGCAACCTCACGCTGACCAATGCCTTCGAAATCCGCACCATTCGCTGGATCATTGACAACACAACGGTCAACGGTGTCAGCGCCGGCAATTTGACGGTCAACGGGAATGTCCTGCTCAACACCGGCTCCAGCAACGTGCGGGACATCTATTGCAACATGAGCCTGACAATCAACGGCAATGTCTCTGTTACACCGGCCAGCAATCCGATGAACAAGCAAGGCGGCTACGCGCTCACTTTGAACGGGACCAACACGGTCGACGGCGCCTCGGCGGTCAACGGCGGCGCGCTCGTTGTCAACGGCCTGATGAACGGCGGGGCGACGTTCACCGTGAATTCCGGGGGCACGCTCAGCGGCACCGGCGTGTTCTCCGGCCCGATCGCTGTCGCCAGCGGCGGTAATCTGACGGTGGGTTCCGGCGGCAGCGGGACGTTGACCTGCGGCGGCTTGACTTCCGTGGCGGGCGCGGTTTTTAACTACGCGCTGGGCGCGACCAACAACGCTGCCAACGGCTTCATTAAGGTCAACGGCAACGTGATCCTCGCGGGAACGTTGAACATCACCGACCTCGGCGGTTTCACCACGGGGGTTTATACCGGCCTCCAGTATTCCGGCTCGGTTGCGCTGAATGGGTTAACCGCAGGCATCATCCCCGGCGGCAAGAGCGTGGTGGTGGATACCGGCACCCCGGGCTACGTCTTGTTCCGCATCCTGAACGGCACGCTGAATCCCACCGCCGGCCAGAGCGTACCGATGGATTTAGCCGCCCCTCTGGCGCTGAGCTGGCTGGAGGTTCCCGGTGCCATCGCGTACGACGTTTATCTCGGCACCGTTTCCAACTCCCTCGCATTCGCGACGACGAATACCGCCGGGATTTATCAGGGCCGCACGAGCGCCCTGACGCTCAGCATTTCCAGCCTCCAACCCAACACCACCTATTACTGGCGGGTGGACAGCGTGACCCCGAACGGCACTCCTGCAGCGGGAGCGGTCTTGAGCTTCACCACCGGCGCCTCGATTGTGGATTTGATGGAAGATACCTGGGTCGCGACCGATGCCTTGAGTCGTTCCCTGCCGGGACTCGCGGAGTGCGGTTCGCCGCGCGCGAATCGGCCCATTGGTTTGTTCTATTACTTGTGGCACAAGGCATCGAGTTTCGGTTCCGGAACCAACTGGGACGTGAGTCAATATCTCTCCATGCAACCGTACAGCAACTCGCATAACCCCTGGGCCGACAGCCCGATCTTCCAGACCGCGATGGCGACTTACTGGTGGGGACAGCCGGAACTGGGCTACTACGATCCGAGCGATCCATGGATGCTGCGCCGCCAAATCGCGCTGCTCAACCACGCCGGCGTGGACGTTCTGATATTTGATTACAGCAACGCGGTCACTTACGACACGCAGCTTGACGCCTTGTGCGACATGATCCGCCAAATGCGCTTCGAGGGGACGAAGATCAACCTCAAGATCGTCTTCTTGACACACGCCAGCAGCGGCAAGACGGCGACCTATCTTTACAACACGCTTTACGGGCCGGGTAGGTATTCCGACCTCTGGTACTACTGGCAGGGCAAACCGCTTATCCTGGGCTATGTCAATGGCAACGGCGGCAGCGATATCGTGCCGTCGAGCGCCGTGCAAAACTTCTTCACCTGGCGCACTTCTTGGGCGTTTGTCGCCACCAACGCCTTGCACGATGAATGGCAGTGGGCGGATACGCCCACGCCACAGAACTGGGGCTACGACACGCGCTTTGATCTGCCCGAGGAACTGCCCGTCTCGTGCGGCGGCTGGGCCAACGGCAACCTCGGCAAGAGTCAGAGCAACAATGCGCAGCAGGATTACGACAATTATCACCTGCCGCTGCAGCACACCTCGCGTCTGGGTATCTTCTTCAAAGAGCAAATGAACTACGGCCTGAAATACGACCCGCAGTTCCTCTTCATCACGCAGTGGAACGAATGGATCGCCGGGTCCTTCGCCGCGCCGACCTACTGCTACACGCATCTGCTCGCGGACTGCTGTCCGGTCGGCGGCTTCTATTTTGTGGACGAATACAACGAGGAATACAGCCGCGATCTGGAACCCATGAAAGGCGGCCATACGGATGATTACTATTTTCAGATGGTCGGCCAGAACCGGTTGCGGAAGGGGGTCCGCCCGATCCCGCCTGCCAGCGCTGCCCAGACGATCAATTTGGCGGGCGGTTTCTCACAATGGACCAGCGTGACGCCCGCCTATTACGACCCTGCTAATGACACGGTGTGGCGCAATTTCGCCGGAGCCGCGGCGTCACAGATGGGCACCTACACGAATAACACCGGCCGCAATGATTTCACGGTGATGAAAGTCGCCCGCGACGCGAACAACCTCTACTTCTTCGCCCAATGCAGTTCCAATATCACCAGCTATACCGGTTCGAACTGGATGGTGCTCTTTCTGGACACCGACCTAAATCACACGACCGGCTGGGAAGGCTACGAGTACGCAGTGAACCTCGGCGCGCGCACCGCTTCAACCACGACGTTGAGCCAGAACACGACTGTCACCAACGGCTGGGCCTGGACGACGGTCCGCAGCGACATCGCTTACACGGTGAGCGCCAACCAACTCATGCTGGCGGTTCCGCGGGCCTCGCTCGGCCTGGCGGCGGACCCGATTAAGTTCGACTTCCACTGGGTGGATAATTTTCAGACTAATGATATCGCGAACTTCGGTGTGGACGGCGACAGCGCGCCCGACCGGCGCTTCAATTATCGCTACGTCACGACGACGAACACGGAAGTGAGCTTGCTGGCCGACGATTTTGAAGCCGGCAAGCAAAGCGTCTGGGGCCAAACCTGGACCAACGGCAGCCTGTGGGATTTGACTTCCGCGAGTCCGTATTCGGGCAGCTACTGCGCGGTCGGCACTTACGCCGCCGCCGGCCAGAGCAATCTCATTGCCAGTGTCAGCACCTCTGGCTACGGCAGCTTCCGTTTGAACTTCCATTACAAGTTGGCGAACGTCCTCAACGCCCAGAATTTGCAAATCTCCTACCTCACCACCAACGGGTGGGTGCCGATCCGCCAGTTGAGCCGTGACGAGTATTACCCCGTCAGCCAGTCCTGGGCTTACAACGAACGGCAGAGTGTCTGGCTCAATTTCACCGACACGCGGTTCAACACGGGCCCGGATGCGCGTTTCTTCACGACCAATTTCGCCTTCCGCATTGACGCCAGCGCGCTGACCGCCACCGGACAGAGTGTTTTTGTTGATGCCGTGAGCCTGACCGCCGATACCCAGATGCCCGATCCGTTGGCGCCGCAAGCGTGGCAGACCCAGGACATCGGCAACGCGGGCAACGCGGGCTTCGTCACGACGAACAGCACCACTTTCACCGTTTCCGGCAGCGGCTTCGACATCTGGAACAACGGCGACGCGTTTCGTCTGCTTTACCTGACCCACAGCGGCGACGGCCAATTCTCGGCGCGCGTCACGGGAATCACGGCGACCGACCCATGGGCCAAGGCGGGAGTGATGGTTCGCGAGTCGCTCGACTCCGGTTCGCGCCACGCAATGACGGTTTTGACACCTGGCAATGGGGTAGCCTTCCAGCGTCGGGCCACACCGCTGGGCGGAAGTGCCACCACAACATTGGGCGCCGCAGCGGTCCCGCCCTGTTGGGTTCGCATCGCCCGGAGCGGAATCACTTTCACCGGTTACACCTCCACGGACGGCACAAATTGGGCGCAGGTGGACACGGTCAGTATCCCCGGTTTCAACAATACGGCACTTTGGGGGCTGGCCGTAACCGCCCACAACAACACGCTCACCAACGTGGCCACCTTTGACCAAATCGGGCTGGGCGGCAGCGGACCCATTTTCCCGCCGATACCCAACCAGACGGTAACTGCCGGCCAAACCCTGGTGGTAACCAATGCCGCCGGCGATCCCGATGCACCGTCGCAAACCTTGACCTTTGCCGCGCTGACCGCACCCACTAATGCGACCGTCGATCCTGTCAGCGGTATCTTTACCTGGCGGCCGATGATCGCCGAGTCACCGTTAGTTACGCGGGTGCAACTGAAGGTCCAGGACAACGGCGTTCCGAGTTTGAGCGCGACGCAGAGCTTCTGGGTCACCGTAAACCGGCCGGTCCAGCCACGGCTTGCCGGAGTGACCTGGACCGATGGCGCCTGCGCCCTGAACGTTTCGGGTGATCCCGGTCCGGACTACACCATTCAAGGCACGACCAATCTGGTTGAGTCCGATGCCTGGGTCACTCTCCTCACTACGAATTCGCCAGCCGTGCCGTTTTGGTGGACGGACGCGCAGACGAACCTGCCCCAACGCTTCTACCGCGTAGTGCTGGGGCCCTAAGCCCCGTTCGTCATGAAGAACCTGCTAGTCCGGGTTTGCCCCTTGTCATGGCTGGGCGATTTGCTCTGCCGCGAAGGGCTCATGCCGCCTCGGCGGCAGGGGCAGACTGACGGCAAGGACCGGCAGCGCTGGAGCAACCGGACAGGCGACGAGACGGTGAAACACAAGCACCAGCTTCCCCAACCGCTCGGTCAACCAGCTATGAGATACCTTGCTTCCGTCCTGACGAGCCTTTGTCGTGCGTCGTCTCAGATGCCGAGATGGAGACCGGGTTGGCTTCTCCGCGCTCGATATGTCTCTGCGTCTTCTCGGCAAATCCTTTGTGCTTGCCTGCTCGCTTGCGGTTCAGCAGCGCCGGCCCAAACGAACCCCGCTCCGAGCGTCCTGGCCGGCGGGGTTTCGGGTGCGGCTGATCTGGTTGATCCCGCAAACTCAAAGGTCTTTCGTGCTGCCGGGGGCGGGCTTTACTTGCATAACAACGGCTGGGGCGAATTAGATGAGCCACAGCGCAAAGCAGTGCTTGCCATCTTTAAGGATCGTCCGGTAGGCATCGAGCTGGGCTTCGCCCCGGCCTCCTCGGCGTGGGCCGAGTGTTATCGCAAAGCTTACCGGTCGTACGGCATTGTGCCCTGGTTTGTTGCCGCTAATGCTTTTGCCGGGAACAACCACCCGACGCCCGAGCAGTGGCAGGCCTACAGCGCGGGTTTGCGCCAGGCCGGCTTGCCGAAGTCGTCCCTGGTCCTGCCAACTTTCGAGTACGCGAACTTTGCGCCGAACGTTCCGCAGTTGGCTCACAACCGAGTCAGTGATCGTGCTGATTTTCAGCGAATTCTGGCCGCGGCCGGCGGGTTGGCCATTGACTCGCCCTCGGGCTATTTCTTCACCCGCGAACCAGCCTATCGGGACTGGGTCGTGGATGCGCTCCACTGGGCTCGCAGCCACGGCCAGGTGAGCGTGGTCATCGCCTCACCTCACGTCTTTGGCAAGCCGTTCGCGGAACACACCAAGAAGTTCGTGCAATACCTCCGCGACCATGCGGCGCTGCCCGACATCTGGGTATGCGAGAATTATACCGAAACTGACCCGGGCAAGTACGTCAATCGGGTCGGCAACGAGAACGTACCGGCGAATGTCCTGGGCACGGCGCGCCTGATGCTGACGGAGTATCTCGCCGCCGACCCGGCTCCGGCGCGCCCGTCCGAAATTCGCAGGCCGAATATCATCGTGATTCTCACCGATGACCAAGGCTATGCCGATCTGGGCGTGCAGGGGCAGGTGAAGGACATCCGGACGCCGAACCTTGATGCGCTGGCGGCGGGTGGCGTGCGCTGCACGGCGGGCTACATCACCGCCCCGCAATGCAGTCCCTCACGGGCGGGGCTGTTGACGGGACGCTACCAGCAGCGGTTCGGCTTTGACACGATCCCGGACTGTCCGTTGCCGCTGGAAGAAACGACGCTGGCAGACCGCCTGCAGCAGGCCGGCTACATCTGCGGCATGGTGGGCAAGTGGCATCTCGATCCGAATCCCACGTCCGCCAAGTGGATCGCGAGGAATCTGCCGGACATGGCGGGCAAGCCGCGCAACCAAATCCGGATACCGCAGTCAGCCCTGGTCACCTACTCGGCGGGGAAGCGGGGCTTCCAGGAGTATTTCCAGGGCGAAGTGCGGCGTTACTGGGCGAACTTCGATTTGACGGGCAAACCGCTGCAATCCACCGGTCAATGGGTGGATACGGCGGCGCGTTACCGGATTGACGTGAAGACCGAAGCGGCGCTGGCATTTCTTGCCCGCCACAAAGCGGATCGGTTCTTTCTTTACCTCGCTTACATGGCGCCGCATACGCCACTCGATGCCCCCAAGGAGTATCTCGACCGCTTTCCGGGCCCGATGCCCACGCGCCGCCGTTACGCGCTGGCGATGCAGTCGGCGATTGACGATGGCGTGGGCCGGATCATGGCGCGACTGCGCGAGTACGGCCTGGAGGAGAACACGCTGGTCTTTTACACCAGCGACAACGGCGCGCCGCTGCATCACAAGCGCGATACGCCGGTAAACACCGACATGGGCGGCTGGGACGGTTCGCTCAACGATCCCTGGATCGGCGAGAAGGGCATGCTCACCGAAGGGGGCATCTGCGTGCCTTTTGTCGTGCATTGGAAAGGCGTGCTGCCGGCGGGAAAGGTGTATGACCAACCCGTCAGTTCTCTCGACATCGCCGCCACCGCGGTCACCGCCGCTGGGCAACCGCGCGACCCGAAGCTGGACGGCGTGGACCTGCTTCCGTTTCTCTCGGGCAAGGAAGCGGCCGCGCCTCACAGCGCGCTCTTCTGGCGGTTCTGGAATCAGGCCGCGGTGCGTTCCGGCCACTGGAAGTATCTGCAGGCCGGCACGGCCGGGGAATTCCTTTTCGACCTCTCGACCGATGCGAACGAGACCCGAAACCTCATTGGAGCGCAGCCGGAGATTGGCCGCCGGCTCAAAGCCGAGCTAGCGGGTTGGACCCGGCAACTCAAACCGCCCGGCCTGCCGGACCGTCCGCTGAACAGCCAGGAAGCCCCGTGGTATGAACAATATCTCGGGCTGGATGCCGCGCGGGCGAGCCGGCCCAATGTTCTGCTGATTGTCGTCGACGATCAGGGAGCAGAGATGGGCTGCCTGGGGACACCCGGGTTGTCCACGCCGAACATGGATGCGCTGGCGGCCCGAGGGGTGCTCTTCGAGGCGGCGAATGTCTTCTGCGCCTACCCCTCCTGTTCGCCATCGCGCGCCTCCATGCTCACCGGAGTTTATCCGCACGCCCATCGCATCACCCGCAATGTGCCGGAGTTTTTTGGACCGGACGCCGCCGCCTGGGAGGCTGCACTTCCACCGATCTGGCACCAGTTCCAGGTTCCGCCGTCCGTGCCGACGTTGCCCAAACTGCTGAAGCCGGCGGGGTATTATACCGGGATCAGCCATAAGTTTCACATCCTCCCGCATGGGGCGTTTCCCTTTGATGAGTGGATTTCCGGCACGCCCGAATCGGTGGAGCAGTTCATCGCCCATGCCGGCGGCCAGCCCTTCTTTCTGATGCACAACCTCGCGGCGCCGCACCGAAACTTCGCCCTCTGGGTCAAGCGGGCCGCCCACATCGTCACACCGGCGCAGGTGAAAGTGCCGGACTTTTTGCCGGACGTTCCCGCGGTGCGCCAGGACTGGGCGGATTATCTCACCGCGGTGCAATACACGGACGAGGAACTGGGCCGCGTCCTGGCGGCGCTGCGCCGGTCGGGTCAAGGCACCAATACCCTCATCATTTATACGGGCGACAACGGTCCGGCGTTCCAGCGCGGCAAGGCCTCCTGCTACCCCTTTGGCCTGCGCGAGCCGCTGATCATTGCCGGCCCGGGCGTGCAAGGCGGCGTCAAGACCGGCGCGCTGGCGAGCCTGGTTGACTTCGCGCCGACGATTCTGGATTACGCCGGCGCGCCGATTCCCGGCCAGATGCAGGGCATCTCGTTGCGGCCACTGCTCGAGCAACGGCCCGGCGCCAACGGCGAGAAGTTAATTGCCGGCGAAAAATTCGGCGACCAGGCACCCGCCGTCGCCTACCAGGAATGCGCCGTGTTCGATGGCCGCTGGTATTACATTCGGCGCAATCATCTGGGCAAAGCCCGCGGCCTCAATGCGGATGATATTGACGAGAAGCCGTGGGGCAACCGGACTTATGCCGCTACCCTCGCGGCGAAGGGGATGTTCCCGGCCCAATATCGGTTGCTGCAGGAGTGGGAGCAGGGCCGGAGTCCCGAAAGCCTGTTCGACATTCAGACGGACTTCTACGCCGTCAGGGACCTGGCGCGGGACCCGGCACACGCCGCCGAGCTGCAACGGATGAGGGCGGCGATGGATGGATGGCTGGCGCGCACCAAGGACGCTTGCATGGCGCGCGGGGAGCAGCTTGACTCGGGAAAATGAGTATGAAGTTTACGCGCTGGAACAGCAGGACGACGGCAGCGACCTTGTGCATGGGAACGATCCTGCTGTCGCGTCCGTGGCCAACCGCCGGTGGCGAGCCGGCGGCGGCCCGCCGACCCAATGTGCTGTTTATCATGACCGATCAGCAGCGGTGGGACACCATCCACGCGCTGGGTAATGCCACCATCTACACCCCGAACCTGGATCGGCTGGCTGGGCGAGGTGCGGCTTTCCTTAATGCCTATTCCCAGTGCCCCGTGTGCGTCCCAGCGCGTTACACCATTCGCACCGGCTGCGAATCCCGCACCACCCGCATTTTCCAGAACGCCGCGCCGCAGCTCCTGCCGGGCGAGCCGACGGAAATGACCAATCGTTGCGGGCCGTACCTGGCGACGACGATGCGGGCGCTGGGATACCGGACCTTTGGCATTGGCAAGTTCCACACCTTTCCGCACTGGGATGAAGCGCTGGGCTACGACGTGCAATTGCACGGCGAAGAGCTGTATGGCAGCGCCGACCAGCCGCACCGTGATGCGTATGGCGCATGGATGGCGCAGGAGCATCCCGAGTTTGATTACCTCGAAGGCGTGAAGGGCGAGCGCACGTACATGTATTACGAGCCGCAACGGAGCCCAGTGCCGGCGGTCATCACCATCGAGAGCTGGGCGGCAGACCAGGCGGTAAAGCAGATTCAAACCGAAGATGGCCGCCCTTATTTCGGCTTGGTCTCGTTCATTGGCCCGCACCCGCCGCTGGCTCCGCCTATCCCCTTCAATCGGATGTACGATCCTGACCGCATGCCCAATCCGGTCCGGGGCGATCCCGCGACCGACCACATGGATGAGCAGATACCGTGGATGAACTACGCGGTCTGGGCGGAGGCGGTCAGTGACCCGCAAGCGCGCATTCTCAAGGCGCGCTACTACGGCGAGATCAGCTACATTGACGCCTGCCTCGGGCGCATTCTGGACGCCGTCGAGGCGCGCGGCGACGGAAGCAACACGCTGATTTGCTTCTTCAGCGACCACGGCGACCTGCTCGGCGACCACGACGGCTGGCAGAAGGAGTGTTACTTCGAGGGCGCCTGCCACATTCCGTTGCTGGTGAGTTGGCCGGCGCGCATACCGCCCGGGCAGCGGCGCGGTGAACTGGCCTGCCTGACGGACCTGTTTGGCATCGCGACTCGCGCAGCGGGCAAAGCCCAGTTGCGCGAAGGAGCGGACGTGCTCGGCTTGCTCGAGGGCACGGCCACGCCGCGGCAATTCCTTTTCGCCTACTACGGCAGCCCGGGCACGCATCAATTCAAGATCATGGCCCGGCATGACGATTGGAAATATATCTTTCTGGCCGACGGCGGGCGCGAGCAGTTGTTCAACCTGCGGGAGGACCCCCATGAAACCAACAGCGTCGTGACGGTCCGCGCGGAGGTCGCCGCCGGACTGCGCGCGCAAGCCGCCGCCTTCTGTGCGCGCCCCGAACTGCAGGCCGCGCTGCAAGACGGCAAACTCCGCGCGTTACCCTTCCAGGCGCGGCGGCTCCAGCGGATATATCAGTTCGACCATTCGAGAGGCGTCTTCGGGTTTCCCGCGCGGCCTGAAGACGTGTTACAAGGGCAAAACAGCTCCACTCGACGGTGAAAAGAAGCCTTGTCTCACTGGCCGCGTGGGGAGTGATGTGGCTGTCCGCCCCGGCGGCGATGGCCGGCATGGCGATCACCGGCCTGCGCTGTGAATACTGCGGGAATCCGCTGGGCATTGACGCCCGGACCCCACGCCTGAGCTGGCAACTGCAATCCAACGAACGCGGGCAGCACCAGACCGCCTATCGTATCCTGGTCGCCAGTTCGCCGGAGGGTCTCAAGCGCGAGAAGCCCGATCTCTGGGATTCGGGCCGCCTGAACTCCGATCAATCCATTCAAGTGCATTACGCCGGGAAACCGCTGGCTTCGCGGCAGCAGTGTTATTGGAAAGTGCGGGCGTGGGACAAGGATGGGCGAGCGAGCGACTGGTCGGCGGTGGCGACGTGGGAAATGGGCTTGCTCGACCCGGCGGACTGGCAGGACGCGCGCTGGATTCGTCTGGCCACGGACAACCGCAACTCGCCGCTAACCCGCCGGCTGCTGCGGACCAAAAACGTGGACGCGCCCCGGATAGTGGAGGCTTTCCCCGCGCCGGTTTTCCGGCGCGAATTCGACCTCAAGGCCGGCGTGAAGCGCGCCCGCGCCTACGTCTGCGGACTCGGCTATGCGGAGCTTTACGTCAACGGCCAACGCATCGGCGACGCGGTGCTCGATCCGGGCCAAACGACCTACGACGCGCGGGCGTTCTATGTCACGCAGGACATCACCCGCTCGCTCAAGCGAGGCCGCAACGCGATCGGCGTGATACTCGGCAGCGGCTTTTTCGGCCAGAACCACGCGTTCAACGTGGATTGGCTGGCCAATGGGAAGCCCGTGCTGCTCGCCAAGGTCGCCTTGGACTATGCCGATGGCACAACCCAGGTCATCACCACGGATGAGTCGTGGAGAGCCGGGACGGGGCCAATCCTGTACGACAACGTCTATGGCGGGGAAACCTACGACGCGCGCCTGGAAAGCAAGGGCTGGAGCCAGCCGGGCTACGACGACTCCCAGTGGCAAGCGGCGGTGAAAGCCAAGCGCGTCACCGAAAAGCTGGCGGCGCAAATGATCCCGCCCATCCGCTGCCTGACGACTCTCAAACCGCAGCGCGTGTTTGCCGGCGCAACGGGCATCTGGATTTTCGACCTGGGGCAGAATATCGCCGGCTGGGCGCGCATCAAAGTAAAGGCGCCTGCCGAAACGCAGCTCACACTCCAGTTTGCCGAGATTCTGACGCCCGACGGCAAGTCGCTGGATTTTGATACCACCGGAGTATTCGCCACGGGGTTGACCCAAATGGACATTTACGTCTGCAGAGGCGGCGGCGTGGAGACATGGGAACCACGCTTTACCTATCACGGGTTCCGCTACGTGGCGGTCGCCGGCTTGCCGTCCTCCCCGGGGCCGAACTTTCTGGAGGGGGTATTAGTCCGCAGCGACGTGCCGCGGGCGGGGGCATTCGCCTGTTCCGATGAGACCCTGAACCGCATTTACCGGACCTCCATCTGGACCATCGAGGATAACCTGCACAGCACGTCGGAGGATTGTCCGCACCGTGAGAAATGCGGCTGGCTGGGCGACGCACACAGCGTCGCCGAAACCGACAGCTTCAATTTCGACATGGCACAGTTCTGGACGAAGTTCGTGGACGACATCGGCACGGTACTTGGCCGGGGCGGCACGACCTATTGGGGGCAGAAGGCGACGCCCGGGATTCCGTGCAATATCGCGGTGGGCCGAAGGCTCTGTCAGGAGGCGCGGCCGGACTGGGGCGCCGCCTATGTGCTGCTGCCCTGGTATCTCTACGAGTACTACGGCGACTCCGACGTCTTCGCCCGCCACTACGAGCGCCTCAAGCTCTGGATCGCCTACGTCAAAGGTTTGCGCGAGAACGGCATCGTCGTGCGCGGCTACGGCGACTGGTGTCCGCCCGGAGGCAATGATAACATGGAATGTCGCCCACCGCTGACCTCCACCGCCTTGTTCTACGGCACGCTTCGAATCATGGAGCGCTTCGCGCGCCAGCTTGGCAAGGTGGATGATGCCGCCGGTTTTGCCGAATTGGCCGAGGCCACCAAAGCGGCGTTCAACCGGGAATTCTTCGAGGCGCGGATACACGGCTACGGCTCACAAACGGCGGACGCGGTGGCGCTGCGGTTTGCACTGTTCCCGGACGGGCAGCGGGACGGCGTGGCGCACTCGCTGGTCAACGAAGTGGTGGACAAGCACAACGGCCACGCCTTCGTCGGCATTCATGGCGGCCGGCCACTTTACACGGAGTTGTGCGCGCAAGGACGCGACGAAATCGCGATTGCGGCCATGAAGCAGCCGACGTGGCCGAGCTTCGCCTATGTGCTCGCCCATGGTTTTACCACCTGGCCGGAGCAGTTTGACGAAGTCAAACCGGGCGAACGGATTGCCGGCCGTTCGTTGAATCATCCCATGCAAAGCGGCTTTGCGGCCTGGTTTCACGAGAGTGTGGGCGGCATCCGGCCCGCCGCGCCGGGTTTCAAACGAATTGAACTACAGCCGCACGGTTACTGGCAGATCGCGTGGGCCGAAGCGGAACACGATTCCCCTTACGGTTGGATTCAAAGCCGCTGGCATAATGAGCATGGGGTATTCGAATGGAAGATTGCCGTTCCCCCAAACACGACCGCCGTGGTGTTCGTGCCTGCGCGGGACGCCGACATGTACCGAAGGCGGGCATCCGGCGGCCCAGCGCATCGCAGTGAAACTCCTCCGCTATGAAGGCGGCCGGGCTGTTTACGAAGTCGGATCGGGCAACTACGTGTTCCGCTCGCGGCTGGCGCCGGGCCGGGACCCCGGCTCCGGGCGATGAATCGTCCGGGGAGAACCGCCCGCTGAATAAGATGATGAACTATCCGACTGAACTGCGACGTGACCATAGTCTCGCCCAATGAGGGCAGACCGCGTCGCGCAACTCTTATGAAACGTTTCGCATCCTTCTCGACCGCTGGATTGGGACTTGTTCTGTCCCTCGGACTGGGCATGGCTGTCCTCGGCCAATCGCCCGAGGCAATCAATCCCGGCACCCCCTGGCCGGCCACTGACGCGCTGGGCCGCGCTCTACCGCTCGCGGATGCCGTTGGCCCGGTGCGAACAGACCGTTTCGTCGGCATCTTTTACTTTCTCACCCATGCGGCGGACACTCGCGGGCGCAGCCAGGCCAAAGGCCCATACGACGTCTCGAAGATTATGGCCCAGGACCCGCGCGCCCTCGACAAGCCCGATTCGCCCTTGTGGGGCCCGCTGCACGCCAGCGCCTACTGGGGCGGGCCGCTTTATGGCTACTACTGCAGCACCGATCCCTGGGTATTGCGGCGGCACGCCCAACTGCTGGGCGACGCCGGCATTGATACGCTGATCTTTGATACCACCAACGCCCGCACTTCTCGCGAGGTCTATATGGCCCTGTGCGAGGTCTTTCGCCA
>Ga0335071_10005182_pt1 | contig 13558 bp, 11 predicted proteins | sample Lox_Sample_15_FD_206724 | JGI IMG/M metagenome (GOLD analysis project Ga0335071, IMG submission 206724) | Soil microbial communities from Loxahatchee National Wildlife Refuge, Florida, United States - Lox_Sample_1.5 | ecosystem: Environmental > Terrestrial > Soil > Wetlands | place: USA... | reverse complement strand
AAGATCTACGGCGCAAGCGCCGCGCTGACCGCTTCGGGTGCCACCAAGTTCGCCGATGGCGACGTCTTCACCATCAACGGCAAGACCGTGACTGTGAAGGCGGCCGCGACCCCGACCACGGCCAGCCTGGCCGCGGGCGGCACCGGCCTCAACGGCAACGTCGCCACCGACGCCAACGGCAACTCCACGGTTTACCTCAACGCCAACACCACAGTCGGTGACTTCCTCACCGCCTTCGACCTCGCAAGCGGCGTGAAGCTTGCGGCGCTTTCGGGCGGCGTTGCGACAGTGACGACGGCCGCCGGCCAGACGCCTTCGACGATCAGCGCCGGCGGTGCAATTCAGTTGCAGAGTACCACCGGCCAGGACCTTACGCTGACGGGCAAGGCCGATGATCTCGCAGCTCTCGGCCTGACCACCTCGACGGGCGGTGGCAATGCGACCGTGCAGGCCTTCCGTACCACGACTACCAACAGCCTAGGCACCCTGATCCAGGCAGGTTCGACGCTCAACGTCGACGGCCACATCATCACCTTCAAGGATGCCGCGACGCCGGCATCGGCGGCGGTGGCCACCGGCTCCGGCGTTTCCGGCAACGTCGTCACCGACGGCAGCGGCAACTCGACCGTCTACCTGCAGGGCGCGAGCCTGTCCGACGTGCTCAACGCGATCGATCTTGCGACCGGCGTGCAGACCGCGACCATCACCAACGGCGCGGCGGGGCTCGCGACTGCGACCGGCCAGGTCAATTCCTCGGTCAACGTCTCCGGTCAGCTCAAGATTTCAACCGGGATCAATGCCGATCTCTCGATCACCGGCACCGGTAACGCGTTGTCGGTGCTCGGGCTTGCGGGCAACACCGGAAACGCGACGGCCTTCACGGCGGCACGCACGTCGGGCGTCGGCGGCATCAACGGCAAGACGCTCACCTTCACCGCTTTCAACGGTGGGACGCCGGTCAACGTCACTTTCGGTGACGGCACCAATGGCACGGTGAAGACGCTGAACCAGCTCAACGCGGCGCTGCAGGCCGACAACCTGATCGCAACCGTTGACGCCAACGGCGTGCTCACGATCACGGCTTCCAACGACTACGCCTCCTCGACGCTGGGGTCTGTCGCGGCCGGCGGCGCCATCGGCGGCACGCTGACGGCTGCCCTGACCTTCACAACGCCGCAGCCGCCGGTCCAGGATCCGGTCGCCCAGGCGACACGTTCGGGTTTGGTCGACCAATACAACAACATTCTGGCGCAGATCGACACGACCTCTCAGGACTCCTCATTCAACGGTGTCAACCTGCTCAATGGCGACACGCTGAAGCTGGTGTTCAACGAAACCGGCAAGTCGACCCTCAGCATCAACGGCGTGACGTTCAACTCGGCCGGTCTTGGACTTAGCAATCTGGTCGAAGGTACCGATTTCATCGACAACGGCGCGACCAACAAGGTGCTCACGACCCTGAACGCAGCCTCAAGCACGCTGCGCTCGGAGGCTTCCTCGCTCGGCTCCAATCTCTCGATTGTGGAAATCCGCCAGGATTTCTCGAAGAACCTGATCAACGTGCTGCAGACCGGCTCGTCCAACCTGACGCTGGCCGACACCAACGAGGAAGCGGCCAACAGCCAGGCGCTGTCGACCCGCCAGTCGATCGCGGTGTCCGCGCTGTCGCTGGCCAACCAGTCACAGCAGAGCGTGCTGCAACTCCTGCGCTAACAGACAACAAAACCTTAGCGAGAAGAAGCGGCGGGGTTTTCCCCGCCGCTTTTTTTTGCGTTTTTTTGTCGGTCTCCTGCTACCGGAGAACCCCGTATAAATACTTGCTTAAAGGTATGGAGCTACGTCTGGGCGGTAGTTCCGTACTGCGTATGCGGTAAGGCACTACTTTGCAAGAACGCAAACACGTTCAAGAAAGAAGGTAGCTATGTCTGGTATCGTTCTCTCCGCGTCCGTCCGGCAGAACCTGCTGGCCCTGCAGTCCACCGCGGATCTGCTCGCCTCCACGCAAAATGCCCTTGCCACCGGCAAGAAGGTCAATTCCGCGCTCGACAATCCCACCAACTTCTTCACCGCCCAGTCGCTCGACAATCGCGCCAGCGACATCGGCAACCTGCTCGACAGTATCGGCAATGGCGTCCAGGTGCTGCAGGCGGCCAATACCGGCATTACCTCGCTGCAGAAGCTGGTCGACTCCGCGAAGTCGATCGCCAACCAGGTGCTGCAGAGCTCGGTCGGTTATTCGAGCAAGGCGAATGTCAACGTGACCGGCACCGGTACTGGCACCGGCACGACGGTTGCGTCCAACCTCAATGCCGGCAAGCTCGGCGGTTCGGTCCTGACCTTCAAGACCTCGAGCGGCACGCTGGCCGTGACCATCGGTTCGACCTTCACAAGCGGCAGCGGCAGTGCGACCGTCAACACGCTGGACCAGCTCAACAGCGTGCTGGCGTCGAACGGCGTTGCCCTCACCGCCTCGCTGTCCTCGACGGCCGATACGCTGACCTTCACCTCGACCAACGATGCGGCGAGCCAGACCATCACCAGCACTGGTACCGCACCGACCGGCGCGGGCGTCGACATCACCGCTGCCACCGCCACGGTGGGAACGGTCAACGCCGCGGTTGCCGATCCGACCTCGCAGACGACCCGCGCCAACCTGGTCAGCCAGTACAACACGGTGATCCAGCAGATCACGACGACGTCGCAGGACTCGTCCTTCAACGGCGTCAACCTGCTGAACGGCGACAATCTGAAGCTGACCTTCAACGAAACCGGCAAGTCGAGCCTGAACATCGCGGGCGTCACCTTCAACGCAACAGGCCTCGGCCTCGGCACGTTGGCGGCGGGCACCGACTTCCTGGACAGCACCTCGGCCAACAGCATTCTCTCCAAGCTGAGCAATGCGGCGGACACGCTGCGTTCGGAAGCGTCTTCTCTCGGCTCGAACCTGTCGGTCGTGCAGATCCGCCAGGACTTCAACAAGACCCTGATCGACGTGCTGCAGACCGGCTCGTCCAACCTGACGCTCGCCGACACCAATCAGGAGGCGGCCAACAGCCAGGCGCTGTCGACGCGGCAGTCGATCGCGGTGTCCGCGCTGTCGCTCGCCAACCAGTCGCAGCAGAGCGTGTTGCAGCTGCTGCGCTGATCGACAAGAAGAACTTGGGTCAGCCTTGCGGCGGGGCAACAGCCCCGCCGCTTTTTTCTTGGCGGGTGTGCACTGAGCCGCAGCGTCGGAATGTCGATCCATCGAACCTTCGAAGGCCCGTGATTCTACCGGGCCGTATCAGTAAGCCAATCTTAAGCGGTATTCTTTACTGTCCCCCCGACCAGCCCGTAAATGTATGAATCGGCTAGGGAAACTCCCGAGGTAACGAATGTCCAATCCCGCGGCTGCAGCCTATGCGCGCGTTGCCACCACCACCGCATCCGCTCGCGATATCGAAGCGCAGACGCTTCTGAAGGCTGCCAACAAGCTGCAGGAGGCCATCAACAGTGCCGATCCGCGCAGCGAGCAGACGCGGCAGGCGCTGCTCTACAACCGCAAGCTCTGGACCATCTTCCTCAGCGAGGCGATGCGCGAGGGAAATCCGCAGCCGATCGAAGTCCGCCAGAAGATCGCCAATATCGGCGTGTTCGTGCTGACCCAGACGGCGGCGCTGCAGATCAGCCCGCAGTTCGATCACTTCCAGCCCCTGATCGACATCAACCGCAACATCGCCGCGGGTCTGTCCGGCCGCGCCTGAAGGAGCCGTGCCATGGCCGACATCATGAGTCTGCTGTCGACCTCCTATCGCTCCAACGTGCTGAACGCCGCGCAGAGCAAGAGCAAATATGTCGCGGTCGATCCAAAACTGTTCCAGGGCAGCTGGAACGGCAAATACGCCAACGGCAAGTCGTTCAGCTTCTCCATCACCAATGTGAGCGGCTACCAGGCCAAGGTCCGCTACCAGAGCGCCGACGGCACGGTGAATTATCAGGATGTGCTGATCAAGGACTACGCGTTCCGCATCGGCAACACGAAATTCACCCTGACCGCGATCGGCAAGGCGCAGATCAAGAACGTGGTGACGGATCCGGCCACCGGATCGACCTATCTCGACACGGCGCAAGCGACCCTGAAATAGCCGCCGCTCACGCGGTGCGGTCGGTCGGCAGCGCCCGCGGCGGACTGTCCTTCGTCATGTCCAGCGCATGGAAATAGGCCCGCCGGCGCAGCACCGCCTCGTCGGGATATTGATCGACCACGGCGTCGGTCCGCCCGTTGAGCACCTGAAACACCATCGAGGCGGCGTCGCGGTCGAAGAAGGCCTGGTGCGACACGAACTCGTTGGCCGTCTGGGCCTGAGCCTGGGCGTCGTTGCGCGCAGCCGCGCTCGGATCGCCGACCGTCACGCTCTGGCTGGCGGGTAGATCGGTGGCCACGGCTTCGCTGGCGGCTTGGCTGGGTGCCTGCACGACGGGTGTCACCGCCACGGCCCCCACTGGCCTGATGCTGAAATCCGAACTCATGGCAACCTCCTGGTGCCCCCTGAGCGACTCCTTCGCTCCACCCTCGACTATGCCCGCCACCTCTCAACGTTTTGTTAGTAAATATGCTGAAGCTTGCGTCGACTAACTCGGCTAAATTTTAATGAAACGTCACCGCCGGAAGCATCGCGCTGGTTTTTTCATGTGCGTCGTCGTCGTCATGCGGGCCGGCGCCCATTTCGCCCGAAAACGCGCTACAGCGACCGGCTGACCGAGATCGGCGTGATGTGGCGCGGTCCCGGCGCGGCTCGGCGGCCCGCCGCGGTGTAGGTGTTCGGTATGTTTTTCCGCTGCATCTCGGCATTGACGCCGCGCACGATGTTTTCCGACACCGCATGCGCGGTCGCCAGCACCGTCAGATTGACCTGCAGCATCGCGCGAAACGTGTCGTGATGACGATGCAGCGACGGCAGCAGGTCCGGCGCGCATTGTGACAGGATTTTCTGGTTGGCCTTCACCTGGCTGACCGCACCGACATAACGCCGCGACAGCTCCGACTTCTGCGTCCCCAGCGCCATCGCCTCCCTGAGCTTGCCGGCGCGGACCAGTTCGGTCTCGCGCTCGATGATGCCGAGCAGGGCGCTCATCGCCTCCATCAGTTCGCTTGCGAGTTGCCGGGCCGCGGCCGGCGATGCCGGGATGGCGGCAGGTGCGGATGTGCGTTGCGCCGATGCGTTCATATCGATGTCCTCGTCTCGCTGGACGTCTCTGTCTGGTAGGTCTTTGTCCGGTAGCTCTTGGCCTGGTCCGCCTTGGCCGGTTCGGACTTTGTCTGTTGGGCCTTGGCCTGCTGCAGGATCAGGGTGCGAAACACCTCGCTGGAGATCCCGACGCCACCGGCCTTGGCGAAATTCTTCGAATATTGCTCGGTCAGCATCGAGCGCCACACGCCGGTGCCGGGCGTGTCGCCGAACGGGCCTTCGCCCTTCAGTCCGCTGGTCATCTCGGAAAACATCGAGTTGAGGAACATCGCCTCGAAGTCGGTGGCGGTCGATTTCGCCTTGGCTTGCGCCGCCGGCGAGACCTTCGTCAGTGCATCCTGCAGCTCGAGATCGGCGCGCGGCGCGGTCGATGCGTTGGCGAAACTGGCGGGGATGGGCCCGGCGGACGTGGTGATGAAGCCCGACTGCATCACATCACCTCGATATCGGCTTCGATGGCGCCGGCGGCCTTGATCGCCTGCAGAATGCTGATCAGGTCGCGCGGGCCGATGCCGAGCCCGTTGAGGCCGTCGACCAGCTGCTGCAGCGACACGCCGTCCTTCATGATCGCGAACTTCTTGCCGTCTTCCGACACCGCGACATTGGAGCGCGGCGTCGTCACGGTGCGGCCGCGCGACAGCGGTGCCGGCTGGCTGACCTGCGGGCTCTCCGAGATCGTCACGGTGAGGTTGCCTTGCGCCACCGCGACGGTGGCGACCCGCACGTCGCGCCCCATCACGATGATGCCCGAGCGCTCGTCGATCACGATCTTTGCGGCGAGGTCAGGCTCGACCTGCAACTGCTCGATCTCGGTCAGGAAGGCGACGACGTTGCCCTTGAACTCGCCGGGGATCGAGAGCTGCACCGTCGAAGGATCGAGCGGCTCGGCGGTCTTGACGCCGAGATAGTCGTTGATCGCGGCCGCGATGCGTTTTGCGGTGGTGAAGTCGGCGTTGCGCAGCGCGAGCCGCACGTTCGGCAGACGGTTCAGCGCGAACTCGATCTCGCGCTCGATGATGGCGCCGTTGGCGATGCGGCCGACCGTCGGCACGCCGCGCACGATCTTTGCGGCCTCGCCCTCGGCCTGAAAACCGGAGATCGCCAGCGTGCCCTGGGCGACCGAATAGACGTTGCCGTCGGCGCCGAGCAGAGGGGTGACGAGCAGCGTGCCGCCGCGCAGGTCCTTTGCGTCGCCGAGCGCCGACACCGTCACGTCCATCCGCGTGCCCTGGGTGGCGAAAGGCGGCAGGTTGCCGGTCACCATCACGGCGGCGACGTTGCCGGTGCGGATGGTGGCGCCGCGGATGTTGACGCCCATGCGCTCGAGCATCGCCTGCAGCGACTGCTTTGTGAACGGGATGTTGTTCAGCGTGTCGCCGGTGCCGTTGAGGCCGACGACGAGGCCGTAGCCGATCAGCTGGTTCTGCCGCACGCCCTCGATGTTCGCGAGATCCTTGATGCGCGACGTTGCGCCGGCTGAAACGGCCGATAGCGCCAGCGCCAGGAGCGCAGCGCAGGCCAGCAAAACACCACGTGCCGGATGAACGGCGACCATCTCGTGCTCCCCAGAAACTTCACGGAAACGCATCCGCCACTCCCATGACATCAGCGTTCCACCTTGTCCTATGCGATCCCCATGCCACGTTGCGATCGAGGTCCAAATTGTTGAACAGATTGCGTAAATTTGTCAGGACCCGGTTTGCGCCACCCCATCCGTAACGGCGAAAGTGCCGGTGCCCCGGCAGTTTTTGCCGGGCCGTTTACGGCGCGTTAACCATCCGGGCGCCAAGGTCGCATAGCCATCTTTGCGGAATCGACCGATGCGCATCTACGGACCGAACGGCACCACGCTGGGCACGCCCGCGAGCAACGCACGGCGGACGTCGTCGAGCAGCTTTTCGCTGCCGGAGACCACCACCGCGCAGGAGACGCGCGCCGCCACCGCGCCAAAAACCGCCGCGAACATCGACGCGCTGCTGGCGCTGCAGGGCATCGAGGAGGATCCCGCCGAGCGGCGCAAGCGCGCCGTCCATCGCGGGCGAGGGGCGCTCGATGTGCTCGACGATCTCAAGCTCGGGCTGTTGTCCGGCAATCTCACGCCGGCGACCATCGGCAGGCTGCGCGATGCCGCAGCGGCCTTGAAAACCTCCTCCGGCGATCCGGGCCTCGATGCGGTGCTGTCGGAGATCGAGCTGCGGGTCGAGGTCGAACTGGCGAAAGCGGGAAAATAAAAACCTGCGCTGACGTCTCCGCTCACGACGAGAGTCCCTCCGAACGTCGTCGCCCGGCTTGACCGGGCGACCCAGTATTCCAGAGACAGCAGTGCTTGAGCCGAAAGGCCGCGGCGTACTGGATGCCCCGCTTTCGCGTGGCATGACAACGGTGCGTATAATTCGCGCCGTCATTGTGAGCGAAGCGAAGCCATCCAGAAATGCTGCCACGAGGACGGACTGGATTGCATCGGCGCGACGCGCCGCAATGACGAGGCTGCGGCGTCCAATTCAACTGTCAAACAGCCATGAGGGCAAAGGCTCGCATTCTCGCGGCACGCCGGTGCCCGAGTGATCGAAGCGGACCGCCCTCGAAATCGCGAGAGGGCGCAGGGAAGGCCGGGTGCAGGCCGCACCCATGGCCCGCCAGCAAACAAAAAAGCTGGCGGCAGTTACCACAGGTTTGGCCGGAGCATCCGGCCTTCCCTGCGCGATAGTGTTACGGCTTATACGTGATCTCCCCGGGGCCCGGGCTCTTTTGCCCCCGTCGCGCGCAATGTTCGTGGCATTGCGCACTTGACCTCAGCGTCGGGAGGCCAGGACCACACGATTTCGCCGTCCGCACCGGCAATGCTCGTCTCGCACCGCCAGCCGCGTCCATCGCATCCCCGCCTCACGTGTCGTGACGACCGCGCGTACGTCCCTCTGCAATCGAGGCGGGATAGCGGGATACAATCATATTTTTCCGAAAAACGGAATAGGAATATTTTTGCGCGGGGGACTGGACACGGGGCAGTAGAATCAGCATTGCCGATTAATTCTGATTTTATGAAAACGCAATTTTTCCAGACAAGCGGCCGCGCTGACGCGTGTGTGCCCTGGACTCTGCCCGCGTCCGCAGCGACGGGGACATTGACGGTGCGACAAAACCGCCTGATCCGGGCGAAAGTGACAGCGCATTGATCTAGATCAACGGTATTTACGTGAGGGACCCTTCTTCTGCAACTAACACGCGATCACTCCCGGTACTGCTGCAAAGAGGAGTGGCATGATAATGTTGCAGCCAAAGATAGAGCGAAATGAACGGTCACCCAACGAAGTGGTGACCGGCGACATGGTCTGGATTCCCGGCGGGACCTTTCGCATGGGCTCCGACCATCATTATCCCGAGGAAGCCCCGGCTCATCGCGTCACGGTCGGTGGATTTTGGATCGACCGCACGCCGGTGACGAACCGCAGCTTCAAGGTGTTCGTCAACGCGACCGGGCACGTGACCACGGCGCAGCTGGTGCCGGACCCAAGGGATTATCCGGGTGCTCTGCCAAAAATGCTCTACGCCGGCTCGCTGCTGTTCTCGCCGCCCGCCCGTGTCGCTGACCTGCGCGACTGGAGCCAGTGGTGGAGCTTCACGAAGGGCGCAAACTGGCGGCATCCCTGCGGGCCCAAGAGTAATATCAAGGAGCTCGACGACCACCCGGTGGTGCACGTCTCCTACGCCGATGCGCTTGCCTACGCAACATGGGCCGGCGCGGACCTGCCGACCGAAGCGGAATGGGAGTTCGCTGCGCGCGGCGGGCTCGATGGCGAAGAGTTTGCCTGGGGCAACGAGCTGACGCCCGGCGGCAGGCACCTGGCGAATACCTGGCAGGGGAATTTTCCGCTGCAGAATGGCTGCGAGGACGGCTATGAGCGCACCTCACCGGTGATGGCGTTCCCGCCGAATGGCTACGGCGTCTACGACATGATCGGCAATGTCTGGGAGTGGACCTCCGACTGGTGGTCCGCAAGACACGCGGCGAAGCCGTGCTGCATTCCGCTCGACCCGCGCGGCGGCCGCGAGGCCGACAGCTTCGATCCATGCCAACCCGAGGTCCGCATCCCCCGAAGAGTCTTGAAGGGCGGCTCGCATCTCTGCGCGCCAAACTATTGCCGCCGCTACCGGCCCGCCGCGCGTCACGCCCAGCCGGTCGATACGTCGACCAGTCACGTCGGATTCAGGTGTGTTGTCCGACCAGCAGCGGTCCAGCCATCCTGAGAGTTTTTCATCGTGTAGGGAGTGTCGAAATGAGCAATAAAGAGATTAACAATCCTGCCGCGCGCGATCAGGCGATCGACCGCCGGAATCTGTTGCTTGGAACGTCTACGCTTGTCGCAGCCGCGGCACTCACATCCGAAGCGCTTGCACAGGCGCAGCGGCCAGCGCCCGGCCCGATGTCGTCGCCTCCCAACGCGGGAAGCCGCAAGCCGAACATTCTCTTCATCATGGGCGACGATATCGGCTGGTTCAACGTCAGCGCCTACAACATGGGCGTTATGGGCTATCGCACACCCAATATCGACCGCATCGGAAAGGAGGGCGCAGTCTTCACCGACTGGTACGGCCAGCAGAGCTGCACGGCGGGCCGCGCCGCCTTCATCACCGGGCAGTCGCCGATCCGCACCGGGCTGACCAAGGTAGGCCTTCCCGGCGCCGCGCTCGGTCTCGGGCCGCTCGACCCGAGCATCGGCGACGTCATGAAATCGTTCGGCTATGCCACCGGACAGTTCGGCAAGAACCATCTCGGCGACCGCAACGAGCACCTGCCGACGGTGCACGGCTTCGACGAGTTCTTCGGCAATCTCTACCATCTCAATGCCGAGGAGGAGCCGGAAAATCCCGACTACCCCAAAAGCCAGCAATTCCGCGCCAAGTTCGGGCCGCGCGGCGTGCTCAAATGCAAAGCGTCCGAAACGGACGACGCGACGGTCGATCCGTCCTTCGGACGGGTCGGCAGGCAGGTGATCGAGAACACCGGTGCGCTCGACACCAAGAGAATGGAAACGATCGACGAGGAGTTTTTGGCTTCGGCCAAGGATTTCATCAAGCGTCAGCAGGCCGTGAACAATCCATGGTTCTGCTACTTCAATTCGACGCGGATGCACATCTTCACGCATCTGAAGAAGGAGTCGCAGGGCAAGACCGGCCTCGGCACCTATCCGGACGGCATGGTGGAGCACGACGGGCATGTCGGTGAGTTGTTGAAGCTGATTGACGATCTTGGCGTCGCCGACAACACCGTCGTGGTCTACACCACCGACAACGGGGCCGAAGTCTTCACTTGGCCTGACGGAGGCACAACGCCGTTCAAGGGCGAAAAGGCGACCAACTGGGATGGTGCGTTCCGCGTACCCTGTCTGATCCGCTGGCCGGGCGTGATCAAGGCTGGAACCATCGTCAACGACGTCTGCGCGCACGAGGATTTCATTCCGACATTTGCGGCCGCGGCAGGCGAGACAGGCCTGGCCGACAAGCTGAGGACAGGCTTTGCGCTCAACGGCAAGACCTTCAAGGTGCATCTCGACGGCCGCAACCTGTTGCCCTTCTTCAAGGGCGAGGTTTCGAGCTCACCGCGCGAAGAGTTCCTGTACTGGAGCGACGACGGTGACCTGATGGCAATCCGCGTCCGGGATTGGAAGGCCTCTTTTATGGAGCAGCACACCGATACGAACCCTCAGGAGCCTCTCGGACCCTGGATGGGGCAATTTACCAAGCTACGCGCGCCGATGCTGTACAACTTGCGATCCGATCCGTTCGAGCGCGGCCCAACCAGCATCCTGTACGCGGATTGGCATGCGCATCGGACATTCCTTCTCGTTCCGGTCCAGGCCGTCGTCGCCAGATATATCGACAGCTTCAAGGAGTTCCCGCCGCGCGCCAAGGCCGCAAGCTTCACGGTCAGCGACGCGATGGAGAAGGTCACAGTGGGTGTCGCGGGCAACAAGTAAAGCTGCAGACACACCAATGAGATCGCGTCGACCGCGACCGTGGTCGAGGCGATTTCCCGGAGCATCCCCGCGGTCCATGGCGACTTGATGCCGCGGTTGGCGCGCCTTGGGCGGGCGGCGGTCGATGGAGCGCGCTCGATGTGTTGTCTGTGCCACAGCGCAGCACAATCGCAGGAGCAATTGGACGGGGCAACCGTAGAGCGACGGCAAAGCAAGTTAGAATATCTCTGGTGGAATCATCGGGGCGACGGGGAGGCTTCAAACGAACAGGCGACGAGGGTGGGAGACTGTAATGGAACGCATCGGGCAGCATTGGAAGACCGCGACATTTGGAAGTCTGTGCGCACTGGGTTTGCTGACATATCCGGGAAATGCCATCGCCGATTCCGGCGGCGTCAGCTTCTGGCTTCCCGGCACATTCGGCAGTCTAGCCGCAGCTCCGGGGGTTCCCGGATGGGCCTACGAGACCATCTACATCCATTTGCAGCAGACCGGCGGCGGAGCGATGAATTTCGTCACCAGCGGCGGTGCGCGCGGCTCGGTCGTGGCCGGTCTCAATGCCCATGCGGACGTCCTGGTGCAAGGCGTCACCTACACCTCCGCAATGCCTGTTCTCGGCGGCCAGGCTGCCTTCAGCGTCTTTGGCGTGCCGGGCAACGTCGGCGTCGGCGTCGACGCCACGCTGACCGGTCCGCGAGGCAATAGCATCTCGGGCTTCAGGAGCGACAATCGCACGAGTTTCGGCGACGTCTTCTATCAGGGCTCGCTGAAATGGAATCAGGGCGTCAACAATGAGATGGTCTACATCATGGGCAACATCCCGAGCGGCACCTATGATGCAAATCGCCTCGCCAATCTGAGCTTTGGTTTCGTGGCCTATGATGTCGGCGCGGGCTACACTTATCTCGACCCGAAGACCGGGCACGAGTTCTCGGTGGTCGGAGGCGTGACCTACAATCTGATGAATCCCGATCTGCAGTACCAGAACGGTATCGACTTTCATCTCGATTGGGGTGCCTCGCAGTTCATCGGCAAGAACTTCCTGGTTGGTGCGGCCGGTTATTACTTTCAGCAACTCACCGGCGACAGCGGCCCTGGCGCGACGCTCGGCCCTTTCAAGGGACGTGTTTTGGGCATCGGGCCGCAGGTCGGCTTCATCTTTCCGGTCGCCGATGGCTATCAGGGTTATCTCAACCTGAAGGCCTACAAGGATTTTGCCGCCGAAAACCGGCCCGAGGGCTGGACCGCCTGGGCCACCTTTGCGATCTCGCCCGCGGCGCCGGAGCCTGCGGCGGCGAAGCCGATCGTGCGGAAATACTAGCATAGAGCACGTAGCCCGCATGATGGTGAGCTGTGAGCGCCCAGGAATAAACCAACGTATAGTCGCACCATTCCGATTGTGGAATGCGACCCTCCCTCGGTACGATGGCGCGATACCAGCGTGCGATGGCTGTAGTCGTCGTTCCGAGTTAGCGGTAACGCGATGGCACGCAGTGCCGAGAGTTGCAGCGGAACCGGACCCGCGAGCCGGCAGTTGCAGGAAGAGGTCGCCGGCGTCGCGCCCGCCGGCCTCTTCTCACTCGTTTCGCCTCCGCGAACAGAGCTCCCATGATCATGGGATGGGTCTGATAAAAGCGACCGTGTAAGAAGCGGCTCTCGTGAATCAGAATTTATCGTGCGGGGCTGTTTTCGAGGGTCGTCATGGATCAGATCTACCTCACCATTGCCGTTGGCAGTCTCACTGTGCTGGTCAGCGCCTATGTGCTGGGCGTCGCGCTTGTTTAGAAAGAAGCCCGCATGAGCGTAGCGACATGCGGGGAGGCCCGGATGTCGCTTCGCTCATCCGGGCTACGTTTGCTGTGCGAGGAAGAACCGCAGCATTTCCCGCGTGGCGTCAGGTCCGCGCGGATCGGTGAAGGAGCCCGCAGGGCTGCCGCCCGACCATGCGTGTCCGGCGCCGTGGATGGTCCAGTGCTCGAAGATGTCCCGGCCGCTCGGGTCGCTATGGATGGTGCGAGTATAGGCATGCCCTCCGGGGACCTGCCCGCGCTGCACCCTCTTTCTCGTGCGCGTCGTTTTCATGCACTGGTCGAGAACCTGATTGCCGTTGTCCGGATGCACGGTCGCGTCGCGATCGCCGTGAAAGACGATGGTCGGCACAGGCGTCCCGTCACTTCGAAGGGCGGTGGCGGCGGACCCGCCGCCCTGTCGCATGGCGACGAACGCGGAGGGAAGGTCGGTCGCGGCGCCGCAGGCGAGGCCGGAATGCACGCCGATGGCGGCGTACAGATCGTCATAGGTTGCGCCCATGACGGCGGCCGCCGCGGCGCCGGCGGATAGTCCGGCGACATAGAC
>Ga0335071_10005181_pt1 | contig 13560 bp, 12 predicted proteins | sample Lox_Sample_15_FD_206724 | JGI IMG/M metagenome (GOLD analysis project Ga0335071, IMG submission 206724) | Soil microbial communities from Loxahatchee National Wildlife Refuge, Florida, United States - Lox_Sample_1.5 | ecosystem: Environmental > Terrestrial > Soil > Wetlands | place: USA... | reverse complement strand
GGAGGAGCCCCACCAGGAACCCACCCCGGCCTGCGGCGTGGATGAGCGCGGCAGCACCGCCCGGGGCCAGCCGCTCGTCGGCGTCGAGCTGCAGGATCCAGTCGCCGCTCGCGGCGCGGGCCGCCGCCGTCCGTGGGGCGGCGAAGTCGTCGTCCCAGGGGCGGAAAATCACCTTGGCCCCGGCGGCACGAGCGAGTTCCGTGGTTCGGTCCTTCGAGCCGGTATCGACGAGCACGATCTCGTCGACGGCACCTCGAGCCGACTCGAGGCAACCGGGGAGAAGGTCTTCCTCGTCGCGAGCGATGACGCACAGGGAGATCCGGGGGCGCACCACGCCCGCGCTTCCGTGCAAGCGCGGTGCCCCGACTCAAACCCGGAGGGGGTTCGCGGGGTTGCGCAAGGAGCGTCAATTCTCCGACGCGGGCAAGAGCCCGCGCCGCGGCAGCGGCAGAACGCTACCTTGGCCTACCGGCCCCGGCCGCGCGAGCGAGAGCCGGCCTTGCTGGACCGGCCGCCCGACGACGCGCCGCGCCGGGTCCCGCGCGCGGCGGCGCGAGAGCGGCTCATGCCACCCTTTCGCCCGATGCGGGAGAAGAACTCCGGCCCGCGGGCGCGCAGGGTAGCCCGTCCTCCCTTGCGCCCCGCTTCGCTGCGGGACCGCTTCGTGGTCCGTCCGGCCTTCCGGCGCGAGCTGCTGTTCGGCATCGTCGATCTCCCGGGGACGGAGCGCCTGCCTTGAGCCGTTCGAGCCGGCCTGCCCACCAGTCCAGCGGGCCTGGCCCCTGGCTGGCGAAGGGTGCGCTTGCTTCGCCCCGCGGAAACGCTGCGCACGGGGTCGCTCCCGTGCAAGCCGGCGGAGCGTTGCCACAGCCCGAACCGGACGCAGATGAGGTCCGCGATCCGCTCGATCTCGTCCGGGCGGAAGGCTCTGAGCCCCCCCGGCGGTGCCGAGTCGGTGACCACGGCGAACACGCGTGGGTCGCGGGCGGCGAGAAAATGGCGCGCAACCGACCGGGAGTGCACCTCCAGGCGCGGGAGCGGCATCGCCCGGAACCCCTCCGCCAGGACGAGGTCGACCGGCGGGAGCAACCGGAGCAGGCCCGCTGCCCCGTCGACCGGCGGTCCGAAGAAGGCCACCCCGTTCGGACCCGCCAGTGCGGCAGCCACTGCCCCGGCCCGGCGAAAGCGTTCCGTATCCTTGCCGCGGACGTCGAGCGGATGCTTGTGGCGCGTGTGCTTCAGGGCCGCCACCCGGAGACCCCGGGCCGAGAGCGCAGGGAGGAGCGCGAGGATGAGCCGGGTCTTGCCCACCCCGCTCGGGCCGGCGATGGAGAGGACCGGCGGGTCTAGTCGCCGTCTAGCACCCATGCTCGCACCTCCGTACCCTCGGCCAGGTCCCCGGCGTCGGCGGGCACGAGGATGAGCGCCTGTGCCAGGGCCGGCCCTCGCACCTGGGCTGCGTCGCGGCCCAGAGGCCGGACCCGGCCGTCGGCGCTGAGCGCCGCCCACAGCAGCCGGGCCCGCCCGGGCCGACCGGCGACCGGCTCGGCCAGCCGGACGGCCACTTCCGGCCGCGTGAGTCGCGCGGCTCCGCAGACGGCGAGCAATGCAGGGCGCCCGAAGACCTCGAAGGCGGCGAGGCACGCGGAAGGGCTTCCCGGCAGCCCCAGGACGGGCGTCCCGGCCAGCAGGCCGAACAGGAAGGGCTTGCCCGGCTTCATGGGCACGCCGTGGAGGCGAACCTCTGCGGCGAGCGCCGCGAGCGCCCGGGGCACGAGGTCGCGCGCGCCCACCGACACGCCGCCGATGGTGATGACGAGGTCCGCCGCGGCCGCGGCGGAGGAGATGGCTTCCCCCACTTCGGCCAGCCGGTCCGGCGCACGGACGGCGCACACCTCCGCTCCCGCCGCCCGGCACAGCGCGGCGATGGCGAGGCCATTGGAGTCGGGAGTGCGGCCCGAGACCAGCTCGTCGCCGGTGGAGATCACGCGGACGCGAGCGGGCCGGTAAACGCGCACGCGCTCCACCCCCACCGCGCGGAGGAGGGCCCGCTGGCGGCCCCCGAGCCGGACGCCGGCGGCCAGAGCGAGTCCCCCGGCCGCGACGTCCTCGCCGGCGCGGCGCACGTTCTCGCCCGGGCGAGCGGGGGTGGAGAAGACGGCGCGATCGCCCTCGGCGCGAACCGCCTCCTCGCGGACCACGGCGTCGGCGCCGGGGGGCAGCGGCGCACCGGTGAAGATCCGGGCGGCCTCTCCCGCGGCGAGCGGTGGTCCCGGTGGATCGCCGGCGAAGACGGTCCGAGTCACGGGTAAGCTGGCCGGGCCGGGCACGTCCCCGGAGCGGACCGCGTAACCGTCCATCGCCGAGCAGTCCACCGGCGGAGCAGGGGCCGCGGCCGCAACGGGCTCGGCCAGCCAGCGTCCGGCGGCCTCCTCGAGCCCGACCGGCTCGCTCTCGACCGGCCGGAGCGCGCGCACCACCGTGGCGCGGATCTGCTCGAGCCTCTCTGGGCGTCCGGTCATGCGAGCAGCCTGGGCCCAGAGACGGCTGGACGCAATTCCTGCGTCAGGTCGGGATTGATCGCGGGCAACACGCAACGTATGCGGGCCCGTACGGGTAAACTCCAGTGGTTACGCGGGCCTGGCAGATGCAAGCCGGCGCAGATCAAGAACATCGTTCCCCCGGAGGATGGAGTGCTCTCGAATGCCCCCGTCTCGGACTGTACCGCATGCGCGCTGGGCATCGCCTCGGCCGGCAGGTGCCGTCTCTCCCCGACCACCCGCGAATCCGGCTCCAACATCTGCGCCCAGGGCGAGCGGCCGAGGAACGTGTACTTCGTGAAGGAGGGTTTTGTCTCGCTGTCGGCTGTCTCGCCCCGGGGGGCGGAGCTGCTCCTGTCCCTGCGCGGTCCCTCCTCGCTGCTCTGCACCGAGGCGCTGCGCAACGAGGCCTCTGCCTTCGAGGTCCGAGCGCTGTCGCGGGTGAAGATCTGCGGCATGTCCGGCGAGGCGATGCTGCAGTGGATCGGGCCGGAGCGCTCCGCCGCCCGCGTCGTGCTGGACCTGTTCTTGAGCGAGGCGCGCCAGCAGCGCGACGAGGTGAACTGGCGGCAGGGGGACTGCCTCTCCCGCGTGGCCCGCTTCGCCCTGGCCCACGCCCGGTTCCTGGCCGACCGGCCGACGGCGGTGCGCAAGCAGGTCGTGGCGAGGCTCCTGGCGATGCGGCCCGAGACGCTGTCCCGCTGCTTGACGAGGCTGGAGAAGGAGGGCGTGGTGGACGCGGCACGGGGCGTACGGGTCCTCGACCACCGCCGGCTCGCCGCCATCGCCAGCGAGGAGGGTCCGGCCTAGGCTGCCAGGCCGCGTCGACGGGGAGTTCCGCCCCGCCGGCCTGCGGGGAGTGGCGGCTTCGACCGAGGCCCATGCCCGAGGGGCCCTGGCCTGCTACAAAGAGGGGCAGGCAGACACGTGAAAGGACCGCCATGCGCCTGGGAATGGGCGAGTTGCTCATCATCTTCCTCATCGTCGTCGTGCTGTTCGGCGTGAACCGCCTTCCGCAGATCGGGGCGGGCCTGGGCCAGAGCATCCGCGGGTTCAAGAAGGCGCTGAACGGCGAGGACGACAAGCCGAACACGCCGCCCGCCTCGGGGCCGTCGGACCAGGGTCCGCCGAAGACGTAGTTGCGGGCCGCCGGCCCTTGCTGCGCTGCGGCAACGAGGCGCCGAGGCGCGACGCCCCGCGCAGAGCCCTTCTCTTTCGGCGAAACGTCTCTATTCCTTGGATCCCACCCCTTCGCGGAGGACCCACGGATGTGCGTCTCCATCACGCCGGCCGCGAAACCGTCCACGCTCAACGTGCAGGTGAGCTCCTCCTTTCTCGTCGAGGACGCGCGGCGGATAGGCGCCGCCATTGCCCGGGTCTTACCGGGGACAGAGGTGGACATCGACTTCCGGCAGGTGGTTCATTTCCAAGGCCCGGCGCTGGCCTGCCTCGCCGAGGCCATGTGTTCCGACCGGGCCCGGGTCCTCGTGCATGGCATCCCCGACCACGAGCGCAAGCTGCTCGGGTACTTGGGCGCGCCCTCGACCGCTGCTCGCGGCGAGCCGGGCGGAACCCGCTGACGGCCTTCGCGCAAACCTCCCCCCGAGGGCTCGCGAAGGCGGCCGTCCCGAGCGGGCTTGGCGCTCGCTCCCTCGTGGCACGCGGTGGGCCGAAATCCCCACCGGATTCGCAGGCTGAGGCCGAATAGACGCCCTCCCACCGGGCAGTCGGCCGGCCGGCCCGGCCGTCTCTTACGTCGGCTCCTTACCCGCTCGGCGCTGGCACCACCGTTGCTGTCCCATGGCCCGGGACGCGCACCATGCAGCCGAGCTCCGCCGCTCGAGCCATCTCTCGACGCCGTCGTCGGGTGGGCCCTGGTGGACGCACGGCGCCCGCGGTTCGCGGGGAGCGGCTGGTTCCCGGCGAGCCCTTGGACGCGGGCGTTGCCGTGCGGGGGAGAAGACGGCTCCGGGCTCGCGGCGGGCCGGCGGGTGATGGTGACGCGTCCCGTTTTCCGCAGACCCCTTGACCGGAGGTGGGCCGTGTTCCAACGCGTGCTGGCTGCGGTCGACGGCTCCGATCCCTCGCTCAAGGCCGTTCGCCTGGCGGCCGAGGTGGCGCGGCGGTTCGGCGGCCGGCTGACGCTGGTCCACGTGGTGCCCCGCCTGCTCCTCCCGCCGGACGTGTATGGGCTCACCATCGCCACGGTGGAGAAGGAGCACCGGGCCTACGCCGAGTCGGTGCTGGCCGGCGCGGTGGCGGCGGTGGAGGGGCCGGGCCTGGAGGTGTCGACCACGGTGCTCTTCGGTCCGCCGGCCGAGACCATCGCCGAGCAGGCCGCCGCAGCGGAGGTCGGACTGGTGGTGGTGGGAAGCCGCGGTCACGGCGCGGTCGCCCGGATGTTCCTGGGCAGCGTGTCCGACCGGCTGGTGCACATCTGCGGAAAGCCGGTACTGGTGGTCCACTGACGCCCGGCCCGGCTCGACACCCGGTTGACCCTACGCCCGCCCGGCCCTATCTACGCACCATGCCCGAGACGGTCCTCGACGAGCTGAAGCGCTACATGGGCTTCGGCGAGCCGGACCAGAGGGCCCTCGCCGCGCTCCACGCCGCGGCTGCGCCCCGGCTCGAGGAGGTGGCCACGGTCTTCTACGATCGCATCCTGGTGCACCCCGAGGCTCGCCGGGCGCTCCAGGGCGGCGAGAGCCGGGTGGGCCACCTCAAGGTCACGCTTCGGGCGTGGATGGACCGGATGTTGCGCGGCCCCTGGGATGCCGCCTACTGGGAGGACCGCGAGCGGATCGGTCGCACCCACGTCCGCATCGGCCTGCCCCAGCACTACATGTTCGGTGCCATGAACGTGGTCCGCTCCGAGCTCTCCCGCATCGCCTTCCAGCGGTTCCGGGCCGAGCCGGAGCAGCTCGAGGCGGTCCGGACGGCGCTCGGGAAGATCCTGGACCTCGAGCTGGCCATGATGCTCCACACCTACCGCGAGGACCTCCTCGCCCAGCAGGTTCGGAGCGAGCGGCTCTCCACCTTCGGCCAGCTGGTGGGCTCGATCGGCCACGAGCTGCGCAACCCCCTGGGCGTCATCGACACCTCGGTCCACATCCTGCGCAAGCACCTCGGCGGGGAGGACCCGCGCGCCTTCAAGCACGTGGAGCGGATCTCCCAGCAGGTGGGGGTGGCCAACCAGATCATCTCCAACCTCCTGGACATGATCCGCGACAAGCCTCTGGTCCGGGCGCCGGTGCGGCTGGCCGGGGTGGTCGAGGAGGCGGCCGGGTCGGTGCCGCGGCCCGAGGAGGTGGGGCTGTCGCTGGAGGGCCTCGAGGCGCTGCCGCCGGTGGAGGGCGATCCGGGCCAGCTCCGCCAGGTCTTCGCCAACCTCATCGAGAACGCGGTCCACGCCGCCTCGCCCAGCGGCCAGGTCCGGGTGCGGGGCCTGAGCGGGCCGGGGCTCGTGTCGGTCGATGTCGAGGACAGCGGACCGGGTGTCGATCGAGCCACCCGGCGCCGGCTGTTCGAGCCGCTCATCACCACCAAGGAGCGGGGGGTGGGGCTGGGACTGGCGCTCGTGAAGCGAATCGCCGAGCGGCACGGGGGCAGCGTGGCCTACGCCGACCGGCCCGGCGGCGGCGCGCGCTTCACGGTCCAGCTCCCCATTCCGGTCGATCCCACATGACCCCTCCTGCGCCGCGGCTCCTCGTCGTGGACGACAACGCCGAGCTGGCCGACAACCTCGCCGAGATCCTACGCGACGGAGGCCACGCGGTCCGCTGCGCCCCGAGCTGCGCGGAGGCGATGCGGCTTTGCGCGCTCGAGCCCTTCGACGTGGCGCTCGTCGACCTGCGCCTTCCCGACGGCGACGGGACGACGCTGGCCCAGAGGCTCAAGGGGCTCGTCCCCGACGGCCAGGTGGTTCTGCTCACCGGCTTCGCCACCGTGGAATCGGCGGCCCGTGCCGTGCGGGCCGGCGCCTGCGCCTACCTCGTCAAGCCCTGCGCCACCGACCACCTGCTCCTCACCGTGGAGCAGGCCATGCGCCAGGTTCGGCTGGTGGCCGAGAAGCGGGAGCTGGCGCGGCGCGCCCAGATCGCGGAGAAGCTGGCGGCGGTCGGGACCATGACCGCCGGCCTCTCCCATGAGATCCGCAATCCCCTGAACTCCGCCTCCCTGCAGCTCCAGGTCCTGGCGCGGCGGGTGAGCCGCCTCCCACAAGGGGAGCAGACCCCGCTTCTCGAGCCCCTGCGGCTGGTGCAGGACGAGATCCGCAGGCTGGACCGTATCCTCGAGGATTTCCTGGAGTTCGCCCGCCCGCGCGAGCTGGTCCACCGACCGGTGGACATCTCCGCGGCGCTCGACAAGGTGCTCGATCTGCTGGCCGGCGAGTTCGAGCAGCGGGGGGTTCGCCTCGAGCGCCGGCTCGACCGGTCAGCGCGCGCCTGGGGGGACGAGGAGCGGATCCGCCAGGTGCTCTTGAACCTCGGGCTCAACGCCCTCCAGGCGGTAGGGGAAGGTGGCCGAGTGTGTGTAACCTGCTCGGCTCCACTGGCGGTCGGCGCCGAGCCGGCCCGGGTGGAGCTGACGGTCGACGACGACGGCCCCGGGATTCCCCCCGAACTTCGCGAGCGAGTCTTCGAGCCGTTCTTCACCACCCGCCCTCAGGGGACGGGGCTGGGCCTCTCCATCGTCCACGCCATCGTGGTCCAGCACGGCGGCACCATCGAGGCGCTTGAGGGTCCGCTGGGCGGGGCACGGCTCGCCGTGCGCCTTCCCTCGGCGGACTGAGGGTGTCCCGGCCGCGGCAGCGCGCCCCGGACGTCACACTCCGGTCGGAGGGCGTTCCAACGGACAGGGAGCGAAGGCTCCCGCTGGCCACGGTGGGGGATCGAGAGGGCCCCGTCTGCTTCCCTTGCGGACGGGGCTCTTGCTCCATCTGGCCGGCAGCAGAGCCTACCGTGACCGGCTGCGCCGCTCCTTCACGATGGCCGCCAGGCGGGCCTTGATCCGCTCATAGCGCTTACGGAGCGTGACCGCGTCGACGGTGCGTCCCTCGACGGACAGCACTTCGGCCACCTCTTCCCAGGCGAGTTCCTGGTCGAGCCGGAGCGCGAGCAGGGTCTGGTCCTCGGCGGTCAGCTCGGCGCGCAGGACCTCCAGCTCCTGGCGCAAGCTCTCGAGGCGAACGGCGGTGTTGGTCCGGACCTGGTCGGCGAGGTGGGAGGCGGCGCTCGAGGGGAGCGCCTCCCGCAGGCGGCGCCAGGCATCCTCCCGGACCTTCATGGCCGCGCTCCAGCCGGCCTTGAATGCCCAGGTCTTGACGGTGGATCGCCCCTCGAAGTTGGGCATCCCGCGCCAGACCTGCTCGGCGAAGAGGGAGAAGGCGTCGGCGGCGTCGGTCTCGTTGCCGAGGAGCCGGTGCAGGTAGCCGAGCACGCGCGGACCGTACCCGCGGATGACCTCGGTGGCCGCCTCGCGGTGCTCGCCCCTGGCGAGCAGCGTCCCCACGCGCCGCTCGAGCTCGGTGGGGTCGACCATCTTCCCACCTTAGACGACAGGGGCCCGGCGGTCGAGCGACCGGGGCCGGGGGCGACGCCCGGCCGCACCGCGCCCGGCGCTCACCCCGGGGAACGGTCGCGGGCAGGCTCGAAGGCGCCGCGGTCGCCCCTGGCAAGCAGCTCGGCCAGGGCGGCGGTGATGGGCTGGCCGGTCCGCTCCTCGACGAACCCCCACTGCCCGCTCGGGTTCATCTCCAGGAAGTACCAGGAACCGTCGTCGCTGCGGCGAAGGTCAGCCGCGCCGAACACGAGCCCGAGATCGCGCCGGAGGCGGCACAGCCCTCGCTCCACCTTTGCGGGCAGGGCGCAGGGGGCGAACCGGCACTGGCTCTCGACCCCGCGGTAGTCGTCGGGCGAGGACGAGCGGCGGGCGTCGATCTCGGCGGCGAAGACCTGATCGCCGACGAGGGTCACCCGCACGTCCACGCCGGGGATGTGCCGTTGCAGGATGAGCGGAGCGTGACGGATGATCCCAAGCCGGGCGCGGTCGCCCGGGGTGACCCGGCGGGCCCGCCGCCAGTCGGCGGGGGAGGAGTGGAGGGCCTTGTGGACCGCTCCGGCGCGGCCGCAGCTTGCCAAGAACGCGCGCGCCTCGAGCGGGTCGCTCGTCACCAGCGTCGCCGGCACGAGCAGGGCGGCGCGCTCGGCGATGGCGAGCTGGAAGGTCTTGAGCCCGGCCATCTCGCCGCGCCAGGGGTGATTCACGAAGAGCGCGTGCCGCTCGAGCAGGGCGAAGAAGCCCATGAGGGCATCGCCGGCCTGCCGGACGGCGAAGGCGGCATGGGCGCGGCCCAGGCGCCGCGAGGCGCGCAGGGGCAGGGGCCGGCGCCACCAGACGGCGGAGATCCGCTCCGCTTCGAGCGGGGAGCGGCCGTCGAGGCGGATCTGGCGGGTGTGGCTCCCGCCGTAGGCCAGGGCGACGGCGCCCCGGCGTGGCAGCTCGGAGGTGTCGAGCACCGCCACCTCGGCGCCCCGGCGGGCCAGGGCGTCGAGGAGCGGTGCTGCGTGCTCGTCGCCGGGATAGGTGACGGCGAGGATCACTTCCCGCGCTTCTTGGCCTTGGTGGTGCGCTTGGTGGCCTTCTTCGGCGCCCCCATGGCCCCCGTCTTCCGGGGCGGCTTCTTCTTCGACCCCTTGGTCATGCGCCGGCTGGGTCCGACGAGGTCCTGGACGTCCCTGGAAGCACCGCTGGTGTTGTCTGGCATGGACTCCCCCTTTGCGTTGCGACGGTACGGCTACGACGACAGGCGTTTGCGGAGGGCTCGGGCACGCTTCACGATGGGAAGATCGGGATCCGCTCGGGCCATGAGCCCGAGCAGCTGGTCGAGGTCGGCGCGGGCGGCTACGCCGTCGCCGAGGTGGAGGTGTGCCTCGGCGGAGAGCAGGAGCGAGCGGGGATAGGCCCACGCCCGCCAGAATCGGTTGGGCGGCAAGCGGCGGAACCGCTCCACCGCGGCCAGGGTCCCGAGGTCGTCTCCGGTGGACGCGCTCAGCTCGGCGAGGAGGTAGGCCGGTGCCAGGCCGTAGCTGGGCCAGGGGTTGCGGGCTTCCAGCCGGGCGAGCGTGGCGGCGGCCGAGGTGGCCTCGCCCATCTTCCAGGCGCGCGCCGCCTGGTACTCCTCCAGGGCGATTCGGTCGAGCGAGGGGGCGAGCTGGTCGGCGTGCCGGAGGTCGCCGAGGAGGGCGAGCACCGTGGCCAGGTCGGCAGCGTATTCGGGGTCGAGCGCCTGGGCGCGGGCGGCGTAGGCCCACACGCGCCGCGGGTCTCCGGTCACCGCTGCGATGATGGCCTTGCGCCAGGCGCTTTCCGCGGCCCTCCGCTCGGTCGCCTCCTCGCACGACTGGAGCGCCGCCCGGAGGCGGCCCTGGGCGGTGAGCGAGGTCTCGATGATGAGGCGGGGGATGGGGCCCGGAGGCATCCGGCGGCCCACCTCCTCCACGCCGAGATAGTCTCCCGCCGCCTGCAGGGCGTAGCGGAGGGTGTCCAGCTCGCGGTCGCCGAACTCGTCGACGGCACGCCGGGCGACCCGCACGGCCGCATCGCGCTCCCCCAGCCAGACGTAACCCTCGACCAGCACTCCGGCCCGGCGCGGGGCCTCGGGCTCGAGGCGAGCGACGAGCCGCCGGACCCCGGCGAGCTGGCCGGCCAGTCCCAGGTCGCTGACCAGCGCCGTCCAGGCGTCGTCCCGGTCCGGCTCGACGGTCACGAGCTTCTCCGCGTACCGGGCCGCCTCCAGCCACTCGTCCCTCGAGCCGTGGAGGACCTCCGCCGCCCGGAGCAGGTGTGCGTCCTCGGGGGAGACGGCGAGCAGCTGGTCGTAGATCTGGAGAGCCTCCTCCGAGCGGCCGTCCACGCGCGCCACCAGGGCGCGCACCAGCTGCGCCTCCCGGGCCGGGAGCCGGCCGATCGCCTCCAAGGCCGCCCGGAGGTGCGGGCGGGCCACCTCGCCGGAGTTGCCGGGACGGAAGCTCAGGTCTGCCAGCTGGTAGTGGGCGAGCGGGAAGGTGGGATCGAGGGCCAGGGCCCGTTCGAAGAAGGCGACGCACCGGTACTCGTCGTCGCTGGCGAGATCGGGCCGGGCGACGCAGTCCAGGCCCTCGTAGTAGAACCGCGCCGCCTCGGGGCTGGCGGTGACCGCCTCGGCGACCGGCACCCGCAACTTCCGATCGGGGGACCGCTCGTTGAGCTCGCGCCGGACGCGATCGGAGAGCCGATCCACCGCTCCGGCGAGTTCGCTGGGTCGCTCGAGCCGCGTCCGCGCCTCGAAGAGCGCGCGGCCGGTCTCCGACTCCACCGCCCGGACGGCGATCGTCGAGCGGCCGTCCTCCTGCCAGGCCCTGGGCACGAGCAGCACTGCCGCCCCGGCGAGCCGCGCCAGCTCCCTCCCGCTCTCGGCGTCGATCCGCGCCGGCACGCCCAGCCCGGCCGCCCGGGAGACGTAGGAGAGCCGGCTCGGGGGCACCACCCGGACGCGCGGCGAGGGCTCGAGCGCGGTGGCGAGCAGCCCGGGCACGGCCTCGAGCCCCGGCTCGCCGGCACCGTCCATGGCCGCCACCACCACCTTGACCTGCTCTCCGGCCGGCGCCTCGCGGTGCAGTAGCAGCCAGCCGGCGGTGGCCAGCGCCACCCCGGCCACGCCGAGCGCGGCACCCATGACCCGCCGCCGTCCCACCGAGTCGCGCGCGTGGCGCAGGGCGAGGAGGGTGTCGCGCACGGCGCGGGCATGGGCCGGCCTCAGCTCCGGCTCGCGATCGAGCAGCGATCGCACCAGCCGGCGCAAGCGCCGGGGCCCGACACCCGAGGGAAGCCGGGGCGTCTCCCCCGGCTCCAGCGCCTCGCTCCACCCCTTGTCGACCTGGTAGGGGAATGCGCCGGTGAGCGCCTGGTAGAGGATCACCCCGAGCGCGAACAGGTCGGTCCGGGCGTCGCCCTGGTCCCCCTCCCACTGCTCCGGCGCCATGTAGGCCGGGGTGCCGCCGTCGTTGGCCCCATCTCGACCGAACAGATGGGCGAGCCCGAAATCGAGCACCTTCACCGCGCCGTCCGGAGCGAGGTGGACGTTGGCGGCGGTCAGGTCGCGATGGATCACCCCCGCGCCGTGAGCGTGCACCAGGGCGCGCGAGACGGCGATCCCCACCTCGAGCACCTCGTCGAGGGGCAGCGGTGCCGAGCGGCACCGCTCGGCCAGCGACTGGCCGCGCAGCATCTCGAAGACGAGGTAGGGCCCGGTGGGCCCCTGCCCGAAGTCGTGCAAGGTGACGATGTTGGGGTGGTTGAGCCGGGCGACCGCCTCGGCCTCGCGCATGAGCCACTGGTTGCCGCGGGCCGCGATCCGGGTGCCGGGCTTCACCACCTTGAGCGCCACGGTCCGGTTGAGTTCGCCGTCCTCGGCCTCGTAGACCACCCCGAACCCGCCCCGCCCCAGCTCCCGCACCAGCCTGAACCGGCCGATGCTCCCGCCCGGCTGCACCTCGGGGGCCCACGACTCGGCGACCGCGACCTCCTGGGTGCGCACCATCTCCGCGAGGAGCGCCGAGAGCTGCGTCGACAACCGCTCGTAGCTCTTGGGCTCGACCGGGGCGTCGCCGCTCTCGCCTGTCGCCGGTGCTGGACCGTCCACGGGCAACCCTGGGAACGGCGTTCGTTCTACCAGAACGAGGGGCACTCGTCGCCTGGGGTGCAGGGGCCGAGCGCGCAGAGCGCCTTTGGACGCCGATCGTGCCGCCGGCGCCGCACCCCGGGCCGGCGCGGGGGGCCACCCGCCGGGGCGTGCCTACTCGGTGGCTTCCGACTTGTCGAGATCGCCCCCGCGGCGGGCGTCACGCCCTCCGGCGGCGTACTCCTTGAGCCGGTACTGGATCTTGCGCACGCTGATCCCCAGGATCTCGGCGGCCCGGGAGGTCGAGCCGCCCACCATCTCCAGCGTGCGCAGGATGGCCTCCCGCTCGATCTCGTAGAGGGTGGCGCCGGGGATGAGCGCGCCCGGGACCCGCTCCCGGGGGCGGGGCCCGCGGAGCGTGGGGGGAAGATCGTCGGCGGTGAGCTCCGCGCTCTTCGAGAGGACCACCGCCCGTTCGACCACGTTCTCCAGCTCGCGGACGTTGCCGGGCCAGTCATGGCTGAGCAGGGCGTTGAGCGTGCCCGGGGCGAGCCCCTTCACCTCCTTGCCGTAGGCCCGCCCGTACTTCTCCATGAAGTGGGAGACGAGCGCCGGGATGTCGCCCTTGCGCTGCCGCAGGGGCGGCAGGGTCACTGCCACCACGTTGAGCCGGTAGTAGAGGTCTTCGCGGAAGCGGCCGGTCTTCACCTCGGCAGCCAGGTCGCGGTTGGTGGCGGCGACGAGGCGGACATCGACCTTGATGGTCTGGGTTCCCCCCACCCGCTCGAACTCCTTCTGCTGCAGGACCCGCAAAAGCTTGATCTGGAGTGCCGCCGAGATGTCGCCGATCTCGTCCAAGAACAGGGTCCCCCCATCGGCCAGCTCGAAGCGTCCTTCCTTGCGGCCCAACGCGCCGGTGAAGGAGCCCTTCTCGTGGCCAAACAGCTCCGACTCGAGCAGCGTCTCGGAAAGGGCGGCGCAGTTCACCTTGATGAAGGGCCGGTCGGCCCGCGGCGACTCCTCGTGCAGCGCCTGGGCGATGAGCTCCTTGCCGGTGCCGGACTCGCCCAGGACCAGCACCGTGGCGCGGGTCGGTGCGGCCCGCTTCACCACCTCGTAGACCGCCTGCAGCTCGGGGGCGTCGCCGACGATGTTGTGGAACCGGTACCGCTCGCGCACTCGCTCCCGGAGGTTGGCGGTGTCCCGCTGGAGCCGGAGCTTCTCCAGCGCCTTGTCGAGGATGACCAGCACCGCGTTCGCGTCCAGGGGCTTCACGAGGTAGTTCTCGGCGCCGGCCCGCATCGCCTCCACCGCCGCCTCGACGCTGGCGAAGGCGGTGGTCATGACGAAGACGGCATC
>Ga0335071_10005179_pt1 | contig 13562 bp, 12 predicted proteins | sample Lox_Sample_15_FD_206724 | JGI IMG/M metagenome (GOLD analysis project Ga0335071, IMG submission 206724) | Soil microbial communities from Loxahatchee National Wildlife Refuge, Florida, United States - Lox_Sample_1.5 | ecosystem: Environmental > Terrestrial > Soil > Wetlands | place: USA... | reverse complement strand
CAGCGCCATCCAGCTGCCTCGCTGGGCGAGATCACGCCGCGTGTAGAGCCACAGATACAGCAGGGACAGCACGAGGTACACGAAGATGATCGTGATGTCCCAGATCATCGGCGACATCCAGTGCGCGTGGATGACGAGGTTGAAGATCCGGTCGGCGCGGCCGAGGTCCGGGATGATGAGCATCGCCGCCGTGGCCACGGTGACCGCCGCCTCGAGCACCGCCAGCCTGACGATGGGCCGGAACTGGTCGACATGGAAGAGCCGGCCGGCGGAGGCGATGATCAGACCGCCCGCCGAGAGACCGACGAAGAACATGAAGCTGATGATGTAGAGCCCCCAGATCACGTTGTCGCGCATGTGCGTGATCTGCAGGCCGTGGCTCACCTGGTAGATCCAGACCCCGAAGCCGATGCCCATCAGCACCAGCAGGATCACGATCCACCAGAGGAAGCCGCGGCCGCGGCGAGCTTCGGCGGCCGCGGGAGCGCCGGTCGCAATGGTGCTCACAGCGACCCACCTCCTTCAGCGCTCGGTCCGGTGCGGTACAGGTAGTGCACGCTCGGCTCCGTGCCGCGCTCGGGGAAGACGACGTAGGACGGCCGCTCGCGCAGCAGCTTGGACACGGCGCTGTCCGGGTCGTCCAGGTCCCCGAACGACCGCGCGCCGGTCGGGCAGGCGACCACACAGCGGGGCTCGAGTCCGTCCTGGACGCGCTGCACGCAGAACGTGCACTTCTCGACCACGCCCTTGGGCCGTGGCGCCACGTCGCCCACCGCGGCGACGTCCGGCGCCGGGTCCTGCACCGGCGCGCGCCAGTTGAAAACGCGGTTGTTGTACGGGCAGGCCACCATGCAGTACCGGCAACCGATGCAGCGGTCGTAGTTCACGTTGACGATGCCGTTGTCCATCTTGTAGGTCGCCTGCGTCGGGCACGCCTTGACGCACGGCGGGTTGTCACAGTGGAAGCAGTTGGTGGACTGGTACGAGAGCGTGAGGTCGGGATAGGTGCCGGCCGGGACATCGATGTTGTCGCCGCCGATGGTGAGCACCCGCAGCCAGTACAGGCCGATACCGACGTCGTTCTGCTGCTTGCAGGCTACGGCGCAGGTCCAGCAGCCGATGCACTTGTCCTGGTCGATGACCATCCCGAGGCGTGTGGCCTTCTGAAGGGCCGGGTCGGGAACGTCGCCCGGCGGGAGAGCCGTCGTCATCGCACACCTCTCTTCACGGCGGTCGCAGGGATGAGGGTCGAGGTCATGGCCATCACGCCCTCTCCACCTGCACGAGGCAGTCGTAGTAGGCGGCGTTCGACGGGAAGTTGGGGATGACCGACTGCGCCGGGTTCTTGATCTGGTGTGTGAGGTTGTTGGGGTGACCCTCGACGTACTGGTGGACGGTGAGCGTGTCCCAGCCGCCCTGGTAGCAGTTGCAGACGCCCGGCTTGATCGCCTGGGTCAGCCGGGCGTGGACCTTCATCTCGCCGCGGTCGTTGAACACGCGCACGACGTCGCCGTCGGCGATCCCGCGCGAGGAGGCGTCCTTCGGGTTGATCTCGAGGAACCCCTGTCCGTCACTCGTGATCTCGTTCATCCAGGCGAGGTCGCAGTACTGGGAATGGGTGCGGAACTTGGTGTGGGTCGAGAGGAAGGTGAGCGGGTACTTCTTCGCGAGCGGGTTGTTCCTGGTCGCCTCGATCTGCTCCTTGTAGCCGCAGACCTCCTGCTCGTAGGGGATCATCATCTCGACGTAGAACTCGATACGCCCCGACTTCGTCGGGAACTCCTTGTTGAAGAAGGGTGCGTAGGGCACCGTGGGCATGTTGAGGTGCGGCGCCCCGTTCTTGAGCTGGTCCCAGGTGAGGCCGGTGACGGTGGAGTCGGCGCCAGCAGGGTCGCCGATGTGCATCAGCTCGGTCAGATACTCGTCCGGGGTCTTGTCGAAGTATTTGCCGTACCCCATCTTCCGAGCCACCATGCTGACCTGGTCCAGGTCCGACTTGGACTCCCACAGCGGCTTCACCGCCGGCGCCATGTACTGCAGGTAGAAGCTGTTGGACGAGAGCAGGTCGGTCTTCTCCAGGTAGGTGCAGGCCGGCAGCACCACGTCGGCAAGGTCGGCCGTGGCCGACATCACGTAGTCGCTCACGACGAGGAAGTCGAGCGACCTCAGCGCCTTCTGGACCTTGTTGCGGTCGGACATCTGCTGCGCGTAGTTGTCGACCATGAACCAGGCGGCGCGCAGCGGATGTGGCTTGTCGTTCAGCATCGCGTCACAGGCGTCGATGGGCTCCATGACGGTGAACATCGTGGTGCCCTCGGGGGCCCACCAGGCGGGCAGGTCGAAGGCGAGCGTCGTGAGCCCGCCGGCGAACGTGGTGACCCCGCCTCCGTGCACGCCGATGTTGCCGGTGAGCGCCTGGAGCGTGAGCAGGGCCTGCATGGTGAGGTCGCCGCGATACCAGTGCGAGAGCGCGAAGCCGAGGCGGATGCCGACGGGGTGCTGGCCCGACCAGAGGCCCGCGAGTCGCTTGATGTCGTCGACGGACAGGTCGGTGATCGAGGCCGCGTACTCCGGGGTGTACTGCGCGACCGCATCGGCCAGCACCTGCATCGCGGTCGGCGCCTGCATGCCCCCGACCGCGTACGTGCCCAGAAGCTGCGGCGCGCGGACGGAGCCGGCGCGCGCCGTCTTGCCGTTCGGCCCAGCCACGACGTAGTCGTCGCCGCCCAGGCCGACGTCGCCGGAGCGCAGGAACTTCTTGGTCGCCGGGTCGATGAGGAACGGTGCGACCGTGTACTTGGCGACGTAGGTCGCGTCGTAGGCCTTCGTCGCGATCACGTGGTTGATGACCGCGTCGATCAGCGCGACGTCGGTGCCCGGTGTGATCGGCATCCAGAAGTCCGACCCCGCGGACGTCGCCGTGAAGCGCGGGTCGACGGAGACGATCGTCGCCCCGTTGCGACGCGCCTCCTCCACCACGCGCCAGTCGGGGATCGAGGTCTCGGCGACGTTGTTGCCCCAGAGCACGATGACCTTGGAGGAGAGGAAGTCGGTCGACTCGTGCCCGTCGAAGAAGCCGCCGCCGTTGCTGGGGTTGGCCGGGTCGACGAGCACGTAGTTCCACCCCGCGGGCGTCGAGCTGTCGCCCTCGTTGTCGCCCTCGAAGTCGCCGGCCACGGCGCCGATCACGCTGGCGAAGCGGAACCCGACCCCGACCACACCCTCGAGCAGGCTGAGGGACCCCGTGTACGGAGCGATCCACACGGAGTCCTTGCCGTACTTCTGCTGGACCTTCGTCAGGTTGTCGGCGATCAGGGTGGTCGCCTCGTCCCAGCTGATGCGCTGCCACTTGCCCGAGCCGCGGTCGCCGACCCGCTTGTAGGGGTACTTGATGCGGTTGCCGCCGTAGAGGTTCTCCTGCTGCGACACGCCGCGCAGGCAGATGCGCGGCGGATACGCCTGCGGGATCGGCGTCCCGGCGATGGTCGTCGCGTCGTACATCGCGCCCTCGACCAGCTTGACCTTGCCGTCGGCCACGTGGACGAGGTGACCGCAAGCGCCGTCGCAGTTGTTGGAATGGCCGGTTCGCACCAACGTCTCAGGCGCCGGTGCCGGGGCTCCTTCCGCAGGCTCGAGCGCGCCGAGGAGTTGCTCGGAGCCGAGGGCGCCGACGGCTGCGGCCGCACCGGCCGTCAGCGCCGCACCCTTGATGAACGTTCGTCTCGTGAACCTCCAGTCGTCGGAACCATCCAGGGTGACCTTCGGGTCACCGCCGACCGGGGCTTCAGGCCCGGACATGCACCGCCTCCTTTCGTGCCGTGGCCGAGCGAGCCGGGCACGGCGGGGCGCCCGACTCGTCGGCTCCTTTCCAAGCACGAGGAGGTCCGGCCGTTTCCGTGCCGGGCCCACGCCGGCGCCGCTTGAGCGCTGGCCCACGGTCTCTCCGCGGTACGGCCCCACATCCAAGGCGCAGCCGTAGGACAGGGGGCTCGGAGCCACGGGACAAGGCTAGGCGACCCCGCGGCGGAGCGGCAGGCTGAGGTGAGTCCGCGGCTTTCTCTCCTCTTTGCGGGCGCGGCGCGCTCGACGATACTCACTTGTCGCAGCACTTCCCGCAGCTGTCGCAACAAAAGCCGCAGTTGTCGCAAGGCTGCCTGCAGACGGCCGGTGCCGACTTTGACTTCAGTCCGCGGGTACGGCAAGCTCGACGGGCCGATGCCCACCTCCGGGCAAGCCGCATGATCGAAGAGCCTCGCACATTACACGCGCAGCGGTTCCTGTGGATGGACGAGCCCCAGCGCCCGTACGTCCGCTTCCAGCGCGTGTCGGACCGGCACTTCGTGGTGTGGGTGGCGGCCGCGGAGAGCCTCAGCAAGGACGACCTCGGCGACGTGCTGCTCGACAGTCACAGCGACGACGGTCTGGTGCGGAGCCTCATCCGTTTCGCGGGCTACGAGCTCACCCCTACCGAGGAGCAGCTGCTCGCGCGCTACCGCAGGGGTGACACAGGACCTGACTTCTGGCAGGCCGTCGACGCGGCAGGACTCCGGCACACGCCGGCGCGTGAGCGTGCCGCGAGGCGCCGGCGCCGGGGGCACCCGGCCCCGCTCTCGACGGCGGCTCCGTTCGTCGCCCTCACCAAGGCGCTGACCCGCACCGACGAGACGGACTGGACGCGTGCGCCCGGCGCCGCGCCCGTGAGCCGGCACGTCTTCGCCAAGTTCCGCATCCGGCTGGCCGACGAGGGCGGAGCGGCCGGCCTCACCAACTGGTTCCCGGCCCGTCGCGAGGGGTACGCCGGCGATGCCACGGCTCTGGTCGCCCGCTACGGGGGTCAGAAGGCCTGCCTGACCGCGCAGGCGTGCACGCAGCTCGCCGCGCGGCGGCCGGGCGAGGCGATAGACTTCGACGAGATCCTGCACGAGTTCGGTCACAAGCGCCCGCCCGGGCGCGTCGACCCGGAGGCCTACCTGCGCACGGCGAAGCATCAGGCGTTCGGGCGCATCCTTCTCGGCACCCGGGCCGCGGCCCTCGGCGAGCTGCGCGGTGTCGACGACGAGCTCGTCGGTCACGAGGCCTGGGCGCTGTACGCCGTCGACCACGTCTCGTTCGATGCAGACGGCACTCCGGCGACCATCACCTTCGCGCCGACCGGGCTGTCTCGCCTCCTCGCCCGGGATCCCACGAGCCTGCAGTACCTCGGCAACGTGCGCGACCTGCTCGTGCTGCCCGACACCACGCCGGGACGGTGGGCGATGTCCATCCTGTTCGCCCTCCGCCTGCACTGGCGGCTCAACGTGCGCCGAGCCGTCCAGCACCTCAACACCGGCGGTGAGCGCGCGGCGCTCGAGTTCGCACCGATCTCTCGACGCGGACTCTTCGCCATCATGCGGCCCGACCCGCCGACGCCGGACGACATGCTCGACGGCCACGACCCCCGTCGCGCCCTCGTCTACTTTGAAGAGGCGATGCGCCTGCTGACGGGGCGCCGGGATTGTCGCGGACGGAACGGGCGGCAGGCGCACGTGAGCTACTGGAGAGAACTGCCCACGCGGCACGCCCGTGACGGGCGCGAGCCGTGGGAGCTGGCCGCGCCCGGTGCGAAGCCCCGCGTCGCGGAGTGGCGGGATGCCTGGCTTGAGCAGAGACTCGACATCCGGCCCGGCGGCGCCGATCTCACCGACCTGATCGACCTGCATGCAAGAGCGAGAGCGGCCCAGCGTGGTCTTCGGCGCGGACGAGAGAGCCGGCCGTGACCGCTGGTTGAAGACGAAGCGGCGGGGGATCGCACGCGGCCCGCACAGACGAACGAGGGAAGGGCGACTGTGAGCACGACACGACTGAAGGAGAGCCTCGAGCTACGAGCACGGCTGGAGAGCGGCATCGCCGAAGGCGAGTCGGTCGCCGCCGCCAGGGCGGTCCTCGGCCAGGCACAGGTGGGCCACCTCGCCATGGCAGGCGACGGGTGGCCGTATCTCGTGCCGCTCTGTTTCGCCTACGACGGCAGGACGATCTACTTCCATTGCGGTGGCGGCCTGACGGCGTCCATGCTCGCGGCAGACGACCGCGTCTGCTTCGCCGCCTCCACGGGGGCCGACATCGTCCGCGGCGGGGCGCCCTGCGACGACACGGTCTCCTACGAGTCCGTGCTCGCCTTCGGTCGCGTGCGGCTCCTCGGCGACGCTTCGGAACGCGAGGCGGCTCTTCGCGAGGTGGTCGGGAAGTACGACCCCGCCATGCGCGAGCAGCAATTCCGCACCAAGCACTTCGACGCCGTCCTCGTCTACGCGCTCGAGGTGGAGGCGCTGACCTACCGGCGCAAGCAGCCGTGATGGCGGCGTTCGGGACCGGGTGGAGTGAGAACCCCTGGAAACAGGTGGCGGGAGCGACGGGGCTCGAACCCGCGGCCTCCGGCGTGACAGGCCGGCGCTCTAACCAGCTGAGCTACGCCCCCGCGAAAGGATGCTGACGGCCGGTCAAGGAGCGACCGGCCGCGATGCAGCGAATGCGGAGTCTAGCACAGGCGAACGGCGCGGCAAAGCGACGCCGGGCCGCGCCGCCGGGTGCGCCCGCGCGGTCAGCGAGGCCTGGCGCCACCACCCTTCTCGGCGCTCCGGGCCGCGTAGCCGCTGCGCCGCGCCAAGAGCGCGTACTCGAGGATCGCCTTGTGGAACGCCGGCCGTCCGGGCAGGCCGTGCAGGCCGCGGACGAACGGCATGGCGACGGCGTCCTCGTAGGCCTCGACGATGCGGTCGGTGATGCGCGCCCACGAGAGCTCGGCGGCGGCGGCGACGCCCGCAGCAGCGAGCCGCCGCTGCTCCACCTCGTCCTGCAGCAGGTCGTACAGTGCGTCGGCGAGTGCGACGGGATCGCCGGGCGCGCTCAGCCGCCCGGCATCGCCGTCGCGCAGCACCGCGCGGTAGCCGGGGAGGTCCGAGGCCACCACCGGCACCCCGGCGGCCATGCTCTCAGCGAGGACGATGCCGAAGCTCTCGGCGGCCAGCGAGGGGGCACAGAGAACCTGGGCCTGCCCGAGCTGCGCCACCTTCTGCTCGTCGTCCACCCAGCCCAGCGCCTCGACGCCCGTCAGGTCGACCGGGAGGTCGCTGCCGACGCGCTCGGTCTCGAGCACCTGGCGACGCGTCGCGCCGGCCACGACGAGCGTCGCGTTCGGCATCCGTTTCCGCAGCAGAGCGAACGCGTGCAGCAGCACGCCGAGGCCCTTGCGCGGCTCGGCTCGGCCGACGAAGAGGATGCGCCCCGGCGTCTTGGCAGCGCCGACCGCCGGGGCATACATCTCGATCGGCACGCCGTTCGGGATGATCCGAAACGGACCGGGGAAGCGGCTCTGCGGGAACGAGCGCGCGGCCTCGCTGACGGCCACGCGCACGTCGAGGCGTTTCATCACTGCGGCCGCCGCGAACCGGCCCTGATCGTAGAACCCCGACGACTCGAGGGCGGCGTGGAACGTGCCGACCACCGGCGACGCCGCCATGAGCACCGCAATCAGCGAGACCATCGGCGTGCAGGGCTCGTGGACGTGCAGCACATCGAAGCGGCTGAACCGTATGGCGCGGTCCATGCGCCCCACGATCTGGGGTGAGAAGTTCACGTAGGCGACAGACCCGTTGGTAGGTACCGGCACGGCGTTGCCCACGGGGATGAAGTGCTCCGTGACCGTGTGACGGCGGCTGTCGATGTGACGGCGCGTCGGCGTCATCGCCCCTACCGGCGCGATGATCCACGTCTCGTGGCCGCGCTCCTGGAGCTCGGCGGCGAGATGCTCGACGTGGTGGTTGACCCCGCCGGGGACGGTCCAGGAATAGGGGGTGACGAGACCTACACGCACGGGAACCCCCGCGTCAGCGTTCGTCCCTGTCCAGCAGGAAGCGGTTCCAGTAGACCCGGGGAGAGGTCGGCAGGGGGCTGCCGGGCGACCCGCGGAGTCGCGTGGCGAACAGGATGCTGATGAGCACCAGTGGTCCCAGCGCGCGGCGAGAGCTGCGGTGCACGAAGAGGCTGATGAGCGGCAGCGAGAGTGCCGTCACCGTCACCGCCTCGGCGTGACGGTGGATCAGGCTGCCGCCGACGAGCGGCACGCAGCAGATGCCCATCGCCGCCGGGTCCATGGCGAACGCGGCGCCCAACGCAGAGGCGACGCCGCGGCCCTTGACCACGGCGATATGCCCGCACATGGCCGAGATGCCGACAGCCGCGACCGTGCCGTCTCCGGCGCCGGCCACGCGCGAGATGGTCGCCGGCGCGTACGCCTTGAGCGCGTCCAGAGCGAGCACCAGGGCGCCGGCCTTCCAGCCCACGCTGCGGGCGACGTTGGACGAGCCGGCCTTGCCGTCGCCCAGGTCCTGCAGGCGCTGGCCGGTGAGCGCCCTGGTGACAAGCTTGCCGGTCGGGACGGTGCCAGCCGCGAACCCCCCGGCCAGGCCGACCAGCGTGCCCGAAACGCCGGGGCGCCCGTAGTGGCCGGCGCTCATCTTGCCGCCGCCCGGCGGAGGAGCTCGCGGTAGCGCTCGCCCACCATGGCCGGCGTGTGGCGCCCGAGCGCCAGCTCGCGGCCCTTGGCGCCCATCTGGCGCCGTTGCTCGGGCGTGCGCCGCAGGATCGACGCCAGCGCAGCGGCGACCTGCTGCACCGAGTGGCCGTCGACGACGAGGCCGGTGCCGCCCTGGATGACGGCCTCCGGCGCGCCGCCGGAGGCGCCGGCGATCACCGGCAGGCCGGCCAGAGCGGCCTCGGCGAACACGATGCCGAAGCCCTCGACCTCGAGGCCGCCCCAGCGGCTGCGGCACGGCGAGGCGAAGACGTCGGCGGCGCGCAGCCATTCATTCAGCGCGGCGTCGTTGAGAGCTCCCGTGAGGTGCACGCGTTCTCCTACCCCACGCTTCTGTGCGCGGTCGTACAGCCCGGTCGCCAGTCGGCCCTCGCCGATGATGACCAGGTGCAGGCGCGGGAACTCCTGGCGCAGCAGGCACAGGGCGTCGATGAGCTTGTCCTGGCCTTTGCGCGGGACGAGGCGGCCGACGCAGACCACGAGCTGCCCGTCGATACCGAGCCTCTCGCGCAGGCTCGCGGCCTCGTCGCCGTCCGCCGGCACGAAGGCGTCGACCTTGAGCGGCGGACGGAGCACCTCCGCCGGCACCTTGCCAGCGGTCTGTTTACGCGCCGCGTTGGCGGTGTACTCGCTCACCGTGAGCAGCATGGCAGCGTTGCCCAGCACGTGCCGCAAGGCGTTGTTGACGCCGGGCACGACGCCCGGCAGCGTCACCTCGGCGCCGCCGAGGAAGACCACATAGGGGATGCCGTGGCGCTGCCGCAGGCGCGGACCGAGCAGGCCGGCGGGCAGAGGATGGCCGAGCTGGATGAGCTCCGCTCCCTCGCGCTCGGCCATCTGCTCCACCGTGTGGAGCATCGCGTTCGTCGGCCAGAGCACCGATGTCGACGCGCGGACGACCGTGTAGGGATGGGTCGCGTCGAAGGCCGCGGCGTCGGTGTGCGCCGGCGCGAGGATCGCGACCTCGGACGGATCGAGCGTCTGGATGACGCCCCAGTAGTACGATTGCGCGCCGCCGATGCGGGGCGGGAAGTCATTGGTGACGAAGAGCGTGCGCGGCGCCCGGTCGGCTGACGTGCTGGCGGCCAGATGTCCCTCCACTGTCGCCGGCAGGGGACGCGTCTGGACGAGTGCCCCTGCCGAATCGGCTGAGCCACACTCTACCATGACGACTTCCTGGGCTCGGCCCCTCGGTCAGCCGGAGGCGCCGAGCAGCGCCTCGGTCACGGCGGCGCTGAGCGCGTCCGGCGCCACGGGCTTGGCGAAATACGCCACGGCGCCGGCGGCGAGCGCCTCGTCCCGGTGCTTCTCCGGGTCTCGGCCGCTCACCATGATGACCGGCGCTCCTGCCAGCTGCGGCAGCGAGTGCAGCCGCTGCATGACCGTGATGCCGTCGCCGCCGGGCAGACCGATGTCCATGACGATCAGGTCCGGCGGCCGCTTGATCGCCGTGGAGATCGCCGTCACGGCGTCGGTGGCCACGGCGACGTCGAAGCCCTGTCGCCGCAGCGGCGCAGCGAGCGCGATGAGGAGTTCCTCGTCGTCGTCCACGAGCAGGACGACCTTGCCCACGAGCGCCGGCGGGAGGGGGCCTGCAGCGGCCTCGCTCTGCCGGGCGAGCGCCGAGGCGATCTGCTCCTCGGTCACCAGCCCCATGTCCTTGAGGATGTCGCCGAGACGGCCGGCGGCGGCTCCCATCGGGCCGGCGGCGTCCCCACCGACCCCTTCGCCCATGGCGACGCGGAGCGCCACGACCAGCGCGTCCGGGTCGACCGGTTTGGTGAGATACGCGGAGGCACCCGACTCGAGTGCTTCGGCGCGGTACTTCTCCGGGTCGCGTCCGCTGATGATCACGACGGGCACGCCGGCGAGCTGCGGCAGGGCGTGCATGCGCTTCATGACGATGGGGCCCTCGCCTCCGGGCAGGCCGATGTCGAGGACGACCGCGTCCGGCCTCAGTTTCACGGCGGCGCTCATCGCGGCGACGGCGTCCTGCGCCACCGCGACTTCGTAGCCGCGCTGCCGCAGCGTGGCAGAGAGCACCAGGAGTAGGTCCTGGTCATCGTCCACCAGCAGGACGAGACGCGAGCCGCTCACGACGGACCTCCTTCCGCCGCCGGGAGCGTCAGCGTCGCCGTGGTGCCGACGCCGGGCCCGCTGCTCAGACGCACGCTGCCGCCGTTGCGCCGCGCGAGCTCACGGCAGGTCCAGAGCCCGGCTCCGAGCCCTGGGATCTTGAGCGTGCGTGTGAGCTCCCCGCGAAAGCCGAACTCGAAGACCCGGTCCAGCTCCTCCGGAGGCAGGCCGGGTCCGGTATCCACGACCTCCATCACGACGTTGCCGTCTCCACCGTCCCGCGCCGTGATCGTCACTCGCCCGGTCGCGGGCGTGTACGCGCACGCGTTGGCCACCAGGTCGGTCAGGATCTGGCGAACGTCGTCACGGTCGGCCCAGGCCCTCGGCGTCGGCAGTCTGCCGGCGTCCACCCAGACCGGCGCGCCCACGGAGCCCTGGGCGCGCCGCAGCGAGACGAGCTCCTCGGCGATGTCGCCGAGCACGACGACCTCGGGCACGGCGGGCGCGGCCGAGCAGTCTGTCCAGCCGCTGGCCACCGTGCCGTTGATGAGCGCCTCCAGCCGGCCGACGTTGCGCTCGAGCACCTCCAGGTACTCCAGTTGCTGGGGCGTCAACTCGCCGGCGCCGCCGCCGCGCAGCAACGAGAGCACTGGGTAGATCACGGCGAGTGGAGCCCTGAGCTCGTGGCGCACCTGCGACTGGCGTTCGCGCGCAGCCTCTCCGGCCGCCGCGAGAGCGGCTTCCGCGGGGTGGATCTCAGCGCTGGCGCGGGGCTCCCTCATGCCGGTACTCTACCCCAGCCGCCGGGGCGGACTTCCATCCCGGTCACGGACTGGGTGAGGCCTGGCTGCGCGTGTATACGAGCGAGTCGTTGCCCTGGGCGTCCGAGAGCGTCAGCGTGTCGCCCTCGACCCGGAACTTCCTGGCCGCCCTGAGCAGCTCGAGATACGTCTTCTCCGCCTTCATGTCCGGCTCGGGGCCTGCCATCATCGTGCTGACCAGCTCTCCGACGGAGAACGAGCCATCGTCGCCGGCCGTGTATGGGCCGCCGTACTGGTTGACGGCCGACGTGCCGCCGATGCGGCCGTCCTTGAACTCGGCAGTGATGGTGAACTCGTTGGGGTCCTGGCTGCTCACCGACCAGCCGGTGAGGCGCCAGGAGGTGCCGGCGAGCGCGGCGGCGGACGTGGCGCTCCCTCCTCCGCCGCCTCCTGACGAGCCGTCCGAGCCGCTACCGCAGCCGGCCGCCACCGTCAGCACCACCGCCAGGAAGACGCCGGCCGCAAGGACCACGCGCGTCGCTCTCATCGCCGGTCTCCTCTCGTCGACGCCGCCGGCCCGCTGACACCGCGACGGCGGCCGCGGCCCACCGCCCCAAGAGGCGTATGCCGCAAGGTGGTGGGCGATGCTGGATTTGAACCAGCGACTCCCTGCTTGTAAGGCAGGTGCTCTACCCCTGAGCTAATCGCCCGCGCGGCCAAGTATACGCTGCCGTCGGATATCCTCGGCCGACTGCCGGCGACAGCTTCAGAACACGTGGACCGCATGCGCCGCGACCACCAGCAGCACGGCGTTCGCCACGAGCAGGGCGACGATCACCCAGATCAGCACGCGTTTCAGTCCGGCCGACTTCTCCTGGTCCGGCGAGTCGTTCGCGCCGTCGGCGGCCTGCGACCCCACCCACGCGCGCGTGCCGTCGTCCGCCCACTCCAGGTAGCCCTGCCGGTCGTACTCCATGACGTCCAGGGCCTTGATCGGTCCGTGGCCCTCGAGCATGAGCCCGCCGTCGACCCGCGTGATGCGCGTGCCCTGCCAGGGCGTGTCCGGTCTGAAGGTGGCGATCAACATGGATGTGGTCGGGTAGGCCCGACGGTCACAGTGGCGGGCATCGACGCCGCAGACGAGGCGCCGGGCGGCTCTGGCGACCGGCCCGGCGCCCCTGGGTCCTCAAAGTTGCCTGTTGCGGAGGCAGAGAGAGGGATGTGAGGACCTTCTCCTGCGGGATCTTGTCCGCGTCGCCTCAGTCTCAGTTCACCGGCAGCTGCTGCCAGGAGCCGGGGACCGTCTGCGTGATCGTCGTCGTGGTCTTGAGCGACGACGTCGCGATCGCGCCGACGACGGCCTCGTTGAACGCGACCGTGCACGAGTCGTTCAGGACGATGTCGCTCATCGACATGCCCGAGGTGTGGGTCGGGTCGTACGGGCAGCCGGCGAACACCGCGCCCTCGACGGTCGGGGTGTTGGCGTTGGTGTCGCCCGAGAAGTCGATGGTGGACTCGTTGATGACCATGAGGCCGTAGTACGTGCCTGTGTCCTCCCAGTCCACGACCTGCGGGTAGATGCCGTTGTTGTCGCACACGAAGAAGAAGACCATCGGCTGCGTCCGCGTGCCGAACTGGACATTGCCGGTGCACTTGGGGTGCTCCGTCGTGGCCAGCAGCGGGCACATGATCGTAGACGCTGCGCTGCTGCCGAACACGACGCTCCAACTCGAGTTGCCGGGCACCCAGCACTTGCCGTACTCGTCGTTGTAGGTGCCCGACCTGGAGAAGTACCTGCCCAGCCACATGGGCTTGGGCTGGGCGACGTCGGCCGAGGGATCCGCCTGCTGCGTGTAATCGCGTGACGTCACCGACGCCGTGCCGCTCCAGTTGACGTCGCCGTGGTTGGCCGAGGGGTTGGAGCTGCTGCTGTAGGCGGCCACATAGAGGGCCCCGACCCAGTCCTTGACGGCGACGGTCGCGCTGCTGATGGTGAAGTCACCGTTGGCGGTCACGCCGGTGGCCTGGACGTTGATGTTGCCGGAGTACGTGAGCGTGTCGGCCGTGTTGCTCGTGTAGATGAGGCCGAACGAGTCGGTGACCGTGCCGCTGCTGGGTCCGGTGAGGGTGACGTTGCCGCCCCCGTAGAGGGACGA
>Ga0335071_10005177_pt1 | contig 13563 bp, 12 predicted proteins | sample Lox_Sample_15_FD_206724 | JGI IMG/M metagenome (GOLD analysis project Ga0335071, IMG submission 206724) | Soil microbial communities from Loxahatchee National Wildlife Refuge, Florida, United States - Lox_Sample_1.5 | ecosystem: Environmental > Terrestrial > Soil > Wetlands | place: USA... | reverse complement strand
TTCACTTCACCACACTGTGTAGCGCAACATAGAAACTTCGCATCACTGTCCCATCCATTGAGAGTCCACGTCCTGGAAGCCTCCGAGAAGGCGACGAAATAAGTGGTGCCCAGGGTTTCGTACTCATAAGCATGGACGTAGGAACTCGGCTCGTAAGCAACCGATCGAAGATGTTTCAGTGTACCGGGAGTGCTCGACTCGTTTAGGAGCGGCCGGATGATCATTCCGCATTCGGTTGGAAGGGTCGCGCGTGTGCTGAGAGTCACAACCGGTGCCGACGTTTTCGATCCGTAGACTGGAGAAACGTCGCCTGTCAGAATTTCGTGTTTCCACGGTGAAGGCTCCGAGAACACGAGAGCTATTGCGTCCCAGTTGACTCGATCCGATACGGAAGCGACAAACGTGCCGTCCTTTTTTGCAACTCGCGATTCCGGTGCAAGGTGCCAGTGAAGCTTAAGATCGTGGGTCTTTCTACCCTGTATAAGGTCACGGATAAGACAGAAGCACCCGTGCAAATGGAACACAAATCGCCGATGCAGAACAGGATCCGGCAGGCGGAGGTATCCTGAATGCCTGGCCGCAAGCAGTGTGAATGTCTTCCCCACAACCCACTGTTCGACTCGCGTCTCAGTCTTTGCGTGCCAAGAAAAGGGACCTGTAGGCTCCGCCTGGTCCACATCGTCTACCGACAAGGTGTTGTGGGCAGTGGTGCTGCGGAACCAATTACGGGATTCCTGATTCGGATAACTGTATGTTCCGGGATCCACAAGCCATCGACGTCCGTTTGAGCATAAGGTGACGCTAAGGGCGTCGGCATGTCCATGTCCGCCCCGCCCAAAACCCATACCTCCCGCATCGACTATGATCTGTACCGGACAACGTTCCGAAGATGTAGAAATATAGATCCCTGCATTTTCAAAAGCGGAGGACGTGGGGAGGATGGCTAGGGTCCTGCGTTTTGGCAGCCTCTCCGCAGCGAGTGCCCCGAACAGCCATACCGCTTCCTCTGTAAGTTCAGCGCATGAGATCAGGTCCTCACGCCCAAAGAGAAGGCCTCCGATCGCGAGCGGATCCGCAAGATGCTCGGCTCGGTTACGCGCTGGATCGAAGACTCGGCCTCCGTCGTCATCCCCGAAGCCTTCTGGAGCACCTGCACAGGAGAGCATACGCAACAAGTCCAGCATTCCGTTCAGCACGGCATCGAAACTCTGGGGAATTGATACGTCGTTGCGCAAGGCGAGCAACCGAAAATGCAGAAACAAGTCCAAGGCGTAAACGTGGTAATAAAGAGACTGTTCGAAGTAGGATCCGTCCGCGCGTACTTGCCGCTCTGCTTCTCGGAGTACTATCTGGAAACCGAGGCTACGCCAGTTGCCGGCCCGCCGAACCTGTGGACAGAGGACGCCGATGGCAAACAGGGCGACTGCCTCGCCGAGAAGGTGCGTGTTCGGGGAGAAATAGGTCGAGAGATTGCGCTCGATGTGACAGGCGTGGATACTGAGACACTCCGTCATCTCTGCGGCGAACTCTCTTGGGTATTCCGGGCAAGGCGCTAGAATGGCTTGCACCCACAGCCACGAAAGGCTGCGGAATGCAATTTCCAGGCTGCTGGCCCAATTGATCCCCATGGGATAAGGGTTTGCCAGCCTCCAAGAGTGCCACTGGGCTATTAACTCCGTGACGTATCTCGTTTCTTTCGTTAAAGCCCAGGCTTTCGCGAGGGTGATCAGATGCTGGTGCCGGTTCAACTCCCAGGTGACTTTGTGGTCGCCGACCGTCGCAAAGTCCAAGAACGGAACCTGGAAACCGGCAACGAACGGCGCTCTCTTGCCATGCACAGCATCGGCGTGCCAATCGACGGGCGAACCGTAAACGACTGGGCCGTGCCCTAAAAGCCGGAACCGATGCTGGGAGACTTCCTCGGCGCTTTCGATGATCTGCTCAACTCGAGACGCCATGCTTTCCCGCAGTGATGAGGTTATGCCACGCAAATCCTCCGTCGAAAAATAGAATCTCGCTTGGTCGACGCTTTCTGAATTGACGAGCTTCGGGCGGTGACGAACCCCGGCGTAGTACCGGCCTAATGCGATTCGTTGAAAAAGGAATTGCGCAGCCCGAGTCTTCGCTTCATTCCAGGTGATAGGGCGACTGCGGCTAAACAGACGCGACGCGGAACTGTACGAGGGACCCATTTGAGCGGTAGCTGGCATGTAAGAGTGATCGTTTGCTGGCCCTCTCCCTCGATACGGTAAGGCATTCTATAGTGCGTTTAGGAACAGATTGTTAATTGTGCGAAGAACGTTTCTCCCGATATTCTTGCGGCGTTAACCCAAATTCCTGAGGGATGTGATAAGTCATCGCCCACCTGAGCGAACTTTGCGCAAAGAACCTGGGGCGCTATCTTCCGGTGGAACTTGCGCGAGTGCTATGCGCCCTATGGACTGCGAAACCGGCGGAACTGCAGGCGCGGAGCTTGCTCATTCTGGGCAGATCATCGTGTGACCTCAGACGGGAAGATGCAGAGGAACATCGCACGGAACTCGTGATCTCCGGGGCGTATGGTTGAGTTTCGTGAGGCTGCGGTAGACAATGAACGCGTGAGTCTTCCCAAACACCGGATTGCCGATTATTTGCGGCCCAAAACGCTTGCCATGTTGTTGCTCGGGTTTTCTTCCGGGTTACCCTTCCTCCTGGTCGGCAATACATTCGGCTACTGGCTGCGCGATGAACACACCTCCCTCACCGCGATTGGGTTTCTTTCCTGGGTGGGCATCGCCTATTCGCTGAAGTTTCTGTGGGCGCCCTTAATGGATCGCGTCGATTTGCCATTGTTCAAGCGGCTTGGACATCGGCGCGGATGGATGATGTTCTCGCAGATTCTCGTGGGGCTGGCGCTGTGGGCTATGGGCGCAACTGGAACGAAAGCCGGCCTGGGTCGGCTGGGCGTGCTTGCGCTTGTCGTCGCATTCGCCTCATCCACGCAGGATATTGTGGTGGATGCCTGGCGAATTGAATCGGCAGACGACGGAGAAGAGCAAGGTCTCCTGGCATCTGCGTATCAGTTCAGCTACCGTGTTGCTCTCCTGGCTGCGGACTCCCTCATCCTTATTATGGCAGCGACTGTAGGGTGGCGCATTTCTTACGCTATCTACGGCGCCTGTATGGTTGTGGGACTGGTCGCGACCTGGCTTGCGAAGGAGCCGCAGCGGCCGCATTCCACGATCGTCAAGAAAGGGCGGGAAGCGCCGCTCTGGACGGGACGCGGTCTTTTTGATGCGGTTGTGGGACCGTTCCTCGCGTTTTTCCGCGCCCATGGCTGGCTTGCGTTTGTGATGCTGGGGGCAATCAGCCTTTACCGCTTGCCGGACTTCATCATGGGCCCAATGGCGAATCCTTACTACCACGATATCGGGCTTTCGAAGCAAGCAGTCGGAGCAGTGCGAGGTTCGATCGGACTCATCGCTACGTTTGCCGGCATTGCAGCAGGCGGATTCTGTTCGCTCAAGCTTGGGTACATGCGGGCACTCATCATCGGGGGCATTATGCAGGCGGCGGCGATTGCCGCGTATGCGACTCTCGCCTTCGCGGGTCCGACCGTTCCTCTCTTCGCCCTGGTCATGGCAGGTGATAATTTCGGCATCAGCTTTGCAGGCGTTGCACTTGTGGCCTATATGTCGAGTCTTACGAACGTTGGGTACACTGCGACCCAATATGCGCTTTTGAGTTCAACCTATGCCTGGCTGGGAAAGATCTTGAAGGGGCTGTCCGGCGCCGCGGTCGAGACTCTCAGTACCTCGCACGGCCTCATCCATGCCTACGGAATTTTCTTTATCGCGTGCGGGCTAACCGGAGTGCCTGCCGTCCTGCTTTTTGCGGCGCTAAATTATTGGCACAAGCGCAAGCAAACACTTGCTGCGACTGCACAAAGTCTCCATGCATAATCCCTTCGCGGATGGCCCGGGAGGCGCGCCGCTCTATTGTTCAACGTGGGTTCGCGATTCAGGCAGCCGACAAGATAAATAATCCAAAGGGACAGAACGAAGAATTAGGGTGTTCGCCAAACTCTGGGACGGGGAACAGCTACGGGCGGGCACGGCAACTTTCAATGACCCGCAATTGGAAGCGCGAATGGACGTTCCCTCCCTATGACCCGCCTCAGGCCTTGAGCGGAATACAACCCACCGGTTTGCCGTATAATCCACCGCTGATTCCAAACCGCCATGAGCCCCAGTGACCGCACCTCGTCCCTGCCCGAGCGCTATTCGATCGCTGTGATTTCCCTGGAAGAGCCGATCTTCCGCGACTTGCGACGCGCTCTCGCTCCCAGCTTTCGCGCTACCCTCGCCAGTACAGAAAGCCAAATCAAGACGCTCATCGATGATCCCGATCTTCACGGGATTGTGGTCGATCTTGAGAGTATTGGCGAGGGAGCAGCCGATGGCCTCGAGGTACTACAGGAAATCCGCCGATTGCGCCCGGATCTTGCGATGGTGGCAATCACCGAGTCCACAGCCAGCGAACTCCCACCGATGGCTAGCCGGGCTGGCGCCGATCTTTTCTTCTTGAAGCCGGTCGACGGCAACGAACTGCATTCCCTTTTCCTTCAATCCCTGGAGAAGCGGGCACTGTTGTTCGAAGGAAAGTGGATGCTCGAGCAGGTGGAGAGCAAAGCCGCGTTTTGCGGTTTAATCGGTGGCAGCGAGCCGATGCGGCGGGTCTATCAGGCCATCGAGGCGGTTGCCAACAGCAACGCCAATGTGGTGATACGCGGCGAAAGCGGCGTCGGAAAGGAACTGGTAGCAAAGGCCATTGTTGAGACCGGGCTGCGTCGCGACAAACCGTACATCTGCCTGAATTGTTCGGCCCTGCCCGAAACCCTGATGGAATCGGAGTTGTTCGGTTACGAGCGGGGAGCATTTACTGGAGCCGACACAGCAAAGCCGGGAATGATCGAATTGGCTCACACCGGAACTCTGTTTCTGGACGAAATCTCCACCCTCGATCATGCGCTTCAAAGCAAGCTGCTTCGAGTCCTGCAGGAGCGCTCGGTGCAACGGCTCGGGGGCCGCACAACCAAGAAGATCGACTTCCGTTTGATCAGTGCTTCCAATGACGACCTGGAAGACATGGTCAAAAAGGGTCGGTTCCGAGAGGATCTTTATTACCGCATCAATGTCGTCCCCATCCTCGTCCCGCCGTTACGAGAGCGGCAGGGGGACATTCCCCTCCTGGTAGAGCACTTCGTGCGGCTGTACTGCACAGCGAATCAGAAGCCCCTGAAGCACGTAGAACCGGACGTGATGGAAATTCTGGAGAACCACGAGTGGCCCGGCAACGTCAGGGAACTTGAGAATATGATCCAGCGGCTGGTTCTAATGAGCAGTGGACCCTCGATTACGGCGCACCACTTACCGCAGCAACTGCTGTATTCCAGCGCGGTCAGCCAGGAAGCGATTCTGATCCCGGAAGAAGGAGTGGATTTTGACGCGGAGATGCAGAAGATCGAGATCGCGTACCTAAGCGCCGCCCTCCGGCGAACCAAGGGCAGCAAGGCGGCGGCAGCTCGCTTGTTGCGCATTGATTCCCAGCGGATGAAGTATCTCTGCCGCAAGCTACAGCTGGAAGTGCGCGATATGGGTTAATAATTAACCCTGGTGTGGGTTAATAATTAACCTATGATAGTTTTTTGCCCGCCCACGTAGCCCCAGCGTATAAGACAACTTCAGCCATAAAACCAAGCGCCACAAGGCCTTACAATCGGACATCGACTCGTTCTCCGTTTGGAACTGCGTGTGCTAGAAGGGAAGACGTAACACAAACAAATCAACTAACAACCGTGAGGAGCCTGCCATGACGATCCAGAAGAAATCACTCATCAACAGCCTGAACACCACGAAGAAAGCTATCGTTGCCAGTTCCTCAACGCCTTCCACGACGCCGAGCGTCAATGCCCCAGTGGCAGCGCGTGTAGCCGCCCGCGTAGCTACTCGCGTGGCGACCCGTGTAGCTACCCGTGTACAGACGCGCGTTAAAACCCGCGTCGCAAAGGGGTAATTTGCTGATCTGAACTAGAGAGCAGTGCGCTGAGGGCCAACTTGGGGGAGTTGGCCCTCAGTTGTTTGAATGGGTTTTGCCTTGGACGGATTTACCAGACCCGGCGGCCGATGAGATCCCTCAAGAATCTAGTTCCCAGGCTCGCCAGGCTGCGACGCCCCACTCGAAGCTTCGCAACCCCCGTCATTCCGGCTCGCAAACCTGCGGGTCGCTCAATCTGCATTTCGCCCGTGTAGAAGCGTGGCTGGTCGATGCCGGTTAGTTGCTCCGTTTCGCCCAGAGCTGCGTCCAGCGGGGCCCAATCGGAGGATATGCGACTCAAGGTCCCTGAGATGGGTAGCAGCCGAGACCGGATCTGCAATCTCACCGGCGTTCCCACCCGAATCTCGTGCATGGCAAACTCCGGGATGTAGATCCGCGCAGAAAGTGCTAGATCATCGATCAATTCCAGCACCGGTGCCCCTTCGTCAAGATAAGCTCCTTGAAGGTCGTGCAACCGTGGCGTAGAGACAATCCCGGCAATTGGGCTGACAAGCTGCAGTTTGGCGGCTTTCTCGCTCAGAATGTGATCCTCTTGCAGCAACCGCTGTCGGTCCTGCTCCGCCGGGGCAATGTTTCCGTAACGCATCTGAGTCTGACTCGCACGGGCCGACGCCACCTGAAGATCGGCGCGCACTTTTGCCAGTTCGGACTCTAAATCGAGATTTTCCAGGATTGCGAGACGCTCTCCCGCAGTTACTCGTTGTCCTTCATCCACGAACACCTGCGACACTCTGCCTCGGATAGACGCGTGCACGGAAGCTTGCTTCGCCGGCTCCAGTATCACTGGAGCATCCTGAAAATCGGGCCAGATTGGGACAAGCAGGAACAAAAGGGAAGCCGCACCCACACCCGCCACTCGCACAGGGTTCAGCCAACTCGAGACCAGTTCCTTCTTATCCAGGTAGAGCAGTTTCATGAATTTCCCAAGACTGTGAATGCGCTCTCGGAAGACCCAATATCCCATCAGCCCAGCGGGCGCAAAAGCCCAGGCTGGAGAATACGTGTGCAAAACGTTATAGGTAAAGACCATCAGAAACGTTAGTAGAGCGTAGCCGTAGGCCGCTGAAAGGATGGCATAAATAAGGTAGAACGGCCGCTGGCGGCGTGGTACGTACTCCATTTCCGTTGGCATGCCGAGCAGGCGCCGGGTCCAACCGGAAAGATATGCGGATGCAGTCTCTTTGAAATCGGGTTTACCGATCAACTCGCAGAAGATGTAGTAGCCGTCCAGCTTGATGAGGGGATTCAAGTTCAGCAAAGACACACCAATCCCCGTGACCATCATGATTTTATAGGCAACGTTGTGCGTGGCCATCCCGGGAGCTGTTGCCCACCAGACCAGCGTGGCGAAAAAACAAATGATCAGGTCTCCCCAGATTCCGGCGATGGCGGTCGCAATCCGCTCCCATTTCCCGCCGTAAATCCAGACCTGCGTCACGTCGCAATAGAAGCTGGGGGCAAAATACATCAGCGTGAATCCCATCTTCTCGACATTACCGCCAAAATGTTTGCAGGTGAGGCCATGAAAGGATTCGTGGAAGAAAGCCATGGCGCCGAACAGGATCCAGAACTCAAGCAGATCAGCCGCGGATTTGGTTGTGAAGTTGTAGAACTCGAAACTGTCGCGCCAGATCGTTCCGAAACGGCCCAGCCACATCCACGTCATTGCGATGAACATAAGAACGGCAAGTAGCGTGAACCACCACGTATAGAGCCAACGCAAGTACGGGTAAATCAAAGTGATGAAGTCGTCGGATTTCGGCCATTCGGCGATGGCGATATCGGTGAAGTCGATCGCTTTAGCAATCCGCTTCCGCTTGAGCCGCTGACTGCGCAATTTCTGCTGCAGCGCAATGTTCCGCTCCAGAGGGCTTTTGTAGAAAAGGTCTGTGTTGGCCTGCAGGAACGAGGCGAATTCGTACACGTCATCTTCGGAATATGGGATTCCGGTGCGGGTTGCTGCCTCCCCGGAGATCTCTGCGTAGGATCGCTCTCCGTCGAATAACTGGAGCAGCACCCACTGCGGTGGTTCCAGCCGGATGAAGTTGTCCGCCCCAGGCAGCTTCGCGAGGACGGTCGGCTTCCCGTTTTCAAGCTGCTGTTTGGCGATCACCCTTGGATCTAGCTTCGGCAACGAGCGTTTGATCAACCGCTCCGGTAACTCGGGCAAAGCGGCATTTAATGCGTTCGCAATGTTCATGGCCGATTTGCGAGGTACACGTCTGCCTGCATGCCGGGCCGCAGGTCTTGCGCCGGACCGGTCAATTCCGCGAGCACCTCGATCGTGCCGCTCGCTGGGTCCACCACGGGGCTGACCTGGATCACTCGGGCCCGGTGGTCGAGCGCAGGATTACCATCCGGGACTTTGATCGCCACACTTTGCCCGACATTCACATGATTGACGAACCGGGACGGTAGCGTGAATCGGACGCGCAAAGGCCCCGTGGCCGTGACCCAAAAGAGCCGTTCGTTCCGAGCCACCGTCTGGCCTGCTCGAACGTAACGCCGTGCGACAACGCCAGTAAAGGGGGCGGTGATCTGCGTTTTCTGCAGTTCCAGTTCGGTAGATTGTTGACTCTCGCGCGCATTGATCAGGAGCTGTTCGACCCGCTTGACGTCCCATTGGTCAGCTTCGGCTTTGTATTTCGCGTGCTCAAACTGCTCTTGTGTGATCAGTTTCGCGTCCCACATCTTGCGGGCGCGTTCGTAATCCGCTTCCAGCACCTTCGCTTCGGCCTTCCAATTGTTGAGATCCGCTTCAATGCTGGCGGTCTTGGCGCGAGCCGCCTCCAAGTCTGCGAGAATTTGGCGGTCGTCCATTTTGGCTAGCAATTGACCTTTGTTGACGCGGGTTCCCGGCTCGACAAGAATCTCCGAGATAAGACCGTCCCTCTGTGCGGCGACATCGACCTGATTCTCGACCACGATCGGGCCGGAAGCTGTATAGCCCGAAACTTCGGCAACGGTGGGCGGAGCACTTGCCGCCTGAGTCTTCTGCTCGGCAGGAGCGGCTACCACTTTGGCGGGAGCGGACCCATCATCACAGGATGTGCTCATCAGCGCCGCGGACAGAAAAAACGCGAGATATGCCGATTTCGTCAAGGTCACCATCCGAGCCAGTACCACAATTTCGACCAGAGCCACATCACTGGTTGCCGAAACAACACTTTTCCTGCTGGATGCCAGCCCGTGGATACTTTTCCGCGTCCCTGCATACCCGCTCGCAATATGTTTTCTGGATTGGAGACTGCAATCCTGGCGTAAAAGGTTCGACGGTCTTCCTCAAGCCGTCCGACCGGGCTTACAACCGCGACTTTTCCCTGGAAGGTGCGTGCTGGAAAAGCATCGAGTTTCACCCTGGCGGTTTGGCCGGGAACGACCAGCCCAATGTCGTCCTGATCTAGCCCCACATCGACCAGCGCCTCTGAATTGTCAACGACCTCTGTGATCGTGTCGCCGAACTTCAGCTTGCGACCAACAATGTTTTCGAGATGCGGCGTGGCGATGACGCCGTCAATGGGGGAGCGTAGAACAGTTCGATCGAGGCGTTCCTGTGCTCGCGTCACCTCGGCCGCCCAGTATGCGGTTTGCGCCTGCTGGATGCCGGCTTCGGTATCATCGTTAGCTGCCAAGGCACGGTTCATCTGTGCCGTCGCGATCTCCCGCTTTGCCTGGGCGGCCGCCAGTGCTGAGCGGTACTCCCAATCTTCGAGTGTCGCGATGGTTTCGCCTTTGTGAACCTGGTCTCCCTCTCTGACCTTTACGTCCCTTACCACTCCTTCGATGTCCGCCCCAAGATGCGCCGCGTGGGCGGGGGCCACCGTGGCCCGGCCGTCTACGCGGAGCGGCATTGGACACAGCGCTAGAAATAAGAGAGCGGCCACGCCAGAACTCACCAGCACGGCCCGGCGATGCCTCTCCAGCGCCAGGAACTGCTTTTTCTTCTGAATCAATGGCTGCAAAACGCCAATAAAGGGAACTTCTTTATAGAGGGACGCGTTCCTCAGTGCCACGGTGGCTTGGCTGGCCAGCACCTTGATCATCTCGATGTGGGCCACGGACAAAAAGTCAGGGTCGCTACTTTCGAAAGCAAGCACGCCCACTCGGCCTTCTTCATCCGCCAAAGGGACGGCATGAAACGCACGCATGCCAGTTTCGGAGAAGTAGCTTTGGAACTTGGCTCGGGTCTCCTCGCGATCTGACGAGATCTCCTCGCCATGTTGGGTAACAAGCTCCGGCTCCCGAAGCAGGGACGCCCACAGCAGGATTTGGCTGAGTTTTGCTATGTGGGGATCTTCAGGATTAAAGTCAGCCATTCCAGAAACCGCCCGCAACTGAATGCGCCCTCGCTGCTCCAGCGCAATGGCAGCGCGTTCGTACGGAATCACCGCCGCCGGCCCGTTGACCACCGACTGCAGAACCCGATCCAGGTCAAGAGTGGAAGTGATCTGCTGGCTTACATTGACCAGCGCTTCCAGGATCTCCACCTTACGTTCTGCGGCCAGCAAGCTGGCGTTATGTAAGGCGATCGCCGCTGATTCTGTCAGACGGCTCAGGGTGAACAGCGAGTCGTCATCAAAAGACGTCTGATTCACAAGATTGACGGCCTCGATGACTCCCACCAGTGATTCACGGTCCATCACGGGAGCGGCGATCAGGGACCCCACTCCTCCTTCGCGAATGCCCTGATTACGCCGGCCGAGCCGCTCGTCGTCAGCTTGCTGGATAAGTACCGGCTCTCCGTTGTCCGACACATCTCCCGGCACTCCCTCCCCGGGTCGCTGCAAAGCTTTCTCCTGCACCGTGGGGTCAGTGCCGGTCTGGCACATCAGGCGCAGGCTTTCGTCGGGCTCCAACAGCCAGACGTTTACTGCCTCGCACTCGAGCATTTCCCGCACTTTGGACCCGATGATCGGCAGCAGCTGATCCATCTCGAGAGTCGAGCTGAAGACTTTCTCGATATCGTAGAGTTGCGTGAGGCGTGTAATCGTAGCCAGGGTGTTGTCCCGCTCATCCTCGTAACTCTGCCCTCCGCACAGAGCGCCCGTAGCCACTTCAGCCGCCGGAAGCATCGCATCCAGTTGCAATTTATTGAGTTTTTCGTCGAAGCTGAGGATCTCGATCGCACCGGCCAATGCGCTTCCCTTGAGTAACGGAAGGTAGGAAAGGCAGCGCAGTGTGCGCCGCACATGGAGATGGGCGAACTCCTCACGAATCAGGGTGTTGCCCTCAAATTGGACGGGTTTCAGCGCCTCCGCAAGAATCCCTAGAGTGCCGGTCTGGAGAGGGATGCTCGATTCCGGTACTGCGACGTCCCCAGCGCTGGCGAGCCACATCCACATGTCGCCATTCGCAAGAATCGAGGTCGCATATATGTTGATGGCGCTTCCAGGAAGCCATCGCGCAATTTTTTGCGCTATGATTCGGGCGCGCGGTCCGACCTCCTGAATTTCAAGGAGTCCCGCCGACAGCTCAGCTATGGGGAATATTACCCCGGAACTCTGGATGGGCATTCGTGGCGCCTTGCATCAGCGAGTGCTCTCTACAAGCGAAAGCCGCTTGACATTTGCAAATTCGCCAAGCTTCTTCTAAGTTGGGAACGCACTTTAGCAGAGGGTTTGGGGAGTGTCAACCAAACGCCGCAAGTGCTCCGGCCCGTATGGGCGGCCGCAGAGAAGGGATTGCAGATTGGATATCGAGGTTCGCAGTCAGTCGGAGGTAAAGCTTTTAAAGCTGCGCGGCCGTCTGAACCTGGGCGAGTCCGTGGACCGCTTGCGTGATACCTTCGAAGATTTACTGAATGCAGGCGAAACTCGCTTCGTGGTGGATCTGGCCGACGTTCCCATGATCGATTCCAGTGGTATAGGCCTGCTAGTCCGATACCTCACTGCGGCCAAGCAGCGCGCCGGTTCTCTCAAGCTTCTAAATCCCTCCAAATTCGCCGTCCAGACCCTGAGAATGACCGGCTTGCTCAAGCTATTCGAAGTTTTTGAAGATCAGCAGCAGGCGTTGGCCTCCTTCCAGTGATGTGTCTCCGATTGGAAGCTCTTCCAAACAGCTAGTGTCGCGCACCGACCCGCCATACCTCAGGAGGCAAGCTGGCGGTCCGCCCGCCAGTTCCAGCGCGACCCACATACGGTCGCGGTGCGCACCTCCTTGGACCAGTTCTTGGGGCTCTTCCATTCCCCCATTCTTGCAAGCCTTCGCCGACTTGTACTATCGGAGCCTACGCGGGCTGTATGTGGCTCAATGATTGCCGCGCAATCGGTGTGATCGGTCAAAATGGCCGCGGCACCTACGAATACTTTGGTCTTCAGTCTGATCGATTGTATTTCGGCGGGACTCTGAGCAGGCGGTCGGTGCTCACGGGGGAATCATTCCGGCAGACAGGAATTCATTCTGCCCATACGTGCAGGTCACGTTGCAAACGGAGCGAATGCTTCACCTGCAGCAGCGGCCGGTGCTGCAGTAAAAGGCATGCAATTGTTGATGTCCAAACCCGAGCTTCGACAAGGATTAGGGGACAATGCCTGCCAACTTAAGTCGGGTTTGAGAGCCATGGGCTTCGACCAGGACGACTCGCCCATCCCAATCGCGGCCTGGACTCTCAAAACAGCCGAAGAGATGGACAGAGTGCACTGCGAACTCATGAACAGAGGCATCGCGATCCAACGCACACACTGTGTCGGAACGGGCGTGAATGGTGCCTTAAGTGCGGTAGTGTTCGCGGACCATAAGCCCGAACAGATCACGCGAATGCTCGAGGGGTTTGAAGAGGCTGGTGTGATGCGTTCTCACGGCGTGCTCGTGAACGGACGACCTCGTTATGGTGCTGGGACGTCGCCGTTTGCTGTGGAGTAAGAAGCGCGAGCTCTGTCTACGTCGCGGGCTGAGTCAGGTTTTTGATAGAACTCTGGTATTGAGCTTTTCGGGCAAAGTGGGTGATGCCCCAGATACCGGGCGCCATGAAGCATGTGCGCCCGATTGGGGAATGGCACTGCGGGCATACCACCGCCAGCTCAGGGTGCCCCCTTCGAATACCTTTACGTGCCTGCCGAGCATTAGGCCAACATTGCACGATACCCTTGGTTGCCATGGTCCCCACCCTCCATGTCATTCGAGCCGACAACACCCCCGCAGGTAGGCTTCTTGCCCCGACCCACATTCGAGCGCGGCAGACTATAGCCCAGAACGTAGCATTAAGTTGGGTGTTGTAACAGAGATAGTCCAATGAATTTGCGGCGAATTGGCAAAGTTAACAATCCAGGGGGCCCATCTATAGTCTCGTATGAGGCCATGTAAGTCATGGCACCCTGCAGTAAGTGGCCAGGCAAGGACGTTAATGTTCGATAGAACCAAACGTCGAAGATGACCACCAACTTTGCAATTTTATTGGGATTGTCTGAGTTGTGAAAATTGTAAAGTCAGGTTTCATCGCCGGGAATGCTATTCGGGCGAAGAGGTACG
>Ga0335071_10005175_pt1 | contig 13565 bp, 11 predicted proteins | sample Lox_Sample_15_FD_206724 | JGI IMG/M metagenome (GOLD analysis project Ga0335071, IMG submission 206724) | Soil microbial communities from Loxahatchee National Wildlife Refuge, Florida, United States - Lox_Sample_1.5 | ecosystem: Environmental > Terrestrial > Soil > Wetlands | place: USA... | reverse complement strand
GATTGAGGAGTTCAGCCAGACCCCGGTACCCTCCTCTCCCAAGACTACGTTCAACGTCGGAGTGATTCGCGGGGGCACTTCGGTGAATTCGATTCCCGAGTCGGCCAGCATGCGCGTTGACCTGCGCTCCACCTCTATGGCCGAGATCGACCGCCTGGAGCGAAGTCTGCGTGCTGCGCTGGACCGGGCCATTGCCTCGGAGAACGAGGCCGGCGCCCTGCGCGCCGGGCGGAAAGCGCATCCCGTGCAGAGAGAAGTGGTAGAGATCGGAAATCGTCCCGCGGGCGAATTGGCTCCGGATGCGCGCATCCTGAAGGTCGTCCGGGCAGTCGACGCACATCTGGGCAATGCGGCGCAGGTGCAACGCGCCTCCACCGACGCCAATGTGCCGCTTTCGCTCGGGCGCGAAGCTATCGCGATCGGCGGTGGCGGATCCGGCGGCGGCGCTCACACGTTACAGGAATGGTTCGACTGTAACGGACGGGACCTCGGACTCAAGCGCATTCTGCTTACAATGCTGGCACTGGCCGGAATTGGAGAATAATGCGAACCGCACTCTTTATCTTCCTCTTGTTCACGGTCGGCGGTCTCGCGCAAGACGCCTCAAAGACCAAAGCCGACGTCATCTTCACTCACGGAAATGTGTACACCGGAGCGGCCGACTCCATGGCGATGGGAGCCGGCAAGCGCGCCGAGGCAATTGCCATCAAGGGCGACCGCATCCTGGCGGTCGGAACCCGCGACGAGGTCCTGAGAACCAGGGGACCTGACACAAGCATGGTCGATCTGGGTGGGCACTTCGTGATGCCTGGCTTCAACGATGCCCACGTACACCTCGCTGGCGCCGGCCGCGAGAAGCTCAGCGTGAACCTCGTGGGCTGTAAGACGCTCGACGAATTCCGCGAACGCGTTCGCAACAAGGTGGAGAAGGCCGCTCCTGGGGAATGGGTGGTTGGTGCCGGTTGGGACGAAACCGCATGGCCGGTCAAAGTCCTGCCCTCGCGCTGGGATATTGACGAGGTCGCGAACGGGCACCCGATTTATCTGGTCCGCGTGGACGGTCACATCGCGGTCGCCAACACGCGCGCCCTGCAACTGGCCAGTATCACCGTGGCCACGCGAGATCCGGAAGGCGGAAAGATCGATCGCGACGAAGGTGGAACGCCCAACGGTGTGCTGCGCGAGACCGCTCGCGACGCGGTCGTGGCGGTGATTCCGCAGCCTACTCACGAACAACGCCGAACCGCCATCGAGCTGGTTCTCGCGGATCTTGCCAGGCACGGTGTCACCTCGGCGCAGGACAACTCGGCGTGGGAAGACTTCCAGGTCTACGAGGAACTGGAGAAGGTGGGCAAGCTGACGGCTCGCATTTCCGAGTGGCTGCCGTTTGACGATTCGGTCGAGAACCTGGACAAGAAACGTGCGGCTCACCCCTCGTCCGACAACATGCTGCACACTGGCATGCTCAAGGGCTTCATGGACGGCTCCCTGGGATCGAAGACCGCGGCTCTATCGGAGCCCTATGCCGACGATCCAAAAAACTCCGGCCTGCCGCAATACAATCCGGAACGCCTGAACGCGATGACGCGGGAGCGAGTGCTCGCCGGATTTCAGGTTGGATTTCATGCCATCGGCGACCAAGGCGTCCAAAGAGCGCTCGATGCTTTTGCCGAGGCGGAAAAGGCTGCCAGGGAAGGCACAGTGCAAGCCGCCGATGGCGGCAAGGACTACCGGCTTCGGATCGAGCACGCCCAGGTCACGGTTCCGCAGCAGATCCTGCGATTCAAAGAGCTCAAGGTCATTGCTTCGATGCAGCCGAGTCATCTCCTGACAGACATGAACTGGGCCGAATCGCGGCTGGGCCCGAAGCGGGCAGCTCATTCCTACGCCTGGGCCGAGTTCCTGAAACATGGTGTCGCGCTGGCGTTCGGAACCGACTATCCGGTCGAGTCGATTTCCCCGTTCCGCGGCCTCTATGCCGCCGTGACCCGCCAGAGCGAAAACGGAAAGAAAACCTATTATCCCGAGCAGAAGATTACGATTGAGCAGGCGATTGCAGCCTATACCACGGGCTCTGCGTTTGCCGAGTTTGCCGAGAAACAGAAGGGCAGACTGGAGCCGGGCATGCTTGCGGACTTCGTGGTTCTTGATCGTGACATCACCTCCGTTCCGCCCGCCAAGATTCTCGAGACGAACGTGCTGCGAACCGTAGTCGGCGGACGCACGGTGTATGAAACAGGACAGAAGTAGTAAGGAGCGGCCGCGCGCTGCATGGGCAGAGTCTCGAAGGCAGGCCATTTTGCTCGCAGCTCACGGCTCGACGCTGGATTTCCATGGACTGGAGAGAACGGGAACGCGCGTTCTATATCGGCGCTCCACTCGCCATCATTCCAGCTCTTGGTTTTCTGCCGGCTGTGATGTTCCTTCTCGTTGTGCCAGGATTCCCGCACGCGCGGGCGATTGCCGTTGCAGTTTTGCCCGTTCTGGCCTTGCTCAGCAGCTGCGGACTCTGGAAGCTGGCCTTGGGGGCAGTGCAGAAGCCTTTCGGCATTCTCAACGCCGTGAGTGTGGGAGCGCTGTTGGTCCTGCTCATTATTGCTGCCTACACCGGGCTGTTTCTGGCGATCCTGGCAGCGAAGTTCTGATTTCCAGGCTTTGCTCTTCCATTCGGCTTTACCTGGTTAACGCAACCTGGGCTTTCTGCGTCTAATCTATGATGAAGTGGGCATGGGCCCCCCCGTGGGTGGGCATCTGCACAAAGGTATAATGCGTAAGGTACGTATTTTCAGGAGGAAAGAAATGGATTCGCGCGCAAGCGCCCTTTGGGTACGCCTCAAGGCAAAGGGCTGGGCGTACACCTTCACGATTCTTGCGACTCTGGCCGTCGGAATCCTCATCGGCACCATCATTTCGTACGGTGTAAAAGGCAAGGAAGGTCAGAAATCGTCGGATGCGACTCCGCTGACCATCCCGGCTCCACAACAGCTTTCGAATCAGTTTGCCCAGATCGCCAAGCAGCTCGAACCGAGCGTTGTCAACATCAACACCGAGTCCACCGTCAAGAGTCCGCAGCGCCGTCGCTCGCGGCCCGACCAGGGTGGCGGAGATGACGACAACAACGGTTTCCAGGATTTCTTTGACCGGTTCTTCGGTGGCCAGGGCGGCGACAGCGCTCCGATTCGGCAGCGCTCCCTCGGATCCGGCGTCATTGTGGATTCAAAGGGCTACATCGTCACCAACCGGCACGTGATCGACAAAGCCGACCGCATCCGCGTGAAGCTGCAAGATGAACCTGCGGGCAGCCCCGGCCACGACGCCAAAGTGATCGGCGCCGACACTGAAACAGATCTGGCCGTCATTAAGATCGATGTGGAGAAACCGCTCCCGGCGGCCAAACTCGGCAATTCCGAGGGCTTGCAGGTCGGGGACTGGGTGCTCGCGATCGGAAGCCCGTTCGGACTGCAGGAAACGGTGACCGCTGGTATCGTGTCCGCCAAGGGTCGCAACATCGTTCCGAACCGGCAGTTCCAGTCCTTCATCCAAACCGACGCCGCCATCAATCCCGGTAACTCGGGGGGACCGCTGGTCAACATGGCTGGGGAGGTGGTCGGCATCAATACCGCCATCCTCACCGAAACCAGTTCCTATGCGGGCGTCGGCTTCGCCATGCCTTCCAATACCGTGGCGCAGGTGTACAACCAGCTCATCGGACCGGACCATCGTGTGGCACGTGGATCGATCGGCATCGAGTTTGCCGCGCAGCCGAATCCGGCGATTGCACGCATTTACGGGTCGGGAGTCACCGTATCGAACGTCGTCGCAGGAAGCCCGGCGGAACAGGCGGGCTTGAAGATCGGTGACACCATCACCGCCGTCGATGGCAAAGAACTGAAGAGCGGTGATGAGTTGGTGGCAGACATCGCCGCCCGCAAGCCGGGATCGAAGGCGGCTGTGACCTACGTCCGCAACGGCAAAAAGCAGGACGCCACCGTGATCATCGCCGATCGCTCGAAGCTCTTTGCGTCGCGCCTGGGCGAGGAGGACGAGAATCAGGGCGGCGAGGAACCGAAAGCCAGCAAGTTCGGGCTGACGGTGCAGAGCATCACTCCGGATCTTGCGGATCGGCTCAATATCACCGCCGGTAAGGGTGTGGTGGTCCGCGATGTGAAGGCGGGATCGTTCGCAGAAGATGTCGGCCTGAACCGGGGCGACGTTGTTCTTGAAGTGAACAAGCAGCCCGTCAACACGCCTGAGGACTTTACGAAGATCGAGTCCGGGCTGAAGAGCGGGCAGGACGTGGTCTTCCTCGTCCGGCCGCGGGGTGCCCGAGCCCAGGATGGAACGATTTTCCTGGCCGGTACACTTCCGTAACGGTAACATCCATCGGCGAGACTGGCGCTTCCTCCCCACTTCGGGGAACATATGGAAGCCGGTCTCGCCGGTTTTCTTTTGAATGCCGTGGAATCGTCCAATTCGAAGCTTGCTCACCGCGATCATCTGTGTTTTGCTGGCAACGACCGTCGTCTCCGCCCAGAACGCGAAGAAAGCGTCAGGATCCACGTCCTCGAAAACGTCGTCGAAGGGGTCTTCTTCCACGCCGAAGAAGAAGCGTTCCAAGAAGAGCAAGAAAAGTTCCAGGGCTCGCGGACAGAAGGCGATTGACTCCGAGCGCACGCTGCAGATCCAGGAAGCGCTCATCCGCGAACACTATCTCGACGGCAAGCCGTCCGGCAAATGGGACGACGCCACGCAAGCCGCGATGCGCCGATACCAGGCCGATCACGGATGGCAGAACAAGACGGTTCCCGATTCCCGGGCGCTGATTAAGCTCGGGCTGGGGCCGAATCACGATCACCTGCTCAACCCGGAGACTGCGATGACATCGGGTCCAACCGATACGAAAACGGCGGCCAAACCGGCCATTGCAGATCCCACCACTCCCTCCACCGCTCCCGCCAGCACCCCCTCGCCACAACAGTAGAAACTGGCAGCGATTCTTCGTGAGCCATTTTTCCTGCGGTTTCCACATGTACAGGTAAGGGCAGTTGCCCGGCTTCGGCTGGATTCCCCATCCGCCCAGGAGGAGTCATGTCCCGCCGTCCGCTATTTCCCGTTTTCATTTGCCTCTGTCTTGCCCTGAGCATGGCGCCGACGGCCCTGTGGTCTCAGACCTACACCGATCTGCATGACTTCGATTGCACCGCGGAGGGATGCCAGCCCACCTATCCCGAAATTCTCGCCCAGGGCCGCGACGGAAATCTGTACGGCACCCTGGACAGTGGCGGCACATCAGGTATGGGAACGGTATTCAAAATGACGCCGTCGGGTTCGATTACGACGCTCCATAACTTCTCAGGCGCCGACGGTCAGAACCCCGACGGCGGGTTGGTGCTCGGCACCGATGGCAACTTCTATGGCACAACGAGATTTGGGGGCGCCAACAATCTGGGCACCGTCTTCAAGATCACGCCCGCAGGTGTGTTGACCACTCTGCACAGCTTTGCGGGAACCGATGGATCGGAGCCGCGCCCGGGACTTGTCCAGGGCAAGAACGGAAGTTTCTACGGCACGACCTGCGGCTTTAATCCACCGTGGACCGCCTACTCGATTACATCCTCCGGCAAGTTCAAAACCATCAACGGCACAAACGACGTGAGGATTGCAGCCTGCAGCGGTGGACCTCTGACACTGGCCAGCGATGGGAACCTGTATGGCACAGCCATGGCGGGCGGGGTAACTGAGCAGGGAGCGGTGTTTCGCCTGACACCCGCCGGCAAGTTGAAGGTGATCTGGGGCTTCGACGGTACGCACGGCTCCGCACCCTTCGCATCTCTTGTCCAGGCGAATGACGGATTCCTCTATGGCACAACCGACGGCGGCGGATCGGGCGTGGATGGGGTCGCCTTCAAAGTTTCCACGAACGGCAAATACACGCTACTGCATGAATTCGGTCTCGACCCCAACAACGATGGCTTTGCCCCATTTTCGGGCCTGGTCGCAGCCAGCGATGGCAAATTCTACGGCGCAACCCAAGTCGGGGAAGGCGGCGGTTCCGTCCCCGATGGCAATCTGTTCAGCATGACCGACAACGGAAGCTACAGCGTTCTGTACCCCTTCGACGGTGCCCACGGGAGAGCGACTTTTGCAACTCCCATGCAGCATACGAACGGGAAAATTTACGGCATGACCGAGGGTGGCGGAGTGCATGAAGGTGGCGTGATCTTCAGCCTCGAGAACGGCGCTCCACCGTTCGTGTCGCTGGTCACTCGTTGGGCCACCGCAGGGAAAACAGTGCAGATTCTCGGGCAGGGGTTCACGGGAACGACGTCCGTGATGTTCGGCACGGGTTCAGCGAGCTTCATCGTCCTCTCCGACACATACATGACCGCCACTGTGCCCAACGACGGCATGGCCGGACTCATCACTGTAACGACCCCGTCGGGCACGCTCACCAGCAGCCATGGGTTCTTTGTAGTGCCCGTGATCAGCAGCATCTCGCCCGCCAGTGGGCCTGTGGGCACGCACGTCACGATCACCGGCTCGGGCTTCAGTGGTGCGACGCTGGTCAAGTTCGGAGGCGTGAAGGCGCCGGTTTTCACTGTCAACTCGGGAACGACCATCACTGTCACGGTGCCGCCTGGAGCTAAGACGGGAAAGGTTTCTGTTAAGACGCCGGGAGGCAATGCCAGCAGCAAAGGCACGTTCACGGTTACGCCGTAAGAACATCGCAGGTAACGAAGTCAGATCGAGGAGGGGAAAGTGAAGCGGATGAGCATGGGTTCGACAGCGGGATTTCTTGGCGTTTTGTTTCTGTACATCGTCTTGGGTTTGGCTGCGGCGCATGCGCAGACCTACACCGACTTGCATGAATTCGATTGCACGGTGGAAGGCTGCCAGCCCACTTATCCCGAAATCCTGGCGCAAGGCCGGGATGGAAACCTCTATGGCACGACCAACGCTGGCGGCACTTCCGGCATGGGCACCGTGTTCAAAGCGACGCCCTCGGGCGCGGTCACGACCATTTACAACTTCTCCGGCTCCGATGGCTGGAACCCGGACGGCGGTCTTGTCCTGGGTGCCGATGGAAACTTCTACGGCACCACGACGATCGGCGGCGCGCACAACCTTGGCACGTTGTTCAAGATCACTCCGTCTGGCGTACTAACAACTTTGTACAGCTTTACCGGCGCTGCGGATGGATACAACCCTCGCGGCGGGCTGGTGATGGGCAAGAACGGAAGTTTCTACGGTACCACTTGCTCCCAGTATGGTCCCTGGAAGGGCTTTTCGATTACCTCGTCGGGCAAGTTCAAACTGCTGACGAGTGCGATCCCACCGTGTAGCTTTTCGAACCTGATCCTCGGGAGCGATGGAAATCTCTACGGCGGTTCGCAAGCAGGAGGAACGACCTACCAGGGCACTGTCTTCCGCATGACACCGGCCGGTGCCGTGAAGGTTCTCTACAACTTCGACTACGCCCACGGCGCCACTGTGTATTCACCTGTTGTGCAAGGAAATGACGGCTTCCTTTACGGTACGACCAGCGGTGGCGGGTCGGGGCAGGGCGGAGTGATCTTCAAAGTGGCTACGACGGGCAAAAAGTTCACCTTGCTGCGTCAGTTCGACGTTGCGAGTAGCACCGATGGCAGTGCTCCCTACGCCGGCCTGGTTGCGGCCACCGACGGCAACTTCTACGGCGCGACTTCCGGCGGGGAAAACTCGGGCTCCGTTCCGAATGGCAATCTCTTCAGTATCACCAGCAGCGGGTCCTACTCGCTTCTCTATGCGTTCGATGCCACTCATGGAGCCCTGGCTGAGGCAACACCCATGCAGCACACCAATGGCATCATCTACGGCGTCACAGAGCGGGGCGGTGGCCCTGGCGGAACTCGCAACGGTGGCGTCTTTTACAGCCTGGATATGGGCCTTGCGCCGTTTGTGTCGGTGGTGACCCGTTGGGGGAGCGCGGGTCAGACAGTTGAAATCCTCGGTAACGGACTGACCGGCACTTCGAGTGTGAAGTTTGGTTCCGGCTCGACCAGCTTCAATGTGGTCTCCGATACCTACATGACCGCCACCGTTCCCGCCGAGGGTACAACCGGATTCGTCACGGTGACGACTCCTTCGGGTACCCTCACCAGCAACCGGTGTTTTTTGTCGTGCCAGTGATCAGTGGCATCGCTCCAACCAGTGGACCTGTGGGGACACGCGTCACCATCACCGGCTCGGGATTCGTTGGGGCGACTGCTGTGAAGTTCGGCGGGGTGAAGGCACCCAGCTACATCGTGAACTCCGGAACCACGATTACAGCGACGGTTCCGGCAGGAGCGAAATCCGGGAAAATAATGGTCACCACGGCCGGAGGCAACGCAACCAGCAAGACGGCTTTCACCGTCACGCCCTAGGTAGACGCCGCTTATTCCATCACGGGGCGCGGGCTGTATGGGATCGCTTCTCCCCGAACTACCGCGCCCGGATTATCTTCGACCAGTGCCCGGGCGTAGTCGGCGCCGGCAACCTTGGCAACCGTATCGCGGCCTTGCGACAGGATCGGGACTCTGCGTTTCGTGTCATGAGCGTCCGTAGCCAGGAAGTGAATCGCGCCCCGATCAAGGAGCCAGCGCGCGACGATCTCGGGTCGCTCTCCCCAGAAGCCAGTCAGCGCCGACGCTGTGACCTGGACAAGACAACCCTGCTCGACCCACTCCACCACGCGTTGCGGGTTCTGCTGCAGGATGGGATTCCGCTCCGGATGCGTCAGGATCGGAATCAATCCCCGATCTCCCAGCCGGGTGAAGCATTCGCCAATTTGGATCGGAACGCTGAAGTTGCTGAGTTCGACAAGCAGGTAGTTCGTGTTGCCGATCGTGTACACCTGTGGACGATCCAGAACCCGCTCCAGATTCTCGTAGGAAAGATGAAAGTCGCAGCCCAGGCCCAGCCGTGGCACGTCCCCGATTTTGGTTTGGAGTTGCAGCAAAACCTGCTGCAGGTACACCCGATCGTAGGCGTATCGATCGTTGGCGTGCGGCGTGGCCACCATGTGCGTGATACCGTCGGCGGCAGCCATCCGGCACATTTCGACGGCGACTTCCCATGACTTCGGGCCGTCATCGACCTCCGGCAGGATGTGACTGTGGATGTCGAACACTTGTTGTCGATTCTAGAACAGAACCAGGAATCCCGCCTGACACGTGCAGTCCTCAAGGCGGCCGGCAAATGCTGTTCTTCTCCTTCCGTTACAGCTAGTTACTGACAAGACACCCACTCGCCGATTCCCCATTGGCGGACAGAATCGTTTCTGTGACAGTAGGAGTTAAGAATTCTTAACAATTCCCATGTGCGCACCAGCGCAAACGGTTACAGCTATGTCCGAGGCGAGCGTATATCGGCGTTCGCAGAGTGTCGTGTCGCGTCAGATTGCCGGCGAGACGCTGGTGGTGCCCATTCGCGGGCGAGTCGGCGACTTGGCTTCGATTTACAGCTTTAACGAGACCGGTTCCGTTCTCTGGAATGCACTGGAACATCCCCGAACGCTGGAGAGCCTGACCTCCCTCCTCTGCCAGTCGTTCGACGTCGGGCAGCTGGACGCCCGCCGGGATGTCGACGCCTTTGTTCGGGAAATGGAGGCGGCGGGTTTGCTGACGGTCGAGCCGGGTTGAAACGTCGAGAAATACGAGGGGGCGGGACCGCTACGTTGGTCCGCCTGCATACAGGGCAGCGATGAATACGCAGTCTTATGGAGCGTTCAGCCAGTCGCTCCACCAACGATACTTTGGGGAGCGCGCTCCGCTCGAAGTGTCGATTGAGGTCACCCGCCGCTGCCCGCTCGAGTGTCTCCATTGCTACAACAATCTCGCCATGGGCGACCTCGAGGCTCGCAACCGCGAACTCAGCAAAGAAGAGCACTTTCACCTCCTCGACCAGTTGGTGGATATCGGGACCTTCTGGCTGCTGTATTCCGGCGGCGAGATCTTCGCCCGCAAGGATTTCCTCGAAATCTATACCTATGCCAAGCAGAAGGGATTCCTCACTACGCTGTTCACGAATGGAATCCTGATCAACGAGCGCATCGCCGACTACCTGCTGGAATATCCGCCGTTCGCCATCGAAATCACACTCTACGGCCGGACCAAGGCGACGTACGAAAAGCTCACGGGAATCCCCGGTTCCTACGAACGGTGCTTGCGCGGGATCGAATTGCTGCGAGAGCGTGGCCTGCCGCTCAAGCTCAAAACCGTTCCCACGACCATCAACAGGCACGAAGTCTTTGCGATGAAACGCTTCGCGGAAGAAGAACTGGGTGTGGAATTCAAGTTTGACGCCCAGGTCAATCCTCGTATCGACTGTTCCCAGAGCCCGCTCGCCGTGCGGTTGTCGCCGGAAGAAGTGGTTGCTCTCGACATGCACTCGTCGAAAGCAGCCCAGGAATATCGGCAACTGGCCGAGCGCGACCTGGCCGGCCCGCCTCCACTCACTGCGATCGATACGGTCTATTTCTGCGGTGGAGGCATGAAGACATTCGCGGTTGATCCCTATGGCCGCATGAGCATCTGCGTGATTTCGCAGCAGGAGACATACGATCTCCGCCAGGGCTCCGTCCGCGAGGGCTGGGAGAAGTTCCTGCATGCCGTGCGTACGCGTAAACGGACTCGCTTGACCAAGTGCGTCAGCTGCCGCATCCAGTCACTTTGCGGCATGTGCCCCGCCAACGGCGAACTCGAGAATAGCGACAAGGAAAGCCCGGTCGGCTTCCTGTGCGAAGTCGCTCATCTGCGCGCCCTCAGTCTTGGTCTCGAAGTTCCTGCGCATGGCACTTGTGAGTTCTGTCATGGGGGTGTTGCAGAATCCCGAGTCCGCGCATCTGCGGAGAGAATCCAGTCGGCCGGGATCAACCTGGAAGACTCCAGGGAGCCCGAGCCGCTTTTCCCGATTCTCAATCAGGAAGTTTCGCGAACCGCTTGCAGCAGTTGTGGTGTGACAGGTCACTGAGGAAGACGGACCGTATGAGCGAATCCAACAATCCGACACCTGCGAAAAGGCCTTACGAGCCGCCCAGGGTGATGGCGATTAACCTCCGGCCCGAAGAAGCCGTCCTGGGCAATTGCAAGATCGGCAATACTTCCGGCCCGGTTGCCAGCACTTGCTCCACTTTGCATTGCAGCACGATCGGGTCTTGAGATGAATTCTGCCGCCACTCCGAGCGTCGTTGAGGCATCCAGCCGATGCTCCGGAGTTCCTTATCGCTGCGCGTTTGCCGTTGCGGGGATTGGCGTGGAGGTGACCGGATCCACACCGGCATCCGTTGACCTCGGAGCGCAGCTGCAACCCTTTCTGACGGAATCGGACGCCTGCGAGATTCAGGTGCGCGTGGAGTGGAAATCCACGCTCGATTCCTGCGCCGGCAAGGAGCTCTTTCATTCCGGATGCGTATGGAACGTCTGCGAGCTCGGCGATCGTTATGTATTCGATTTCAGCACCGGCCGATTCGGGAGCCGGCCCTACAAGCGGCTGGTCGTTGATCGCGATTTTCGTCGGGCGACAGTATTGCTGAACCGGCAGTGCATGGCAGCAGACGATGCGTCCCGCGCGTTGGAGTATCCGCTCGACGAGCTTCTGGTGACCCATCGCCTGAGCCTGGCTGGCGGAGTGGAATTGCATGCCTGCGGCCTGGTGGACGCCCAGGGAAACAGCTTTCTATTTTCCGGCCATTCCGGTGCCGGTAAGAGCACAACCGCCCGTCTGTGGACTCGGCATCTGCCTGTTCATGTGTTGAGTGACGACCGCATCATCGTGCGCGAACACAATCGCCAGTTCTTCATGCACGGAACGCCTTGGCACGGCGAAGCGGCGTTTGCCTTGCCGGGGAACGCCCCGATTCGGCGGGTCTTCCTGCTGGAACATGGAACCAGCAACCGCATCGAGCGAATCTCGCGGAGCGTGACCGCTGGAGAACTGCTCGCACGCAGCTTCACGCCTTTTTATGCTGCCCGGTTCGTGGAGCCGGTTTTGGCGCTCCTCGAAGCGCTCGCAGAGTCGGTGCCCTGCTACCGCTTCCAATTCATTCCTGATGCAAGCGCAGTGGAGAAAATCCTTGGCTTCCGCGACTGAACCTCGGCACGATACGGAGTTATTTGAGCACTTGAGCCGGAGATTGCTCGCCAGCGGTCATCAGGTCCGGTTCCAGGCTCGCGGCCACAGCATGTTTCCGGTGATTCGCGACGGTGACACGGTGCGCGTTGAGCGCGTCGTCTCCGGCACGCTGAGAACTGGAGACGTTGTGGCAGTGAAAACCGCCGCCGGGATTCGCGTCCATCGGCTGATCTCTGCCGATCTGGAGCGCGACTCCTTTCTTACTCGCGGCGACGCCTCGCGGGAGAGCGATCCCCCGGTTCGTTCGAGCGAGATTCTTGGGCGCGTGGTGCTCAATGGGAGAACGGTGATGCGTAGCCGTATGCAGTCATTTGCTTGCCGTCTGTGGCGAAATAGCCTTCGCTTGCGACGCGCCTTGGGAGTCATCCTGGTGCTCGCCGCTACAGCCGGCGTCCTTCACGCTCAAGTCGTCCTCAATGACACGACCACCTCCGGGAGCATCCGCCCGAACACCGCCGGGAATTCGACGCTGACCATTGCCCATGCGACTGCGGCCAACCCCAACCTGCTCGCGGTCGTCGCCGTGTCGATGAACGTGGCCAACAATACTGGTGCCGCCGTGACCGGCGTCACCTACGGGGGCGCGGGTTTCCCCATGACCCGGCTGGGCTTTCATACCGACGCCGCCGTCGGCCGGCGCGTTGAGATCTGGTACCGCGTTGCTCCCGCCACCGGTACTCCGAGCGCAGTGGTGACCGTGAACTTGCCCACTGCGAACCGAGTCGGAGTTGTAGCCGGCGTCATGACCTTCCGTGGGGTCGATCAGACCCTTCCCTTGAGCGCAATGGTCTCTGCCGATGGCGCGTCGAGCGGATTTGCCCAACTGGATATTCCCAGTGGCATCAACCAGATGGTGTTCGACGTCGTCGCCATTAATAACAGCATTACCGTCACCGCCGGTACCTCGCAAACGCAGCGCTGGACCATAAACACTGGTGCCGCAGGCGGTGATGTGCGCGGCGCGGGAAGTACCAACGTGGGCGCGCCGAGCGTCCCGATGTCGGAAACATTCAGCGCCAACTCCACCTGGTCGATTGCTGGTGCCTCGGTGATGCCGTTGCAAGCCGACGTTGGCGTCTCCATCAATCCCGGCGGCGCTGTGCCCTTGGGCAACAATCTCACATACACCATCACGGTTACCAACAACGGTCCAACGAGCGCCACGACCGTGAGCCTTACCGACACGCTGGCGGCCGGGCTGACTCTTGTCTCCGCAACGCCAAGCCAGGGCACCTGTTCCGGCACAGGTCCAATCACCTGCGCGATTGGAACGCTCGCGGGTGGTGCGAGCGCCACTATCACGGTGATCGCGAGCGCTGCGCAAACGGGTTCGTATGCAAACACGGCCAGCGTCACCGCGACGCAACCGGACCTCAATACCGGTAATAACTCCTATACCGCGGTCGGGATCG
>Ga0335071_10005174_pt1 | contig 13567 bp, 14 predicted proteins | sample Lox_Sample_15_FD_206724 | JGI IMG/M metagenome (GOLD analysis project Ga0335071, IMG submission 206724) | Soil microbial communities from Loxahatchee National Wildlife Refuge, Florida, United States - Lox_Sample_1.5 | ecosystem: Environmental > Terrestrial > Soil > Wetlands | place: USA... | reverse complement strand
AAACCTGCTCATGGAGGTGCTCCGCGCGGCGGCCGTGCCGCCGCCGCGCCCTGCCGACAGCCGGGCCGACAGCCGGGCCGACAGCCGGGCCGACAGCCGGGCCGACAGCCGGGCCGACATCCGGGCCGACATCCGGGCCGACAGCCGGGCGGGCAGCTGCGAGGGCGATCCCGCTCCGCTACAGTCGCCAGCGTGAACCCGGGCCCGCCGCCACCGGAGCCGACTGCCGAGCCCATCCCCGGCCAGCTCGCGCTGCCCGGCATGCCGTCGGCGGCGGAGGCCGACGGGGGCGGCGGGGGCGTTGGGTCCCAGCCGCCGCTGCCCGGCCTGGAGTTTCCCGCGGCGGAGGCCCGGGCCGGGGACGACCGGGGAGCTCCCGATGCGGAGCTGGTCGCGGTGGCCGGGGAGCTGCGCGGGCTCGACGGGGACGGCTCGCGGATGGCGGCCGCCATCCGCGGCGCGCTGGACATGCTGCTCGACGGCCAGCACACCGGCCGCTACCGGTGGCAGCAGCTGCACAAGACCGAGAAGACGCACGCCGGCACCCTAGTGGAGATCGCGCTGGCCCGCGTCCTGCGGCTGGCCGACGGCGTCGCACTGGACTACACGATCGCGGGCGCCGACGTGGACTGCAAGTTCTCGCACCGGATGGGCGGCTGGATGATCCCGCCCGAGGCCGACGGCAAGCTGATGCTGCTGGTCCAGGCGAGCGACGAGGACGGCACCTGGTCGGCCGGGCTGCTCCGGGCGGCCGCGGAGAACCTGCGGCCGGCCAGCAACCGGGACGGCAAGCGGGCCCTGTCCGAACGCGGCCGGGCGGCGGTGCGCTGGCTGCACGTCCGCGCCCCGCTGCAGGAAAACGCGCTGATCAGGCTGCCCGGACGGGACGTCGACGCGATCCTCGCGCTGCCCTCGGGGCAGCAGCGGGTGAACGAGCTGTTCCGGCGGGCGCAGCGGATGCGGGTCAGCCGGACCGTGGTGGCCACGGTGGCCATGCAGGACGACTACATGAAGCGGGTCCGCGGTGGCGGCGGGGCGCGCGACCAGCTGCGGGATGAGGGCATCGTGATCTTCGGGGACTACGCCGGGGATCAGGTGCTCGCCGCCGCTCTCGGCCTGCCCCGGCCGGGTCCCGGCGAGTTCGTCAGCGCGCGGCTGGCGCCCCGGTCGGCCAGCTCCGGCGAGCGGGTTTACGCCCGATGCATCCGGCTGGCGGGCGCCGACTGGCTGCTCGCCTCGGCCGCCGATCCGGCCGCGCCGGCGCCCGCGCTCCCTCGCTGATCCCTCAGGCCCGCTGAACCGCAGGTCAGGCCGATCTCGACTCACCGGAAATGCTTGCGCTCCCGACCGGGAACCGGAATCGTATGGCGTGTCCATTAACGCAAACGACACGCAATTGCGGGAAAGGCGCCGTCACCGCAGGTTCGCGGGGTGGCTCCCGCCTGTTCGCCGAATGGAGAAGGTATGCGGGGTTTCAAGAATTTCCTTATGCGCGGTGACGTGATCGTTGTCGCGGTCGGGCTAGTCGTCGCTCTCGCGTTCAGCATGCTCATTACCGCATTCACCAACTACATCATCAACCCGATCATTGCGGCCGCCGGGGGTACGACAGGCGCTGGCCTGGGCTTCTATGTCAGCGACCATAACCCCAAGACGTTCGTCAATATCGGCCAGTTCATTTCCGCGATCATCTACTTCGTCATCTTCATGGCCGTCGTCTACTTCGTCATCATCGTGCCCTACAAGGCCATCCAGGCCCGGCGCGGGCAGACGGTGTTCGGCGACCCGACCCCGGTCAAGACCTGCCCGGCGCGCCTGTCCAGCGACCTGCCGGCCGCCGCGTCCAAGTGCAAGTACTGCGGCACGGAGCAGCCCGCCATCACCGCCTGACGTCCGGATGAGACCGTCTCCTTCCGCGCCGCCGCCGCGGAAGGGACGCGCGGGCCGGTAGCGGAGGAGCTTGCATGGCACAGCACAGGCCGACGGCGCTGGTCACCGGGTCGGCGAGCGGGATCGGCCGGGCCGCCGCGCTGCGCCTGGCCCGGGCCGGGTACGACGTGGCGATCAACTACAGCCGGTCCGAGGCCGCCGCCCGGCGGACCCTGACCGAACTCGACAGCCTCGGCGGACGCCACCTCGCGCTGCGCGCCGACGTCAGCGACGACGCGGCGGTGGCCGCGCTGGCCGGCGAGGTCGGCGAGACGTTCGGCCGCCTGGACGCGCTGGTGAACAACGCGGGCATGACCAGCCAGACCCCGCCCGACGACCTGGACGGCGTCGATCTGGCCGAATGGGACCGGGTGTTCGCCGTCAACGTCCGCGGGCTATTCCAGGTCACCCGGGCCTGCGCCCCCCGGCTGCGGGCCGCGGGAGGCAGCGTGGTGAACGTGGCCTCGATCGTCGGGCTCCGGCCCGGCCCCCAGCCGCTCGCCTACGCGGCCAGCAAGGCGGCCGTGGTCAGCCTCACCCGTACGCTGTCCCGGGTGCTCGCCCCCGAGGTCCGGGTCAACGCCGTCGCGCCGGGCTGGATCGCGGGCGAGTGGATGCAGCGGACGCTGGGCGACGACTACGAGCGGCTGATGGAACGCCGCGCCACCTGGACGCCGATGCGGCGGAACGTCACCGAGCAGGACGTGGCGGAGACGATCTTCTCGCTGATCACCTCGAACCCGTTCGTCACCGGCGAGACGATCGTCGTCGACGGCGGGTACGCGGCTACCAGCTGAGGCTGGCCGGGCCGATGTCCCCGGTGAGATAACGCTGCACGGTGGGGCCGACGGCCTGAACCAGGTCCTCGGGACTGGCCGCCGCCGCGCCCGGGACCTGGAGGATGTAGCGGGCCAGCATCAGGCCCCCGATGTGGGATCCGATGAGCGCCACCCGCAGTTCACGGTGGTCATCGGCCAGGACGTCGCCGAGCGCTGCGAGGATGAACGAGCTGAGGATGTCGCGCAGCAGCCCGGCGGCGCGGTCGTGGGACAGCCCGGCCCGGATGATGGCCACCATCTGCTCGCGGACCTCGGGGCGCTCCTCCCACAACCCGATGAGTCGTCTGACTAGCTCTTCCCCGGTCCGGCCGGCGCCGGCCCGGTCGGCCGCGGCGGTCAGGCCGGCGAACACGGTGGCGGCATCGGCCGGCGGCTGCAGCGCGGCGAACAAAAGCCCGTCCTTGTCGCCGAAGTAGTGGTAGATGAGCGCCGCATCGACTCCGGCCCGGGCGGCCACGGCGCGCATGGTCGTGCGCTCGAACCCGAGCTCGGCGAACAGCTCCCGGGCCGCGTCCAGGACGGCCTGGCGCGCGTCCGGGCTGCCCAGCGGGCGCCGGCCCCGGACCGGCACTAGGAAGCCTTCGCCTGGCGGGACAGCATCAGCATCCGCTCCTCGATCGTCGCGGGGACCGGCTGCAGGCTGGCTTCGATCCCGGCGGCGCTGAGCACCGCCGCCAGCTCGGCCGGGTCGGCGTTGGCCACCCGGATCGCCCGGCCCGCGAGCATGACCGGCGTGCCCGCGGCGTTGAGCACGGCGAAGGCCTGCGCCCAGTCCCCGGTGCGGACCGCGACGGCCGTGGTCGAGCCGATGATGTCAGCCTCGCTGCCCTCGCCCACCAGCCGGCCGTCCGACATGAGCAGCAGCCGGTCGCACTGCTGGGCCTCCTGCATGTAGTGCGTCGTCACCAGGACTCCGGCGCCGCGCTCGGCCTGCGCCCGGATCGTGTCCCACAGGGCGGCGCGGGCGAGCACGTCGACGCCCGAGGTCGGTTCGTCGAGCACGAGCACCGCGGGTGAGTGGGCCAGGGCGGCGAGGAACGCCACCTGGCGCTGCGCCCCGAGCGGCAGCTCGCGCACCAGGACATCGGCATAGTCCCGCAGCCCCGGCGGCAGCGCGGGCTCGGCGGAGCCGTAGGCGCGTGCGCTGAACGACAGGTTCTCCCGCACGGTCAGGTCGCCGTACAGGCCCAGGCCCTGCGGCACGTACCCGAGCCGGCGCCGGCGCTCCCGGTCGGGCGGGCCGCCGAGCAGGTCGACGCGGCCGGAGGTCACCGCGATGAGACCCAGGAGCATCCGGATGAGCGTGGTCTTGCCGGCTCCGTTGGCGCCGAGCAGGCCGACCACTTCGCCGGGTTGCACCCGCATCGACACGTCGTCCACCGCCGTGAACGCGCCGAAGCGGCGGGTCACGTGCGCGGCGCTGAGCAGGACGCCGGTCATGACGGAACCGCATTCCGGCGGGCGAGCGACAGCGCGATGACGATGTCCTCCAGATCGGGCGCGATGGTGGTGGCCCCGGCCGGCGGGTTGCCAGCGGGCCAGTACTCGTGCAGCACCCGTCCCCGGCGCCAGGCCCATTCGGCCCGGACGGACTGGCCGGACTCGGTGACCACGCCCGCGAAGCCGGCCCGCACCTGGTCGTAGGACCCCTGAACGAGGATCCGGCCGCGGTCGAGAACGATGAGGTGCGCGGCGCGTTCGGCCTCGTCGAGGTAGGTGGTCGACATGAGCACGGCCGCACCCGACGCCGCGGCCTCTGACGCCAGCCGCCACAGGTCGATGCGGCTCACCGGGTCGACGCCCGTGCTGGGCTCGTCCAGGATGAGCAGGGCGGGCTGGTGCACGATCGCCATGACGAAGCCGAGCTTGCGGCGCATGCCGCCGGACAGCTGCGCCGCGAGCCGCCCGGCGGCGGGGGTGAGCGAGGCCCGGTCCAGCAGTTCGGCGCGCCGGGCCGCGAGCTCGGCTCCGGCCAGGCCGTAGATGCCCGCGACGAAGTCGATGTTCTGCGTCACGGTCAGCGCAGCCCAGCTGCCCGCTGACGCGGGCAGGTAGCCGAGGCGCTGCCGAGGCGGCGCCTCGACCAGGCCGGCGTCCAGCGCCACCTCCCCGGCCAGCGCGCGCAGCAGCGTCGACTTGCCGGCCCCGTCCCCGCCGACCACGGCGACGACGGATCCGGCGGGCACCTCGACGGTGACGTCGTCGAGCGCCACCGTGCGCCCGAAGCGAACCGTGGCCGAACGCACCGAGTACGTCACGTAGTTCCCACCGTCTCGGTCACGGCCGGCTGCTCGGCCGGGCGGGCCGGACGGCCCGGGGCGAGATCCCGGCGGAAGCGCAGCGTCGCGCCGGTGAACACCACGACCGCCATCACGGTGAGCACGACGAACGGCAGCCACAGCGAGGTGATCGGGGCGCCGCGCAGCATGATTCCCTGCGAGATCATGGTGAAGTAGGTCAGCGGCAGCAGGTAGCCGATCCAGCGGACCCCGGCCGCCATGGCCTCCAGCGGGAAGATCATCCCGGAGAGCAGGATCTGCGGGAGGAGAAAGAAGAACGCGGTCTGGATCGCCTGCCCGGCGGTCTGCGAGACCGTCGAGATGAACACGCCGAGGCCGAGCACGACGAACAAGAAAATCGCCGCCCCCAGCGCGAACGCGAACGGGTTGCCGTTGAACGGGACCGAGAAGAGCGCGATCCCCAGCACGGTCACGATGATCATGTCGATGGCCGCGACCAGGAAGTAGGGCGCGATCTTGCCCAGGATCACCCGGCTCGGCTTGATCGGCATCACCGCGAGCTGCTCGAGCGTGCCGGCCTCCCGCTCCCGCACCATGCCGATGCTGGTGATGATCGTGCCGATGAAGGTCAGGATGAGGCCGATGATGGCCGGCACCATCACCCACGACGTCTTCAGGTCGGGGTTGTAGAGCACCTGCGTCTTGACCTGGTTGCCAGCCTTGTTGAGCGCGGCCACGGCCGACTGCGCGGCGAACAGGTTGGACCCGTTTACCAGCGCGAGCAGCGGTGTCTGCCCGGTGACGATGGCCACGTCCACCTTGTTGTCCCGCAGCAGCGTCTCCGCGTCGGCCTGGGTGTCCGATGGCTCGGTCACGGTGACGTCGAAGATGGGCGGCAGCATCTTAGCCGTCTGCGTGGCCTGCGGGCCCACCACGGCCGTCTTGAGGCTGGAGACGTAGAAGTTCGCCGCATAGCCGAAGATCACCAGCAGCAGCAGCGGCATCACGATCAGCATGCCCAGGGTGCGCCGGTCCCGGACGAGCTCCCGGAACTCCTTGACAATCATGGCCCTCATGCCCAGCACGATAGGAACGCTCAGCAGAAAAAGTCAACAGCTGATGAAATTTGGCTTGAGCGCCCGGATCTGATGGATTGGTGGCATGACGGACGCGATACGGCACGCCGGGCGGTGGACGCTGGAGGACCGGTTCGCGTCCCCGTGGCACTACCTGCCGGTGGAGGTGCCGCCCGGGGCGGCCGGGCTGCGGGTCGAGCTCGACTACGACCGCGGTGGCGGAGCAGTGCTCGACCTGGGCTGTTTCGGACCGGGCGGGTTCCGCGGCTGGTCCGGCAGTTCCCGCGGGTCGTTCGTCATCGCCCCTGACTCGGCCACGCCTGGCTACCTGCCCGGGGAGCTCGAGGCCGGCACCTGGCAGGTGATGATCGGCGTGCACCGCGTCCCGCCGGGCGGGGTGGCCTACCGGCTGACGGCGCGGGCCGTGACGGCCGCCGCGGCGCTGGTCATGCCGCCGCCCGGGCCCACGCCGCCGGTCCTGGCGGACCGGCCGCCGCGCCGGGCGTTGCCGGCCCGGGCCGGCCACCGCTGGCTGGCCGGCGACCTGCACACGCATACCGTGCACTCGGACGGCGTGCTGACCGTCTCGGAGCTGGCCGCCCTCGCGGCCGGCCGCGGGCTTGATTTCCTCGCCGTCAGTGATCACAACACGATCAGCCACCACGCCGAACTGGCCGCCGTGAGCCGGCGGTACCGGATCACCCTGCTGCCTGGCCAGGAGGTGACGACCGACGGCGGGCACGCCGGCGCGCTCGGCGACGTCGGCTGGATCGACTTCCGCGAAGAGCCGGATGCCTGGCTGGACGCGACCGAGGCGGCGGGCGGGCTGCTGTCGGTCAACCACCCGTTCGCCGGGCCGGTGAGCTGGACCCGCCCGATGCGCCGCCGCCCGCCGCTGCTCGAGGTCTGGCACTGGAGCTGGCTCGACCTGCGCTGGACCCTGCCGCTGTCCTGGTGGCTGGCCTGGGATCCCGCGGCGATCCCGGTCGGCGGCAGCGACTGGCACCAGGAGGGTTCGGACGCACCGCCGGGGCGCCCGACCACCTGGGTGGAGTGCGCGGGGGACGAGCCGGCTGAGGTACTCGACGGCCTGCGGGCCGGCCGGGTGGCCATTTCAGCCGAACGAGACGGGCCTCTGCTCCTGCGCCACGACGACGCTTTGGTCGCGGTGGGCGCCGACGGCCTGACGCTAGCCGGACCGCAGGGGCCGTGTGCCCGGGTCCGCGGCGACCGGGCCACGGTGCCCGGGCATCCCGGCCCGCACCGCCTGCTCGACCCGGCCGGAGCCGCGCTAGCGCTCTGCCCGTAACGCCAGGGCCCCTCAGGTGGTTGATCCTGTCCTGTGGACGGCGTCAGGCCCCTGCCGCCGATGGGGCCGCGAAGGGCGGCTGGGCCATATTTCCACCCGGCCCGGTATTCCCGCCAGCAACCGCGCACGGCGGGCGGTGTCGGCCGGGCCGGGTCACTGCTCCGCGCGTTTCCGCGGAAACGTTGCACGCAATTGCGGACGTTTCCGCGGATTTGCCACCGTGGTTTGGGTGCCTTCGTGCCGAAGCCAATGCGTGATGTTTCCTACCAGAACTCTTACTCTGCCTGACCTGATACGGAAGCGGTTAGCTGGTTCAGGTCGGCTGCACTGTTATCACTGACAAGCTAGGCGGGCCCGGGATCCCGCGGCCGGCTACATAGACGGTATGGGTGATGGGGTTCACCGCCACCGCATCAGGACCGTCGCCCACCGGGACGGTAGCGGTGACGGCGTTGGTGGCGCCGTCGATCACCGTCACGGCGCCGCTGCGGCTGCCGGCGACGTAGACGCGGTTGGTGACAGGGTTGACTGCCACCCCGTCTGGGCTATCGCCGACTGGGATGGTGGTGGTGACTTTGTTGGTGCGGACGTCGATCACCGAGACGGTGCCGTCGCCGGAATTGGTCACGTAGACCCGGTTGGTGAGCGGGTTGACCGCAACCCCGGACGCACCATTGCCGACGGTGACCGCCTGCGGCCCAGGGGGAACGGGCCCCACCACCGGGGCGGGAAGCGTATAGCTCGCCCTCTGGAACTGAAGAACGCCGCTCGGTGTCGGCGCACCGGTATAGACCTGATAGATTCCGGTTGGCGATCGGGTTGACCGCTAGCCCGGTGTAACCCCCGGCGGGCTGTGCAGCCTCCTGGAAAGGGACGGCTTTGTAGGTGGTCGTGTCGAGCACCTGAAACCAGCCGACCGGGAGCGGTTTGACAATCGCGCCCGCTATGTAGACCGTTTTGGCGAGGGGGTACACCGCCACTGCGTTTGCGGGGCCAGGCAGCCCCAGGGTGGCCGTGACCGCATAGGTAGGGCTGGCCGACGCGGACAACGGTACTCCAACACCGAGGGCCAATGGCAAGCCCGCCAACACCACGACGCTCAGCCGCCAGCGAAGCCGAATTCGCCCTCGTGCAGGCAAGGAACCGCGCATCATAGTGCCTTTCTTTACGAGCGATTCTAAAACAGCTGATAGCTTCGGGAAAGCGTCGCGGTGGAAATGTCCGGGGCCTGCCGTACGCTGGGGTCAACAGCAGAACAGGTCAGATCTGGCGACAATAGGCGCGCGACGGTGAACTAGCTCACGGCACCCACGGACGCGGGCAATAGAGGGTGACCCAATTCAGGGGGAAACTCTACCGGCAGAAACGGCGACGGCGGCGGCGGTCACTAAATCACCGGGTGGCCGCCGTCACCCGTTCCCGGTCGGGTTGAACGTTTCGATCAGCGTGATGACCGCGCGGGCGCAGTCCGGGCGGCAAGCGTGGAATATGCGCCCCGGCTCCGCTTCCGGCACGGGGGCGATTCAGCTGCACGGGCTACGCCATCGCAGCACCCGGAACAGCGGACGAGTCCTCCTGATCATGGCGAGGTTTCGGGAGGATCAGCTCGGTGCTCGCGAGTGAGGATGCGCTGGCGGGCTACCTCGTAGAGGACGGTGGTGGCGGCGTTGGCGGCGTTGAGGGAGCTGGCGGCGCCGGTGATGGGGATGCGGACGGTCAGGTCGCACAGGTCGCGCCAGGCGCTGGTCAGGCCGGTGGTCTCGTTGCCGACCAGGAGCAGGACGGGCTCGGTGAAGTCGGCGTCGAAGACGTCGGTCTGGCCGTGCTCGTCGGTGCCGGCCAGGACCATCGGGCAGCCGCGGGCGCGCTGGGCGCTCACCCAGTCGGCTACCTCGCGATGCGAGGGGACGCGGACCACCGGCCGCGCGAACAGCGAGCCGGTGCTGGCCCGGACCGCCCGGGGATCGTAGACGTCGGCGGCGTGGCCGGTCACGATGATGCCGTCCGCGCCGAAGGCGTCAGCCGAGCGGACGATGCTGCCGATGTTACCCGGGCTGGCCGGGCGGTCCAGCACGACGCCGAGGAAGCCCGGCCCGGCCGTGATCCGGTCCAGGTCGTCGTCGGGCATCCCGACCACGGCGACCAGCTCGGGAGGTCCCGCTTCTTTCTCGCCGAGTTCGGCCAGCAGGGCCGGGGACATCGCGACCTGGAGCGCAGGCACGTCACGCAGCATGGCCCGAGCCCAGGCCGACAGCGGGCGCTCGGCGTCGTAGAGCAGCGCGCGGAACGGCCAGCCGAACTCGGCCGCCAGCGTGATCGGGCGCACGCCCTGGACCAGGAACTCCCGGTTCCGCTGGCGCTTGCCGCGGTTGCCCAGCAGCGACTCCCACTGCTGGAACCGGGCGTTCCGCGTCCCGACCCGCAGCACCTCGGTCAGCCCTGGGCGGCCAGCAGGTCCAGGCGGGCGCGCAGCAGGGCGCGGTGCGCCACCACGTCGTCGACCTGGTCGGGTTGCTCGGGACACTCGCCCGCACCGGTCGCGCGCTCCAGGCGGAGCCTGGCGCCGGCGGCGTCGATCATCTCGAACACCACCAGCGGGTCGCGGCGCGCCTCCCGCTCGGTGTCGTCGCGCAGCCCGGAGCCCTTGGTGACCCAGGTATCCCTGATCTTGCCGCCGCGGCCGTGATCGATCAGCACGCTGACGGCGTGCTGCCTGTCACCGTAGGCGAAGGACATGGTCAGCGACTCCTGGCGGCCGCCGACGTCGGCGTAGTGCCAGCAGTCACCGACCCGCGGGGCGCCGATCACGGCGGCCCACGGCGGGTCGGCCACGTCATGGTCGCGGAGCCGCGCGGCGGCCTGGCCGGCCGCGGCACGCAGGGCCGGCGCGCCGACCGCGGCGAAGACGCGAAGCAGGGCGAGGGCCTCGGGGGTGGACGCCGCCTCGGCGGCCGGGACCAGCGACCCGGTCAGCGTGCTCATCAGCGAGGCCTGGCCGGCGGCCGACGAGGCCAGGGCGCCGATCAAGTCCGATCCCCAGAGCTCGGCGTCCACCGGGTCATCCAGGCCGCCCAGCACCTGGCGCGCCTCGATCAGCACCCCGTCGAAGGTCTCCTCGACGGCGACCGGCGCGAACAGGCTGGCGACGTCGGGCTCGCCGGGATGGTCAGCATCCATGCCGAGCAGGATAAGCGACGGAGTATCAGCGCGCTGGCGACTCGACCCGGACCGCATCCAGCAGCCGCTCGTAGGCGGCCAGGTCAACGTGGTCCCGCTCGCCGGCCAGCCCGGCGGCGAGCACGTCGTGGCCGAACGCGCGCAGCACCCGGGCCACCGTCACCCCGCGCCCGCCCGCCCGGTAGACAGGACGGGAGACCGCAGCGGGGGGCCCGGGGGTATGGGGGGGCGGGCAGCCCCCCCATGATCAGGGGGGGTCTGGGGGGATCGTTCCCCCCGAGACCAGCACCTTGTACGCGACGTGCAGCGCGGCGTTGAGCGTGACCGTGACCCTCACGTCGCCGCTCAACTGGCTCCTCGCCTTCCCGGTGGCGTGCGGGTAGGACCGTTCGGCCTATTATGCGTGGCCATGCACAACGGATTCGAGGACCTGGACCTGGACCGGCTACGGCGGCGGCGCAGTGAGAAGTGGCGGCTGCACCCGCCGGACGTCCTGCCTGCGTTCATCGCCGAGATGGACTACGACCTGGCCGAGCCCGTGCTCGCCGCGCTGCGCGAAGCCGTCGGGCTCAGCGACTGCGGGTACGCCGCCCTGGACGGCATCGGCGAGACGTTCGCCGCGTTCGCCGCGGCCCGGCACGACTGGACGGTGGACCCCGGCCGGGTGCACCTGATCCCGGACGTGATGGCCGGCTTCGACGCCATCGTGGCGCTGGCCACCGAGCCCGGCGACGGCGTGGTCATCAACCCGCCGGTGTACCCGCCGTTCTTCAAGCACATCGGCTTCGCGCGGCGGCGGCTGGTGGAAGTGCCGCTGGTCCGCGTGAACCATCGCTGGGAGCTGGACTTCGCCGGGCTCGAGGCGGCGTTCGCCGCGGGCGCCCGCGCCTACCTGCTCGCCAGCCCGCACAACCCGACCGGCCGCGTGTTCAGCGCGGCCGACCTGAGGCGGATCGGCGAGCTGGCCGAACGATATGACGTGCTCGTGCTGTCCGACGAGATCCACGCCTCGCTCACCCTGCCCGGCGCCCGGCACACGCCGTTCGTCTCGCTCGGCGGCGCGGCGGCCGAGCACGGGGTCACGCTGGCCTCGGCGTCCAAGGCGTTCAACGTGGCCGGCCTGAAGGGCGCGGTCGCGGTGGCGGGTTCGGCGACCATGGAGCGGCTGCTCGGCCGGCTGCCCGAGTCGTGCCACTACGGGGCCGGGCTGCTGGGCGTGCTGGCGTCGCTGGCCGCGTGGAGTTCGGGCGGGGAGTGGCTGGACGCGCTGATCGGGCAGCTGGATCACGCGCGGAGCGAGTTCGGCAGGCTGCTGGCCGAGCGGCTGCCCGGGGCCCGGTACACGCCGCCGGAGGCGAGCTACCTGGCCTGGGTGGATTGTGCGGAGCTTGGTCTCGGCCCGGAGCCCGCCCAGGTGTTCCTGGGCCGCGGCCGGGTGGCGCTCGGCCGCGGGCTCGACTTCGGTGCGCCGGGCGACGGGTTCGTCCGGGTCACCATCGGCACCAGCAGCGCACTGCTGGCCGACATCGTGGACCGGATGGCGACGGCCGTCGGTTAGGGGTTCCGGCAGAAGCAGGCGGCCAGGTGGTCGTTGACGATGCCGCAAGCCTGCATGGTGGCGTAGGCGGTGACCGGGCCGGTGAAGGTGAAGCCGTTCCGCCTGAGCTCGGCGCTGAGTGCCTTGGAGGCCGGCGTGGACGCGGGCACATCGGCGAGCGTCCGCGGCGCCGGCGCCTGCTCGTCGGCGTACTTCCAGACCAGCGCGTCCAGGCCGTCGGACAGGCCGAGCGCGGCCCGCGCGTTGTTGATCACCGCGTTGATCTTGGCCCGGTTCCTGACGATGCCGGTGTCGGCCATCAGCCGGGCCAGGTCCTGCTCGCCGAACGCGGCCACGGTCCCGGGCTCGAAGCTGGCGAAGGCGGCGCGGAAGTTCTCCCGCTTGCGCAAGATGGTCAGCCAGGACAGCCCGGACTGGAAGCCCTCCAGGCAGAGCCGCTCGAAGATCGCCGTGTCGCCATGCAGCGGGCGGCCCCACTCCTCGTCGTGGTAGGCAAGGTACTCGGGGGCGCTCAGCCCCCACGGGCAGCGCAGCTTCCCGTCCGGACCCTCGGCCGGGCCGTTGTCGCTCACCAGCCCTGCTCCTGCTCTTCGCGCGCGGCTTCCTTCTGCTCGGCCCACCAGCCGTGCGTGTCGAAGGCACCTTGCGGACCGGCCGCCTCGTCAGGGACCGGGGCGGCGGAAGGCTGGGTCGCCTCGCCGGATTCCTCACCGTCGTCCCCGAGGACCGCGGAGGGTTCGGTCGCGTCGTGCGCTTCCCCGGGATCCTGGAGGGTCTGGGAGGGCTGGGTCGCCTCGTGAGGTTCGGGCTTGGGCGCGGAGGCTTTCAGGGTCAGCCTGGTCTGCGGCGGCCTGGGGACCTGTGTCGCGGCGGCGGCAGCCGCAGCGGCGGCGGGAGGCTCCGCGGCGGTACCGGGTTCGGGAGATTCCGCGGGCTCGGCCGGGCCGGGGGTGTCCAGAGGTTCATGTTCCTCTGGGGACTGGAAGGCTTCTGGGTCTTCTGGGGATTGGCGAGCTTCCTGGGATTCAGGAGCGTCGGCGGGCTCCGGAGCGCCGGGGGGCTCGGGGCTCGCGCCGTAAGCCTCGGGGCTCGCGCCGTAAGCCTCGGGGCTCGCGCTGTAAGCCTCGGGGCTCGCGCTGTAAGCCTCGGGGCTCGCGCTGAAAGTCTCCGGGCTGGCGCTATAAGTCTCGGGGGTATCGCGGGTCTCGAAGATCTCGGCTAGCCCGAAGATCTCCGGGGTCAGGGTGATCGCGGGGATATCAGGGTTGGTGGGCCCGCCGCCACCGGAGATCTCGTGGGTTTCCCAGGGCGCGGGGGTCTCGGCGCCGTCTGAGGCCGAGCGGACGTGCGCGCCTCGCGGTTCGGAGTAGGAGCCGTCGTGTTCGTAGCCTGCCAGCTGGTCCTGCAGGTAGGCGATCGTGACGTCGCGCTCGCGCATG
>Ga0335071_10005172_pt1 | contig 13573 bp, 12 predicted proteins | sample Lox_Sample_15_FD_206724 | JGI IMG/M metagenome (GOLD analysis project Ga0335071, IMG submission 206724) | Soil microbial communities from Loxahatchee National Wildlife Refuge, Florida, United States - Lox_Sample_1.5 | ecosystem: Environmental > Terrestrial > Soil > Wetlands | place: USA... | reverse complement strand
CAGACCAAACTATCCCTAACGCGGGGAAAATGGCAGCTCGCTTGCCCGAATGCCACGCTCGCTTTTTACGATCGAGGCTCGCGTGGATTGCTGCGGGACCGTATTGGGTGCAGTCTCAGGCGATACCATCGTCTAATAGATTTTCTCCAGAGCTTCTGGCGTAATTCATCGCAGCTTCTCAATTGCCGATTCCTAGTGAGGCCGTTCGCTTGATGAACGAGCGAAGCGGAAAAATTTTATGGGCAGTTTCGACTACGACGTAGTGATCGTTGGTTCAGGTTTCGGTGGAAGCGTTGCCGCGCTCCGCGCAGCGGAGAAGGGCTACCGGGTAGGAGTCATGGAGGCGGGTAGGCGTTGGAACGATGAAGCCATTCCAAAGACTCAGTGGGATCTGCCGCACTTCTTATGGTTCCCCGCGGCAGAGTTGTACGGAGTTCAGAGGATCGAGTACCTCGATGATGTGCTCATTCTCTCTGGTGCGGGCGTTGGTGGCGGCTCACACGTCTATGCCAACACCTTGTATGTCCCTCCCAAAAGGTTCTTCGATGCTCCTGGGTGGGCAGGGATCACCGACTGGGCTGACGAATTAGCACCATGTATCGACCAAGCAAGGCGGATGCTCGGAGCTGTCCGATATCCGTACATGCCACCCGACGTCGATCGAGCCCTTCAGCAAGTTGCGATCGAGATAGGGAGAGGCGAAACCTTCAATAAAGCTCCCGTGGGTGTCTACTTCGGTCGCCCAGGTGTCGAGGCCGATGATCCATACTTCGGCGGTGTCGGACCGCGGCGCACCGGCTGCATCTCGTGCGGCAACTGTTGTATCGGCTGCGGTCATAACGCCAAGAACAAACTGACCACGAACTATCTGTACCTCGCGGAGAAGCTCGGCGCGGAGATCCACGAACTGCACGAGGTTTTCGATCTCCTCCCGCTCGATGGAGGCGGCTTCGAAGTCCACGCCCGCCATCCTGGTTGGGCGCAGCGAGCGGCGCATCTGGACCATCACACCTATACAGCCGAGCAGGTTATCGTCGCTGCGCACGCTTACGGCTCTTCGAAGCTGCTGCTCCACATGCAGCACAAGGGTAGCCTGCCAGGCCTTTCCAGCCAGCTGGGTCAACGGGCGCGAACGAACTCCGAGCAACTTCTCCCTGTCGTGCGCACCCACGGAGAATGGAAGAACGATCCGGAGAGAATCCACATCCAGCCCGGTTCGGTAGCCATCACTTCCGGCATCTGGCCCGACGCCGTGACCAGCATCGAACCCACCTACTGGGGGGTCGGAAGTAACATATTCGCCCTGCTTGGAACCTACCACCAGCGTGGCGAGCAGAAGCATCCATTCGAGTCCTGGCTGAAAGAAGTGTTCCAACACCCCGAAGTGCTCATCGCCGGTGACCCTCGCCATTGGTCCGAGAGGTCCTTCGTCGCACTTTGCATGCAAACAACTGACACTTCCATTGATCTGTACTGGAAGGACGGCCTGCTTCGGAGCAGGCCAGGCCAGGGCAAACCTCCTTCAGTCCACATCCCGATTGTCGAGGATGTCGTCGACCGCCTGGCAAAGAAGCTGGGCTTCGGCGTGGGGGCAATGTTGACTGAGGTCATTAACCGCAACGCCTCCGCTCACTTTGTGGGTGGGATCCCTATCGGAGATAGTAGTGAGAGCGGCGCCGTCGACCCATATCAGCGCGTGTATGGTCACCCAGGGCTTCACGTCATGGATGGAAGCGTAATGCCAGCCAACCCTGGCGTGAACCCGTCACTCATGATCACAGCATTGGCGGAGCGCGCAATGTCACTTTGGCCGAATAAAGGAGATACGGACCGACGGCCACCCTTGGGCTCGGGGTACGATCGCATTGCTCCCGTCATGCCACATCGTCCAATGGTACCCGCGGGCGCGCTCGGCGAACTCCGACTCGACGCGAAGAAGTCGGACATGATCCCGGATTACCCATACTGACTCACCGATAACTAGGAGAAGCGCATGACTGAGTTCGCTATTCAAGCTGCTACAGACGCTTTCCGGATCATGGGGCCAAGCGAAGCGATTCCCAATGATCACGTGGTTCCGTACTACCTCGAAGATCGCAAGCTGCGGATTTCAATCGCACGCGTCAAAGGTCGCCTTTACGCCTTCGACGATCTCTGCACCTGTGTGGCTGAATCCTGCCCGCTGTCCGGAGGTCTCCTTAAAGGTACGACGCTCATGTGCCAATGCCACGGTTCCTGGTTTGACATCGTTACCGGAGCCGCGATCAACGGTCCGGCAACCCAGGCTCTCACCGTGTACGAGGTGCAAGAGCTCGATGGCAAGATTCGAGTTCGGGCCTGACTAGTGTCAAGGTCAGCCGATCAAGTCATTCCGCGGAGGAAAGGAGCAAGGTTGTATGTTAGCCACATCCACAGCCAGCAACACCAGCGCACCTACGCAGTTTCTCGAAGCGAAGAACGAGAAATACGCCTACCGCCGCTTTGGAGAAGGACCTGGGCTTCCATTGCTTTTTCTCCAGCACTTCACAGGTACGCTCGACAACTGGGACCCCGCGGTGACTGATCCCCTCGCATCGAGGGGGGAAGTCATCCTCTTCGACAGTGCCGGCATTGGGCGGTCCAGCGGTAAGGTACCCAATACCATCCGCGAGATGGCAAAGCACGCCTTGGTCTTCTTGGATGGCCTGGGCATTACCACTTGCGACGTCCTTGGTTTTTCGCTTGGAGGGATGGTCGCTCAGCAGATGGTTCTTGATCGTCCGTCGATTTTCCGGAGAATCATCCTTGCTGGAACCGCGCCACAGGGAGGGGAGGACATCATGCACCTGGAGAAGCCCAGTCTTGCCAGGCACTTTAGCGATCCGAGCCTGAAGGGTTATGCCATCTTGCAGAAGATCTTCTTCGCACCCACTGAGCCGAGCCAGGCGGCTGGTGCGAGATTCATCCAAAGGCTAGCGCAACGAACTCAGGATAGGGACCTGCCTTCCGGGCCGGAGGTGGCCACAGCTCAGATTGCGGCATTTCGTGATTGGGAGAAATACACCGGCGAACATTTTGCGAGCCTTAGGGGCATCCGCCAACCCACACTTGTGGTAAATGGGGTTCATGACGAAATGGTCCCCGTCTCAAACTCTTATTTTCTGAGTGAGAACCTGCCTAATGCTGTCCTCTTGACGTATCCGGACTCGGGGCACGGCTCTCTCTTTCAATTTCACGATTCGTTTACTCGGCACGCAGCGGCATTTCTCGCTTCCGACTCGCCCTTTGCGCCTTATTGAGTCGAAGGTCGCCGTCGTGGAAGGACACCGGCACGCTCAAACGAGGAAAAATCGCACGAGGCAATCTGTTATGTGGTCCGACTGATCATGTTTCGGATATTCCAATAGTTCAACTCAGAATTGATGAAACGGAACCACGTCTGTTCCACTCCGAGATCTACAAGCCACCAAGCGACATCTATTTTGTTCCCGTCGTCGCTTGCGCAACTGAATCAGCGGTACAGGAACAGATTTGCTGAACGAGCGTGCCGACCAGAGCCAGGCCCTCGGGATTGGACATTCGGCATGTGCTGTTGCATCCTAATCGCACGCTACGCGACATCCGTGGGGGATGTCTATGACAAGGTCCACAATAATTTTTATTTTTGCATTCTGCCTCGCAGTCCAAGGGTGCCACCGCGAGAAATCGGATGCCAGCCCCACTATTGAGTTTACGAAGATTCCACCCGCAGCGCAGGGCGGGCGAGAAAGGGTCGATACGATCGCAGGCCGTGTCAGAAACGGCCGGCCAGGCCAACAAATTGTCATTTATGCGCACAGTGGGCAATGGTGGGTGCAGCCCTGGCCTGAGCATCCATTCATTCCAATCAAAGCGGACTCAACGTGGAGCACCGAAACCCATCTAGGATTCGATTATGCGGCTTTATTGGTGGAGCCGGATTATCATCCGCTACCGGAGATAGATGTTATTCCAACCCAAGGCGGCTCCGTTGCTCTGGTAACAATTGTGAAGGGGAGCGGAACGCCTCAGTTTGCTCCAACTGGAGCGCTCAAGTTCAGCGGCTTTGACTGGGCTGTTCGCACGATTGAGAGTGACAAGGGAGGCATAAGCAACCTCTATGATCCTAAAAATGTCTGGACTGACGACACGGGCGCGCTCCACATGCAGATCACAAAAAAAATGGGCAAGTGGTCCTGTGCAGAAATATTCTTAAATCGTAATCTCGGATATGGCACGTATTCCGTAACTATCCGTGATACCTCACATTTAGAACCGGCTGCTGTCTTCAGTATGTTCACCTTCGACGACTCGGACAGCGAACAGCATTTTCGCGAAATGGACGTAGAGGTTGGTGGCCGGGATGCTGCCCATAAGAATAATGCACGGTATGCAATGCAACCGCTCTACATTCCCGGCAACCTGTTTTCTTTTGCGGCGCCCGCTGGCAGGTTGAAATTTGTCCTGGGCTGGGAATCTGGGCGTGCAACTTTCAAGACCGTTCGCGAAAGCTCCGCTGGTGCCGGAGGACAACTCGTTTCCGAACATGAGTTCACATCCGGGGTACCGCTACCCGGTAAGGCAGTACCTCGTCTGATCTTTTATGTCGTTGCGAGCGACAAAAATCCTATGCAGAAGCCGAGCGAGGTTGTGGTTGAGAAGTTTGAATATCTTCCGTGAGAACGGTTTAGGAAGACGCCTGGCACTGATGTGTGCCGCTGTCGGCATCGCCGCTCTCTGTTTCACTGCTCCGTCGTCTGCGCTCGATCCTGCCCGCGACCTGTCGCAATATCGCCGCGAGTCTTGGGGGCCAGAGAGAGGGTTCCCTGGTGAATCGATTACGGCCATCGCGCAGACTTCCGATGGCTATCTTTGGATAGGGACAGATAAGGACCTTGTTCGTTTCGATGGTTTGACTTTTCGCGAATTTGAGATGGCCTACCCCGATCCAATCCAGATTGGCCCCGTGCGAACGCTCGTGGTTGATGCCCGCGATAACCTTTGGATCTTGCTACAAAACACCCAAGTCTTTCGTTACCACAACGGAGTCTTCGAGCCTATCCGCGGCTGGACTGAGGGCGGTACAACAGCAATGGCACGGGGAACCTTCGGTGACGTTTTGCTCTCATCATCAGCGGCCGGGACACTGACATACATCGGGAATGGCTTTCGGAGCTTGTCGTCCGCAGCTCTCCTCTCCGATGCCGCAACGCCTCATGACGAGCAAACAACTCCCTTCAGCTGGTTTGATCGCCTAGCGTCGCCGACCTCGCTGGTGATCTCTATGGCGCAAACTGACGATGGAAAGATTTGGCTTGCCACAGAGCATCGGGGGCTCTTCTACCTTCAACAGGGCCGCATTTCGCGCGTTTCAAATGGACCATCTGATCCGAAGATTGACTGTTTCCTACCGTTTAAGAACTCGGAACTTTGGGTCGGAACGGAGAATGGCGTCCTTCGTTGGAATGGAAAAGCGCTTAGTTCGGAAGGTGTGCCTTCATCTCTCCTCAATCTCGACGTGCTCTCTATTCTTCGGGATCAGGACTCGAATATCTGGATTGGCACGAGCCGCGGACTCTTTCGATACAACGCGAATGGGGTTTCTTTATTGAATGCTCGCGAAGCCATCGGGCCGGTGACCGCCCTCGTCGAAGATCGGGAGGGAAACATATGGTTCGGTTCCTCACGCGGTCTCGAACGACTGCGCGACAGCGCTTTTGTTACATACTCCATTCCCAATTTGAAGTCGCAAAGCACGGGGCCCGTATATGTTGACTCCCGGGGGCGCGCTTGGGTTGCGCCCATTGAGGGCGGCTTACGATGGTTAAAGGGAGAAACAAATGGAGCTGTCACGGCAGATGGGATCGCCAGCGACGTCGTCTACTCCATTGCTGGCACTGATAGGGATGTTTGGGTGGGACGACAAAAGGGTGGACTCACCCATCTGAGGTATTCCGGCAATTCGTTTACAGCTAAGACCTACACCAAGGCAAACGGCTTGGCGCAAGACAGCGTTTACGCCGTTTACCAAAGTCAGGATGGCACGATCTGGTCCGGTACCCTGAGCGGTGGTATCAGCAAACTAAAAGAAGAACGCTTCACGAACTATACAACGATCGATGGTCTCGCCTCCAACACCATCTCATCGATCGCCGAGGAGGCCGACGGAAGTATGTGGTTCGGCACTCCGAATGGCCTCAGCCAGTTCTCGAAGAACCAATGGCGAACTTATGGCGTCCGCGATGGCCTCCTTTCCCCAGACATCAACTGTCTTCTCGAGGACTCCGGCGGTGTGCTTTGGATTGGCACTGCGGGAGGCCTGAGCTTTCTTCGTGACGGGCGCATTCAAACTCCTCAGGGCAATCAATCGTGGCTAACCGAGTCCATCTTCGGTCTAGCGGAGGACGGCAGTGGATCGCTCTGGATAGCGACGAGCGCTCGAGTGTTACGAGTAAAGCGAGCAAGTTTGACGAATAGTCAGACGCTCGACGCCTCAGCTTTTCGGATGTATGGGCGGGACAATGGCCTGGAAGGCACCGAAGGAGTGAAGCGCTTCCGTTCTCTCCTTGGAGACTCTAAGGGAAATGTGTGGCTTTCTACAACTCATGGCCTCTCGGTTGTGAATCCTGATCGAACAACGGTCGACTCATTTCCGCCAGTGTTGCGCATCGAGATGGTTACAGTGGACGGCAATGAAGTCAATTCGGAACAGACGATCCCGGTTCCATCTGGCGAGCACAGAATCGTGTTCCACTATCTGGGCTTGACGCTCACCAATCCTGAGCGAGTCCGTTATCGTTATTGGCTCGAAGGTCTTGATCGGGGATGGAGTGAAGTCACCGGCAATCGAGAAGCCACCTTTTCCAAATTGAGCCCTGGTAGCTACCGGTTCAGACTAATGTGCAGCAACAGGGACGGCGTATGGAACACACAGGAGGCAACGGTGCAGTTCAGCATTGCGCCGGCGTGGTTCCAGACAATCTGGTTTCGTACTTTCTGTGTGGGCGCATTCTTCCTGTTGCTGTGGTGTTTTTATCAGATGCGCCTCCGTCAGGTGCGGCACCAATTCACCGTGAGCGTGGAAGCACGGGTAAGCGAGCGTACCCGAATCGCGCGCGAGCTACACGACACTTTGTTACAAAGTTTTCAGGGATTGATGCTCTGCTTTCAAACTGTTGAGGAGATGCTTCCGGCACGCCCAATGGATGCGAAAAAAGCGCTCGAAGGCGCTCTCCTTCGGGCCGATCAAGCAATCGGCGAAGGTCGAGATGCGATAACAGACATACGGACCTCCACATTGGTAAGTCATGACCTGGCAAAATCAATGACCGCCCTGATGACTGGCTTGAACAAAGAGTTTGCGGAAGGCAACGGGGGTTCGGCAACGTTTCGTGTGCTTGTAGAAGGGGCGCCACGCGCCGTGCGTCCTATTCTCCAAGACGAGATATACCGTATTGCGCGGGAGTCCTTGCGAAACGCCTTCCGCCACGCACAGGCGCGTAATATCGAGACGGAGATCACATATGGCGAATCGCTCCGCCTGCGCTTCCGCGACGATGGAAAGGGCCTTGACCCAAGCGTCGTCGAGCGCGGCGGACGGTCGGGGCACTGGGGTCTTCCTGGAATCCGCGAGCGAGCCACGCAGATCGGAGCGCAGTTGCAGGTCTGGAGCGAGCTCGGAGCTGGCACCGAAGTAGAGTTGAATATTCCGGGTTCCGTCGCTTATGAGGGATCCACAACACGCGCTGGTCTCCAACTTTTCCGCAAGCGAAACGGAACAAAATCGTGAGCACCGATCCTAGCTTGATCCGAGTTCTGGCCGTTGACGACCATCCGATGCTGCGGGAAGGCATCGCAGCACTGCTTGGCAGTCAGCCGGATATGAAGCTGGTCGCCGAAGCTTCTACTGGTCGGGAGGCCCTTGAGCAGTTCCGAAAGCACAGGCCGGATCTCACATTGATGGATTTGCAGATGCCGGATATGGATGGTATCGAGGCGATGGCCGCCATTTGCAGCGAATTCCCGCAAGCCCGCTTCATCGTCTTAACAACCTACAGAGGCGACGTCCAAGTTTTACGCGCTCTCAAAGCCGGTGCACGGGCCTATTTGTTGAAGAGCCTTCTGCGGAAAGAACTCCTCGATACGATCCGCGCTGTACATGCGGGCCAAAAGCGCATTCCCTCTGAGGTCGCAGCCGAACTCGCAGAGCATGCAGTCGAGGACACCCTGACCTCACGGGAAATCGACGTGCTGCGCCTGATTGCTGCCGGGAATGCAAACAAGCTGATCGCCGACCAACTCTCGATTACCGAAGAAACAGTCAAGGGACACGTTAAGAACATCCTTTCCAAACTTGGCGCGAGTGACAGAACGCACGCCGTCACCATCGCGCTGAAGCGCGGATTCATTTCCTTATAACCCCCCCGAAAGAGGGGCTGCTCCCCTCCCCTGATTTGGGGTGTCGAAACGTCCTTGATTCGATCTACCCTTCCGAGTTCGAAATAAAGGGACTCTCCTGCAACGCCTCTATTCCATGTTTCCGAATGGCTGGCCTGGACGAGGACTTCTCCTCCTACGGCTAGTTATCGGAGTCTTCTTGATTCACGATGGCATCGTCGCATTGATGGGACGGCCACAACGCGAATCAATTGCACTGCATGTGATCGCAGCCATCGCAGCAATATTCCTTCTCATTGGGTTATGGACGCCAATCGCCGGCGCGCTTGTGACGCTGACTGAGCTCTGGATCGCCCTTAGGGGCTGTGACTGCCCGCGGAGCTTGATCTTGCTTGCAACGATAGCGATCGCCATCGCAATTCTGGGACCCGGTGCTCAGTCGATCGATGCCGTCCTTTTCGGACGGAAGCGGCTCGATGTCTGAAGAGAGTTGTCTCCCGCCCCCTCTAAAGTAGTTTTCGAAGTCATCTCCATTGAGTTGGCGGACAGCAACTCGATCTGGGTTTGTCCGCGCGCGATAGTTCGTTCCACAATCGCCCCATCGAAACGCGGTCTAGGCAAATCGACAACTAGATAGTTTTTCATCGGTGGGAACGAACTATGACGCACATCATGAGGCTTTCAAAACACGCTATAGCCCAGGCCAGTCTTGTTCTCTTCGCCGGGAAATGCGTGGAGATAAAAGGAGGAACAAAATGAAGCACGACGGAAATGTGATCACCTCTCCTCGGAATCGGCGGAGCTTCCTGAAAACAGGATTGGCAGCTGCCGGGGCAGTAACCATGGGAAGCGGCTTGCTCGCTCGCGCCACCAAGGCGTCTGCGCAGGTGAGCCCCGCCAGTAGCCTCACGGCAGGCGACGTTGCCCTCCTACAGTTCCTGGCTGCAGGAGAAGCCCTTGAGGCTGATTTCTACACCCAATACAACGAATTGGGCGGACTACGGGACGACGAAGTTTCTGGAGGATCCGGCAATCGAATCTATACCCGTGCTCTGCGAAGAATCGATCCCAATTTCTCCCAGTACATCCATGACATCGCCGACGACGAGGTGAGCCATCAGAATTTCCTGAATGCGTATCTTGTTGCGAATGGCGCCGGCCCTGTGGATATGGAACCGTTCCGTACTTTACAGGGAAGCACCGCGACAGGATCCAGCGGAAAGTTGCGGCTTACGAACCTGATGCAGCTGACGCTGAACACGAGTTGGTGGACTCGTTACCGCAGCAGTGCAAATAACCCCGACGTGAACCCCATCGCCTTCGAGCAGGCGGTTCCGGATCTGTTCAAGGGGACGTTTCCCGCCATTCCGAGGACAGACGACGACCTATACCCACACAACCACATTCAGGCAATTGCCAACACCGCGGCCTTCCATATCCCTACCGTGGAACAAGGCGGCGGCAGTTTGCGCCTGGCAATGGCACAAAGAGCTACCAGTGTGGAGGTGCTGCGACTTCTCATCAGCATGGGACCGATTGAGCTCATGCATTTTCAGACCTTGTCAGAAACCGCTGGCTATGCTCTGCCGCTTACCGATCCAACTAACGGCCTGACATTCCCCGACCTCAACAGCGGCGTGGACCCTAATAACGGGTCCAAAGGCAAGGCAGTGAGGGAAATGTTCCAGACGAACCTGATCATGCCGGAACCTTGCCCCTTTATCAGCACGAGCCTGCCGCCATGCTCGGTAGTCCGTCCGACGAATACGACAGGGGTAGCCACGGGAGCGCTCAAGTTCCTGACGGGCATGGGACTCTTCACTGGCCAGTCGGATGCGTTCTTCACGTTTATGACTAACCTGGCTGCGGCGGCGGATGCCGCACAACGCGAGGTCTAGCGACTTTGCCATTACAGGGGAGTTCGCATAAAACGCCAGGCCGCAACTCCCCTGTCCAGAATCGTGCATGGGCGCGACCTGAGTCAGGCACGGGGATGCGCTCATCGCGACCGATGCAATCGGCCACGGACAGACAGATAACTCCACTATCACTCGAAAAGAAGGACACCATGACCCAAGTCATTGCTACACCACAAGGCAACGAGCAGGCAGTTGATAAGAAGGCGATTCGTCTATTCCCCAAACTGGATATTCCAGAAGCGGAACTCACAGAATTGCGCAGTCGCATCAACGCTACCCGGTGGCCGGATCGGGAAACGGTAACAGATGCCACGCAAGGCGTGCAGCTCGCGACGATACAAGCTCTCGCGCGTTATTGGAGAACGGAGTACGACTGGCGCAAGTGCGAAGCAAGACTGAACGCATTTCCGCAGTTCATGACCGAGATCGATGGACTGGATATTCATTTCATTCACGTTCGTTCGAAACATGAAAATGCGTTGCCGCTTATCGTCACGCATGGCTGGCCCGGCTCGGTCGTCGAGCAGTTGAAGATTATCGATCCGCTCACCAATCCGACAGCCCATGGCGGAAGCGCATCAGATGCCTTCGATGTAGTGATTCCGTCGATGCCGGGTTACGGGTTTTCCGGCAAGCCGACTAGCCCCGGGTGGGACCCCGCCCACATTGCGCGCGCTTGGGTCGTGCTGATGAAACGCCTGGGATACAAGAGATTCGTGGCGCAAGGCGGCGATTGGGGCGCGGTCGTCGTCGACATGATGGGTCTGCAGGCATCTCCTGAGTTGCTCGGCATTCACACCAACATGGCGGGCATCTTTCCAAACAAGATTGACCAAGCGGCCTTCTCCGGGGCACCGGCGCCGTCAGATCTCTCGGCCGATGAGAAGGTCGCTTACGAGCGTTTGCAGTTCGTGTATCAAAGAGGAATCGCCTACGGGTATCAGATGGGTCTGCGCCCTCAGACCTTGTATGGCATCGCGGACTCACCCGTTGGTCTGGCGGCTTACTTCCTTGATCACGATGCGCGCAGCTATGAGCTGATTTCACGCGTCTTTCAAGGACAAACCGAGGGTCTCACGCGCGACGACATCCTCGACAACATCACAATCACCTGGCTAACGAACACAGCGCTTTCTGGCGCCCGTCTCTATTGGGAGTATTGGGGCAAAGGATATTTCAATGCGAAAGGGGTCTCCATCCCGGTTGCGGTGAGCGTCTTCCCCGACGAACTCTATCCTGCTCCGCGGACCTGGGCAGAGAAGGCCTATCCGAGGCTCATTCATTACAACAGGCTGCCCAAAGGCGGGCACTTTGCAGCCTGGGAACAGCCGAAACTCCTCTCCGAAGAGATTCGCGTGGGCTTCAGATCTCTGCGCTAGGAGTCTAGCGACTTGGCATTACGCCGGGGGAGTTCCGGCAAAACGGCCCTTCTATTTTAGGGACTCAACAAGGAGCGAAATATGAAGCACAAGAACACTCTCATCGCTGCAGGTATTGCGGTATCACTCACGATCGCCTCCGCAATTGCTCTTTCCTCCAACCCAGACAAGTACGCGGTAAAAGTGCAGAACGGGCTCGGGTTTTCCGACTTCAAGGGATACGAAAGCTGGCAGCTAATCGCCGTCAGCCTTAGCGGCGACAAGCTAGTCGCGGTTCTCGGAGATCCTGCGACGGTCGCCGCATTCAAGGCTGGCATACCCGGTAATGGCAAGCCCTTCCCGGATGGCGCCCGCATGGCGAAAGTCCATTGGAATTCGAAAAAAAGCGAGTGGGAACCCGGCCAGCCGATTCTACCGGATACCCAGCATGACATGGATTTCATGCTGAAAGACAGCAAGAGGTTCGCAGACAGCGGCGGATGGGGTTACGCCGCGTTCGAGTTCGACACTGCGACGAATACGTTCAGGCCTGCCGACTTGAGCGACAAGCCGCCGCAGGACCACGACGCCAGGTGCGGGTACGCCTGCCACACGAAGGTGGAGAAGCTCGACTACGTTTTCACGCAATACGCGACGAGGTGATCGGTGACGACTGCCAGGCCTTGACCCGGTTTTCTAGAAGTCTCTGGGAATAAGCGTCAAGGCCTGGCTCGGCGGTTTCTGAGGAATTCGATCGAAAAGACGGACTAAGCGGAGCGCACCATGTTTGAAGGACTGTTTCAACCTACGCATCTATTGGTCATTTTTGGCATCGCCCTGCTTGTGTTCGGCCCCAAAAAGCTGCCGGAGCTAGGTAAAGGGATTGGGGACGGTATTCGTGGGTTTAAATCCGCGATCAAAGCGGAAGAAGACAAGCCCGCGACAGCGATGTCTGCTGTCCCTGATGGAAGCACAAGCAAAGAACAAGTTGTGTGTCAGGAACGTGTAACACAACTGCGAAAGAGGTAACAGATGGCCTTCAAAATGAGCTTCTTGTGTTTAGCCGTGGTTCCAGTCATCGCCATTGCCGTGTGGCCGCAGGATCGTTCGATGAGCCACATGGCGACGGCCGACCCAAACTGGGCTGCCTTGATGAAGAGCATGGAAACAATGCACACCGCCATGGCTGACGTAGAACCATCCGGGAATGACGATGCGGATTTCGCGAATATGATGCTGCCGCATCATCAAGCTGCCGTAGACATGGCGAGAACGGAACTTCTCTATGGCGACGACCCTCAGATGCGCCGGCTTGCGCAGGAAATTATTACCGACCAGGAATCTGAAATTCAGTTGATGCACCTCTGGCTCAGCCGTCATGGGGACCACACCAACGATCGGAGTGAACTACAGGGCCCCAGCGCACGGAGGAACAAATAGTCATGAGAATTCATAGCAGCACAGCTATCGGGCTTTTGTATCTCGCCGTGACATTGGCTCTCGTTGAGTTTGCATCAGCGCAACAGGCTCCGTGGGGACACCCCAATATTCCGGCCTCGGCCCATGATCGCGTCTACGCGGCAGACCAGACTTCAAACACCGTTTCGGTGATTGATCCCTCCAGTAACAAGTTGCTTGGGGTGATTCGTTTGGGCAACCCGCTGCCTGGAGCGTTGTCCCCTCTTTATAAAGGGCAGCTTCTCGTCCACGGGCTGGGATATTCGCCAGACTCCCGGACCCTGGCGGTCGTATCGATCGCTTCGAATGGTGTGACGTTGATTGATACAGCCACGAACAAAGTGAAAGGGACGGTGTACGTCGGCCGGTCGCCTCACGAGGCATTCTTCACTGTCGATGGGCGCGAATTGTGGGTGACGGTTCGCGGCGAAGACTACATCTCTG
>Ga0335071_10005170_pt1 | contig 13577 bp, 16 predicted proteins | sample Lox_Sample_15_FD_206724 | JGI IMG/M metagenome (GOLD analysis project Ga0335071, IMG submission 206724) | Soil microbial communities from Loxahatchee National Wildlife Refuge, Florida, United States - Lox_Sample_1.5 | ecosystem: Environmental > Terrestrial > Soil > Wetlands | place: USA... | reverse complement strand
GCATCTATGCCGCCTCCTGTACCAGCTTCTCGCCCGTGAGATTGAGGAACACGTCCTCCAGCGTCGACTTCTTCACGTAGAATTCCTTGCAGGCAACGTGCCCTTCGTTGATGAGCGCTACGGCCTTCGAGATGCTGGCCATGCCGTCTCCCTCGGGAAGGCTGACGACGATGTCGTTCCCCACCCGGCGGCTGCCGGTCAGCTCTCTCGTCAGGTACTCCTGGGCATCACGCCCGCAGTCCCGGATGATGAGGGTATTTCCCCCGCCATATTCGTTGATGAGGTCCTCGGGCGTGCCTTCGGCGATAATTTTGCCCCGGCTGAGGATGTCTATTCGGTCCGCGAGATAGTACGCTTCGTCCATGTAGTGGGTGGTCAGGAACACGGTCTTGCCGCGCCCCTTCAACGCCTTGATCGCTTCCCATACCTCGCGCCTTGCCTTCGGGTCCAGCCCCGTCGTGGGCTCATCGAGAAAGACAATGTCCGGGTCGTTGATGAGCGATATGGCGATCCCGACGCGCTGTTTCAGCCCGCCGGACAGGTTCTTGAATAGCACATTCTTCTTATCCCGGAGGTCGAACATGTCGATCAGCTCATCCACGCCGGTGCGTCGGCTGTACATCTGCCCGAAGTAGTCGATATTTTCCCTCACCGTAAGGAAATCGAACGCGTTGAAGCTCTGGGGCAGGACGCCGATCTTTTCCTTGATCTCCATCTCGTCTTTCCTCAGGTCGAGGCCCAGCAGGCTTATCGACCCGGATGTGGGCGTCTTGAGGCATTCGAGTATCTCTACCGTGGTCGTCTTTCCCACGCCGTTCGGCCCAAGGAAGGCGAAGACTTCGCCCTGCCTCACGTCGAACGATATGCCGTCGACAGCGGTGAAGCTCCCGTATTTCTTATTTAATGATCTCACTTCTATTACATTCTCTACCATATTTTCACCTTCATTCGAACGTTTTTCGAACGCTGCTCTCGGCGATAAGGGCCCGCATATGTCGCGCGAACGAAGTGCCGAAGCCACCGTTATTTATATCATTTTGACTTAGGTCATTAATTTACTATTACATTTTGACCTAGGTCAAATTTACCTATATATCGCTCCAGTATTTATAGTTTACTATCTTAATTTTCGCCAGGCTTGCTGGCGCCAGGTCGTCGATAACGCCTAAAACGAAAAAAATAGCTTACGTATGGTCTTTTATGAATATGTAATATACAAATAAGACGATGATGACCATGCTGGAAATGAACGCAACCTTAAAATTAACGATGTAGTTAAAATTAATGGCGAAGACTATCGATACCAGCCAGACTGAAACGACACACGTCGCCACCATGGCGATGGAAAAATCCACTATAAGCTTCATAAAAGGCGACCGGGCCATATTGATTAAGCCGGTGACAGAAAAAATGCCATAAGTAATGACGATAGCCAGTATATTGATAAAAAGGAGCGTGGCGCTCGTGTATTCTTTATCGTTCACCACGCTATCCCATAAATATAGGGCATTGATGAGGAGCAGAATAAAAAACAAGACGATAGTAATGATCTTATTTGCCCGCTTTTCTCCCTCACGATCCCATTTAAACAAGGTCTTCCCCGGCCAATTATAAGATATATAAAAGGTTATATTAAGCTTTATTATAAATAATAGGACAAAATAAAAACATGGACGCTACTGGGTGATCCTGATCGCCCAGTCGCCGCCCCAGTTTACCATCAGGCAGTACTTACACGAATAGGGCGCATAGACCTGTTTAGTAACTGTATATTCCCGGCTGCCGGACATGAACTGGTGGATAGGCAGAAACTCCGTGCCGCCGGAATACGGGTTCTTATAGTCCAGGCTGATGGTGCATCCGAAACCCTGGCCCTGCAGGTCGATGGAAACGCTGGCGTTGCCCTGGTTCAGCGTAAAATAGTCCTGGTGGGCGTTCACGTTATAGGGGCCTTTACCCCGGAATACGATGGTATTTCCCTGCCCCGAGATCGTCACATCCTTAACCGTTGACACAGGAGCGATATCACCGATGTTCATATGCTCCTGACCATCAGGAGTATTAGTGGGAACATATGTCTCCAGGATATGATACATATCGTCGCAACCGCAGACCGCGACGAACGCTATTATTATAAAGAAGATCGCTGTCAGCGTTTTCACATTTGGGACCGGCATATACGCCTATTACATTGGCTTTTTCCGGAATTAAACGTTTTGATGCGCTATGCAGAATTTTATATCATTATCTATCTGACAGCAAGCTGGAAGCAAGCTGGAACAATTTATTCTTTTAAATATCATTTTTACTTTTTTTATCAATTTTATTTGTTTTTTTAAAGTTTTATAGCGAAACATTTAATAAATCACGAACAGATTATTCATAATGAGGAACAACTTGTTCCCTAATGAATAACGAGCTGATGTAAAAATGTCTAATATAATCATGATAGACGGAGAAATAATCGGTTATTTCTTCGATATGAGGCCGGCAAAATCATTCATAATGCCCGAGGACGAGACGGATATGTGCCCGGCTTACGCAGGCCAGGCGTGCTCTTATTACGATGGCCAGTGCCCTTACTGTGGCAACACGATCGAATGCCAGAGTAGAGAGGAGTCGGACGAACGACGGTGGCTGACTCCAGAGTATTTTAAAAATAACTTTTAATATTTTTTCGGTTATCTCAGTGCGGGCGGTAAAAACGCCTCTTTCCTGCAGGCAGGGCAGCCGTAATCATAGGCTTTTCCTTTCACCTTCTTGCCCGCGCTATCGATGACCGATGGCGGAGTGACCTTCACGAGGTGCAGCTTATGCTTCTCGCAGACCTTCTTATCGAATTTAAGCGTCCCCGGCGGCACGTTATAAGTATTGCGGCACTCGGGGAACCCGGTGCAGGCAATGAATTTTCTCCTGTCGGCATGGGTCTCTCTGACGATGAGCGGGCTACCGCACCTTGGACAGGGGCCGATGGGGCTGTCCATGGCGGCGCCGGACCTCAACGTGCGGCCGATGTCATTTCTATGTAGCTCAAGCTGGTCGAAGACGGCCCTTAGCATGGCCTTCGACTCCGCGATGACCTGGCCCTTCTGGAGGCGGCTCTCGGCAATGCCATCCATATCGCTCTCAAGGCGGGACGTCATCTCGGGGCCGGTGATGGCGCTCGCGTGCGCCTTCAGTGCATCGATGAGCGTGATGCCCGTCTGCGTGGGCTTCGGCGGATTTGCCTCGATGTAGCCCCGGCTGTATAATTTACTTAGCGCCTCGTGCCTCGTGGCCTTCGTGCCTAGCCCAAGCTTTTCCATCATCTCGATGAGCCTGCCCTGCCCGTAGCGCTTGGGAGGCTCGGTCTTTTTCTCCAGCAGGTCGGCCTTTTTGACGGCCAGTATGTCGCCCGCGGTGAGCGGTGGTATGATCTCGTCTTTGGGCATGCCGTACGGGTAGTGCCTGCGCCATCCGGGGACCGCAAGGCGCCTGCCGTCTGCGATGAACGGCTCGCCGCTTATATCGATGTCCGCTTTCACCACTTCCCACTCGCACGCGGGCGAGAGCGTGGCGAAAAATCGCCTGACGACGAGCTCATACAGCTTCCACTTCCGCTCGTCCATCTGCGTCTTAGAGGCGCAGGCGACGGGATATATGGGCGGATGGTCCTTACTCTCGACCTTGCCCCTTGTTGCCTCAAGCGTTTTTTGGCTTAGCAGCTCCAGGGCGCTCTGCGCGAAGTCGGGGCTGGCCTTGAACAGGCCCACCGTCTGGCGCAGGTCCAGCGTGGACGGGTAAACCGTATTATCGGTACGGGGATACGAGATCCAGCCGTTAATGTAAAGCTCTTCGGCCACCTGCATGGCGCTTGCAGCGCTGTAGCCGATTGCGGCGGCCGCCTTAAGGAACTCCGTCGTGCTAAACGGGACCGGTGCAGGCTCTTTTCTCCGTCCCTTAAGGACATTCTTCACCGCCGCCGTCTTTCCAAGCTTCTTATGGACGGCCATGGCCTCGTCCTTTTTCTCGAACCTGCCCTTCGCGTGCTTTGCTAAGAACGCCTCCTGTCCCTTGAGCAGGATGGCGACGACCTCCCAGTAAGGCTTCGAGACGAACGCCTGTATCTCCTTTTCCCGGTCCACGATGATAGCGAGCAGCGGCGTCTGGACCCGGCCCACGGAGAGAAAATCCTTGCCGGCCTTGTTGCCGGCCAGCGAGACGAACCTGGTCAGGGCTGCGCCCCACACGAGGTCTATCTCCTGGCGGCACTCGCCGGCGGCGGCCAGATTAAAATCAAGCGGCACAGGCTTCGCGAATGCCTGCCTGATCTCCTGCTGCGCGAACGAGCTGTAGCGGACCCTGTTAAATGGGGCTTTTGTTAGCCTGTGGACGATATTATAGGCTTCAACGCCGATGAGCTCGCCCTCCCGGTCGTAGTCGGTCGCGATGGTCACTTTCGTGGCTGACGGAGCCAGCGATGCGAGAGCTCCCACGATGTCTTTTTTTGTTGGCACCGAAACTATGGGGGCACCTATGAGGGCGGAAGGCGGGTGGGCTGACCAGCGGCTATACTCGCGGGGGAAGTCAAGCTCGACGATGTGGCCGGCCAGCCCGACCACGGCCGCGCCCGCAGCCTTCGAGCGGTAGACGGTGACGCCGCCGTGCCTCTCGGCGGACCGGTCCGGGAACAGTATCCCGGCGATCTTATTGGCGGCATCGTGCTTTTCGGTGATGATGAGATGCATTGTCATAAAGGCATGTCGCGCCGTCGTATTAGATTTAGCGGTACAGGCCTGATAACCTATTTATGCTCGCAGCCAGACAGTAGAGCGTGGACTCGCTCACCCATGCTCTTATAATCGCCATCCCGCTCTCGCTCATCGGCCACCCCGATCTGGCGGTCTATGGCATCATGGGCGCGGTGCTTATTGACGTCGACGTGCTCTTCGGGGTTCTCCGGATAAAGGACCCCGGGCTGTACATTTTCACCCATGGCGGTTTCACGCACAGCTTCTTCGGCGCACTCGTCGTCACGCTCTTCTCGGCGGCCGCCGCATACCTGCTGTCGCTCGCTTTTCCCTTAATAATGGCCCCCTTCGGCACGCTCGCCGTCACGGCGATCGCCGCGGGCGCGCTGACCCATATTATGGCCGATTATCTTGCTTACCCGGGGATTCCGCTGTTCTACCCGTTCTCTGATAAAAAATACACCCTGGGCATCCTGGGCGGGCCGAGCGTTTTCCTCCTGCTGGCCAGCCTCATATATATAGTCGCTATGATACTCGGGGTCGCCAGCATCGGGCAGCCATGGCCGTATATAGCATTTTTCTGTCTGGTCGTCGCGTTCAGCTCAGGGGGTAAAGCTTGGGCGGCCAAAAACGTTAAAGGCCGTACCATTGCCACGACGAATCCCCTCAGGTGGATGGTTATCGAGGACACGCAAGATGCCTATCGCGTTTACACATATGACTTTATTAAAGGGACCTCTCCGGCCGAATCATATGAAAAATTCACGGGCCTGGCTCCGGCGGAGGCGGATAAATACGCAAAGACGCCGGAGGCAAGGCGCCTTAAGTACAATTCTTATATCATTACCGTCGAGAAAAATGGGGGAAGTATCACCTTTAAGGACCCCATCAGGGAAAAGGGCTACATCTGGTACCCCCCGCAGCATAAAAGTCTTACCGTCTCTGCCGAATAATGCGCCACATTATATTAGAATGGAGCGAAAACAGAGTCCTGAGGGGACTATTTTGGCAGGGACACATCAGCCACTAAAGGAAAAAGGCGAGCAGCTTGAGCAGGAAGAGAGCTCGCCGATGGAAGACCTCATGCGGGAGCACGGGGTCATCGAGCGGATATTTTTAATTTACCAGCGAATCCTTGAAAAGTCCATCACGGGCCAGGAGATCGACATCTCGGTCATCAACAGGGCGTCACATATAGTCGACAGGTACATCTCGAACCACCATGAGCATAATGAGGAGAACTATATTTTCCCGAAGTTCCGGGAGGCCAACTACATTGTGGAGCTGGTGGATACGCTTGAGCATCAGCACGACGTGTCCCGGGAGCTTAACCATCAGATCATGGACCTCTCCTCGCAGAGCGCAGACATCAGCCAGGAGGACCTTGTAAGGCTGCTGGACCGCTGCGGCATGTTCATCAACATGTACCTGCCACATATCTCCCGGGAGAATACCATATTGTTCCCGACGTTCTTCGACATCGTCTCTAACGAGTATATCCAGGAAGTCAAGGAAAGGATGGAGGACGAGGAAGAGCAGGTGCTGGGCGATACCGGGTTCAGGGGGCTCATCGGGCGCGTCTCGGAGCTGGAAAAGAAGATCGGGTGCTACGAGCTGTCGCAATATACTGCATACCTCAAGGAGCCCGATACCGTGGATCAGCCATAAACCTTCTTCAGCGCGAGTATCAGGACGCAAAAAGCCAGGCTGATCGCGTTCCAGAGAACGATGGCCACATCCGCCCGGGCCAGGCCATAGACGAGCCAGAGGCACATTCCCGCCGCCATGAGCGCGAAAAAGAGTGCTGATACATCCTTTGCCGACCTGGTCTTAATGATGCGGGTGGCCTGCGGTACGCAGCTGCTCGTGGTGAGCGCCCCCGCCATCAGGCCTATGAGTACGATCGAGTCCATTGAAGGCTTACATGCCGCTGAGGCTAAAAATAGTTTGTCATGAGTGTGTTGAAAGAAATAAAGGCTTACGCCTTAAGCATCGCTTAAATTTATTACGAATACCCTTAAGACGATTTCAGCCATAAAGCGATTAAAAGGTATTAAGGCTTCTTATTGAGCCTTGAGGGCCTTAGATTTATTCGTCGTCCGATGCTGCGGTCTTTTTTGCGCTTTTCTCCGGCATGTACCGGGCCTGGACGGCCTCGAACTCCCGGGACTTCAGGAAGACCAGCAGCTCCTGGACCGTGCAGAACTTGAGTTCCCTGGGCATCTCCAGCTCCTTGAACGAGCAAACGGCATTTAGCTGGTAAATATGGAGTGAGGCGCAGGCATCGCTGATCATCGCGTTCTTATCGCCGTCCCACGTCTTCTTCCACTGCTTAAAGTCGGAATCGTCCTTGAACAGGGCCCTCGCTTTGGCACTCCGGTATTCCTTACCATCTTTTTTAATAGCGAACGCATTCCCGTCCACGATCGCCTTTACGACGCGCTTCGTGCCGACCTGGTACTCCATGACGTCGCCGTCGTAGAAGAACGTCCGGTTGTGCGTCTTTACGTATTCATCCGTCAGGGGGGTCATGATGCTCGAATAGCCTTTCACGTACCTCATCTCGTCCATTAATTCCCTCACGGATACCTCTTTTTGGCCTAACTCGTCAAGCATGTCCACTGGCATTCCTCATGATAATAAGTTCCTCCCGCAGGGGAGGCGTTATTTCTCATAATTAGTAGATTTTTTAAGTATAAATAAATAATGACTTAACGGCGTTAAGTTCACGGCTCAGCGCTGGCCCGGCTTTACCTTTTCGACGAACTGCTTTTGCGAATTCTCCAGGTCAATAAAAGCCTGGTCGAGCTCGGCCATTAGCTGTTTACGCCTGATCCGGGACTCGTCCATCTCCTTTACTTTCTTCTCGGCGCTATCGATGATCCCGGCGATCTCGCCAAGGGCCGTCTCATCCTTCGGGAGAAACAGCTCGAAGCCGTCCACGTAAGCTTTTATGACCTGAAGCTGCTCCTCGATGTGCTTCCTCTGCTCGATGCTCCGGGGTGTTTCCATTGTATCTACCGTTAAACTTTATTTTAGCCATGGACTTAAAATGTTTTTGTCCCGTCATAAAAATAAAAGTGGGCCCGAAGGGATTCGAACCCCTGACCTCCGCCGTGTGAAGGCGACGTCATAGCCGACTAGACCACAGGCCCGGCGTACATTACAGTAATGCTCATACGTATTAAAATTATCGGCCAAAATAAAAATATTTAAAGGGGAATGCCGTTTTCCTTTTGCAGGTAGTCTATGCCCCGGGGCTTGATCCAGGCGACGACGTCCTTCACCTTGCCGCCGGACATCTTCCTCTTCTCGATGTGGGCGAGGTCCTTATCCTCCAGCTTCTGGCAGGCCTCGTTGACCTTTTCTAAGGGCACGTCCAGGTCGTTGGATATCTTCACCGAGCTGACGCCATCGAGCATGTTGCGGTCCAGAGCGTTCTTGAGGTATCCCAGTACTTCTCTTTCTACTCCTGATATCTTAACCATCGAATGCCTCCTATCACTTAAAACAAAATCGGTTAATATACATGATTTTATCCTAAGGATAAAATACTTTCCTCCGGCCGAATAAACCCGTTTAGCCCTGAAATAAGAGAAAAAAGCAGATATATTCGATGTAATTATAGTAGCATATTAAGGGCAAGGCCAGGGATGGACAGGATGTCGAGGATAGATAAGTTCCTCTATATAGGGGAGAAGGCGATCTTCTCGCTGAATAAAGAATCGCCGCTCGGGTCGGAGTACCTTGTGGCCACGGACCGGAGGATCGTCCACATAAAAGGCGAGCGGTTCTACGATATCAAGTACGAAAGCCTGGAGTCGCTCGGCTGCTACACGATCTACGACTGGAAGTGGCTGCTGATAGGCGTCATCGCCGCCGTTACCGCGGCCCTCATGAGCGCGACCATCAGGATCCCTCTATATTTCATGGCCAATGTGAATCTCGATTACCTGGCCCAGATGATGACCTTCACCATGAGCCTGCTCCTGGCCTTCGCCGGGGCGCTGCTTCTCGCTTTTGTAATGACTATCAGGCGGGGCATCATCTTGAAGACGCCGTTCGAGACCCGGGTCTTCAACTACCCCAGGTCGATGCAGAAGGAGGCCTTCGATTTCGTGAAGATCGTCCGGGCCGCCGAAGTCGGTATCCTCAAGCCCCACAAGAGCATCAAGCCCGAGATCATCGAGCCCCGGCAGAGGAGCCTGGATGCTATCAAGCCCCTGCCGCCACGGCCTCAGCCCAACGAAAAGATGCCCCGGCTTTAGCCGCCTTCTGAGTGTTTACATACAGTCCCGCGGACGAACCATAATGATTTTCTAGGGGAACGACGATTAGGATGCATCACTTCTAAAAACAGTCGAAACTGGAGTCATATTCATGGGCACCGAATGCTCGTCATGTCATGGTAAAGGCTTTATAATCACGGGCGAAAAGCCCTGTGAAAATTGCGGCGGCACCGGCAAGGTCAAGAGCGTCAACCTGGTCGGGATGACCGAAAAGGACCTGAAAAGCCTGCTCTCAGGCGGCTTCTGCCCGAAGTGCAAGGGCAGCGGCAAGATCCAGGTGCGGGAAAAGTGCGAGGCCTGCGGCGGCTCGGGCAGGGTGCCCGTCTGCGATGTCTGCGGAAAGCCCACGGCCCCAGGCCAGGAGCTTTGCGGTGAATGCCGGAGCGTCCGGCCCGTGTATAAACTAAGCGGCGCTTGCGACGTTTCCGACCTTGAGATCGGGAAGACGTACGTCGGCAAGGTCGCCAATCTAGCCGACTTCGGCGTGTTCGTGACCCTGAACGACCAGACGAAGGGCTTAATTCATTCTAGCAACGTCAGCAGGGCCTACGTGCCGGGCGAAGAGGTGATGGTCGCGATCAATTCCATCAAGCCGAATGGCAATTTCGACCTCAAGCCCCAGAACTTTAAGGACATCAAGATCGTTAATGTGGAAAAGAACCTGCCCCGCCGGAAGTCCAGCGAGGTCGGGAAGTTCATCGGCAAGACGGTATGCATCAGCGGCGAGGTCGTCCAGGTCAAGCAGACCAGCGGCCCGACTATCTTCACCATCGCCGACGAGGACGGCACAGTCTCGTGCGCGGCCTTCACCGAGGCAGGCATGCGAGCCTACCCGGATGTCGGCCTGGAGATGATGGCAAAGGCCGTGGGCGATATCGAGCTCCACAACGGCGCGATCCAGATGGAAGTCCTTGAGCTAAAAAGATTATCGGACGCGGAAGCGGCCCCCATCAGGGAGACCATCGAGAGGTCCATCGACGTCAGGGCTGCGCCGGCGCACGTCGAGTTCCTGGTGAAGAGCGAGGCGCTGGAAAAGCTCCGGCCCCAGATGGAAAAAGTGGCCAGGCGCATCCGCCGGGCGATATTAAAATCCGAGCCCATAATCATCAGGCACCATGCGGACGCGGACGGCATCTGCGCAGGCGTCGCGGTGGAGAAGGCCTGCTTACCCTTAATAAAAGCGCAGGGCGACTCGGACGCCGAGTATCATTTCTTCTCGCGCTCGCCATCCAAGGCGCCGTTCTACGAGCTCGAGGACATCAACAAGGACCTGGTGATGGCGCTGGAGGACCACGAGCGGTTCGGCCAGGCCATGCCGCTCATCATTTTAATGGACAACGGCTCCACCGAGGAAGACCTGGACGCGTATAAGTATGCGAAGGTCTACGGAATCGACCTGCTCGTGGTCGACCACCACCATCCCGATGAAATTGTCGACCAGTTCCTCGTCGCCCACGTGAACCCCTATCATGCCGGCGGCGACTTCGGCATAACGGCGGGTATGCTTGGCACCGAGCTGGCCCGGATGATCAACCCCTCCGTAGAGGAGAAGATCAAGCACTTAGCGGCCGTCGCGGCAGTAGGCGACAGGTCCGAGGCGCTCGAGAGGGCCATGTACCTGGACCTGGTAAAGGACAAATATCCCGAGGAGGAGCTGAAAAAGATCGCTCTCGCGCTGGACTACGAGCAGTTCTGGCTACGCTACAACGACGGCAAGGGCATCGTGGACGACATCCTGAACTTCGGCGACCAGAAGCGCCACGACGCGCTGCTGGGCCTGCTGAACGAGCTGGCCACGAAGATGATCAACGACCAGCTGGACGCCTCTATGCCGCACGTAAAGACGACGGAGCTGCCGAGCGGCGCGATCCTGAACGTCATCGACGTGGAGAACTACGCCCACAAGTTCACCTTCCCGGCCCCCGGTAAGACCACCGGCGAGATCCACGATATACTCTGTAAGAAGTACGCGGGCAAGCCCGTGGTCACGCTGGGCTACGGCCCCGACTTTGCGGTATTGCGGTCCCGGGGGGTGCTCATGAACATCCCGAAGATGGTCCGCGAGCTCAGGGATGAGATCAAGGGCGGCGGCGTGAGCGGCGGCGGCCACCTGGTCGTCGGCTCCATCAAGTTCGTCGAGGGCATGCGCAAGGAAGTCCTCGAGAAGCTGACACAAAAGATCGGCCAGGCGCCTGTGGGCTAGCCGAAGGGCCGGCCCACTATTAGCTTAACGTATTGTGACATAAGCCCTATAAGCCTGAAAGCCAATTTTCATTTTGGACCATCAAAGGTGACGGTAATGAAAATGGATTCGGCAATATATGTTTGGGGTTTAACAGCAGTGTTCATTTTTGCGGCAGGCTGCATTTCGATTGGCAACGACAACAATCCAGGCGCGACGTTGCAAAGCCCGGCCGCCACTTCTATGGCGGGCAGCCCGCAGGCAGTCTCCCCGGCACTGACGGATGCGCAAAAGACGCAGGCTGCCAGTATAGCAAAAAGCGATCCGTCCATGAGCGCCTTACTTGGAAAGCCCGGATATACTATCACGGGTGTATTCTCGGAAGGCCCTGGCGCGAACAATGATGTGAATGCGGCCGTTTTCATCGAAGGCGAAAGCACGGTGCATGCGGACGGTAGCATTTGGACTCCGGACATATACCAGGTGTCCGTGGACATAACGGCGAACAGGGTCGCCGGTGTAAAGCACATAGAGCCAAAAGTGCTTCCGACGCCTACGTCAGCCCCTAAAAACTAATTTTTTTTATTTTTCAGCTTTTACCGCTTCTTCGGCCTCTTTGTTCGCGAGCTCTTTTTGGGCAGTCGTCTGGAGCTTCGCCCTTCTCATCGACGCCTTCCGATAATAGGTCAGCGGGTGGCTCACGTACTCGCAAAGCTTATCTTTCCCGTAGCAGTTGCCGTAGGTGATCATGGTCTTACAGGAGGGCGACGTATACTCGGTACCTCCGGCACCGGTGATGTGCTCGACCTGGTAGCGGGTAAGGTCTTCCCGGAAGTCCGGTGCCATGCGATACAGCTCCATAATCTTATCCTTATCATAGCCAATGTTCGCTAAAAATGAGGTGAGGGCGAACCGGGCCGTATGGGGCAGGTTCACGCCCTTCTGTAGCTCGGAGAGCAGATAGTTCATGCACGGCGGGAACGAATACCGGCTCACGTCGCCGCTGACATTCATATTAAGCCTGCTCTTCAGCTTATTCAGCTCTATAACGATCTCATCGGCATAAGGCTTAAGCGGAGCCGCGAGGGGCGCCGGTACGGGGGAGACCGACGTCTGGATCTTTTCCCGTATGGCCTCTTCGATGAGCCGGGCATAGCTATCTTTATCGATGTATACCATGCCTTTGATGATCTTCTGGCTGATGAGCTTCCAGTCCATGGAACGCAGGGGCGCCGAATAGCGCAGGTAATCTGTAAAATGCAGGATGAAATCCCGGCCTTCGACCCTTGCCGGCAGCCTGAAGTCCCTGCCAACCGCCAGCAGATCCTTATCCTTTTCATTGACAAGGAACGCGTAAGCCCGCTTTGCCTCCCATACTGCGTACCGCCGCATAAGGTATGTATCGCCCGTCATGGAGACGAGCATCCTGGCCACCGGGAATGACAGCAGCTCTTCCTCGGGCTGTAGCGACATATCGTCCTTCGTGTCCTGTGTGGATAGCGCCTCGAGCACACGCTTTTTGCCCCTCGTCCGGATGAGGCCGTACGCCGGCCGGGACACTATGTCCTCGATAGTGAAGCCCTGCTCCGTCACGTAGGCGAGGGCTTCCTGAACGAACGGGTACTTGGCGAATGTGACGACGTCCATGGCAAAATCAGACTATGGCTTTAGGGCTTAATATGCTTTCCCCGGCTGCCAGGAGCCGAAAGAAACGGCAAACCAAGGGCAAAAATGGCTATTATAAACGATAAAAACCGCTATTTTCGTCATTCTGCGTTTTTTAAGGGTCATTTTAATTTGTATAGGCGTAATTGGGGTTACTAGGAATGATTCACTGCTATACAGGAGGATGGAAATGGTAGAAAAAGGAAACATCAGCGTCAAAGAGGCGGGCAGAAAAGGCGGCCTGGCCACCTCTAAGTCCCACGGCCACGAGTTTTACGAGGCCATCGGCCACAAGGGCGGCTCGAAGGGCGGGCAGCGGGTGCGCGAGCTCATCGAGCGCGGCAAGGAGGCCGAGTCGTCCGGGCGGCGCCGATATTAAGCTGGAGTCTATTATCGGGCCCCTCCCGGGCCCGTGTGCCATTTTTACTTTCTGTTAAGCGCTCTAAGCCTGATAAGCGGCTCGAAGACTTTTTCAGCCTCAAAGTGGCTCGAAGCTGGCTCTAAGTTCTCTAAGACTTATTAAAAATCGTTGTTGCCGCCTGGGTGTAAACCTGGTGCCGTTTGGTGATATAAAATAATATTGGTGCCGCCTGGTGTAAACCTGGTGTGGTTGAAACTCTTGTGCTAACAAGCGGCACCAGGTTTACACCAGGCGGCACCAACTTATTTTAAAATATTTGCTGTGTTGAATTTCTCCCGTTTTTTAAGTTT
>Ga0335071_10005167_pt1 | contig 13582 bp, 14 predicted proteins | sample Lox_Sample_15_FD_206724 | JGI IMG/M metagenome (GOLD analysis project Ga0335071, IMG submission 206724) | Soil microbial communities from Loxahatchee National Wildlife Refuge, Florida, United States - Lox_Sample_1.5 | ecosystem: Environmental > Terrestrial > Soil > Wetlands | place: USA... | reverse complement strand
CGCGCGCTGCGCGATCTCCTCCGCCGCCGCCCTGTCGGCGTGCACGATGCTCTCGGCTGCTTCCTGGTAGATGTCTGCCATCAGCCCGCCAGCTCCTTCGCCCGCTCGACCGCCATGCCGGCGTTGGCCCCGTAGCCGTCGGCGCCGATCTCGTCGGCGTAGGCGGCCGTCACCGGGGCGCCGCCGACCATCACCTTGACGGAAGCGCGCAGGCCCTCGGCCTCGAGGGCCGCGATGGTCTCGGCCATGTGAGGCAGGGTCGTGGTGAGCAGGGCGCTCATGCCGACGATGCTCGCCTCGTGCTCGCGGACGGCGGCGACGAAGTCGGCCGCCGTCACCCCGGTGCCCAGGTTGACGACCTCGAAGCCGGCCCCGGAGAGGAGCATGCCGACGAGGTTCTTGCCGATGTCGTGCAGGTCGCCCTCGACGGTGCCGAGCACGACCACGCCCATGCCCGCCTGCTCGCCGGCGGCCATGTGCGGGCGCAGCAGGTCGAGGCAGGCCTGCATGACCCTCGCGGAGAGCAGCACCTCGGGGATGAAGCAGTCGCCGTCGCGCATGCGCACGCCGACCACCTCCATGCCCGGGAGCAGGGCGGAGTCGAGGATCTCCCGGGCCGAGGCGCCCGTGGCCAGTAGCGCCTGCGTCATCGCCGTGGCGGTGGCCTCGTTGCCGTCGATGATGGCTTGTCTCAGCTGGTCGTTCACAGCACTCCCTTCTCGACTTCGCTGCAGTTCTTTGCTCTCCGCCCGACGCTTGACCGCGGATTCCGCGGCCGCCGCCGAATCGTACGGCCCGTCCTCAGCCTGCTGGAGCTGCCGTCCTCGCGCTGTACCTCCACCCCTCCTCCACGAGGAGCGCCTCCGCTACCGTCATGGTCCGGACGGCCGCATCCGGCAGCGTCTCCATCACCGTCATGCGACTGGAGAAGGGCGCGCGGGACGGAGCGACCCCGAAGATCCGGTCGCCCCGTCCCGCCACGCGCCACACTCGAGGTCCCTGCTTCGTCCGCATCCTGCAGGAACAACCGCCTACCTCCACCGGCAGCGGATCTCAAGTGAGCGCTCTCATGCAGGTATGGCAAGGTCCCGCGAGACCGGGATTTGCTTCTCTGCGCATACGACAGGCGGCCACACGTCAGGACGTGCCCGGAGCGGTCTCGAATCGCGCCCGCTCTTTGAAGCGGTCGACGCAGTTGATCGGAACGTCCAACACCCTCGAGATGTTGAACTTCGCCTCGATGAAGTTGGCCTGAGCGGGGTGGCTGATCGCGTAGGAATGGATCCTGCCAAAGCCGTACTCATTACGCACATCGCTCATGACCGCCGGATCCGACAAGTCGAACGCGCTCACGCCGAGCTTGTCGGCCACGTACTGCTTGGCCTCCGTCAGTCGCATGCCTCGGGTCATCTGCATACGCGCAACCAGATCTCCGGCTGCCCGCATTCCGCCCATGCCCGCGGCCTGCGTGTGGGTCCCCTGCATACCGAGAGGGTCACCCGATCCCACCTACAATCCGTCCACCTTGAGAATCTCGATGAACGCCTTCGCGGCACGTGAGGCCGCATCGACAACGGGATGCACGAACATCGGTACGCCCCCGACGCCCATGCCCACGTTGGGGTGAATGGGGATGGTAGCCTCCGCCATGCACGGCTTGATGAGCGTCAGGGCTCGCGCCATGTTCCAGGCACAACTCTTGCCGGTGTTGATGTTCACCACCGGGCCGAACATGGTCGCACCGGCCTTCTGCACCAGCCGCATCTGTTCCAGCGGCCAGAGGCCGGCCAGGCGGACGCCGTCATACTCGAGCTGGCCGTGCATACCGAGGACGAACTCGCCGGCCATGCCGAGCTCTACGCCCATGGTGGGGTATTTCTTGCGCACGATCTCCGTCGCCTTGAGGGCGGCCAAGAACTCGGGATCGCCGGAGGCTCCGGTCGTGTCCCAATCAAGCCCGTCGGCGCCGGCCTCCCACATGACATCCGCTAGCTTCACCATGTCGTCGACGGCCATCTCGACCGCCTCTTCTTCGGCCTCCCGAGCCTCGGCGATCCTTCCAAGGGGCAACAGCTCGTTCCAGTTCTTGAAAGGTCCATCCGGCCTGGAATACAGGCCCAGATTCGTCATCACGCCGTACTGCATGGGCACGACCATCTGCAGCTGCGCATCGTGGAGGTACTGCGCCTCATAGGGCAGGATCGTGCGCACCACCTTCAGCGAATAGTCGCCGACACACAACTCCACGAGATCGGCGCCCATCCACTGCTCGAAGCTCTGCATGTCCTGCTGCCGCGTGGCATGGGTCTTCATGCCGGTCCCGTCACAGGACAGGATGGCTTCTTCTCCGAGATCGACCGCGGTGAAGCGTGCCGCGGACGCGTAGATGTCGAGAACGTGCTCGATCTCGTCTGGCTCGAGGGCAGGCACCTTGGCCCGCTTGGCAGCCAGAGCCGTTCCCTCTTCGATGTCGGCGCGGAGCTCACTGCGCGTCAAGCGCGCCATGGTCCCGTCGCCCATCCTCGTCGGAATTCGCTGCTCCAAGTCGTCCCCCGTTTCCGCGGTCCCTCATGCGCAGGTAATTTATCGATTAATTAACTCCATGAAGAGGCTGTTGTCAAGCTGCAGTTGCCTGTCGGGCCATTGCACCGATCCCCCTGCTCTCTGTCATGCGGTCGCGAGCAGAGCGAGATGGAATCGAAAAGGAACGGCGCCATCGGCTTCGGTTCTTTGAAACTCCAGGGGTCATTCCGTATACTTCCCTCCATGGACCGCGGCAAAGACGAGCATCCCGAAAGCCATCAGTTCGTCCGTCTCGGCTCCCTCCCACACGGCACGATCGAACTCGACGACATCGACCGTCACATCATGAAGCTGCTGCGGCACGACGGCCGCCTCAGCTACGCCCACATCGCGCGGACCGTGGGGCTCTCCGAGCCCACCGTGCGCAAGCGCATCGACAGACTGGTGCGCGCGGGCGCGATCATCAACGCCGCGCGCATCAATCCGGCGCCGATCGGCTTCCCCATCGACGCGATGATCGGCATCAAGGTGGTGCGCGGCCGCGTCAAGGAGGTCGGCCGCGAGCTGGCGCGGATGGAGAACGTGGCCTACGTCGCCTACGTCGCCGGCGGCTTCGACATCATCATCGAAGCGTTCCTGCCCCACACCGAGGGCCTCTTCAGGTTCCTCAATGAGGACCTGGACCGGATTGACGGCATCGCGGGCACCGAGACCTGGAACGTGCTCCGGACCGAGAAGTTCTTCTACAACTGGGAGGGCGAGGACGTCGGCCTCGATCCGGCGGACCGCGGCCGCGAAGCCGGGCAGGGCGAAGGCGCAGTACCCTCGCCGTGACTCGGCCCGGCTGAGCCGTCCCGGAGCGCAGGGGGCTTCACATGCTCTCCGCCGTCCTCGCACTGCTCGCCAGCTTCTCCTGGGGCACCTCCGACTTCCTGGCCGGCCTGGAGTCGCGCCGCTCCAGCGCGTGGACGGCGGCGCTGGCCGGCCAGGTGGTCGCCTCGCTCTCACTGATCTGCCTGCTCGCCGCGACCGCGCCGGCGCGACCGGCACTCTCCGCGCTGACCGCGCCGGGGCTCGGCGGAGCCATCGGAGCCGCCGGCGTCGTCCTCGGCTACAAGGCTCTCGCGCTGGCGGACATGAGCGTGGTCTCGCCCATCATCGCCGGCGCGGCACTCGTCCCTGTGACGTGGGGCATCGTCACCGGCGAGCGGCCGGACGTCGCACAGGTGCTCGGCATCGCGCTGGCCCTGCTCGGGATGGTCCTGATCTCGCGCGGCGGCCCCGCCGGCGCGGACCTGAAGAGAAACCGCGCTCGCGCCGGCGTCGTAGCCGCGGTCGGCTGCGCGGTCGCCCTGGGCCTGTTCCTCGTCGCACTCGACTACGGTGGAAGGGTCGGGCCGCTCTATGCGGTGACCACGGCCCGCACGACCGCCGCCCTGGTGCTTCTCGCCGCGGCGGCGGTGACCCGGCCGGCGGTGCGGTTGCGCCGGCGCGCCCTGCCGGCGCTCCTCGTGGTCGGCCTGCTCATCGCCGCCGCCAACATCCTCTTCACGACGGCGACCACCCATGGCTACCTCAGTATCGTCGGGGTGCTGGGATGGCTCAACCCTGCAGTGACGATGGCGTGGGCGGCGGCGGTCCTCCACGAGCGCCTGCGGCCGCAGCAGTTGCTGGCGGCCGCCCTCGTGTTCGCCGGCATCGTCTGCATCACGCTGGGGTGAGGCCGGGGCGCAGGATGACGCGAGACACCGGCGAGAGTACTCTCGCGCGTGACCACCGGCGGACCTGGGAGAGGCGTTCTGATGGAAGGACCTGGATGCGCGACCTGCCCATGGTGGGCACGACTGCCCGAGAAGGTCGAGTACCGCTGGTCTGACGCGGCCGGGGAGCAGGAGGAGCTCCGCGCCCCCAACGAGAGGGGCGAGTGCCGCAGGTACCCGCCGCGGCCCCCGCGCGAGTTCCCGCTCACCACGCTGGATGACTGGTGCGCCGAGCACCCGGAACGCCGCGCGGGCGGGGACGGCGGCTGACGCGCACGGCGGGCGGAGACCGGATGACCGGCGCGGACTGACCTGCCGCCCGGCGTGCGGGCGTCGTCAGACGGCGCGGGGGTCCGGCTTCCCGGCCTCCGCCCTGGACTCGAGCCAGGCCTCCCCGCGCCTCTGGGCGGTGACACACGCGCCGTAGAGCTCGTCGGTCGACTCCACCACGGCGTCCGTCCCGAGCGCGTCGAGCAGACCCGTGCGACGCAACTGCTCGTGCACGTCCTCGCCGACCCCCGCAAGATACAGGCGCCCGCCGGACGCGGCGCACTCGGCGGCGTAGTCGCGGATCAGGGCGATCGTCGCGCTGTGCAGGGAGCCGCGGCCGCGCAGGCGCAGGACGACCACCGGGCAACGCGCGGCGCCGACCGCAGGCAGCGAGGACTTGATCTTGGGCGTGGCAGCGTAGAAGAGGCTGCCGTAAATGTCGAGCACGGTGACGGTCTCGCTGGACAGCTCGGCCGGCGCCTCCGTCTCTTTGGGACGTCCGTCCCGCTCGATGATCACGCGGGCGACGCGGACGTCCAGCGACGACAGGTAGACGTGCTTGAGCACTGCGATCGCCGCTCCGGCGAGCACCGCGTACTGCAGCGGCACGACGAGCACCAGGACGAAGGTCACGAGCATGACGGCGGCTGACATCCGGTCGGCCCGCCAGACCTCCAGCATGGCCCGGGGCCGCAGCGCGCTCGAGGCGGCCACGATGAGGATGCCGGCGGTGACCGCCAACGGGACCTGTTGAACGAGCGGCGCCGCCGCGAGGATGACGATGACGACGAAGCCGCCGGCGACGACGGACGACCAGCGCGTCCGTGCTCCGGCGCTGATGTCGAGCGCCGTGGCCTGGATGGAGCCTCCCACGACTCCGCCGCCGAAGAAGCTCGAGAAGAGGTTGGCGACTCCCTGGCCGGTGAAGTCGCGGCTGGCGTCGCCCAGCGTCCCGTCCGCGTTGGGGACCGTCCGGCTGATACCCGCCCCCTGCACCAGGCCGATGATGGTGAGCGAGACGGCCGGCAGCAACAGTGACGGGGCCAGGGCGAGGTCGGGCAGCCGCGGCACCGGGAGGCTGCGAGGGATGGGGGCGATGTCGCCGACGACGGCGACCGACGTGAGATGGAGCGCGGCCACGACCACCGTGAGCAGCACGAGTGCGATGGCCATGGCATAGAGCCTGAGCCGCGTGCGGCGCAGGAGCAGGACGAGCGCCACCGTCGTGAGGCCGACGACGGTCGTCGTCACGTCCAGCTGACCGAGGTGCAGCAGAGTGTCGACCGCCTTGGCAACCTTGTTCTCGTAGGCGCTTGCGTACCCCGTGAGGGCGGCGAGCTGCCCGCACAGAATGGTCACCGAGATGCCGGCCATGAACCCGACCATGACCGCGTTGGAGATGAAACGGACCAGCCCGCCGGCGCGCAGCAGCCCGGCAAGCAACATGATCGCGCCGGTCAGCAGCCCGAGCGTGAACATCCCGGCGACGCGCTGGTCGGCCGGCAGGAGCGCGAGCGCGCTGCCGGCCGCGAGGCTCAGCGCCGCCGTCGGCACGATAGACATGCGCTCCGAGCTCGACGCGAGCGCCCCCGACGGCGCGCCCACCATCACGCCGTACAGACCATGGACCGGCGGGATGCCGGCCAGCATGGTGTACGCCATGGAGTTGCCGATCTGCGCGGCGCCCACGGTGAGGCCGGCCACCACGTCGCGCGGCAGGTCGCGGCGCGACGGCAGATCAAGCCACCTGACCACCCGCCGCGCCGAGCTCACCCGTGCCTCCATCGGTCTGGCAGAGCCGGCGTGTCAGGCGCCCGATGCGTCGTCGTCCTGCGCGTAGGCGCGCTGCAGGACCTCCGCGACCTCGGGCCGGGTGAACCACTCGGGCAGCTTGACGCCCTTGGCCAGATAGTCCCGTCGCACCTGGGTGCCGGAGATGGACGAGACTCTGGCGCCGTGGGGCACGTAGGCAAGCTCGACGTAGCGGTCCTCGTCGGTGAGGTAGGCGAGCTCGCGCGCGAGGATGGTGCGCACGCCGATCTCGTGCGAGTAATGCTCGGCCATGGCCTGAGCGTCGTAGGGCCCGTAGAACGGCACGCCGTGGGAGTCCGGGCCCGGCCCGGCGTGGTCCCTGCCGACGATGAGGTGGGTCGCGCCGTAGTTGCGCCGGATGATGGCGTGCCACACCGCCTCGCGCGGTCCGGCGAAGCGCATGGCCAGCGGCATCAGCGAGAGCAGCGTCGTTTCCTGGTCGTAGTAGTTGTCGACCAGCACCTCGTAGGCCTCCACGCGGAGCGCTGCGGCGACGTCCTGTGGCCGGGTGACGCCCACGGCGGGGTGGATGAGCAGCGTCCCCCCGCCCACCTCCCGCATCGCCCGCTTGGTGAGCTCCTCGTGGATGCGGTGCATGGGATTGCGCGTCTGGAAGGCGACCACGGTGGAGCTCCCCATGGCCGTGAGCCGCTCGCGCACCTGCGCCGGGGTGAGACACCTGGGGCCGTGCAGCCGGTGACGCGGGAGGCCGAACACCCGAGGTCTGCCGGCGAGGTAGTGGCTGGGCCAGTTCTTGGCCTCGATGACCAATGGGTGCGCGCTGTCTCTGCCCCCGAGCACGGCGCGCATCTCGCGCAGGATATCCGCCGGATAGACCTCGTCGACCTCGAGCAGCGCGAGGAGGTCGCCCTGCTCGTCCGACAGGGCGATCTCGCGCGGGTGCCCGCGCAGGACCTCCTCGCGGCAGGGTACGGCGAGCGGGATCGGGAAGAGCTCGCCGCCGGCCAGCCGCATCTCGTACAGGACGGACTCGTATTCCTCCTGTGGCATGAACCGGTCGAGCGGCGAGAAGGCGCCGACCGCAAGCATCTCCAGGTCGTACTGCACGCGCAGGGAGAGCGGGACGACCGGCAGGTTCTGCGAACGTTCGAGCAGGTCGGCGCGCTCGTCGGGGTCGTGGACCACCAGGTCGACGAGCCCGCGGTCGCCGAACGGCGCGATGAGCTCACACGGACGGGCCGGCGTCCGGGAAGGGGTCTCGCCGGCCGGCTCTGGACTGTGATCGGCTGGATGGCTCACGGCAGGACTCCGGACGCGCCGGGGAGTCACACGGGGAGGGCGCGGCCCGCGCGCCCTCCCCGGAGCTCCGGACCTACGGACGGAGCCGCTCCGCGTACATCTTCTCGTACAGCGGCAGGCACTTGTCGTACATCTCCCTGAGCTCGGGCACGTCGTCGACGGTGTACCCGAAGTCCTCCATGTCCTTCTGGAACCCGGTGCTGTCGCCGGCGTCCAGGTGCCACATCTCCCAGTCCTTCCACTCCTGCTTGAACTCGGGCTTCCACGTCAGGGACTCGGGCAGGAACGGGATGCCGACCTTCTCGCAGTACTGCTTGACCACGGAGGCGGCGTCGATGAGCAGGTCCTCGGCGTCGACGACGGCCGGCACCTCGCCGGTGATCTTCTTGGCGAGCTCGAACAGCTTGAACTGCGACTCGAAGCCGATCTCGCGCAGGGTCACGGTGGGATCGAGCTTGTGGTACGAAACGAGCGTGAGAGCGGGGTCGCGGATGATGAACGTGTTGGTGAACTTCTTCATGAAGTCGTCGTCCGCGACGTCGCTGACGTAGTACGCCATGTCCTTGAAGAACACCGGCTTGTCGGCCGTGGCGGCGGCCTCGATCATCTCCGTGGTGCCCTCGAAGGTCTGGGGATGGCCCTCCTGCGGCTGCATGCCCACAGGCTCCTTGTGCGCGGCCTCGAGGTAGAAGAAGTAGCCGTACGGCTCGTGGATGACCTTGAAGTCGCCGCGCTCGAACATCATGCGTTCGAAGCCGGTGGAGATGGACCGCGGGACGGACCAGAGGGGGACGATCTTGTTCATGAAGCTGCTCCTCGGACGGTCGTGGGTGTGCGAGTACTTGCGTCTCTACGGGCGCGCCGCGGCAAGCTGCCGACGCTCCTCCCCGAAGCGGAAGTCCCTTGTCCCGGAGAGTAGCACCGGGACCGCCGGCTGACAACCGTGCAACGACGGATTCAAAGGAGTCATCGTCACTTTTCGTCATTTAGTGAATCGATTGACGTTGAGGACGGTACTTAGTGACTGCGAACGCCGATTCGGTAAAGAATCCGTAAACGCTGGCGCCCGCGAGAAGCGTGCTGCCGCTCGCGGGCGCCCGGGACTCGCACCGGGGTGCTACAGCCGTTTGAGGCAGGGCACCTCGACGTCGAGCAGCTCGGCGATATTGCGCTTGGCCTCGATGCCGCGGCGGGCGCCGGGCACCGCGGTGATGACACCGATGTCCAGCTCCTGCCGCAGGCCGCGCATCACCGTCGAGTCGGCGAGGTCCATCACCCCCACCTTGAGCTTGTCGGCCACGTACTTCTTCGCTTCGGGGAGACGCATCTTACGGGTCATCTGCATCCGGGCCACCAGATCTCCGGAGGTCCTGATGCCGCCCATGCCCGACGCGAGCGCGTGGCTGATCGACATCCCGTAGGGATCGCCGGTGCCCACCTACAACCCGTCCACGCGGCCTATCTCGACCATGGCCGCGCTGGCGCGCGTGAGCACGTCGGCCGGCGGTACCTCGAACATCGGCACGCCGCCGACGCCCATGCCGACGTTGGCGTGGATCGGGATGGTGGCGACGCGCGAGCACTCCTTGACGATGGTGACCGCACGGGCGACGTTCCACGGGACGGACCGGCGCGAGTTGGTGTTCACGACCGGTCCGAACAGGTGCGCGCCGGCCTCCTCGACCAGCTTGACCTGCTGGTGGGGCCAGAGGCCGGCGAGCCGCTGGCCGTGCCACTCGAGCTCGCCGTGGAAGCCGAGGACGAACTCGGCCGCCATGCCGACCTCGATGGCGAGGTCGGTGGTGGCGGCCAGCTCCTCCACGGTCTCCAGCACGGCGAGGAACTCGGCGTCGCCGGTGGAGGCCGTGGTGTCGAAGTTGATGCCGTCGGCGCCGACCATGGCCATCGTGTGCGAGACGTACAGCATGTCCGCCTTGCACGCCTCCGCCATCTGCATCTGGGCGTCGCGCGCGGCTTGGACCTCCCCGCGCGGCAGCAGGTCCGCCGGGTTGGGGAACGGTCCGTCCGGCTGGGCGTAGAGGCCGAAGTTCGGCATCGCCCCGTAGAACACGGGGATGACCGCCGTGAGGAGCGCCTGCTCCACTCCCGTGGCCTCCAGCGCGACGATCGGCTTGACCGGCTTGTACGAGTAGTCGGGGTGGCCGATCTCCATGGTGTCGAAGCAGAAGGCCCGCTCGAACACGCGGAACGCCTGCTCCCGCCCGAGCGGCAGGCCGACGCCGCTCGAGAGCTGGGCCGAGTAGAGCGAGTTGACCGAGCCATCCTTGGTCAGGACGACCTCGTGGCCGGCCTCCACGCCCATGATCCGGCTCGGGTTGCTGAACAGGTCGACCAGCCAGTCGATCTCGTTCTCTTCGAGCGGCGGCACCTTGCCCCGCCTGACTGCGTCGGCGCTGCCGGCGACCAGGTCGTCGCGCAGCTCCTGCGGCGTGAGCTCGGTGACGTAGCCGTCACCCATCCGCGTGCGTATCTTGCGGAGCGGAGCCCTCCCGGCGCCCCGCTCGCCGGCTCGACCACCTTGGTTATTCACCCACGCACCTCCTTGCGTCGTGCGGACGTCAGCTGCCGATCTCCTGCTCCGCCGCGCGGATGATGGCCTCGAGCTCTTCGGGTACCCCGTCCGGAAGTGGGTCCGGCTGGTGGGTCTCGAGGATCTTGCGCGCCTTGGCGAGCGCCCTGTCCTGGATGGTGAGCGAACCGTTGGCCGTCCAGTCCTCCCGGACGCGGCGGTCGATCACCGCAGGCTGCGACTGCTCGCGCATGTGCGCCATGGTGTGGTCGTGGCTGAGGAAGTCGCCGAACGGACCGATGTCGTCGATCACGTCGATGGCGAGCGCCTCGTCGTCCACACGGATGCCGCGGACGCACTGCTTGATCATGCCGGCGAACTCGTCGTCCATGACGAGCTGGCCGAAGTCGAAGGTCATGCCCGACTCGATCATGCCCAGACCGTAGATGACGTTGGCACCTGCCAGCGCCGGCATAAGGCCGGTCAGGGTCTTCTCGTGGCCGCTCTGGGCGTCGACCGTCTTGGCGTCGCCCTACGCACCGGCCACCCAACTGGGCAGCAGGTAGAAGCGGGCGATCTGGGCGACGGCGGCGTTGATGAGGCCGCACTCGGGCGAGCCGACCGAAGCGGAGGCGAGCCGCAGGTCCATTGCGGTGGTCGAGCTGCCGTAGACCACCTTGGCGCCGGGCTGCGTGAGTTGGCTCAGGGTGATGCCGGCGAGCACCTCGGCGTTGTGCGTCACGAGCGTGCCCGCCAGGGTGACCGGCGACGACCCGCCGGCCATCGCCATCGACAGGATGTTGACGGCGATGCCCTCGCGGGCGCCGGTCATGATGATCTCGCAGGTGTCCTGCACCAGCTTGAGCGGGCTCACCGGGCAGGTGATGAACGAGAGAATCGGCCGTTCCTTCAGCTTCTCGCGCCCGCCGGCGATGGCGGCGGCCATCTCCACGAGCTTCCGCGAGAGGTAGCCGTTGCCGGATCCCATGAAGCCATGCTTGGACGTGTTCGTGGCCCACGCTTCGTACTGGTGCAGGTGGACGACGCGCTGGTCGATGTCCTCGGCCACCACGGCGCGCTCGTAGACGTCCACGTTGGGCAGCGCGTCGACGACCTTGGCTGTGTCGGCCACGTCCTGCTTGGTCGGCACCTTGAGCTCGCCGCTGTACGGGTCGACGATCGCGACGCCCTCACCGAAGTTGGTGAAGCCGACGCGGCCAGACTCGAGGACGATGTCGTTCTTGGGGTTGCGGCCGGCCAGCCGGAGCTTGCTCGGAGCCGTGCGGATCGCCTGCTCGACGACGTGGCCGGGGATGCGGACGACCTTTCTGTCGTCGACCGTCGCGCCCGCCCCGGCGAGGATCTCACGCGCCTCCTCGTCCTCGACGAACACGCCCGTGCGCTCGAGGACCTCGATGGTCCCGAGATGGATGTCGGCGAGGTCGTCGTCGGTCAGCACGCGGAACTCGCAGCCTTCCCGCCGTGTGCGCCCCGCCTGGTGGTTGCGTTTCACGGGCGCACCTCCCTTCTCATCGGTTGCTCTGGGTGTCAGGTCAGGTGGTGATGGTGACGTCGCAGACTTCGGCCAGCGCCCGGCGCTGGTCCTCGGTCAGGTGGGGGCCGCGCTGCTCGCGGGCGTCCAGCGCCGCCCGCACGGCCTGGTCCGCGGCGTCGACCTCGGTGCGGCCCTCGGCGATCCACTGCTCGAACGGCAGCCGCGAGCCGATGCGTGGCACGTAATGCTCGCCGGCGCGCACGCGGCGCCGAGTCTCCTTCTCGCGCAGGAAGTCGCCGCCTATGCCCACGCGCTCGAACGAGTCGGCGAGCAGCGTGTCCGGGGTGACCTCGATGCCGCGCGCCATGAGCGTCGCCATGGCGGCGATCTCCGCGTCGACAGGGATCGCCCGGAGACTGAAGGTGCTGGACGAGTCGAGGAAGCCGAAGCCGCCGCTGCAGATGTCGGCGCCGGTGGCCACGGCGGCCATGACCTTGAGGCCCTTCTCGTAGCCGGCCTGGACGCCGAGATGCTTGGCGTCGGTGGAGAGGCCCGAGTTGTGCACCGGGAGCCCGAGGTGGTGGCCGATCTCGACCGCCGCCGCGCCCATGAGCGTGCTCTCGAGGTTGCCGAGCGACATCGTAGTGTAGCGCATGTCGAGGATGCCGGGGCCACAGCAGGCGAGGATCGGCGAGGACGGCGCAGCAGTCTGGATGGCCGTCAGGGTACCGAGCACCTCCGCCCACAGCAGCGCCAGCGTGCCGGCCGGCGTGACCGGAGCCGTGGCTCCGGAGATGGGCATGGAGTACACCCAGATCGGAGCGCCCAGTGAGGCGAACTCGCAGGCTACGTCGAGCAGCCCGCCGTTGACCTCGAGAGGCGAACGGGCCGCGCACAGCAACGACATGCGCGGCCGCTGCCGGAACCGTTCGAGGTCGCCCGACACGATCTCGAAGATGCGGCGCACGTGCCCGGTCTTCTCCGGACAGTCGACGAAGACGACCGGCTTGGACGTCTCCGTGAGGTACGTGTAGTACTCGACCAGCTCGCGCCGCTCGAGCGGCACGTCGTTGGCGGTGAGAAAGGTCCAGACGACGTCGAGTTCGGGCGTCGCGTCGAGGACGATGGTGCCGTCGCGCAGGTCGCCAAGTGTGGACGGCCTGACGGCGCCCGTATCCTGGTCGAGCGCCTTGGCCCCGCATCCGCTCACGTTGAAGAACGTGCGCGAGCCGTCGAGCACCACATCCTGTTCCGGCGTCTCGCCGGCCATCAGCAGGTCGCGCGGGCAGGTGGCCACCGCGCGCTCGACGAGCTCCGCCGGCAGCCGGACCGTGCCGGCATCGTCCACGTCGGCGCCGGCCTCTTGGAGCAGGGGCAGAACCGCGGCCCCCTTCATCCTCATGCCGACGCGCTCGAGGATGTCCAGCGCCTGGGCGTAGACCGCCTCGCGCTCGCTGGCCGTGAGCCACTTCACCCGCACCGTCATCGCCTCACCTCGCTCGCACAGGGACCGGGCATCCAGCCTACCCCACCAGCTCCTTCGCCCGCTCCACCGCCATGCCGGCGTTGGCGCCGTAGCCGTCGGCGCCGATCTCCTCCGCCCAGGCGGCGGTCACGGGGGCCCCGCCGACCATCACCCTGACGGAGTCCCTGAGGCCCTCCGCCTTGAGCAGGGCGATGGTCTCCGCCATGTGCGGCAGGGTGGTCGTGAGCAGGGCGCTCATGCCGACGATGCGCGGGGCGTGCTCGCGGACGGCGGCCACGAAGTCGGCGGCCGTCACCCCGGTGCCCAGGTTGAGGACCGAGAAGCCGGCCCCCTGCAGGAGCATGGAGACGAGGTTCTTGCCGATGTCGTGCAGGTCGCCCTCGACGGTGCCGATGACCACGGTGCCCAGGCCGGCGCCCTCGCCCTCGGCCATCTGCGGGCGGAGG
>Ga0335071_10005166_pt1 | contig 13583 bp, 11 predicted proteins | sample Lox_Sample_15_FD_206724 | JGI IMG/M metagenome (GOLD analysis project Ga0335071, IMG submission 206724) | Soil microbial communities from Loxahatchee National Wildlife Refuge, Florida, United States - Lox_Sample_1.5 | ecosystem: Environmental > Terrestrial > Soil > Wetlands | place: USA... | reverse complement strand
TGGCCCAGCGTGTCGTTGACAAGCTTGAATCCATCCAGGTCCAGATAGAACAAGGCGACTATGGACTGCTTGCGTTTTGCTCCCTCCAAGGCGATCGCCAACCGGTCGGCGAAAAGCCTGCGATTGGGCAGTTTCGTTAGCTCGTCGTAGAGCGCCTGGCGTTTCAGTTGAACCTGATTGCTCTCGATCTCAGCGAGCATCAAGTTGAAACCGGTGACCAGTCTGCCGATCTCATCGGCCCCGCGCGGCTCGGCTCGCACGGAGTAATTGGAGGACTCGGTGACCCCTTGCATAACAGAGGCCAGCTCTACGATAGGTTCGGTGATCCAGCGCTGCAGGACCGAGCCAAGCAGCGTTGCCGCGCCCAGGGAGCCGAACAGGAACAAGATCGTTATCGTGGTAAAACTGTTGCGCCGCGCCCGCATTTGCGCGAGGTTCGACTCCAGGTAAATGTATCCGGCCGGCGCATTGTGAAGCCGAACGGCTTGGGAGTAGGTTGCGCCTGCGGCTGTGATGGTTGCGCCTGGAGAGGCGGCGGCCAGATCGGGACACCCTGCTTGAAGTGAACGGTGGTACTGGGCCAGAAGGCGCCGGGATTGGTCATAGGTGCAACCAGCTTGGATGTCGGATTCGCCATGAAGGGTATCGAGCACCTCGCCCGCACTCTGCGCGTCGTTGAAGGCAACTGCTGCAGTACTGTTATCGGCAATGATGGTTCCGAGAGTTGTCAGTCGATCAATGGCATCGTGCCGAGAACTGGAGTGATCGTACATGAGAAATGCCACGGCGATCATGAGCAACGCCACCGCGGTTGTGACCGTCAAGATCGTCACCAGCTTTCCGGTTACCGACAAATCCTTCAGGCTCTTCATTTATCTTCCCTTCCGCCGGTTTCGTCGTCGGACACCAGCGTCGATATATGCAGCAATTTCGAACTGATCTTGAGACGGGCACGCTCCGCAGCTTTCGGATTGATTGCCACTCCAAACGTACTGTCGTGCGGCACCAGCGCAACGGTGCCCCCTGAATTCGCGAACCGCTCGCCATCTCCAATTGTCAGGACAGCTTGATTCTGAACCAGTGCCAACGTTTCTGTTGTGCGGGAGCGATCCGGATAGGCTACGACCAGAACATTGCAACCGCGCAACTGGCTCGGGTTATGCACGGCACGGACCTCAATGGCGCGAGATTCGATGTGCTTGTCAGCAAAGAATCTGACCATCACCTGTTCCATCGGACCCTCACCGGCGAATCCGATGACCACCTCATTTCCAAGAATCCCTCGCGGCCAATCCACAAAGGAAAGAATGTTGTAGACGAAGGCCGCCTTCAATTCGTATTCACTCGCCCATTGCATCTCGCCGGCAAGAGCGGATTGCGAATATCCGCCCCAGAAGACGGCAGCGAGTACGGCAAGACGAAAGGCGAATGCACAGACCGATTTCACGGTCGCCACCATCCATGTTTTCGAACCCTGCCACTGCATGTCATTCCTGCTTCCGAGAGATTCTTCGTAGAATTTGCAGTTCGAATCCCCGTCTGTCCATCAACAAGCTGCTTTCTGCCATCGCGGGCGATGGAGGGTCGTAGTTGTGGCGGTTCATGAGGTTGGTGCAACTGGCCCGGATATCGAACCCCAGAATTGGCTTCTGGCTGGACACAGCCGTGTTCACGATCAGGGAACTCGGGATTCTACTGTTAGTGAAGGTGATTTGCGGAGATTCGAATTGTGAATCGAGGCTCAGGAGAAGGGCAGGGGGAAACGGAACTTTGAAGTTCACCTTGGCAACGTGCTGAGGTGAATTTGCCGGTTCGCCCCGCGTCAGGGCATCGATGCTGCGCTGGACGGTGTAGCTTAGTTGTCCTGACGCCCATTTGCGTTGAGCATCGATTTGCGCCTCGAGGCCCTTGGAGTTGCTCGAATTTAGATTCACGAATTGGTACAGTCCAGTGGCGGGATCGATTTGTGCGTTCACCATGTCACTGAGAGCGTTGTAGAAAGCTTCGGCGACGACGTGAAATGTGGGTGTAAGCGCGCTCTCAGCACTCAGTTCCTGGCTTCCGATCCTCTCCGGCTGCAGCCTTGGATTCGCCTCCTGCGTTATGCCATCGGCATAGTACATTTCATAAACATTGGGCGAGCGGAAGGCGCGCCCGTAGCTATACTTGAGCACCGTTCTTCTGTCGGCGTGAAAAATGGCGGCGATGCGTGGGTTTACCGTGGATCCGAAGGTGCTGTAGTGATCGAAGCGGAGTCCAGCGTTGACTTCCAACCGCGAAGTCGCCCGCAGTTCGTCTTGCCCGTACAGCCCGAACACGCTTGATTGCGGGGTGATATCCAAAGTGGGAAACGTCGTGCCGGGCGCGGTGAGAGTCTGCGCCTGCTTCAAGTTGTAGCGGAACTCCATTCCCGCGGTGACGGTATTGCGGGACCCGAACGGGCTTGATATCTGGGTTTCATTGCTCACCCATTCGCCCTGCGCGCCATCGTGCTCGAGTGTGTTCATGCTCTCATAAAGTTCGGCATAGATGCCACGGTAAAGGTAACCGTCATAGGAGAATTCAGAAGTCAATTCTGCGCCGCCAACCAAATCGCGCTTGTAGCTCAATTCGACAAAACCACGGGCATCCGTGGTGCGATTGTCCGGATCGTTAAAGATCGCGCCGAAGGACGCGGTGGGGATGGCCTTGGTGCGCGATCCGATCAATCCCTGCAACTCGAAGTGCTTCCAGTTAACCAAGGCAAAGGCGGAAGCATAGCTATCTCCGTCTACGCCTTCAGCGATTCCATTGTTGGTAGCCGGCGAATCGAACTCGGGAAAGTACAAGATGTGGTTGCCGTCGGAGTCGTACATCGACGCGGAGAGCAATGCTCCGTCCAGAATTGTGGGAATTTCTGCGGTGACCCTTGCCTTGGCGGTGTGCAGCGCTGCCCCTTCAACGGAGGCTTCGAGGGCGGGAGCGATGGCAGGCTGCCGGGTGATCACGTTGATAACGGCAAACATTGCGCTGGTGCCGTACAGCGAAGAGCCGGGACCACGAACGATCTCGATGCGCTCAACCATGTCCATGTCCAGGGGAAACTCAGTCCCGATCAAAGCCGAGTCGTAGACGTTTTCGTTTAGCCGGTGTCCGTTCACTAGTAGTAGAAAGCGGGAATTGTAATCTCCGGGACGGGCAAAGCCGCGAACTCCCAGGTAGCTATAGTTCCGGTCGTAGTTGATCCAAAATCCACGAACGTGCTGCAGCGCGTCGGCCAGGGTTCGGTACCCGTAGGTGCGGATCTCTTCTCTGGTTAGGATCGTAACCGAGGAAGGAGTGTCGCTTTCATCTTGCGCATGTCTTGAGGCGGTGGAAAACTGCACTTTCATCAACTGTTCGAGGTTCATCCCGGCCAAGTCACCGGCGATATTGGCGGCAGGCTTGCCGCCGTTATCCTGGGCGAGGGCGATTGGAGTCAAGACATTCAACGCTGCCAGAAGAACTGTACGCGCTGGTAATTTCATTCATTTCTCCCGCGATCCCGCCGCCTCACATATTGCATTGGCACAGGGAACCGATCCAAGCCATGCCCTCAACCAGACGACAACTTCCACTTTTATCCATCGGCAAGACAATCAGTTTGTTTAGCTTATCGATCTCCCTTCGCTCACGTCTGCCACCTTTCGGTTTGGATCGGTCTAGGCAACTCTGGCGCGCCCAGCAGCCCAGTCAGTCCCCAGCTCAGCGTGAGAGTTGCCGACAACCCTGCACCGTGTGATGAAAACTAGCCGCTGTGTGCTGATGCATTTCACGTTGGCTGTGACAGATTGCGTTGAGCAAGACTGTTCGGTGGCTGATGGCGGGGCGGCCACGCGAGGTACCATAGAGTGCACCAGTTAGCTCGGCGCGATTACTTCCTCGGCATCCAGCTGGGTCTCCGGCGCCTTAAAAGGGGCCCGTTGCCGGCCGGAATCCGGCCCTCGGGAATGTGAATTATTCACTTTGGCCATGTTTACCTATACCCGGGTGCATGTCCCGTAATCCCCCTGAAGTGTGCGTACCAGGTCAGGCAGCCGCCAACCTTGCATGGCGCGCCCAAACCCTCAAAGCAACCTCAGAAGCGATTGACCGGGCTTCTTCCCGCCGGCAAGCCGATTCATTTTGGCAGACCAATCGGGTGAGTTTTGCCATTTTCTCCCCAAAAATGTTCGGGGCCGCAGTTAAGTTTGGCCCTCAATACCTTCTGCACGCCTGGAACATCGATATTGGCAGATGCATAGCACGCATCGAGCAAATCATTGGGTAGAAGTCCATCCCACTTTTCACGGATTTTGTTCTGGACCCCGGCTGCAATCCGGATTGGATCGATCTGCTCCCTGCCGATCGCCAGGAGGATTCCGCGAGCCTCATCGGCAGAGATGCCTTTGACTGCGACAGACAATCCTTCGCTCGCGGCCTTGAGCCCTCTCGTCTGGAGCGCGAGTGCGAGAGTGTCGTTGATGCGGTCGCCAGTCCAAAGGAGGATGTGCACATCACTGCCGAGCTGAAGCAGCCAGTTTTTGTCGAGGTCATACCGGGCATAGGTTTCTCGCGCCTCTGCCAGCAACCGTTGTCCCACCGCATCGAGAAAGGGAACTGCCTCGCTGCTGCGCAGAACAGCTCGCATCTCCTCGCGGACCCTTCCGTGGAGGGCGGCGCCCAGAGCGCCTTCGAAACCGGGAAGGTTGCCACCGCCTGCCGGGTTTACTTGGACGATCCGACCCTCCTCGGAAACTGAGATTACCTGCCAGCGCCGCCCGGCGAAGATCAGAAAGCCGCCGGGGTATAGAGGCCGGGAAAGCGGCACGGAGCCCAAGGTGCGGTGGCCGGAAACGATGGTGTACTCGTCATCAGTGGAAAAGGCCGCGTAGAAGCTGTAATGCTGAGTCATCGCCTCACCCTTGGGGGCGAGCAGGATTAAACCTGTGGGGTCCTGAAAGATAATCTCGTTCTGCCTAAGTTTTTGAAGCAGCGCTCCGAATTGGGGAGCAGAGACGGCGGAAAAGGGACCAGTCGTGACAAGCAGTTCCCAAAGTTGTTGCGCATGCGCTCCACCGTATTGCGCCAGTACAGAGAGGATTTGCTGCACTAGCGTTGAGGCGTGAAGCTGTGATTTTGAAACCGGTTCGCACCATCCACGAGCCAGTAGGCGGATCATGGCGACGGTGGTCGAAAGGCCTTCTCTCAGCATGATTGATAGGCCAGAATCTGCGCCAAGCTCCTTTTCGATACAATCGGCGCGAAGAATCATCGGTTCTCCGGGACGGCGCCCGGAGCGGCCCAACCTCTGGCGGAGGCTGGCGACGGAGGGCGGCGGACCCACCTGAACCACGCTACGAACCGGCCCGATGTCGATCCCCAGCTCAAGGGTTGAGGTGCAAATCGCGGTCGCAGGGCGCTCGGTCTGCTTCAGCGCAGCTTCCGCTTCCTCGCGAATCTCTTTGGAGAGGTTGCCATGGTGGGGCCAGAATTCGTTCGGAAACCCTCGTTCCTCGCACATCCGACGCAGGCGATCCGAGTAGTACTCGACGTCATCGCGACTATTGGGAAAAACGAGATTGTTGGTACCGCGAAGCACATCAAAGATATCCTGTGCCACTGCCGCCCTTGCCGGACTCCCTGTTTTGCTTTGGTCCAAAGTCAACTTGGCGGGCTCCACAAAGCCCTTCACCAGGACCTTGAGTTCTTGATTTGCGCTTTTGCTCTCGATTAATGCGACCTTGCGGCTGCCATCTTGCCGAAGAACTTTCTTGGCCAGTGTCATATCGCCAAGAGTGGCGGATAGACCGATTCTCATGACTGGCCGGCCGATCAAACTCTCGACGCGATGCAGTAACGAGAGCAATTGCATGCCCCGCTCGGTTCCGATGAAGGCGTGCAGTTCGTCGACGACGACGTATTGCAAACCCTGGAAGACGCGGGACAACGCGTGGCCGTGACGGCAGAGCATGGCCTCGAGGGACTCCGGAGTGATGAGCAGGCAACCACCTGGGTCCGCGAGAAAGCGCTTCTTCCGGCTGTAAGGGATGTCGCCATGCCAGGGCGTGACCTCGATCTCGAGTGCTTCAGCGAGTTCTTCCAGCCGGCGCCATTGGTCGTTGATCAGAGCCTTGAGCGGGCTGACGTAAAGAGCAAGAGGCGGCGGATCACTGCATCGACCGAGCCGGGTGAGGATCGGGAAGAATGCGGCTTCGGTCTTGCCAGATGCAGTCGAGGCAGCGATGATTAAATCGCTTTTGCCTTCGAGGATGACGGGAATTGCACGGTCCTGCGCGTCGCGCAATTCCGTCCACCCCGATCTCCAAATCCAATGCTGGATTCGGGGATCAAGCATGGCAAAACTCGTTGTTTCAGAGCGTAAAGGATGTGAATTCGTCATGGCCTGTAGCTCCTGGGTCCAATACGCTCGGCGGGATTGGCTCGAGTTCGAAATCCCGGCTTCCGCCCGGGTCTTTTTTCACTTCAACCTGCCCAAGCAGTTCGTGCCAGTCGCAGCATGGATTCTGCTCGAGAACACTGAGAAGGTTCACAAACGCCGTGATGGTGGTGCGGGGAGTCCGAAAATAGGCCTCCCCGATCCTCCGATAGCAATGGTCCATAAATGCCATGAGGCGGGATGGGTCCCGATCAGCGAATACGTCGACGATCTTGGTAAGAAGGATGAGAAAGTCCTCCTGACTCAGGCTCGAGAGGCGCAGCACCGGGTGTCTGTAATCGACGAGGTTTGCGCTCTTTGCAAACGTATTTTCGGCCAGCCGGCTCTCAAGCGCAGTGTAGGAATACAAGCCCCTGCGTGTATCCATAAGCCACTCCGGCGTACCGCCCATGAGAAATCCCAATCCCTCGCTATTGCCCTGCAGGGTGTCGTTGAGGATGCGGAGAATCTGTTCGTAGTTGGCGTTCCTGGCCTGGGTGTTCGACATTTTGTACTGGTTGACCATTTCATCCAGGCACACCAGCAGCCCACAGAATCCCGAGAGGCGCACGAAGAGGCTCATCAGTTTTAGCTGGTCATATACGTTAGCGTCGTCGACGATCGTGCGCACGCCGAGTGCATTCCGGGCATCCGTTTTGGTGGTGAATTCGCCGCGAAGCCATCGGATAGCACTCTGTTTTCTGTCCTGGTTGCCGTCTGCTGCTGCCCGCCAATACTGCTCGATGACATGGGCGAAGTCGTACCCATTGACCATCTCGGAGAGGCGGTTCAATTTTTCGTGGATTACGACTTCGACTGCTTTGCCGTTAGCCTTTGCTTCCCCCTCCGCGGTGAAGATGAACTTCTCGACGATTCCTGGGAGCGCGCCGCCGTCCGGCTTGTTGCGTGTCGAGATGTTGCGCGCCAGCTCGGCATAGAGGGCGCGTGCCTGTCCGCCGGTTCCGTGAAGGCGGCGATCGGGAGTGAGGTCCGCGGACGCGGTGACGAGCCGCTTCTCCTGCGCGATTGTCCGGCTCATATTCAGGAAGAATGACTTTCCTGATCCGTATTCCCCGATGATTAACCGAAGGGCAGTACCTCCATCCGCGATAGTTTCGAGGTCCTTGAGCACTCCTTCCAGCTCCTTGAGGCGGCCCACCTGGATCAGTCTCTGGCCCACGCGCGGTACCACGCCGGCCCTCAATGCCTGAATTAACAGATCGCGTTCTTTCGCGCGTAGTGTCATGCTATCTCCTTTGCCAACAGCTCGTAGTTCACGTCGATCGGATCGTCGCCTTCCAAAGCAGCGCAGTCAAAACGGTCGAAAAATGCCTCGTTAATCTGCTCGATCGCGCCGTCCACCATCAGGTTCCTGTCATGGCAGATTTGTTCTATTTCTGATTTTGCCCATTGCGGTCTCTGCAACAGCACCCGCAAAAGAGATACATGCTCAGCATCCAGACCTAACGAAGACGCCTCCATTGTTTCCTCGTGCTCGTCGGCAGCCGGCGTTTCGGGTTCCCCGGACACGACCGGCTCTTCAAACACTTGATTGAGGACCGCCGCTATCTTCTCCGATTCAGCTCGCAGCACAGCCACTTTATCCATGTCAAAGCGTATTTGCCCTAGGCCCTTCCTTGTGTCCGTCGCGTCGGGTGCATCCGCAACTGGTAACTTCGTTTCCGGTGACCGGGTCTGCGTTTTATGCAGCCTCGAATAGAGAGTGGACTTGTCCACACCCAGCAGAGTGAACAGCGTCTCAAGCGCCCGCACTCCTTCGGAGCCCACCGTGCCAGCAGCGAGCGAGATGTGGATCAGCAGGTCGCAGATCGTCTCGCGCGTTGCCTGCTGAAGGCTCTCGATCTTCTTTTTGAGACCCTTCGTTGAAGGAGGGAGAACGCGATAAACTCTCAGCCGAGCCGCAAGTCGGGCACGTTCGGCCTGGGCAAGCGGAAATGCGGTATTGACGTGATCGAGAATGACGTTTTTCTCAGCCTGATCAAAATCTCTGGCGGCCGCTGCGATCGCTCCGGCAAGATGCACCAGCACCTCAGCGGTCGCGTATTCGCCGGAAGCGGTAGCATTCGATGATGAGCGGTCTGCCAAAAAGAGAGCGATCGGCTGATCTGACGCCGGGACACGGCCCCCGACGCGCACGTCAGGCTCGATGCCCATACCTACTGAGTCAAGTTCGGTGCTGAGTCTGGCGTAGGCCTTCTTGGATACGGATGACCGATCTTCAAGCGAAGGGAACAGGTCCTGCAGTGCCGTGACCTTGCATCCGCCGTCGCTCTCCATCGCAATTTTCTGTTCCAGAACATGGCGACGAGAATCTACCGGCCATACTGAGAAGGGAAGCAAACACGCGGCTTCGATTGATTTTGCTTTGTCAGGATGCGAGTTGATAAATCGTCCATACGGTGAAAGGCAGGAATTGCATTCCGAGCCAATCCATCGGATCGCGTCATCAGCTCTAATGCCAGCGCTGACATCGGGCAAGTCCAGTTCGGCCGACACGAGGTTGCCGAAGCCGAAAGTAGGTGACGCGGTATGATGGAGAACCGTGAGCGTGGTGGACGTCCGGGCAAGGAGAATTCCCTCCCCATGAAGCTCTGTATACATGTGCTTGAATAGCTCAACAAACTGTTCGCGACAAAGCCTGTAGGCAGAGGCCTGGTTGCTCAGACACTCGTACCACCGGACAGCCCATTCTGGCGGAACCGGTCTGCCCTCTTTCGCAAAAATCCCCAGTGCAACGCGCATTTCAAAGGGCAACTGCCAGTGGCGCCGCGGCTGGGGCAAATCGGGCAGAGTCTGCAGATTTTTAGCTCTATAACGCTTGGCGGCCAGGAAATCCAGGAGAGAGTGCGCGTATTGCGTGAAGCTCGAATTCCCTCCATAAATGTTCAGAAGCCTGCGAATTTCGTCTTCAATCTCGCTGACCTCCCGATTGAGTAGCGCATCGAAAAACAACAGGGCCCGCCTCTCCAAGCCATAGAAATACAGAAAAACGTACCCGATGTCGGCTTCCGGATCGGATCTTCCCGTGGAAAGCCACTGGAGATAGGCAGCTCGCGCTGTGGGGCTGATAGCGTGGTATGTCGGCCAATAGTCAGTGGCCCGAGTGTGGCAATTCGTGCCCTGGGCAATGGGCAGCGATGGCGGGTTCCGCGCCAGAACCGGAGACTGCCTTCAGGCCTCGACCTATATAGAAGAGGCCGCCTTTCAGTACGTGACCCCGGACCTCGACATCCTGACCGGCAGGTATCCAGTATTTCGCGTCGGAGGAAGGGTTGGGCAGCGCTGGCAGTGCTGTACGAGAAGAAGGAATTGGGGTTCCTATTGATGCGCCTGATTGTGGGATACGGATCGAGACCGGCTCGACCGGGGCTGCCGGCAGTCCGGTCGGAGTGCTTGCGGGACAGAAGTATCCGCTAAACGGCTGATGGCGCATCAAAAGCTCCCGATCGAAATGTCCTAGCGCCGAATCTTAGGCACTAACTGTTGCGGGACTTGGCCGATCAAAGTCCCTGGTTTGCCTAGTGGCACCGGTCGTTGTCCATTGGCCAGCTATCTGAAAAATACGAGGCTCGTGGCCAGAAATGGAGTCGCACTGAAAGCTGCAGTCGTGATGCTTCACGGACGGCCACGCCGCGCTTCCGTAGCCGTTCGTGAAGGTGGCAATTCACTGGGCAACCGCGTAGAGTGAGATGAACTCTTTCACGCACTCGCCATCGTCCACCCAGGTATCGGCCTGACCACCAACCTGGCGGCCGGCACGAAGGCGGTTAAGCGCGATCTCCCGCTCCGGTGTCCACCAGCGGTTCCAGAGACGCTCCATGAGCGCCTGCAAAGCATGGAGAATTTCCAAGTGTTTTTCGCTTTTCTCCAGCAGCAATTTCTCCAGTTCGTAGAGCTCTACGAAGCACCATTTCTCGGCGACATCGATCATCTCCAGTACCGAGCTGACAAACTGCGGGGGGAGGGTTGTGAGGTCGGCAATCAGTTTGCGGTTCCTGCTCCCAGACAACAGTGCGACCAAGATCACAACCATCACTGTCCCATAGGTGGTTCCGCGAGAGTCCCCATCACATGCCGGCGGATCCTCAGCGCAGTATGCGGCCAGCCAAGATTCCCAGTCGGTGAAAAGCGGAACCGAAGAAAGAGCGACAGGGATGTAGAGATTGATCGTCCCATCTCCGAGGTTATCAATCAGTTTGAGAGCTCCCAAGGTACTCAGCGCCTCCTTGACGGCTGGTGCGGAGGCGTTCGTAATGAACGACAGATCGCTTTCTGCGATCCCGTTGGGAGCTTGCTGGATTACCAGCAAGGTAAACCGCTGGAGGGTTGTCAGGTCATAGAGGCTGGCCGGCGGTGATGGCCGGGTTGGACTGGACGCGCAGGCCGGAACGGCTGGGCTCGCGTCCGCTACGGGCCGGTTCACCCTCAGGGTGGAGATCGGGCCCGCGTTATCATCAAAAACGATTTGATCCATAGAGTTTCACCTTTCTTCCGTGTCCGAAAGTTGCTGAATTGCTCCCGTGCTGGTAAATACGCAACCAGCGAAAATCTTCCGCCCTATAGCCATCCGGAATTGAATCCAGGCGCTTTGCCGGCAGCTTGATGCCTGCTTTCCAGTGCGATCTTGACGGTGGGGGGCTGTACTGGATTCCAGTTCGGCGATGTAGTCTTGGCGTGTGCCTTAGCCCGGTGCACAAGCCGGTGGGTTCGATTAGCTTCAACCCGCGGCATCACGATTGCAACCCCGGTCGGTCGTTCAGCGCGTAAGTACCAGGAGCGACATGCCGGAGTACCCCCCATCTCGGTCAGCGTGGAGACTTGCCGCGCGACCCACCGAAACCGCGCGGAAAGGCGGGCGATCTCTTCTATTCGGAGCCCTTTCGGGTGGTCGGCCAAGGTCAGAGCGATTAGCCGGTGCTTGGAGTCAACCCAAAACGAGGGTTGGGTAAGGATTTCGGCGACAGGCTGCTTGTTCAACTTCTACCTCCGATTGCTTGGATTGAGCGCGCAGAAAGCGGGACTGGAATACGGTCCAGGAATCTGGGCCCATAAAGGGGTGTGAAAGTCGTCTGAAGGCTGCAGGCCTTGGGAACGTCGCACTTCAGTTCGCGTGGCCGGCATCATTGTGAGGGAGTCAGTGCCCTCATAGTGCCCCCATCAAGATATATGTGGTCGCAACCAGGCTTATTTCCCGGTGCGCGGGCGATCGGGGGGGGGTGCTGGTTAGAACGAAAGAGGCCCCGGGCTTGGCCCGACGATGCCCGAACAACTTGTGCCTCAAACTTCGTTGTCAGGGCAAACCGTCGGTTGGGCTCGGCCAAATCGTAGCCACGGTTTCCACCACTGGACGGCAGGGACGGTCCCGCATCAGCCGACCGGGAACTCGGCACCGCGTATGCCCGGCCGCTGATGGGTCTCACCGTGCTGGCTGTTGGCGATCAACCTCCGGTCAGGGGCCTGGGTTGCCGCTTCAAGCGGCCTTGCGCAGGCGTTCGTGTACAGAACATGGCGATGGGAACTTTGAGCCAGCAGGCGCAGAGCGCGGCCATCGGAATGGTCCACAGGCACGCATCTGCCCAAGCTCTTTTGCTGGCCGGGTCCAGACCACGCTTGTGCGAGCCAGCAGGCATTTCGCAGCCGCTCATTGGTGCTGCGCACATGTGGATGATTTTCCTTTTGTCGTACTGATGGGCGATGGGCGCAATTCCGCTATAGTGGCGGCACCTTGCTGGACCTTGCGGCGGCCACTTTTCTTCCTGGCCCGGCAAGGAGAGGAGGATGGCAGCATCACGGTGCCCGTACGAACCTTCGGCCGGTGCGGCCAGTTCGTCCAGTAGGGGGGCCGATGCGGCGAACCGGATCGGTGCGCTGCGGGTGAAGCAGGCGCAGCTGCGGCAACAGCAGCGGGGCGTGCTCGGCGGCAGCTTCGGCAGCGCCGGGGGGAGCCAGGGTAAGCGGTTTGGTTTTCAGCACGGTGCGCACCTCGGCAGCCGCGATGCGGCGGATGCGATATTGCTGAAGCAGCCGTGTGATCTTGGCTTCGGTGAGCCGGGCGGCGCGCAGCGGCCGGGGGAGCCAGTTCAAACAACTCCCAGAGCCAGGGCTCATCGGCGCACTCCGACAGTTAAAGCAGTTGCGGAAAGAAGCGATGGAACTGCTCGCGCAGCCGATTGGTGGCGCGGTTCTGCTCCTCGGCCAACTCATCGTCCAGCCGCGACAGTTCGCGAAGCCGGATCATAACCGGCTCATCGAGCCGCACCGCGCGAAAGCAATGCATGTCGGTGCGCAGCGCATCGGCCAGCAGGAAAGCGCCGCGGCTGTCGTCCTTGGCGGCGGCCGGCGAGTAGCGGTCGCGGAACCGGTCCAGTTGCTTGGGGTTGATGGAGAACACGGTAAAGCCATGTTCCACGAGCGTCTCCACTATGGCCCCCGCGCGGAACCCTCAATGGCCGCCGCCAAGCGGGAGGGAGAATCCGATGTCTGTTGTAGAAACCAGACGGTCAGCTCCGCCAGGCTGCTGCCGCCGTGCTCGATCCACCGCTCAGCCAAAGTGCGGACCTCGCGGTTCATCAGGCAAACACAGTGCCACTCCGAACTCCCAGTTGGTGCCCACACACAAAACAAATTACATACGAATTAGGTGGATTCAGGTACAGAGGGGCACACCGGATTCCGGTACCGGTTTGATTGCAAGCTAAAGGTGACCGGGGGAGAGCTGGTGCAGCGCCCAACCGCAACTGACTTCGAGTGCAACTGCAGCAGGCTGATCCGACAGTGCCACATCAGAGAGAGACTCTCTTAAAGAGATAGAACGGGTGCGCGCCCATGCAACATCGTTGTTGCACCGACGCTACAACAAGACTCGCGACATAGGTGACCTGTGCGGCTCACGACGCCGAAAAGTTTCGGTGGCCGGTCGCCTAAGGAGGGATTCTCTTTGCGACAGCGTATTAACCGGCATGGGGAGAAACCCTCTCAGGAAAGGAAGCACCCATGAACATTAATATTCAGGGCCTCGCTCTCGGCGCCCAGGAGACCGAGAGCCTGTCTGCGGTGCAGAACACCGCAATTAGCGCCCTTCGCCTCTCACAGGATTATGAGGGAATGGTCGAGGTAACCAGGGTGG